>Ga0181525_10004884_pt1 | contig 10140 bp, 12 predicted proteins | sample PEATcosm2014_Bin_48_FD_121100 | JGI IMG/M metagenome (GOLD analysis project Ga0181525, IMG submission 121100) | Peatland microbial communities from MTU Mesocosm Facility, Houghton, MI, USA - PEATcosm2014_Bin06_10_metaG | ecosystem: Environmental > Terrestrial > Soil > Wetlands > Peat | place...
GTTTGCCTTCAACGGCCGAAGCCAGGATGTCACGGCCATCGATGCGGCCAAAGGGACGGTGCTGGGCACGATCAAACTAGATGGCAAGCCGGAGTTCGCCGCCAGCGACGGCAAGGGCGAGATTTTTGTGAACATCGAAGACAAGAGTGAACTCACGGCGATTGATCCGAACAAACTGGAGGTCAAGACGAAATGGCCTCTCGCGCCTTGCGAGTCGCCTTCTGGGTTGTCGATGGATCGGAAGAATCGGCGGTTGTTTGTAGGCTGCGAAAATCAGATGATGGCGGTTGTGAATGCGGACACGGGTAGAGTGCTGGCCACTCCCGCCATTGGCCATGGAGTCGACGCGACTACTTTCGACGCGGAAACTGGATTGGCGTTCGCTTCGTGCGGCGAAGGCGTGCTGACCGTGGTGCGGGAGGAGTCAGCGGACAAATTCAGCGTGGCGGAAAATGTTCCTACGCAGAAAGGCGCGCGAACCCTGGCACTCGATTCGAAGACGCATGACGTGTATGTGGTGACGGCAAACTTCGGGCCTGCACCGGCGGCGACGCCGGATAATCCCCATCCGCGGCCCGCAATTTTGCCTGACAGCTTTGTGGTTCTGGTCGTGGGAAAGTGAAGTATGGAAGCGATTCGAACGCGCGTGTATTGTGCCCTATGTTCTCGATTGGATTTACCGACGAATTACTGACTAAACTGGAACCCACGGAGGTAGATGGGCGTGTGGGGTTGCTTGTCCTCGGGAGCGACGAGGAGAGATTTGCTGTCCATTTTTCAGTTTGGTCGGAGCAACAGTATGTTGATCACTGGAAGAGCGCCTTGGTTCGTGCGTTAGATGGAAAGCCTTCCGCTCTCGTAACTGATATGCGGACTCCAGCTCGGTCGAGCCACTTGATCTGGTGGCCGATGTGGAGGGCCAACGGAGAAGTTGTGTTCCACAACCAGCTGTTGTTTTTCGAGCAGCACGGTATCGAGGGGCCGCAGGTCGACATCGAGCGCTTGTACGGGGTGATCGGAGCACGCCGGTCTCATACCGACGAGGGAACGCCACTGTCGGAGTGGGCTGTTCCCGCCTCAGACGTGATTACGTTTCTAGAAGGCGGTTTGCCGCTCCCGAGGACCGATCTTCCGGGTTGACGTTCGGCGTCAGCGGTTGGTCCTCAGTCGGAATGGCAATCCGAATCTTCGAACGAGCGTTCGGTTGTCATCGCATCGCTTGACGTGTATTATCTCTCCACTTTTGCTGACCGAAGTTCCCAGCTTTCACTCTGACACCTTTATCGGGGCCCGCGAGGCTTGATTTAATGACGATTCCGGACGACAAGTTTTTCCAGGCGCAGGTTACGAAACGCGTCGATTTTGCGCCCGATCTATGGATGATTCGTATCCACGCCGGAGGTGAGTTTAATTTTGTTCCGGGGCAGTACGCGACCCTGGGCGTGGAGCATGACGGCAAGCGGACAGAGCGTCCGTATTCGATTGTCTCGGCGCCTTTCGAAAATGAGCTGGAGTTTTTCTTCGAACTGGTGCCGGAAGGGGCGCTGACCCCGCGGCTGTATAAGCTGCAGCAGGGCGATCAACTGCTGATGCGTAAAGTACCAAAAGGCAAATTCACGCTCGATACGGAAAGCGGACGGAAGAACCATCTTCTAGTTTCCACAGTGACCGGAGTAGCTCCGTTCGTCAGTTTTGTTCGCCAGCTTTCGAAAGATTGGAAGGAAGGCCGCTTCGACGGCGGCCATCAGCTATACCTGCTCAACGGCGCCAGCCGTCCGTGGGAGTTCGGCTACAAAGAGGAGTTGACGCACTTCGATGCAGAGTTGCCCTGGTTCAAATATGTTCCGACGGTGAGCCGGCCGTGGGATCACGCCGACTGGCCGGGTGAGATCGGGCGCGCCGACGATGTGCTGCGCAAGTATGCCGATCACTGGGAGCTCGACGCGACGAACACGACGGCGTATTTGTGCGGACATCCCGATATGATCGCGAACAGCAAGGCAATTTTGAAGCGGCGGGGATTTGTCGACCGGTCGGCGATCAAGGAAGAGATTTATTGGATTCCGGGGAAATAGTAGCCAGTCGCCTAGAAGCCATCAGCCACTCACAATGAATCGAAGAAGTACGCGGGCACTCCCACAGGGGCTGAAGCCCGCACCTTTAGCGGGGCTGAACGGCACGACTGAACGTCGTGCCCTTCCCGAAACGCTAAACGTTAAACGCTTTATGAAAGAACTGGACAGTTCTAGTTACGAGGGCAAAGGCAGAAGATCAGGTCTCGGCCGGCGCGAAGATGACGAGAATGGCTAACTCTTCGGTGATGTCGTAGAAGCGGTGCCCGACTTCGGCGGCGACGAAGATCACGCTGCCTGCGGAGACTTCGCGATCTTCCTTGTCGCCCTCGGAGCCGGCTTTGAAGCGGGCGCGGCCACGGACCACGTAGTAAACCTCGTCTTCACGATGCGGCTTCTGGTGGTCAGTGCCTCCGGCCGGCAGCACGTAGAGGCCGGCGCTGAGGGCCGGCACGCGCAGGAATTCGCGGTACGGCTTGCCACTCTCAGCGCGCTGTTCCTCGATCTCCGGAAGGCTGGCGAAAACGGTCTTCACGCGAGAATGCCTCCGAAGATAAGGTCTGTAAACTGCGGAATCAGGCTCTCCGGCTGTAGGTCGCCTTCCGGTTTGTACCACTGATAAATCCAGTTGATCATACCGAGCAGGGCGAAGGCTGCGGCACGCGGGCTGACTCGGCCGGACAGGCGCACGGGCTGTCCTTTTCTTTGCGCTTTCCGTTGAACCTCCTGTTGCACCTCTGCCATCAGGTTTTCGAGGAAGTGGATGTACTCCTTCTTGCGGGAGTTGATGCGTTTGCGCAAGGCCGGCGGCAGGGGATGGTTCTCGTGAAGCATTACCGTGATCTCGCGATCGCGGGGGCTGAGGACGACTTCGATGTGCAGCCGGATCAGGGCGCGCAGCCTTTCTTCTGGATCGGCGATGTTGCGCACGGGGTTGAGCACGCGCTCCTGGGTGATCTCCATGGCGTGGTTCATGATCTCGAAGAGGATTTCGTCTTTGCTCTGGAAGTGGTGGTAGAGGCCGCCTTTGCTGAGCTTGAGCGCGGCAGCGACGTCGTTCATCGATGTGGCATCGTAACCGCGCTGCTGGAAGAGGCGTGCGGCAGCGCGCAGAATTTCCTGCCGGGAGTCGACCACAGTCTCACGGGCCATCGGGTGACATGGTAAATAGTTGCGCGGAGGAATGCCAATTGGATGATGGCAAAGGCTTGGAACAGCCTCAGTCGAGGTGTGGGCACCGTCTCGGCCTCGACGATATCGCCGATTGAGATGCCGAGGCAAGGTCGGATGTCACAGACTTGATGTGGAAAAGGAATTACGCTCTACCGGACTGTTGACCAACTACTGATATCCCGTAGTATCATGGAACTGGATTTTGAGTGGCACAAGGCAAAGGCTGAAGCTAACTTCCGCAGACACGGCGTGAGCTTCGACTTGGCGACGACGGTGTTTAGAGATCCGTTCGCCGTCGAACGCATTGATGACCGCGAACGCCGCGAAGAAGAGCGTTTTGTGATCATCGGCATGGCCGAAGGTAAAGTTTTGTTGTTCGTGGCCTATACCGAACGCGAAGAGCGCATCCGCATTATTTCAGCCCGAAGGGCGACGCGATATGAGCAGGACGACTACTTCCGGCAAAACGCTTAGGCACATGACACCGGGGGCCATCGAAGCGGCCGCCCGCGCCGACCGCGACGCGCAACCGCTGACTGGGGGCGATATTAAGCGGATGAGGCGAACGCCGCAGGCGAAAATCATTCGCCGCGCCCTGTCATTAACGCAGGAGGAATTCGCCGTCCGCTACCACATCCCGCTCGGCACTCTGCGAGACTGGGAGCAAGGCCGCGCGCAGCCGGACCGGCCAACCCAGGCGTATCTGAAGATCATTGCGTGCGAGCCGGAGCGTGTCGAGCGGCTGTTGAATCCGAGGGGCGCACCTAGCCGAATTGCGTCCGATCCTCCACCGACCGGATTAGGCAAAGCCTCCCGTGATTAGCGCTGCTTCGCCTTCCGCCTTTCGTGGGTCGAACCCTTCTCATCGTAAACAATCGTGATCATTCCGGAGCGCGTTACGCTTCCGACGATGGGCGGGTTATGGGTTCGGCAGATGCTTCTCATTTCCTCCATGGCCATTTTCAACGCTTCGGCCATTTCATGGCCGCTGAAATCGCCGCGTCCAAAGTAAAATTCGCGAACTTTGAAGCGTCTGACAGACTCGCGCTCAAACTCGTTGTAGCGATTTCTTTTGTCTTTTGTTAGCACGACCCACGATCTCTCAGCAACGAAAGGGAGCCAGTCTTCGTCGGGCGTGCCGCGCGGAAAGTGGTCGCGATGGCGCTCGAACCTTGCGTTGCTATCCGTGAGGGCTTCCATGATCGGTCTGCAGTTGTCCAAGTTTTCATCCAAGTAGAGGATGAAATCGTCAAGCTGCAACTGCTCTGGTTTCCCATCGGATAGCCTCTTCGACTTGTTTATCTTCGAGGCCATACTCCTGGGCAAGGTCGGGGACCGATTCTCTGGCATTGAATCGCGACGCAAGAACGGCCGTCGAAATGCCCGTTCCGGCAATTACAGGCTTGCCGAACGCGATAGAGGGGTTAATGACAATATATTTCGGCTCCTCGGCACTCCGTTCCCGCACGAATGGGTAAAACTTGATCTTGCCTTTGTCGTACTCGATTCGTTGTAGATGAATACAGACGATTTCAGGGATGGCGAACTGCCCTCCGCGCGAAATGTTTAGGATGCTGTCGATTTCCTTGATAAGGATGTCCACGCCATCTGTATAGAGAGGTTGCTCAACTAACGGATGTCGAAACGACGAATTCGCTGACAGATGCCCTACAGCGCGGCGGATTTTTGGAAGGTGCAGATCGTAAATCTTCCTCATCGCGGCCAGCATGTGGCATTCAAGCAGGTTCATAAAGGACAGGGTGCGCGGATGGCTCCCAGCCGCTTTTACCATAGGGCGGGCTCTGCCTTGCCCAAAGACCCAATATTCCAGCGTTTTGATCGGGACGCGCAGATACAGTGCGGCCTCCGAGAGGCCGTACATGGGGAGCTCGAGATTGGCATCTTTTATCAGAGTATTCATTGCGCACCGCGCGGGATGCGAGGAGTTTATCACGCCGTAGTTTGCGCGTCGTTGTTTCAGAACCGACGGCCCGGATCGGTCAATCCCCTCATTTCTTGAGATGGCCAAGATACTGGCAGACGTCTTTGACCGCATTGTCGGGATGCCGAGGAGAGGCTAAGAAGATCGCATCGCCCTCCTTGTTGAAGAGGACATACCGCACGTCGGGCGGTTGATTGGATGCCTCAAGAAAGTAGTCCGCCTTATCTTGGGCGATGGTGATGTTGATGCCTGTGCATTTCTCTTGCAGGACTTCGAGCACCTGTCCCGTCTGGGACGTGCTCCCCGCAGTTAAGAGAATGCGAATAACCTGACTGCTTGCTTGTGTCTTCGGCGTCTGTGCCCGTGTGGGGATGCACAGGCCCAGCCCAAGCATCACGGAAATAACGATGCGCATATTGCCTCCTTTTTTCTCATGATCCCAAGGTACCTGTCGACAGGGCTCAGGGCTTAAGCCCTTTACCTGTAATCCATCTTAGCGGCACGGCTTAAAGCGGCGCTCCCGGGTGCGTTTACTTCTTTGTTCCCCTCACTTTGGCGTGGGGAACTTCTTCCTTGACACCTTGAGTTGGGGTTCGATACCATTAGCTAGACCGACCGACCGGTCGGTTTGCAGGATCGGTCGAGCGCGGATTTTGTTGAGATTTGAGATTCCTCGGCCCGCTGGTAAAAACGCGGGGCTTCGGAATGACGCAGGAGAAGGCCAGCAATCAATCATAAGGAGCTTCCCCAGTGGCTACTATTTTCTATGAACACGACGCTAATCCTGAGGCCCTGAAGGGCAAAACTATCGCCATCCTGGGCTACGGCAGCCAGGGACATGCGCAGGCGCAGAATTTGCGCGACAGCGGGTACAAGGTGATCGTTGGTCTCGAGCCCAACCGCCCGAGCGCCGCGCAGGCGCGCGCGGACGGCATGGTGGTGGTGGCGCCGGATGAGGCGGCCAAGCGGGCGGACTGGATCCATGTACTCACGCCGGATGAGACGCAGGCGGCGGTGTATGAGCAGTACATCCAGCCGTATCTGCATCCGGGAAAGATTCTGGGGTTCTCGCACGGATTCAGCATTCATTTCAAGACGATCGTCCCGCCGAGCGATGTGGACGTGGTGATGATCGCGCCGAAGTCGCCGGGACATTTGCTGCGCCGGGTTTATGCCGAGGGGCGCGGAGTGCCGTCGCTGATCGCAATTCAGCAGGATGCGAGCAAGCGGGCGCACGAATATGCTTTGGCCTACGCGCATGGCATTGGCTCGACGCGCGCGGGCGTGTTGCAGACTACGTTCAAAGAAGAGACTGAGAGCGATCTGTTCGGCGAGCAGGCGGTGTTGTGCGGCGGGCTGACGTCGCTGATCAAGAAGGGGTTCGAGACTCTGGTGGAAGCGGGTTACGCTCCGGAGATTGCTTATTTCGAGTGCCTGCATGAGATGAAGCTGATCGTCGACCTGATCTACGAAGGCGGCCTGGGACGAATGCGATACTCCATTTCGAACACGGCCGAGTATGGCGACCTGACGCGCGGCGAGAGAGTTGTGGGCGATGCCACGCGAGCGGCGATGAAGAAAACTCTGGCCGACATTCAGGATGGAACGTTTGCGCGCGAGTGGATTAAAGAGAACAAGGACGGCGGGTATAACTTCGCGGCGTTGCGCGAGAAAGAGCAGCAGCATCCGATTGAGATTGTGGGAGCGCAGTTGCGCGGCATGATGAGCTGGCTGCCCGGACAGCAGGCGAAGAAGCCGGCCGAGGCGCCGAAGGCTGAAGCTAAACAGGTGGTGAATGCTTAAGGGCCGTGGCGCAGATAGGGATCCTTCGACTGCGTTTCCGTCCACTTCGTGGACGGAAACTTCGCTCAGGATGACAGAGAATGCTTAAGGGAGCGGATATCGTTTTGCGGTGCGTGCGCGCCGAAGGGGTGGACCTGGTGTTTGGGTATCCCGGGGGCGCGATCATGCCGTTGTATGACGCGCTCGATGGCAGCGGGGTGCGACATGTGCTGACGCGGCACGAGCAGGGCGCGGTGTTTGCGGCGGAAGGCTACGCGCGCGTCACGGGAAAAGTTGGCGTGGCGATGGCCACGAGCGGACCCGGCGCGACGAACCTGGTAACGGGCATCGCCGACGCGAAGATGGATTCAGTCCCTCTGGTTTGCATTACTGGGCAGGTGCGCACGGCGATGATTGGCACGGATGCGTTCCAGGAGACGGATGTGTTCGGCGTGACGCTTTCGCTGACCAAGTGGAGCCGGCTGGTGCGAACGATTGAGGAAATCCCGGAGGTGATTGCCGAGGGATTTTACTGGGCGCGGAGTGGGCGTCCGGGGCCGGTGGTGATCGATATTCCGACGGACATCCTGAAAGCCAAGAAGGAATTCTCAGGGCCGGCGCAGTTTACGCCGCTGGCGCGGCCAACCGATGCGAAGGCAGATGACGCATTCAGCGACACGATTGTGGCGCTGCTGAAGCAGGCAGAGCGGCCGGTGGCGCTGGTGGGAGCGGGAGCGAAGCTTTCGGGAGCGATTCCGGAGTTGCGTAGATTGCTCGATGATTTGAATGTTCCGACGTTCGCCACGGTGCATGGGTTGGGAGCGGTTCAACCGCAATCGCCTTATTACCTGGGCATGGTGGGCATGCACGGAACGCGGGCGGCGAACACGGCTTTGCACGAGACCGACTTGCTGATGGTTTTCGGGGCGCGGCTGGATGACCGCGTGACCGGCGACCCCACGCGGTTTGCGCCGAATGCGAAGATCGTTCATTTTGAAATTGATCCGGCGCAACTGGACCGGGTGCGGGCTTGTGAGTTGCCGGTAATCGGCAATCTGGCGGAGACGATTCCGGCGTTTCACGCCGAATTGAGGAAAATCCCCACGTCTCGCAACAACGGCGAGACATGGGGCACCCAACTGCCTGACTGGAGTGCATGGCGGGCCGTGGCTTGCGGACCGGAGCGCGCGGAGCTTGATCCGCGAGGACTGGCGCAGCCGACGATTCGTTTTCTGGATGAGCTTTTCAGCCGCCTGCCGCAGGACAGCGTGGTGATTGCCGATGTGGGCCAGCACCAGATGTGGGCGGCACAGCGTTACCGTGCCGGTTCTCCGCGCGGGTTTATCACGTCGGGCGGCCTGGGAGCGATGGGCTTCGCTCTGCCTGCGGCTGTGGGCGTGCAACTGGCGAAGCCGGATACTTGCGTGCTTTGCGTTTCCGGCGATGGTGGCTTTCAGATGAACATTCAGGAACTGGCGACGGTGCGTAGGCTCAACCTGCCCGTAAAAATGGTGATCGTGGACAACAAGTATCTGGGGATGGTGAGGCAGTGGCAGCAACTCTTCTATGAGCGCAATTATGCCGAGACCGATTTGAGCGACAACCCCGATTTCGTCGATATTGCGAAGGCATACAAGATTCACGGATGGCGGTTGAATGAGGCTGCTATGGCGGAGTATCCGGTATCGGCCGAGACGGGAGACATGATCGATAACTTCTTGCACTCGCCGGGGCCGGAGTTGCTGGTATTCGATTGCGCGCCCGAGGCGAACGTTTATCCCATGGTTCCGGCGGGAGCGGCGTTGTCGGAGATGGTGTTTGGGGACGAGTGAGGAGTATTGAGTAATTGAGAAATTTGGTAATTGGATAATTTAAAACTGGTGGCTTAAGTGTTTTTAAATTACTCAATTCCTAAATTTCCCAATTGCCAAATTTGTTTTTGAGGGTTTCGACATGCAAGTCTTTCACATTCGCTATCGCAATGCGCAAGGGACGCTGATGCGCATCCTGAACGCGGTTTCACGCCGAGGGCTCGATCTTACGTCGGTGCATGCAGAGGCTGGCGCGCAAGAGTATGGGGTCACGCTGCAGTTGGAGGTATCGCAGAAGCAGATCGGGCAGCTTTGCCGGGAGTGGTATGCGATTGTCGATGTAATCGAGGTGCGTTCCAGCGCGTCCGTGCGGGAACACGGGGATCAGAATGGGGCGTGGGGTCCGCATCCGCCGGCTTCGGCGAGTGGTACGGAGCAGTCGTCGCGCGCCGCGTTGGCTTAGGATTTGGAGTCGAGTTTGGCAGCGTCAACAGCATGATTGCTCCCTGGGTAAGCAATCATGCGATTGGGAAATCTGCAGTTCGAATGCGGCCTCTGCGGGCGTCATTCTGGCCGCAGGTTTCCCGTTTTTCTAGGTTGGACGCTAAGTAGTCATCGTCATCCCGAGCGAAGCGAGGGATCCTGGTTCTTGCCTGTGCAATCGATCTTGCCGCCGCGTGCAAAAACCAAGGTCCCTCGCTGCGCTCGGGATGACAGTCCATTCCGGATGACAATCCATTCCAGATGACGATTCATTCCGGTGACAATTCATTCGGGTGACAATTCGTTCGGGACGACCGCTCATGTTGTAATCTTTTCCCATGGATCTTAAACATCGCAGCCGCGGCATTACCGACGGACGGGAGCGAGCGGGCGCCCGCTCCATGTTCAAAGCCATTGGGTTCACGGACGAGGATCTGCGCAAGCCGCTGATCGGCGTGGCTAATACCTGGATCGAAACCATGCCCTGCAATTTTCACCTGCGGCGGCTTTCCGCCAAGGTGAAAGAAGGCGTTCGCGCGGCCGGCGGCACGCCGATGGAATTCAACACCATCGCCATCTCCGACGGCGAAACCATGGGCACGGAGGGTATGCGGGCCTCGCTGGTGAGCCGCGAGTTGATCGCCGATTCGATTGAATTAGTTTGCCGCGGCCAATTGTTCGACGCAGTGGTGTGCGTTGTGGGTTGCGATAAGACGATTCCCGCTGCGGCCATGGCTTTGGCAAGAATGGATTTGCCGGGACTTGTACTTTATGGCGGCACGATCGCGGCGGGAAGTTTTCGCGGCAAGGATGTGACTATTCAGGATGTGTTTGAAGCGGTGGGCGCGAACGCGGCCGGAAAAATCACGGATCAGGA
>Ga0181525_10004885_pt1 | contig 10139 bp, 10 predicted proteins | sample PEATcosm2014_Bin_48_FD_121100 | JGI IMG/M metagenome (GOLD analysis project Ga0181525, IMG submission 121100) | Peatland microbial communities from MTU Mesocosm Facility, Houghton, MI, USA - PEATcosm2014_Bin06_10_metaG | ecosystem: Environmental > Terrestrial > Soil > Wetlands > Peat | place...
ATGGATCGCCTCGCCCACGCCGCCTCACTGATCCCCGGCCTCACGCCACGCCTCGCAAACGTCCCGCTTGCAGCCCCCGGCCTCTCCCATGCGATCAAAGCCATCCTCGGCGTCGCCCAACAAAGGAAACTCCCACGATTTGCCCCGCGCAGCTTTCAGCACCAGTGGAGACTTAGATCCGGCGCTTTTGTATCAGGGCACGAGTTCCCTCGTGCCGATCTCAGCCATAAAAAGGCGAGGGCTTTATTCCCTGAGGGAAGGGTGCTTTTATGGCCCGATACGTGGAACAACTACTACCATCCCCAATCTCTCCAAGCCGCGGCCTGCATTCTCAAAACAGCAGGCTTCACGATTGAAGTCCCTCGCCATCACGTCTGCTGCGGCCGCCCACTCTACGACTTCGGCTTCCTCTCCGCCGCAAAAAGCTATCTCGAAAGAATTCTCCGCGACTTCGCCGCGCAAATCGACGCCGGCCTTCCCTTCGTCTTCCTCGAACCGAGTTGCGCCACCGTCTTCCGCGACGAACTCATCAACTTCTTCCCAAACGAAGCCGGCGCCCAGCGCCTCCGCAACCAGACACTCCTCCTCAGCGAATTCCTCGTCCGCCACGCACCCGACTTCCAGCCCACACAACTTCCAGGCCGGCAAATCGTCCTCCACGGGCACTGCCACCACAAATCCGCGATGAAGATGACCGACGAAGTCACGATCCTCCGCCGCACCGGCGCCAACGTGCAGCTCCTCGACTCCGGCTGCTGCGGCATGGCAGGCCCGTTCGGCTTCGAACGCGAGAAATTCGCGGTCTCCCAAGCCATCGGCGAACGCGTTCTCCTGCCTGCCGTCCGCGCCGCCGCGCCCGAAACCATCCTCGTCGCCGACGGTTTCAGCTGTCGTGAACAAATCGCCCAAAACACCGCCCGCCGCGCCGTCCACTTCGCTGAAGTCATTGCTTCCGGCGTTTCAGGCAGTTGACACGCCGCCCGCCTGCATCCTATGGTTGTGACTGAGATGCCAGTTCGCGTCCACCATCGCCATCACCACCATCACGCGACCAGTGTGCCGGCGAACTTTCGCATTCCAGGGTAGTCAAAGCAGCAAACCAGGATCGAAGAGCCCGCCGGCGCGCCAAGCGCTGACGGGCTTTTCAGTTTCTTGCGAAAAGGAACAGAAGATGACCGAAATAGCCATCGATTTCGCCAAAATGGACGGCCTCGCCCCTGGCATCGTGCAGGATGCGCGCTCCGGCCAGGTCCTCATGCTCGGATTTCTCAATGAAGAGAGCTGGCGCAAAACAAAAGAAACCGGATTTGTTACATTTTGGAGCCGCACCCGCCAAAAGCTCTGGATGAAAGGCGAAACCAGTGGAAATCGTCTCCGCATTGTCGACGTCTCCACCGACTGCGATCAGGACGCAATCCTCTTCCGCGTCGAAGTTGAAGGCGACGGCCTCGTCTGCCACGAAGGCACTGTCAGCTGCTTTACGCGCCCTCTCGCCGCCGGCGCAGGAGTCGCCGCATGACCAACAAACTTCGCCTCGGCATCCCCAAAGGCAGCCTGCAGGACGCCACTATCGCCCTCTTCAAGCGCGCCGGCTGGAACATCTACGCCGACGGCCGCTCCTACTTCCCCAATATCGACGACGCCGACATCGAGTGCATGCTCATCCGCGCCCAGGAGATGGCCCGCTATGTCGACCACGGCGTTCTCCACGCAGGCCTCACCGGCATCGATTGGGTCGTCGAGAGCGGCCTCGACGTCGAATCCATCACCAGCCTCGTCTACGCCAAGCAGAGCCGCCGCCGTGTTCGCTGGGTCCTCGCCGTTCCGGAAAGCTCCCCCTGGCAGAGCGCCGAAGATCTCTCCGGCAAAATCATCGCCACCGAGCTCGTCGAAGTCACAAAGAAATACTTCGCCGGCAAAAACATTCCCGTGAAGGTCGAATTCAGCTGGGGCGCCACCGAGGTCAAGCCGCCTACGCTGGCCGACGCCATCGTTGAAGTCACTGAAACCGGCAGCTCCCTCCGCGCCAATCGTCTTCGCATCATCGACACAGTCATGGAAAGCGAGACGCATCTCATCGCCAACCGCACCGCCTGCGCCGACCCCTGGAAGAAACAGAAAATCGACAACCTCGCCCTCATGCTACGTGGCGCCATCGATGCGCAGGGTCAGGTCGGCCTCATGCTCAACGTCGAAAAAACCAATCTCCCCGCCGTCCTCAGCGTCCTTCCCGCGCTCAATTCGCCAACCATCTCCGAGCTCAGCGACGCCCGTTGGGTCGCCGTCAACACCATCCTCGAAGAAAGTACCGTCCGCGAAGTCATCCCCAAACTCAAAGCCGCCAAAGCCACCGGCATCGTCGAATATCCGCTGAACAAGGTAGTGCTGTGAAGGTAATCCGCACAACCGGCCGAGGTCTGGAAGCGATTACTGCGGTAGCAGATCGTCGCTCCGCTCCCTGGGAGCGCCTCCTTCCCCAGGCTCGCCGTATCGTCGAGTCGGTCCGCCGCGGTGGGGATCCCGCAATCCTGCGCCTCCGCAACAAATTCGACAGGATTACGCCACAGTCACCGTTACGCATTCCTGAGGTTGAACTGAAGCTCGCCTGGGAATCCACTCCCAAGCCCATCCGCCAGGCCCTCAGGACCGCCGCCCGCAACATCCGCGCCTTCGCCGTTCGTCAATGTCCCAGGGACTTCGACCTGAAACCAGCACCCGGAGTTATAACAGGCCAGCGCGTCATTCCGCTCGCCTCGGTCGGCTGCTACATTCCCAGCGGCCGCTACCCGCTGCCCTCCACGCTTCTCATGACCGCGATTCCCGCGCAGGTTGCCAGGGCCGGCCGGATCGTCGCCGTCTCCCCTCATCCTGCGAAGGAAACCCTCGCGGTGGCATTTCTACTGGGGATTACCGAGTTCTATCGAATCGGCGGAGCTCATGCCATCGCCGCCCTCGCCTACGGAACACAAAGCATTTCACCCGTCGACAAAATCGTCGGTCCCGGCAACGCCTGGGTCACAGCAGCCAAGAAACTCGTCGCTTTCGACTGCTCCATCGACATGCTCGCCGGTCCCACTGAAGCGGTCATCACCAGCGAAACCGGCGATCCCGCCTACATCGCGGCCGATCTCGTCGCTCAGGCCGAACACGATCCCGACGCGCTCGTCATTTTCATCACTACGCAGACGGCCCTGGCCAAATCTGTAGCCGCCGCTGTGACACAATCTGCCCGCGGCAATACAATCGCCACAGCTGCGATTACAAATAATGGCCTCGCCATCGTTGCGCGTTCCGTCCAGGAAGCCCGCGACCTCACTAACCGCATCGCTCCCGAGCACCTCACCGTCGATTCAGCCGCCGACCTCGCCTGGGTCCGCAATGCCGGCTCCGTTTTCATAGGCCGCTGGTCTGCGCAGCCTCTCGGCGACTACGTCTCCGGCCCCAACCACACCCTTCCCACCAGCGGTCTCGCCCGTACACGCGGAGGCCTCAGCGTTCTCGACTTCGTCAAGCTCGTCACGGTCCAGGAATATTCCAAACAAGGCGTCCAGCAACTCGGTCCCGCCGCGCTGCGTCTAGCTGAAGCCGAAGGACTCACGGCTCATGCGGAGGCCATCCGCGCCCGAGGCGTGCATGACTGACCTCAAAGTCCGCGGCCCGCAACCATCCTCCGCCGTCCGTCGGATGAAGGAATACCACCCGCCCCTGGGCGACCGCAGCGGCCTCCGCCTCGACTTCAATGAGAACACGTTCGCCTGCTCACCCCGCGTTCTCGAAGCCCTCGGCAAGATCTCCCGCGGCGACCTCACCCGCTACCCCGAGCGCGAACCCGTCGAGGCCCGCGTCGCCGCCCACCTCGGCCTTAAGCCACAGCAACTGTTACTCACCAACGGCGTCGACGAAGCTATCCATACTCTTTGCCAAACCTACCTTGATGCCGGTACGGAAATTCTCCTCCCCGTCCCCACCTACACCATGTACGAGGTGTATGCCTCCGGGACGCCCGCCCGCATAGTCACTGTCCCGACAGAAGAAGGCTTCCGTTTCCCCTTCCGCGCCCTCCTCGGCTCCATCACCCCGGCCACGCGCCTCATTGCCATCGCCAATCCGAACAGCCCCACCGGGCAAACCGCATCGCGCGCAAACCTTCTGCGCCTCATCGAAGCCGCGCCGCGCGCCGCGGTCCTCATCGACGAGGCCTACTTCCATTTCTATGGGGATACTATCCTCGACCTGATCGGTCGCGCACCAAATGTAATCGTCGCGCGCACATTTTCGAAGGCCTACGGCCTCGCTGGCCTCCGCCTCGGCGTCCTCGCCGCAGCCGAAGACCAAATGCAGTGGCTTCGCCGCGTCATTTCCCCCTACAGTGTCAACCGCGTCGCCCTCACCTGCCTCACCGCCGCGCTCGACGACGAAGACTACCTTCGCTGGTATGTCAGCGAAGTTCTCGCCTCACGACCTCTCTTTGAAACCGCCCTAAAGGACCTCGGCGTCCCCTGGTGGCCCTCCCAAACCAATTTCGTCCTGGTCGACATCGGCCCCAAACATCGCGAATTCGTAACAGCCATGAGGACAAAAGGCGTCCTCGTCCGTGATCGCTCCAACGATCCCGGCTGCGATGGCTGTGTTCGCATCACCATCGGCACTCAGGAGCAAACCCAGCAGGGAATCGCCGCCTTGCAGGAATCTCTGGCCGAAATCGGATGGTCGCGATGACAAGAAAGCGAGCGGCGGAGATCGACCGCAAAACCGCCGAAACCGAAATCCACCTCAAGCTCACCATCGAGGGCCAGGGCCGCTACACCATCTCGACGGGAATCCGCTTTTTCGATCACATGCTCGAACTCTTCACGCGCCACGGAGCCTTTGACCTCGACCTGCGCTGCAAAGGCGATCTCGACGTCGACCAGCACCACACCGTGGAAGACGTTGGCATCGGGCTGGGTGAGGCCTTCGATAAGGCCCTCGGCGACAAGCGCGGCATCCTGCGCGCCGGCTACTTCCTCATGACCATGGACGAGACCCTCGGCCTCGCTGCTGTAGACCTCAGCGGCCGCCCCGCGCATCACGTCGAAACCAAAGTCCGCACGCGCCTCGTCGGCGATCTGCAATCCGAGCTCGTGGAGGATTTTTTTGAAGGTTTTGCACGCGGTGCCCGCGCCAACGTCCACGTCAAAACGATGTACGGCCGCTCGAACCACCACAAAATAGAAGCTATCTTCAAAGCCTTCGCCCGAGCCCTGCGCTTTGCCTGCTCGCGCGATCCGCAGCTTAAACAAATCCTTCCCAGCACGAAGGGGCTCTTGTGATCGCCGTCGTCGACTACAAAGCCGGCAACCTGACCTCGGTGATGAAGTCGTTGCGCGCCGCCGGCGCCGATCCTGTCCTCACCGACGATCCCGCCATCGTTCTACGCGCAGATAAGATCATTCTTCCCGGAGTGGGCCACTTCGCCGCCACAAAATTCCTAGAAGAACAGGGCCTCAAGGCCGCGATCCAGGAACGAATTGCCGCCGGAGTGCCCTTCCTCGGCATCTGTGTCGGCCTGCAGTGGCTCTTCACCGGCAGCACCGAGGCCCCGGGAACCCCCGGCCTCGCCGCCTTCCCTGAAATCTGTGACCGCTTCGCACCGGGCAGGAAAGTGCCCCACGTCGGCTGGAATTCCCTCTCCATTCGCCCCGATTCCCGCCTCTTCGCAGGAACAAGTAACAACAGCCATGTCTATTTCACTCACTCGTGGCGTGCTCCCGTGGTAAACGCCACCGTAGCGGTTACAGAATACGGCGAGCCGTTCACCGCGGCTATCGAGTGCGACAACATCATGGGAGTCCAGTTCCACCCCGAAAAGTCCGCCGAAGTCGGCCTGCAGGTCCTCCGCAACTTTCTGGAGTGGCGCCGGTGCTGACCAAACGCATCATCGCGTGCCTCGACGTCCGAGACGGCCGCGTCGTTAAAGGCGTCCAATTCGTCGACCTTGTTGACGCCGGCGATCCCGCCGAGCTTGCCGCGCGCCACGCGGCCGCCGGCGCCGACGAAATCGTGTTCCTCGACATCACTGCGACCCACGAAAGCCGCGGCACTCTGATTGACGCGGTCCAGCGCGCGGCCCAGCAGATCTTCGTCCCCTTCACCGTCGGCGGCGGCATTCGCACTGCCGATGAAGCCGCGGCTATCTTCGATGCCGGCGCCGACAAGATCAGCATCAACTCCGCCGCCCTCGGCCGCCCCGAGCTTATCGGCGAAATCGGCGCAAAATTCGGAGCGCAGGCCGTAGTCGTCGCCATTGATGCTCGCCGCCCCGACCCACAATCGCCGCCTGACAACGCCGAAGTCTTCGTCTCCGGCGGCCGCAGACCGACAGGACGCCGCGCCGTCGAGTGGGCACGCGAGGCCGAATCCAGGGGCGCAGGAGAAATTCTTCTCACCTCCATGGCCGCCGACGGCACGCGAGCCGGCTTCGACTGTGCACTCACCGCCGCCGTCAGCGAAGCCGTACAGATTCCGGTCATCGCCTCCGGCGGAGCCGGCAACGCGCAGCACTTCACGCAGGTGTTTCGCGAAGGCAAAGCCGACGCCGCTCTCGCCGCCAGCATCTTCCACTTCGGCATCGCCGACGTGCGCACCCTCAAAGAAGAGCTGCGCCGCGACGGCATCCCGGTGAGGCTGCCATGCTGATCCCTTCCATCGACCTTATGGGTGGCCGCATCGTTCAACTCGAGCAGGGCGAAAAGCTGCGCCTGGCCTTCGATGACTTCGAATACTGGATCGAGCGCTTCAGCAAGTACCCGCTAGTTCAGCTCATTGACCTCAACGCGGCCAAACGCACAGGCCACAACCGCGCGCTGATCGAACAAATCGCGAAGCGCTTGCGAGTGCAGGTTGGCGGCGGAATCCACACCGTAACCGATGCGCAAACCCTCCTCGACGCCGGTGCCCGCCGCGTGATCCTCGGCTCTGCCCTCTTCCTTCGGAACGGAATCGACTCCAGCGCGGCGGCCGCAATCTCAGCCCGGATCGGCCAGGAGCAATTCGTAGCAGCCATCGATACAAAAGCCGGCAGAATCGCCGTCCGCGGCTGGCGGGAGAACGTCAACCTCACTCCCGCACAAGCAATCGCCGCCCTCAATCCATTTTGCGGCGCCTTCCTCTACACGCACGTCGATACCGAAGGCACGATGCAGGGTTTCCCAATGGACGTCGCTTGCTCCCTGCGTCCCCTCACCTCCCGGCAACTGATCGTCGCCGGTGGCATTCGAGCACAGTCTGAAATCGAAGCCCTCGACGCACTCGGCATCGATGCTGTCGCAGGAATGGCGGTCTACTCGGGCCTCCTCGTGACCTGAGAAATCGAAATTCCCCGATTTTCGCCCTCTGTTTCTCAAAAATGCTCTAACCTTAAACGTCCATACCGGCGAGTGACCCGCGCATGACCTCAACAGCGAAATCCATCCATCTCGCAAAGCGCCTCGACGAAGTCGGCTTCTCCGACATCGTGCAAATCCGCAATAAAGTTCTGGAACTCCGTGCAGCCGGCAAGCCTGTCCACGCCTTCCACGGCGGGGAGCCTTTCTTCGAAACTCCGGAAACCGTGAAATATGCCGGCCTTAAAGCCCTAGCCGAGAACAAGACGAGATACGCACCGTCCTCCGGCATCGATCCGCTCCGTGCGGCCATCGCGAAAAAACTCCAAACCAAAAACCACATCGACGCCGGTGTGGAAGACGTCATCGTCACCGTCGGCGGAGCGCATGCCCTCTTCGTCGCCTTCCAGTGCGTCCTCGATCCCGGCGACGATGTCCTGCTCTTTGCACCTTACTGGACCCCGATCCGCGATATGATCACCCTGGCGCAGGCCCGGCCGGTGATGGTGCCTACCACCACCGCGCGGCGCAACGGACTGACCGCCGCGCTCGAACACTTCTCAACGCCCGCTACCCGCGCCATCTACTTCAACACCCCCCAGAACCCCTCCGGCGCCGTCTTTTCGCGGCAGGACGCCGAAGAAGTCGCGGCCTTCGCCAGAAAACACAACGTCGTCGTCATCGCCGACGAGGCCTACGAGGACTTGGTGTATGAGGGCGATCATGTCTCGATCGCGTCGCTTCCCGGCATGAGCGAGCGCACCATCACCGCGTACACCTTCTCCAAGACGTACGCCATGACCGGTTGGCGCGCCGGCTACGCAGTCGCGAAGGAACCCTTCATGACCGGCCTGCGCAAGCTCGTCCTCTACTCCACCAACGGTGTTTCCACGCCGACCCAGTGGGCCGCGCTCGAAGCCATAGCCATTCCTGAGGACACCATTGCCGCCCGCCGCGGGGAATACCGGCAGCGCCGCGATCTGCTCGTGAAGGGCCTCAATGAACTTGGCCTCGAGTGCGATCTGCCTGCCGGCGCCTTCTACGCGTTTCCCAGCGTTCGAAAAATCCACAAAGACAGCCGTCGCGTCGCCGCTGAGCTGCTGGAAAAAGCTCACGTCGCCACTATTCCCGGCGTTGTCTTCGGTGCGCAGGGCGAAGGGCACGTTCGCTTCAGTTATGCCATTTCTCCGGAAACCATCCACGCTGGCCTCGACGCTCTGCGAAAAATCCTTGTGTAGCGGCGGCCGCACAGCGTGACCTCGGGGTCATCCGGAAAAACCTGAATCCTCGTACTTCTTTTGCGCGTCCATTAAATGCGCCCGCGGAGTTACATGGCGCATCTAAGTCGTGAGTCTATGGATGAATTTTCACGCTCCCGCCGACGGTGCACGCTGGCCGTTTTCGTCCTGATCGGGCTTCCGCTGTTGCCCGCGATGGCCCAATCGGACAGCAGCTCTCTTCCCGACGATCCGGGCACCACGCTTATGAGCCAAACCGCGAGTCCGGCCGCCGCCGCGGCGCAGCCACAGCCGTCTTCGCCGAAGAGCGATCCGCAGAATGGCAGCCTTGAAGGAAAGCAGACGAAGCGCATCCTCGGCATCGTGCCCAACTTCCGTTCCGTTTCTGTCGACGTAAAGCTGCCGCCGCAATCCCCCAAGGACAAGTTCCTTGAGGGCACGCAGGACGCGTTCGATTATTCGGACTTCATCTATGTTGCGGCCCTTGCGGGAGTAGGCCAGGCCGAGAACTCCTATCCTGAATTTCACCAGGGCGTCGCCGGCTACGGCCGTTATTATTGGCACGCACTCGCGGACCAGGTGGACGAGGATTATCAGACGGAGACCATTTTCCCGATTCTCCTGCGTCAGGATCCGCGCTTTTACACGCTCGGCCGTGGCGGGTTCAAGAGAGCGATTTACGCATTCAGCCGCCTGGCCATCACGCGCACCGATCATGGTAATGAGACATTCAACGCGTCTGAAGTGGTTGGGGCGGGTGCGGCGGCCGGCATCTCCGATCTTTACTATCCCTCCCTGGAACGCACCTGGACCAAGACCGGGCAGCGCTGGGTTCTGAATATGGGTCTGGATGGCGCAACGTACGTCTTCCAGGAATTCTGGCCCGATCTCAACAGCAGGTTCTTCCACCAGAAAAACTGAGGCCCCTCGCGCAGAGCTCTCCCGGCGGGTCCCTTTCCATGGCCTCGGTCTGTGTCAGGGCCCCGCTATAGCGTTAGCATCGAAGTATTCCCTTTGCAATGGAGCCGCGTTCCATGCTCAAGGTTGGCGTGTCCGACGCCGTCGATCACAATCTGCACCGTCTGCTCCCTGATGGAATCTCGCTGGAGCTCATCCCTCTTCGTCCCGCTTCAAGCTTCGATGTGGAGTTCTGGATCGCTCCGCCCTGGACGCATCACGCCGAGCAGCAATTGCCCTTCCTTAAGGGTCTGCGGGTCATCCAGGCGACCGTCGCCGGCGTCGACGGGCTGCTCAAACTCAAGCCTCCCGGCGCCGTGTTGTGCGATGCGCGCGGCGTTCACAACATCTCCACCGCCGAGTGGACCGTCGCCGCCATACTTGCCTCATTCAAATATTTCCCCCTCTTCGCGGATCTACAACACGCCGCCGTCTGGTCGCGTCGCAAAGAAGCCGAGGCGCACTACTATGCCCTGCATCCGCCCGTAAACCGGCCCTACCCCAACATCCTCTGCGAAGAGCTCCACGGCCAGCAGGTTCTCATCGTCGGCTACGGAGCCATCGGCCGCGCTATTGAACA
>Ga0181525_10004886_pt1 | contig 10137 bp, 9 predicted proteins | sample PEATcosm2014_Bin_48_FD_121100 | JGI IMG/M metagenome (GOLD analysis project Ga0181525, IMG submission 121100) | Peatland microbial communities from MTU Mesocosm Facility, Houghton, MI, USA - PEATcosm2014_Bin06_10_metaG | ecosystem: Environmental > Terrestrial > Soil > Wetlands > Peat | place...
CGTCGGCGTCGTAGGTGTTGGTAGCGAAGCCGAAGCGGATGATGCCTTCGTAGGTTTTTTCCGAACTGATGTAGAACTGCGCCAGGCGGGTGAGACTGCCGGTCACTAACGGGAGGACGCCGGTGGCGAGAGGGTCGAGGGTGCCGAGATGGCCGACGGAGCGCTGCTGTAGAATGCGACGCATGTGGTTGACCACGTCGTGCGAGGTCCAGCCGGCCGGCTTATCGACGACGATGACACCGTTCATGAGAGGATTGGGTAATTTAGTAATTGGGTAATTTGAAATCTTGTTTGGTGGTGTGGATTTTAAGTTACCAGATTACTCATTTTACTGAATTAGCAAATCTCCGATGCTTCCTATTCGCGACGACCAGCCTCGGTATAGCACTCCATGGGTGAACAGTTTTCTGATTGGGCTGAATGTGCTGATTTTTCTCGGCGAGGCGACGCTGGATCGGCGGAGTCTGGATCTGCTGATTCGTCAGTTTGGCGTTGTGCCCTCGCACTTGACGGCGTTCCTGTCGGGCTCGCCGAGGTATCCGCTGCCGGCGGTCGTGCTTCCCTTCTTCACCTCGATGTTCCTGCACGGATCGTGGATGCACGTGATCGGTAACATGTGGTTTTTGTATATTTTTGGCGACAATGTTGAAGATTATTTGGGACATTTCAAATACCTGACGTTCTACCTTCTCACCGGATTGATTGCGATGGCGACGCAAGTGGCAGTTGGTCCTCATTCGAGCGTGCCTACGGTTGGCGCGAGCGGAGCGATCGCGGGGGTGCTGGGAGCTTATTTCGTCGTGTTTCCGCGGGCGCGGGTGCTGACGTGGTTCTTCGTGTTTGTGCTCTGGGTGCCAGCCTGGATAATTTTAGGGTATTGGTTCGTGCTGAATTTTCTGAGCGGGACGGCGACCGCGCTGGCGGTGCAGAGGCAGAATATGGGCGGGGTGGCCTTCTGGGCGCATGTGGGCGGGTTTGTCTCGGGAGCATTGCTGGTGAAGATGTTTGGAGAGCGGCAACTCAGGTATCCGTATGCGCGGGCTTGAGGAGCGTGAAAAATCCCAAGCATGTGGCCCGGGCCTGAAGTTGTATAGGTCCTTCGCTCCGCTCAGGATGACAGGTTAATTTATTTCTTGGGGCGCGACTCCGGCGGCACCAGGCCTGACAATCGGTAATAGACGACGAGTTGGCCGTAATGCTCACCCGAGTGCTCGATGAGGCCGTAGGCCATGTCGGAGAGGCGGACCTGCTGGTGGGCGAAGGGGTCGGTGAGGAGATCCGACATGCCTTTATCGCCTTTTGCTTTGATCACAGCGGCGCCATCGGCGAAGGCTTTTTTCACGAAGGCAACCACGTCGGCCTTGGTTTTATATTGATCGCGCTTGGGATCTTCCTCCGCCGGGGGTTTTTGGCCGCGGGCAGGATTGATGAAGTAGTAATTTGCGTTGGCGGCATGGAGCAGTTGGTCGGCAAAGCCGCGCTGGGCCGGCGTCGGCTTGAAATCGTATTTATCCTCGGGGAAATCCTCAGCCATGGCGATGAGCTTGCGGCCAATGTCATTCCAGGCTTCGAGCACGGCCTGGGAAGGACTGGAGGGCGGCTTTACGGCCTCCTTCTTCGTGTCCTGGGCATTGGCAGGAAAAGTGAGGAGCGCTACCGCCAGGAATAGTGCTGCACCGGTCAGGGTTGATCTCATCGCTGCTTCTCTCCGTCGTGCGTTCTTTCAGGCGGACGCCATCTTAGTTGGAATTGTGGCGCGCGGCAACAGAGAACGCGGGCAGTGACGGAAACCAATTGCACGGCGGCGGGTTGCGAAGGTGCTTCGCTTCCGTCCGCTGTGGATCGTCCGCTGTCGATCCCGTCAGATGCCGTTGGGACGCTGGCGGATCAGCGCCAGGAACTCGTGGCGCGTTTCCTGAGAGTCGCGGAAGCAGCCGAGCATGGAAGACGTGACAGCGGCGGAATGCTGCTTTTCGACGCCGCGCATCATCATGCACAGGTGGCGGGCCTCGATGACCACGCCGACGCCCTGGGGTTCGATGACTTTCTGAATGGTTTCCGCAATCTGGGTGGTCAGGCGCTCCTGGATTTGCAGGCGTCGCGAAAACAGTTCGATCAGGCGTGGAAGCTTGCTGAGGCCGATGACCTTGCCATTGGGAATGTAGGCGACGTGCACCTTGCCGAAGAACGGAAGCATGTGATGCTCGCACAGGCTGAACATTTCGATGTCTTTGACGATGACCATTTCGTCATAGGAGACGGTGAAGAGCGCGCCTTTGAGCAGACTCTCGGGATCATCGCTATAGCCACGAGTAAGGAATTGGAGAGACTTGCGAACGCGCTCGGGAGTCTGCTGAAGGCCTTCGCGTTGCGGGTCCTCGCCGAGGCGGACGAGCACTTCCTGGATCAGGTCTTCGAAGCTGGCGCTGGTGAGAGTTGTGGGTTCGGTGGTGGCTTTCATTTAAGGATCCCTGGTCGATTTAGCAATTTTGTAATTGGGCAATTCAATGATCGAAAATCAAGAGCTTTTTATTCGCCGGCGAACTCGAAGGAGTTCATCATGGTTTCTTCCAGCCTTACCCTCTCTAGATGCGCGTGAGGGAAGCCCCGGTGCAGTATTTCGTAGATCTGGATGCAGAGGTTTTCCGTGGTGGGCACATCCCGGGCGAAATCTTTCAGCGTATTCAAATTCTCGTGATCGTAGCGGGCCAGCACTTCCCTTTCGATAAAGCCATCCAAATCGGTGAGGTTACAAACCATACCGGTTTTTTCATCGACCGGACCGCTTACCGTTATTTCGACAATGTAGTTATGGCCGTGGCCATAGGGATTGTTGCATTTGCCGTAGGTCACCTGATTTTCTGCATCGGTCATGGCATCGCTGTGCAGGCGATGGGAGGCGGAGAACAGATAACGGCGTGAGAGGTGGGCTTTCATTTTTCGAACCTCGTAATCCTCTTAAACCTCGCAATCTGCCTGAATCCCGTGGTTCCGACGCGCATCCTGCTTCTCCGCATCATGCTTCCCCGTAGAAATCGACGAACAGATCGGGGGTTTCGTAGACTCGCACGCGGTGCAGTTGGGCGCTGGCGAGTTTGGTTTCGAGACGACGCCAGATGGCGATCGCGATGTTTTCGGTGGTCGGGATTTGATGAAGAAATTCGGGGACCTCTTTGTTGAGGAAGCGGTGATCCATGGCGTCGAGAACTTCGCGGTGCATGACATCTTTGAGCTGTTTGAGGTCGACGACAAAGCCGGAGCGGGGATTAACCTCGCCTTTCACCGTGACTTCCAGCGTGTAGTTGTGGCCGTGGCCGTTGGGGTTGTTGCATTTGCCGAAGACGCGGCGATTCTCTTCGGGGGAGAAATCCGGGTTGTGGTAATAGTGCGATGCGGAGAATTCGGCTTTGCGCGTGAGGTAGACCATGTGTCGGCGAGAAGAGCGCCCTCCAATATATTACTCAACCGCGCTTGTTTTGCGGCAGCGCGATCGGGTTCAGCCTGCCCGTAGATTGGTTGCGGATTGCCCGATCCAGTTCATCGAGAAATGCTTGTGCGATGAGGGGGCCATCGAATTGCTTCACTGAATCGAGCCCCTGGGCGGCGATCGCCTCGCGCAATGCAGCATCGTTGTGGAGGCGCTCGATGGCCTCCGCCAATGCCGCGTCGTCCTCGGGCGGAACCAGGATGCCGTGCTTCACGACCTCTGGAGCACTGGCAGCGCGGGCGGCGATGATCGGCTTGCCGCTTGCCATGGCTTCGAGGAAGACGATGCCGAAGCTCTCCTGCACGCTGGGGAGGCAAAAACAATGGCAGGAGTTGTATTCGCGGGCGAGTTCGGCCTGCGAAAGGTTACCGAGCCAGCGCACGATTCCCTCGAGTCCCTGTTTGCGGCAGATGGATTTGAGGCGCGAAGCTTCGGGCCCGTCGCCGACGATGTGCACTTCCAGTGAAGGTATTTTGAAGCGCAATCGCGCGGCAGCGCCGAGCAGAATGTGCAGCCGCTTTCGCGGATAAAACCGGCAAACGCAAAGTACTACAAATTTATCTTCGGAAGGCTCGCCAGCGAGAGGTTGAGCAGGAGTGAGTTGAAGCAAGGCGCGCCAGTTGGTGAGGTCGATGGGTTCGGGAATGACGCTCGGCGGCTTGCGGATGGAGTAGAGCTCCTGAATTCTGCTGGCGGCGTAGCGGCTGGGTGCGATCAGCAGGTCGGCGCGCTGGACGTGGAGTTTCTCGCAGCCTGCCTGCAGGCGCATGGTGGTCCGGGTCAGTCCGGTCTCGAAACGCATTTCATCGGCGATTACGCCTTTGATGGACGCGACGTGGAAGCCGCGGCCGGTGCCGGCCAGAGAATAGCCATCCATGTCGAACCCGACCGTGACGGTGTTTGAAGCTTGAGAGCGGAAGCGAAGCATTTCGTTAAAAACGATGCGCTCGACGGTGTAGATGGGAAAGCGGAGCGTGGGCGTGACCAGATCAACGGTGTGGCCCGACTGCCTCAGAAACTTGATCAGGGTTGAGATGCCGGCGAAGGTTCCGCTGCCGCGAACGATGTCGAGCGGAGTGGATGTGAGGAAACGGAGGTGCATCGATGACCATCGTATCGCTGATTCTTGATTCTTCGTATCGAACGGAGCTTTATCCGCGAGCCCCGTTGTGGTCGCGGTCAGGCGGCGAATCGATTATCATGGCTGGGTGCGAGGAATGGTTCGGATCACAGCGAGGCGAGTTGCGATGCGCTCGAGATCCCTCGCCCCGCTCGGGAAAGCCCGGGGCGTCGGGATGACGCCCCTGACAGGAATGAAGCAAAACTCCTGTAGGCTTCGCCACTGGATCTCAGGCTCGGTTGTGATTGGTTTGGTTCTGCTGGCGCTCTCCGGCTGCTACAGCTCTTCGCGGCCGCCGCGGATTGGCACGGCGGCTCCGGATTTTACGGTGCATGACAACGGCCGCACGGTGGCCCTGAGCCAGTTCAAAGGTCAGGTGGTGGTGCTGAACTTTTGGGCCACGTGGTGCCCGCCGTGCATCGAGGAGATGCCGTCCCTGGTGCAGATGCAGCAACGCATGAAAGCCAAGGGCGTGACCGTGCTGGCGGTCAGCGTGGACGTCGACGAAAACAGCTATCAGCGATTTGTGAGAGACCATGGCGTCAACTTGCTCGCAGTTCGCGATGGGGATCAGAAGAGCAACGCGCTCTATGGAACCTTCAAGTTTCCCGAGACCTATGTGATCGATCGCAACGGGATCATGCGCAGGAAGTTCATTGGGGCGGTGGATTGGACGGAACCGGACGTGATTGAATATTTGGGGAAGTTGTAGAAATGCGTTGTCTGACATCTTTTGCCCGAAGCCCACAAAATCGCGTAAGCAAAGTCGAGACCGACGGACAAGAGTGTCCGCCCTACACTGTGTCCCTTCCGCACGTTCACAACTTTGCAGTTCGCAGCCGCAGGGCGTTGGTGATGACCGAGACTGAGCTGAAGCTCATGGCTGCAGCGGCGAAGATGGGGCTGAGCAGGATGCCGAAAAACGGATAGAGAATCCCGGCCGCAATGGGCACGCCGACGGCGTTGTAGACAAAGGCGAAGAACAAATTCTGCCGGATATTGCGCATCGTTGCCTGGCTAAGTCTACGGGCGCGGAGGATGCCGGTGAGATCGCCTTTTACGAGCGTGATTCCACCGCTCTCGATGGCTACATCGGTTCCGGTGCCCATGGCGATGCCGACATCGGCCTGAGCCAGAGCGGGTGCATCGTTTACCCCGTCGCCAGCCATGGCGACCACTCTTCCCTGCCCTTGCAACCTGCGGATGACTTCCAGCTTTCCTGCCGGCAATACTTCGGCTTCGAATTCTGCAATGCCGAGCGTCTGAGCCAGGTTCGACGCAGTGGCGCGATTGTCGCCGGTGAGCATCACGATGTGAATGCCCTGAGCCTCGAGAGAGCGGATGGCCTCGGGAGTGGAGGGCTTCACGGGATCGACGAGATTAAAGGTTCCAAGATACTTGCCATCGACGGCAACGGAAAGGCTGGTGCCGGCCACCGCATTGCTCCCGCCGAAATTCACATTCGCGCCGACCGAGGCACCGGACTGCGTCATGAGGGCGGCGTTGCCGACGGCGACGCGTTTGCCGTCGACGATCCCGGTGATTCCCTTCCCCGCAATGCTGGCGAACTCCGCGGGCTGCGACAGCCGCAATCCCTGGCGCTCGGCCGCCTGAACAAAGGCGGCGGCGAGAGGATGCTCGCTCGCTCGCTCCAGGCTGGCGGCGAGGCGCAACGCCTCACTGCGGTCAGGACCAGTGGGATCAGGATTATCCGGCGACAAGGAGGTTCCGAGCAGTTGAGGCTTGCCCAGCGTAAGGGTCCCGGTTTTGTCCACAACCAGAGTGTCGACTTTCTCCAGAACCTCGAGCGCCTCGGCATTCCTAATGAGAATTCCGGCGCCGGCGCCGCGGCCTACGCCGACCATGATTGCCATGGGAGTCGCCAGGCCGAGGGCGCACGGGCAGGCGATGATGAGCACGGCGACCGAGTTCACCAGAGCATGAGCGACGCGCGGTTGTGGGCCAAAGATCAGCCATGCGACGAAGGTGACGAGCGCGACGGCCACGACGATGGGGACAAACCACTTGGCGACGCGATCCGCGAGGCGCTGAATGGGAGCGCGGCTGCGTTGTGCCTGGCCTACAAGTTGCACGATTTGCGCCAGCAAGGTTTCGCTGCCGACGCGCTCGGCTCGCATGATGAATGAGCCCCCGCCGTTGATGGTGGCGCCGATCAGCTTGCTGGCGGGCAACTTTTCAACCGGCATGGATTCGCCGGTGATCATCGATTCATCCACCGAGCTGCGGCCTTCGACGAGCACGCCGTCGACGGGAATTTTCTCTCCCGGGCGCACGCGCAGGCGGTCGCCGGGTTGCACTTGTTCGAGCGGAATATCTTTTTCACTTCCGTCTTCACTTCCTTCGGGGCCGAGCCGGCGCGCGGTTTTGGGGCTGAGATCGAGTAAGGCACGAATGGCTGCGCTAGTGCGGCTGCGAGCGCGCAGTTCCATGACCTGGCCGAGCAGGACGAGAGTTGTGATAGCGGCGGCGGCTTCGAAATAAACCTCGGGATAGCCTGCCATGGTGCGCAGTGACTCGGGAAAAATCCGCGGGGCCAGAGTCGCGATTACGCTGTATCCATAAGCGACGCCGGTGCCCATGCCGATCAGGGTGAACATGTTCGGACTGCGATTCACGAGGGAAGTCCAGAACCGTTGAAAGAAGGGCGATCCGCTCCAGACGACGACCGGCGTGGCCAGTGCGAGCTCCAGCCAAGGCAGGGCGGCGCCGGGCAGGAGTCGGTGTAAAGGCATTTGCCAGAGCATTGCCGCCATGGCGATCGCCATAAGCGGGGCGGCGAGGACGAGGCTGGCCCAGAAGCGGCGCGTCATGTCGCGGAGTTCCGGATTGTCGCCAGCACCGGGGTTGAGCGCGGCTGAGAGGGTACGCGGCTCGAGGGCCATGCCGCAGATCGGGCACGATCCCGGCTGCGGGCGGACGATTTCCGGATGCATGGGACAGGTGTACTCGACGCGGGTGGAGGCGATCGGGAGCTCGGATTCGAGGGCCATTCCGCATGAGGGACAAGCGCCCGGTTTGGTTTCGTGCACCTCGGGGCACATCGGGCACAGGTACGCGGAACCGACCAAGGCGCCATGCTGCCGCTGCGTAGGGACCGGAGGCGCTTGGCTGGCGCGCGGGTGCGAGGACGGGGTTCGAGCAGCGCCCAAGGTCACGAGTCCTGAGGAGCGCGGCGTGGGTGCGTTCAAATAGTTGCCGGGATTTGTTTTAAATTTTTGGAGACAACCGGCGCAGCAAAAATAGTAGTTCTTTCCCCCATGAACGTGAATATGTTTTGCGGTTGCGGGATTCACATTCATTCCGCAGACCGGGTCGCGATCGAGTGCTGAGGCTGGTTTGGACAAGTCCGCGGGCATAAGTTAAGTTCGATGGAGTTGACGAAGCATCCCAGGAAAACGTCCCAGGATAAAAACTTTACTGCTTCGCAGAGTTTCAGGGAGAACCAGCTCGCTGTCTCTCGTTTCTCGGTTCCCTCGTTTTCTCCGTTCCCTACGTTCTCTGTCTGCTTCGATGGATGATGCTTTATATTGGATTCAGCCTTAAGCCAAGCTGAGGGTTTAGCCGGTTAAGGCGGCAGAGGATTTTAATGACCTATTTAGATGTGGCTTACCGCTATGGAGCGACTCCGGGCGAAAATGAACTAAAGGCGATCGACGGAATGCGCGAGGTTTACGGGGTGCGCCGGGTGCAGTTCAATGAGAAAGAGCGAACCGTGCGCGTGGAGTTCGATGCTTCGCGGATGAAGGCGGACGTCATCGCTGGACTGTTGCGTCAGGCTGGGGTGGACGTGCGAGAGCAACTCGCGCTGGCATAGTAGATGGGCCGGCGTTAAGCGCGGCTCTGAGAAGGCGTCTACGGGTAGTGATTCAGGGGAGGGCTTTGGGCGGCAGTACTTGAATCGCTGCGACAATGCAAGGGGCGTTCAAGAAAACCTCTGGCCGAAGTCGTCCTTGAAACGCCCCGTTGCGCGCCACTTCGTCTGTAGCCTACTTAAGCACATCGCTTGCCATCCGTAATTCGTTCAAAATGAACAAGCAGTGGAGTTTCTACGGGGTAGGAAATTCTCGCCGGCGGGAAAGATTTACTTCGGAGGAGAGATAGCGGCGGTAGTGGGGCCAGTTTGAATATCCACAGACTAGCCGGTTTGGTCCTGATTCGTGCCTTGCTGACATCAGCCGATGGACTTCAGCACCCTTCTTGCGAGATCATCTTTCGCTTCTGTATGGCCTGATTTCCTAACCAACATTAATCGGCGTTCCCTGTGGGGATCATTGCGCAGCTTTCCCGATACCAACTCACACTTCTCACCCGAAGCGGCACCGCAGGTTGGACAGCAAACCCGGATTGAGCTTCTTCGACTATTTTCTTGGTTCATGGGATGGAGTCTAAAGTAAGCAAGATGGCAAGAATGGTCAATTTGCGACAATCCTCGAGATTTTCCTATCTCTCGCTTTTGCACATATTTTCCGCGCAGAATGAGGACTATCTTGGCTATACTCCGGATTAGTAATATCGCTCGCGAGGAGCGGTCCCGGGGCGTCGGCCGCTCTTCATCGGAGACCCTTCATCGGAGAGTTGCCGCTCCGCCGGTGAAACGTTAGAATGAGCTTTTCTACTTCCTTGCATTCATGCGTGGAATGCGCATCGTAAGCTAATCGAAATGAGGATGAGCGTTCGCCGATTCGTTCATTCCCTTGCTTTCGTCGGGCTGAAAAATGCGCCCTTAGCTCAGCTGGATAGAGCGTCTGGCTACGAACCAGAAGGTCGGGAGTTCGAATCTCTCAGGGCGCACCATTTTTTCAATAGTTTACAAGCAGCATCGTTTTCAGTCGAAAATCAGTGTAGTGGAAACTGTAGTGACTTGTCTGCGATTCCAAGCTTAAGCGGGCCGTCAAAAAGAATTAACCCTGGCCCGATCTAGTCTAAGCTAACTCATCTGGCCCTTACTCCGGCTGAGAGAAAAATAGGAGCGCGGAGTCGGGTCATCCTGGTCAAGCCACCCAAAAAGCTACAATATTGTAGGTTTTTCAGCAGCCCCCCGGTCGGCCAACTTTAGATCGAATGAATTTGGCCGAGAATCACGAGTGGTTTGTAAATCAAAACCTTGCCGCTCGAAGGCCACGAGAAAGCTACCAACCACTTTTCAGATCTTGCAAGCGCCACACTAGCGCGTCATTGTCATCGGCTTCGCCGCAGCGCTGATGGCTAGCGGAGTTGGGTTTGGCGTGAAAAAACCGCGGTTATAAAGATGACGGTACATCCGTCCTGCAACCTCCGCCGCTTTGGGACCGAAGGTTGGCACGCCGCCTTGCAGGAAGACAACGACAACAATGCGTCCTGCATTGGTATTGGCGTAGGAAGCAAACCACCCGAAGCGGGTGCCAGCTCGGGAGCAAGTCCCGGTTTTGCCGAGAACTTCTTGCTGAGTGAAGGTGTAGCGCACACGCCGAGCGGTGCCGTAGGTTACGGCTCCCGCCATGCCGTCGGAAATCTCGACAATCAGCGGGGC
>Ga0181525_10004888_pt1 | contig 10135 bp, 9 predicted proteins | sample PEATcosm2014_Bin_48_FD_121100 | JGI IMG/M metagenome (GOLD analysis project Ga0181525, IMG submission 121100) | Peatland microbial communities from MTU Mesocosm Facility, Houghton, MI, USA - PEATcosm2014_Bin06_10_metaG | ecosystem: Environmental > Terrestrial > Soil > Wetlands > Peat | place...
ATCGCGATCGGCAGCGCGAAAAAGGCGATGCGGTCGATTTCGGGAAAGCTCTGGCGGCGGCTGGATTTCGGCGGCCACTCGATTTCGAAGCTGTTGCTGGCAAAGCGCGTCAGGTCAAAGTCGGCTTCGAACGCGAAGGCGTGCACGGCTTTTCCGCCTTTTTGGTTAACCGGCGCAAGCGCGATCGTTTCGCCTCTCGCGGTCAGGTTCGTCTCTTCGGTGAATTCCCGGCGCGCCGCCGCGAGGAGATCTTCGCCCGGGTCGGCGAGGCCTTTGGGTATCGTCCACACGCCAGCGTCTTTCTTGGCCCAAAATGGCCCTCCGGGATGTGCTAGCAAGACTTCGAGCTCGCCGCGGCGGCGGAACGCCAAAAGACCGGCACTGATCTCTTTACGGGGGCGCATCCGCACGGGTCCCTTCGGCTGCGGCTCTCTACCGCAGGACATTTCGACCGGGCCTTGCCAAATAGGCTAGTGTCTGCATGATTTTGTCACGATTACGCCGACAATGCTCGCTTCCTCAACCGAGCTCGTTAGAGCGTGTTGGGGAGGAGACCTAACCGATCTTTTGCTGCACGGGAGTCAACGCAATGCGATATGGGTTTATCGCGGCTGTCGCCGCTTTTGCGGTGCTGGCTGCGCCTTTTGCGTCGGCCGCACGCGCCGAGGATGCGCCCAAGGACGTCAAGGGTCTGTTTCTGGTGAGCGATTATCCTGCGGTGACGCTGCGCCCGGGCGAAACATCCAGCGTCAATCTTCGCATCCAGAATTACGATATGACGCCCGAACGCCTGTCGCTGTCGGTCGCCGGCGTGCCTGCCGGCTGGACGGCAACGCTGATGGGCGGCGGGCAGCCGGTTGCGGCAGCGATGCCGGCCACCAATTCCAGCGTTTCGCTGGAACTGCGGCTCGATGTGCCGAAAGGCGCGCCCAACGGAACGCAGACGATCACCGTCGCCGCGCAGGGCGCTACGACGAGCTTGCAGCTTCCGGTCGCGGTGACGCTGGCCAAGGATCTTCCCGCCAAGCTGACGCTCACGCCGCAGCTTCCCGAATTGCGCGGCAATTCGAAATCGACCTTCGAATATCAGCTCGGCATCAAGAACGACAGCGGCAAGAAGCTCACCGTGAGCCTGTCCGCACAGGCGCCGGAGAATTTCGACGCCACGTTCACCGAGCAATACGGCACTCAGGAGCTCAATGCGGTGCCGGTCGATGCCGGTCAGACCAAGGACGTGAAGCTTAAAGTCACGCCGCCGAATACGGCCGCGGCCGGCGACTACAAGGTCACGGCGCGGGTGGCGGCCGAGGACGCCTCGGCGACCACCGACCTCGAAATGACCATTACCGGCCAACCGCGGCTCGACGTCAGCGGCCGCGAAGGCCTGGTGTCCACGCGCGCATCCGCCGGCAAGGAGACGTCGGTGCCGGTCGTCATCACCAATACCGGTACGGCGCCCGCCGACAATATCGAGCTTTCCGGCTCGACGCCGAGCGGCTGGAAGATCACGTTCGATCCGAAGTCGGTCGATCGCATTGCGCCGAACGACAACAAGGAAGTGCAGGCGCTGATCACTCCGACGGACAAGGCGATCGCCGGCGACTATGTGACGACGATTCGCGCGTCCGCGCGCGGCGAATCGGCGTCGACGAATTTCCGCGTCACGGTGACGACCTCGACCATGTGGGGCATCGCCGGCGTCGGCATCATCGGCGTGGCCTTGCTGGTGATGGTCGGCGCGGTCGCGAGGTTCGGCCGGCGATGAGCCAAGATACGGTTAAAGATACCGCTAAGGATGCCGTCATCGAGGCCACCGGCCTCACCAAGACCTACGGCTCGGCGGTCGCCGTCGATCACATCTCGTTCAACGTCGGCCGCGGTGAGATTTTCGGTCTGTTAGGTCCCAACGGCGCCGGCAAGACCACGACCATCCTGATGATGCTCGGGCTGGCCGACATATCGGAAGGCGAGGTGCGCGTGCTCGGATTCAATCCGGCGCGCGAGCCGCTCTCGGTCAAGCGCCGCGTCGGCTATCTGCCCGATACCGTCGGCTTCTACGACAACCTCACCGCCGGCGATAATATGCGCTACACCGCGCGCTTGATCGGCTTTCGCCTCGCCGAGCGCGAAAAGCGGATTGCCGACGCGCTGGAGCGGGTCGGTCTTGCCGAGTTCGCCGATAAACGCGTCGGCACGTTCTCGCGCGGCATGCGGCAACGGCTCGGGCTAGCCGAAATCCTCATGAAGGGCGCGCAGATCGCGATCCTCGACGAACCGACGTCGGGGCTCGATCCGCATGCCACCACCGAGCTTCTCGGCATCATTCGTGCGTTCAAGACCGAAGGCGTCTCGGTGCTGCTGTCCTCGCATCTGCTCGAGCGCGTGCAAAGCGTATGCGACCGGGTCGCGCTGTTCTCGGCCGGCAAGATCGCGCTGATGGGTTCGGTCGCCGATCTCGGCCGGCAAATCCTCGGCGGCGGCTATGTGGTCGATATCGAGGCCGACGGCGCCGGCCTTGCCGAACGGCTCGCGCTCATTCCGGGCGTCAGCGGTGTCGAAAAGACCGGGATCGGCAAGCTTCGCCTGCATGCCGACCGCGACGTGCGGCCGGAGGCGGCAGCCGAAGTCGTCGCCATGCATGGCCGCCTGAAATATCTCGGCGTGCAGGAACCGAGCCTGGAGGCGATCTACACCCGCTACTTCGAAGCGAAACCGGAGGAAGCCGCGACGGAAGGGACCCGCCATGCAGCGTGAAGGTTCGGCCTTTTCCGGCCTCGGCGTGGTCATGCTCAAGGAGCTGTCGGACCACCTGACCAGCGTGCGCATGCGCGTCCTGGAATGGCTCGTGGTGCTGGTCGCGCTCGCCGCGCTCTACGGCGCGATTCAGCAGATCAAGGACACGACTGCGGAAGATCCGTTCCTGTTCCTTCGCCTGTTCACGACCTCGCGCGATCCGCTGCCGTCGTTCGTCTCGTTCCTGTCGTTTCTGGTGCCGCTCATGGCGATCGGCCTCGGGTTCGATTCGGTCAACGGCGAACACACGCGGCGCACGCTGTCGCGCATCCTGTCGCAGCCGATCTATCGGGACGCGCTGCTGTTCGGAAAATTCCTGGCCGGCCTGGCGACGTTGTCGATCAGCCTGATCACGCTGTGGCTCCTGGTCATCGGGCTCGGGCTGCTCATGATCGGCGTTCCGCCCGGTGCCGAGGAGATTGCCCGCAGCTTCGTCTTTCTCCTGGTGACGATCGTTTATGCCGGGGTGTGGCTCGCTTTGGCGCTGTTGTTCTCGATTCTGTTCCGCTCTGCGGCGACCGCGGCGCTGATCACGCTCGGTTTGTGGCTGTTCCTCACCTTCATATGGCCGGTTCTGGCCGGCGCGTTCGCACAGATGATCCTGCCGCCGGATCCGCGCTATATGGCGCTTGGTTTGCAGACGCCGGGAACGGCGGAGCTTGAGCAAATTCTGGCGCGGTTCTCGCCGTCGACGCTGTTCGCCGAAGTCGTGGTGGCGCTGCTCGACCCCACCACCCGCGCGCTGGGGCCGATCTATCTGAGCCAGTTGCAGGGCGCGGTCCTCGGCGCGCCGCTGCCGCTCGTTGAAAGCGTGCTGATTGCCTGGCCGCAGATCGTCGGCATGATCGCGACCGCGATCGTCCTGTTCGTCATCGGCTATGTGATCTTCCAGCGTCAGGAAGTTCGGGCCTAGAGCATGATCCCGAAAAGTGGCTAAAGTCCCCCTTGCCCAAGGGGGATTCGTGACCGCCATCGCCACCAGCGTCGATAAAGCGTCGAAGGAATTTTGCGCCAATCAGGCGGCGATGCGCGCGCTGATCGGCGAGCTTGAAACCCGCCGCGCCAAAACCGCCGAGGGCGGCCCGCCGCGCGCCCGTGAACGCCACTTGGCGCGCGGCAAGCTCCTGCCGCGCGAGCGCGTGATGACGCTGATCGATCCCGGCACGCCGTTTCTTGAACTCTCGCCGCTCGCCGCTGGCGGCATGTATGACGACGAGATCAACGGCGCCGGCATCATCACCGGCGTCGGCCGGGTGTCCGGCCGCGAATGTGTCGTCGTCTGCAACGATTCCACCATCAAGGGCGGCACCTATTATCCGATGACGGTGAAAAAACATCTGCGCGCGCAGGAGATCGCGCGCGACAACCGGCTACCGTGCATATATCTGGTCGATTCCGGCGGCGCCAACCTGCCGCACCAGACCGAGGTATTTCCCGACCGCGAGCATTTCGGCCGCATCTTCTACAATCAGGCGATGATGTCGGCCGCCGGGATTTCGCAGATCGCGGTGGTGATGGGCTCATGCACCGCGGGCGGCGCCTACGTGCCGGCGATGTCGGATGAGACCATCATCGTCCGTAATCAGGGCACCATTTTTCTCGGCGGCCCGCCACTGGTCAAAGCCGCGACCGGCGAGGTCGTCAGTGCCGAAGAGCTCGGCGGCGCCGACGTGCATGCCAGGAAATCCGGCGTCGCCGACTATATGGCGGAGAACGATCGTCACGCGCTCGCACTGTGCCGCCGCATCGTCGGTAATCTCAATACCAAGCGAACAATCGATATCCCGCTCCTCAAACCCAGCGAGCCGAAATACGACGCCGCCGAGCTCGACGGCATTGTGCCCGCCGATCTCAAAAATCAATACGACGTGCGCGAAGTGATCGCGCGGCTGGTCGACGCGTCCGAGTTCGACGAGTTCAAGGCGCTGTACGGCACCACGCTCGTCACCGGCTTTGCGCACATTCACGGCATTCCGGTCGGTATTCTCGGCAATAACGGAATTCTGTTTTCGGAGAGCGCACTCAAAGCCGCGCATTTTGTCGAACTGTGCTGCCAGCGCCGCGTGCCGCTGTTGTTCCTGCAGAACATTTCCGGCTTCATGGTCGGCCGCGATTACGAGGCCGGCGGCATCGCCAAGGACGGCGCCAAGATGGTGACGGCGGTTGCCTGCGCGCAGGTGCCGAAGATTACCGTCGTCATCGGTGGCTCCTACGGCGCCGGCAATTACGGCATGTGCGGCCGCGCCTACGGCCCCCGCTTCCTGTTCACCTGGCCCAACGCGCGCATCTCGGTGATGGGCGGCGAACAGGCGGCTTCGGTGCTGGCCACCGTGCGGCGCGACAACATCGAGGCCGAAGGCAAGAAATGGTCAGAGGTCGAAGAGGAGGAATTCAAGCAGCCGATCCGCGAGCAATACGACACGGAAGGCAATCCCTATTACGCCACCGCGCGGCTCTGGGACGACGGCATCATCACGCCCGGCGAGACGCGCCGCGTGCTGGGGCTATGCTTCGCGGCGGCGCTGAATGCGCCTATTCCGGAGACGCGGTTCGGGGTTTTCAGGATGTGAGAATCTGATGACGATTTATTTTCAACATGTTGGCGAGCGTCACTCTTTCCGGCCGTGTCTCCGCAAGACGTGGATGCCCGCAACGAGTGCAGGCATGACGGGCTGAGGCGGCTATTATAGGGTCGTCCCCGCGAAACCATGCAGAGCCCGCAAAATGCCCAAAACTATCGAGCGCGTGCATTGGCCCGACGCGCCGGACCTGTGGATGCCCTATGCGCCGGCGATCAAGGTCAGAGGCGGCACCACTGTCTATCTTGCCGGCGTCACCGCAGCGCCGGTTTATCATCATCATCCGCACCGGCCGGAGGAGTTCGACGCCATGCCGCGCGATATGGCCGGGCAGGCGAGGGCGGCGCTGGAAAACCTCAAACGCGGGCTGCAGGCCGTGGGCGCGACGTTTGCCGACATCGTCACCGCCGACCGCTTTGTGACCGATCTGACCGACCAGGATGCGCTCAACAGGGTCTGGGGCGAGTATTTTGGCGATGCCAAGCCGACGACCACCACCGTGCAGGTGGTGCGGCTTGCCACGGACCCTCGTTGTCTGGTGGAGATAAACGCCATCGCGGTCATTGATTGAGAGGAATGGGTATGCCGGATTATCGGACAGCGTTGATCGTCGGCGTCGGCTCGGGGCTTTCGGCCTCACTGGCGCGGCTATTTGCCAAGAACGGAATGAAAGTTGCGCTCGCCGCGCGCCGCGCCGCCAATCTATCGGCCCTGGCCCAGGAAACCGGCGCAAAAGCATTTGCCTACGACTCGACCGATAAAGGCCAAGTCGCAAAGCTCTTTGCCGACGTCGAAGCAGCGCTCGGGACCCCGGACGTCGTCGTCTACAACGCCAGCTATCGGACGCGCGGACCCTTCGTGGAACTCGTTCCCGACGAGGTGGCGAAGTCGATCGCGGTCACCGCGTTCGGCGGCTTCCTGGTGGCGCAAGAAGCCGCCAAGCGCATGGTGCCGAAAGGTCATGGTGCCATCCTCCTGACCGGCGCCTCGGCGAGCGTGAAGGGCTATGCGCAATCGGCGCCGTTCGCGATGGGCAAGTTCGCGCTACGCGGGATGGCGCAGAGCATGGCCCGCGAGCTCCAGCTGCAGGGCATCCACGTCGCCCATATCGTCGTCGACGGCGGCATTGCCAGCGAGCGGCGGCCCAATCCGCCGGACAAGCCCGACAGTATGCTCGATCCCGATGCCATTGCGCAGAGCTATCTGCATCTCCTGCAACAGCCGCGGAGCGCCTGGGCCTGGGAGATCGAGTTGCGGCCGTGGCTCGAGAAGTTCTAGCGGCGTGAGAAATTTTGAGTCCGGCGCCACCCCGCGGCTATAATCGCATCATGCGAAAAATCATTGCCGCAGGCGCTCTCGTCATGGTCGCGCTTTTTGCCGCGAATGCGGATGCGCAAACATATCGACGGCAGCAGCGCGAGCCGAAGGAGGTCGAGCATCCGGCGCCGGCGGTGCCCGTCGACAAACGGGACAGCGTGGTGACGGCGGGCAGCTTCGCCGGCAAGCCGTATTGGCTCGCGCTGGCGCAATGCGGCGGCATCCATTTCAAGCTCAACGTTCTCTACACCGACATCGCCGTGCATGCCCGCGTGGTGAAACCGGATCCCAAGCTCAACGCGGAGTTCACCAAGAAGCTCAATGACGCCATTCGGACAGCGACCGTGTTTTTCAACGCGGCGGAACGCTTTCTAATGACCGATCGCGGGCTCGAACGCGTCGATGCGGTTCTCATCTACGACGAACAATCCCGCGCCGCGGGCGACCGGGTCAAGACCATCGATGCGGCGCTGGCGGCGGCGCAAGCGTGCCCGGCGCTCTATGCGGCTTGTCAGCAAAACAATGCAAAGGCATGCAGCGAGCCGCTGTCGCCCATGAGTTGAGCAGGCGCAGGAGAATATCATGAGGCGGATCGTTGCAGCGGCCGCGGCGGCAATAGTCTTCACGGTGCTTGCGGCCGATGCACAGGAAACGTCCGCGCCGCAACAGCCTGCCGCAATGCCGCAAGACGATTCGAATCAACCCGGCCTCGGCGAGATCATGGCGTTACAGCAGATGCGCCATATCAAGCTGTGGTTTGCCGGCCACGCCGCCAACTGGCCGCTGGCGGATTATGAGATCGGCGAGTTGCAGGAAGGTTTTGACGATGTGAGCCGGCTGCTCGGCGGCGATATCGTGCAACAGCACGTCGGCGCTCCGCTTGCCGCCCTGCAAAAGGCGGTCGATGCCAAAAACAGCGTGGTCTTCACGACTGCCTTCGATAATCTCAGCGCCGGTTGCAACGCCTGCCACCACACGCTCGATCATGGGTTCATTGCGATTCAGCGCCCGACGCTTTTGCCCTACAGCAATCAGGATTTCGCGCCGCAGAAGTAAGTTTCATGCCTGCCGCCGGGTCCGTTTTGAGTCGGCTTCCGGCCGGCAACAGGCGCGAGTTAGGGCCGGCAATTCGCTGCGCCGCGCAAATTGCCGCTCGGCCGGTGCCCATGTGGCCTGTACAGGCCGTCATAACGCCATGTTCCGACACTAATTTTCACCGGTCGGGCCGGTGCGGCGGAAACCGGCTTTGTCCTTGAATTATCGGGCGATCCCGCCATACTGCGCACGAATTGTGCCGGGGTGGCACGGGTGGGGTTCCTTGGAACAGCAGCAGAACATCGTCGCGAGGACGCCGACAGCGAGCCCGTGCAACGTCCTCATGATTTACCCCCGCTTTATGGCGGATTCATTCTGGAACTTCTCGGAAGCCTGCGAACTGGTGGGGGCGCGCTACCCGGCCATTCCGCTCGGCCTGATTACGGTTGCGGCCCTTCTGCCGAAATCCTGGAACGTGCGGCTGGTCAATCGTAATACCGAAGAACTCGCCGACAGCGATCTCGACTGGGCCGACATGGTGATGACCGGCGGCATGCTGTTCCAGCAATCGGATACGCTTGAGCTTATCGAAATGTGCCGCGCGCGCGGACTTCCGGTGGTGATCGGCGGGCCCGACGCGACATCGAGTCCACACCGCTACGAGCGCGCGAATTTCCGCGTCCTTGGCGAGGTCGAGGACATCATTTCGCAATTCATCGAAGCCTGGGAGCAGGGCGCCCGCGAAGGCCTGTTCGTGGCCGAGAAATTCAAGGTCGATGTCACCAAGACGCCGGTGCCGCGCTTCGATCTCTTGAAGTTCGAGCATTATCTCTACATCGGGGTGCAGTTCTCTCGTGGCTGCCCGTTCACCTGTGAGTTCTGCGACATTATCGAGCTCTATGGCCGGTCGCCGCGCACCAAGACGCACGATCAGATACTCGGCGAGCTTGAGGCGCTCTATAAGCTCGGTTATCGCGGCCACGTCGATTTCGTCGACGACAATCTCATCGGCAACAAGAAAGCCATCAAGGCGTTCTTGCCGCACCTCCAACAGTGGATCGAGCAGCACGACTATCCATTCGAATTCACTACCGAGGCGTCGCTCAATCTCGCCGACGATGACGAGTTGTTGGCGATGCTCAAGCGATCCAACTTTTTTGCCGTCTTCGTCGGCATCGAAAGCCCGGATACCGAAACGCTGATCGCGATGCGTAAGAAGCAGAATACGCGCCGCAGCATCGGCGACAGCGTCCATAAGATCTACCACGCCGGCATGTTCGTCACCGCGGGCTTTATTGTCGGCTTCGACAGCGAGCGGGGCTCGGTCGCCGAGCCGATGATTGAGCTTATCGAGGAATCGGCCATCCCGATCGCCATGGTGGGCTTGCTCTACGCGCTGCCGAACACGCAATTGACGCGCCGGCTGGCGAGCGAAGGCCGCCTGCATGTCGATCACGATTCCGCTCCCGCCGCTAAGGGCGACCAGTGCACCGCCGGCGTTAATTACGAGACCAAGCGCTCGCGGCTGGAGATATTGCGCGATTACCGTGAAATTCTCGAGCGAATCTACAGTCCCGACGCGTTTTGCGGCCGGTTGGAACGGCTCGCCGCGATGCTCGATTGCTCGGGCCGGCGGAAGGAACTGCCGGAGGGCGACGTCAGGCGGAGGCTGAGCACCATCAACATGGTGCATGAGTTGCTTTCGCGGTTGCCGGAAGGTCGCGAGCGTTTCTGGAAGGCGTTCACGACCTGCATGTCGAAGAACCCGCAGTCGGTTCGCGCCGTCGTCACGCTGATGGCGTTCTACCTCCATGTCGGGCCGTATTCGCGCTACGTGATGAAGCAAATCGATCGCCAGATCGAAGATCTAGAGCAGGGCCGCTTCGTCGCGCCGAAATTGTTGCCGCCGGTTGCGCCAGAACCAGCCGCGGCAAAGCCGCCAAAGCCGGCCGTTCCAGCGCCAATCGCGATGAGCGCATAAGGCTTGCGCTAGGCCGCCAACGATTGCAACGCAGATAGATCGGGCACGACGCGCAGCGGCGGGTGCTCGGCATATTCGTCCGGCACGCCGGCGCGATTGACCCAGAGCGCGCGAAAGCCGAATGCCGCCGCTCCCATCACGTCCCAGCGGTTCGACGACACGAATACGACCTCCTGCGGCGTTATCCCGAAGCGGTCGGTTACCAGCGCGTAGACCTCACGGCGCGGCTTGTACACGCGCACGGTATCTACCGAGAGCACGGCGTCGAGAAGTGGCGCCATGCCGGAGGCTTCGACGGCGGCGTTGAGCATGAGCGGCGAGCCGTTGGAAAGGATCGCGGTGTGCAGACCGCGTGTTTTAAGCGCGGCGACCACGGCGCGCGCGTCCGCGTAGGCATCAAGTTTCAGATAGGCTTCAAGGAGCCTTGTCC
>Ga0181525_10004892_pt1 | contig 10131 bp, 7 predicted proteins | sample PEATcosm2014_Bin_48_FD_121100 | JGI IMG/M metagenome (GOLD analysis project Ga0181525, IMG submission 121100) | Peatland microbial communities from MTU Mesocosm Facility, Houghton, MI, USA - PEATcosm2014_Bin06_10_metaG | ecosystem: Environmental > Terrestrial > Soil > Wetlands > Peat | place...
CGCAGGCGGTCTCGTACGGCAACACCGAGTACGACGGGACGTATATCTTCGCTGGGACCGGCTCGACGACGACCGCACCGGTGCAGGCGGTCGGCAATCCGCCGACGGCGGTGACGTTCTCGGGCAACGAGGCCTCGCAGGGGCAGATCCTGATCGACGGCGAGGACTTCTCGCTCTCGACGACCTTCCAGTCCGCCTTCAACTACAACGCCGCCGACGGTTCGCCCAGCGTGTTTCAGACGCTGATCAACCTGCGCAACCAGATTCAGACTCCCGCCTACAGCGACGACAGCCAGGCCGCGATCAACGCGAACGGGCAGGTCGTCTACGGGGCGCCGACCGGCGGTGCGCCGGCCTCGACGCTGCTCAGCGATACCGCCGCCTTCGCGACGACGCCCGTCCCCGGCGGCGGAGGCGGTTATACCCTCGACATCAACGGCGTGGCCACCGCGGTGATCCCACCGGGCGATGCCATCGACGGCGCGGCGGGCAGCGTCGTGAGCGCGATCAACGCGATCACCGCGCAGACCGGCGTGACCGCCACCTACAACGCGGCGACCCAGAAGATGTCGCTGACCGGGGCCAACTCGTTCACCGTCGCCGACGCCGCCGGCGGCGGCAACCTGACCGAGGTGCTGAACCTGGCCGCCCAGGGCGACACGATCCAACCCATCTCGACCCAGTTGGGCGACATCAGCAACGCCCTTAACGTAACGCTAACCGCTCGCTCGGCGGTCGGTGCGAAGCTCCAGGCACTCAGCGCGGTGTCGGGTCAACTTCAGACCGACGTGACCGATAACACCAACGTGGAGGCGGGGATCGAGGACACCAATGTCGCGACCGCCACGACGGCGTTCACCGCGACGCAGACCGCGCTGGAAGCCGCCTACTCGACGACGACGCGGCTCGAACAACAGACACTCTTCAGTTACTTGTCGTGACGATGCTCGTGAGCGAAGATATGACAGAGATGATCGTGGATACCGAGGCGGTGACGACCGTCGAACTGCCTCGGTTCGGGACCTGCACCTTTCGCGACAGCGAGGTGATCGCGTTCCCCTGGGGCTTGCCGGGCTTCGGCAGCCTGCGGCGTTTCTTGGCGCTGCACCTGGACGGCCAGGAGAACTTCGTCTGGCTGCAGAGCCTCGACGACGTCACGGTCGCCCTGCCGACCACCGACCCGTACTCAGTCTTCCCCGACTACAACCCGCAGCTGCCGCTCTACGCGAGCAGCTCGCTCGACATCCAGCGACCCGAGGAGTTCATCTTGCTCGGGGTCGTCGTGGTCGGCCCCGGCGCCGAGGCCATGACGATGAACCTCCTGGCTCCGATCGTGATCAACCTGCGCACCCGGGTGGCGCGCCAGATCACGCTCGAGACCGGCGGGTACGCCGTGCGGACGGCGATCCCGCGCAAGGCGCCGCCAACCCCGGCGGGAGCCTGATCCCCAGAACGGGAACGGCGCCTCTTTCCTTGCCACGGAGGGCGCCGGAGTGCTGGTTCTCAGTCGGAAGCTCAACCAAGCGATCATGATCGGCGACGACGTCCGGGTCGTCATCGTCGCAGTCGATCGGGACACGGTGAAACTCGGGATCGAGGCCCCCCGCACGATCCCCGTCCACCGGGTCGAAGTCTACGAAGAAATCCAACGAACCAACCGAGCGGCCGCTGGTGAGCCAGCCAAGCCAACCGAACGAGCCAAAGTCGCCGACCTCGGGCGAGGACGCCGATCTCCGGCGCCGAAGCCACCCGACGGCTAAAGTCCGGGCCCTGTACGGACGATCAAATACCATAGGGAGGGGTCAGGAAGCACCCCTCTGACACACGTGTGAACATTCACGGAGGAACTTCATGCCTGGCATCGGTGGGCTTTCCATCGCCAACAACCTGTTGGCCAATGAAGCAAGCCTAAATCTCAATAAGAACCAGCTGTCACTCTCGACAGTGGTTCAGCAGCTCTCAAGTGGGCTGCGCATCAACTCGGCCGCCGACGATCCGTCCGGTCTGGCCATCGCGGAGTCTCTGCAGTCGCAAGTCAACGGCTTCGACCAGGGCGCGCAGAACGTTCAAGACGCGACCAACGCGGCGCAAATCGCCGACGGCGCGCTCGGAACGACGACTGACATCCTGCAGCGCATTCGTACCCTCGCGGTCGAAGGCGCCTCGGACCTGACGTCGGTAGACGACCGGTCCAACCTGCAGACCGAAGTGCAGCAGCTGCTGCTCGAGGTCAACCGGATCTCGCAAGACACGACCTACAACGGTCAGAACCTGCTTGACGGCTCGCACGCGGGCTTCCAACAGCAGGTCGATGCGTTTGCGACGATCACGGCCAACTCCGACCTCGCGGACGGCGGCACGCTCGTCTCGGCGGTCACCCTCAACCCGACCAACGCGGCGACCCTGAGCGACGGCACGATCGAAGTGCAGGTCGCGCAGATCACCTCGACCCAGCAGGGTCTCGTCGTCTCGTTCTTCTCGAGCGCGGCACAGGCCGGCCAAGTCGTCACGACCATCACGGTCGCCGGCGGCGCCACGGCAGCCTCGATCGCGGTCGACGGCGTCACGGTCTCCTTCGGTGGAGCCGGCACGCTCGACGTCGGTGTGACCACCTACATCAAGGTCAGCCAGTACGTCTCCGCCAACTCGAACCCGAACGCCCCGGCGTTCAACTTCCAGTCGGGCGCGGAAGAGGGCGACACGATCCAGATCGGACTCGTCAGCACCTCGACCAACTCGCTGCGGATCGCAAACGTCAACCTGATCGGCAACACTGGCTTCGGTTCGCTCGCCTCGGAAGATGCGATCGGCCAAGTCGACAACGCCCTGCAGTCGCTGCTCACCCAGCGCGCTCAGCTCGGTGCGGTCATCGTTCGCCTCCAGGAAGACCAGGATAACGACAACACGGCCGCCACGAACCTGCAGGCGTCCGAGTCGAACATCCGCGACCTCGACGTCGGTTCGGCGACGACCGAGTACACGAAGGATCAGATCCTGATCCAGGTCGGTACCTCCGTCCTCGCCCAGTCGAACACCAACGCACAGTCGGTCCTAGCGCTCTTCCGCTAGTCCGGCCTAGGCTGGTGAACCTGAGAGAGCCCGCTCCGGCGGGCTCTCTTCTTTTCCTGGGGGAGCGGGCCGATACCCCAGGGAGAAGGTTATGCCGTGCCGCTAGAGATCGTCGACGAGTACCGCGAGGGGGCGTTTGCTCGCAGCCAGACCGGGCTGCTCTTCAACCTCCCCGTCCCGCCCCCCGAGCGCGAGCAACTCCCCGCCGGCATCAGCCTGTGCATGATCGTCAAGAACGAAGAGCGCTTCTTGGCCGAGTGCCTGGCCAGCGTGAAGGACGTCGTCGACGAGATCAACATCGTCGACACCGGCTCGACCGACCGGACCGTCGAGATCGCCCGCTCGTTTGGTGCCAACGTCATCTTCCGCGAGTGGCGTAACGACTTCGGTTGGGCACGCAACGAAGCGATCGCGATGGCAACCCGGCGCTGGACGCTCGTGCTGGACGCCGATGAGGAGATCGCGCCGGAGTCGCTGCCGATGCTGCGCGCCTTGCGCGAGACGCCGGCCGATCTGACGGTCGCGTACCTGAAGATCGAAAACCTGGTCGACGACGAGGCTGGCTCGGGTTCGACGATGTCGCATATCCTGCCGCGCATGTTCCCCACGAACCCGCGCATTCGGTACGTGGGCGTGATCCACGAAAACGTCGTGCTCGACTCGGCGGAGTTTCTGCCCGGCGTCGTGACCGACGTCTTGGTGCGCCACAAGGGCTATACGCGCGAGATGCTCGGCGCGCGCGCCAAGCACGAGCGCAATCAGCCCTTGCTCGAGCGCGCGATCCGTGAGAACGGTGAGGATTCGTTCTCCTGGTACAACTTCGGCGTCACGGCCGTGGCGGCCGGCGACATCGAGACGGGCATCGCGGCGCTCGAGCGAGTCTTCGCGATGGAGAAGACGACCCGCGCGTTCATCTGGACCGCCTACGTGATGCTTGCCACCGCGTATGCTGAGGGGCGCGGCGAGATCGAGCGCGCTATCGCGCTGCTCGACCGCGGTCTCGAGGATTCGCCGGACCATCCGAACCTGCTGTTCACCCGTGGTTATCTGCTCGGGCTGGTCGAACGGTTCGACGAGGCACGCGCCTCCTACGAGCGCTCGATGCACATGGGGCTCGGCGCGCGCGCGTACTTCATGGTCGACGACGAGATCGGGGTCTGGAAGGCCAAGCTGAACATCGCCTCGACCTACGCCAAGCAAGGGCGTGTCGACGAAGCGGTGACGTGGTACGAGCGCGCGCTGGCCGCCAAGCCGGACTCGGCGATGCTGCGGACGGTGGCGGCGCGCGGCTACGAGCAGGCCAACCGCGTCTACGACGCGGAGCGTCTGTACCGCGAGGGCTTGGCGACCGATCGCGCCGCCGGCTTCGTGCACTACGCGAACTTCTTGATCCGGCGCCGGCGTTTCGAGGAGGCCTTCGATATGATCGAGCGCCGGCCCGACATCGTCGACGACCGCGCGCACGCCGGGCTGCTGTTGGTGACGGCGCAAGTCGTCCGCGACGAAGGGCTGGGCGATCCGGTTCCGTATGCGGAACGCGCGCACGCCCTCTCGCCCGGTGACGGCCGAATCCTGGGACTGCTCGACGACCTCTACGCGCAGCGCGGCGACGAAGTCCGGCGCGCGCGCCTGCGGGCCGAGGAGCTGACCGCGCCGTTGGCCATGGTCGGCGACTACGCGCGCCGCTCGCATCGGCTGCTCGAAGAACAGCGTCCCGACGAGGCGCTCGCCACCGCCGAAGCCGCGCTGGCCTTCGCGCCGCGGGATCCGGTCTTGCGCTACAATGCCGGACTCGCCGCCGCGCGGTTGGGCCGCAACGACGAGGCCCTCGCACACATCGACGCCGTCCCGGCGAACGACGTCCATGCCAGCGCGGCGCTCGCGCTGCGCGCCGAGATCGAGCGCCGCGCGCGCGACCTCGACGCCGCCGCGGCGACCGTGCGACGCATGCGCGAGCTTCCCGCCCCCGACCCTCCGACGCTGAAGTCCGCAGCGCTCGGTCTGGCGACTGCCTTCCTCGCCGCCGGCCGGATCGCCGACGCGCAGGGGATCGCTGCGCTCGCGCTCGACTAGGCCGGCGTGCGCTTCACCATCCTGGCCGCGCCGGGGAGCGATCCCGGCGAGGCCCGCGCTCGCGCCTCGACGGTCGTCGACGTCGGCGATCCGGCCGAGCTCGCCGCCGCCGCGCGCGCGGCGAGCGATCCGTATCTGCTGCTGCTCGCGGCTGGGGCGCGGCCACTCCCGGGGGCGTTCGGCGCGCTGCGCACCGCACTCGAGGGCGGCGCGACCGTCGTCGGCGGCGCGACGCACTCCGAGGTGTGGCGTCACTACGGCTGGATGCTCGCACCCTCGCCGACCGGCCCGCTGCCGTTCGAGGCGATCCCGATCGTCGTTCCACACGGTGAAGCCGGGGCGGAGACGCACCTGCGCGGACCGATCGACGTCCCCGCGCGGGGGATGCTGCTCGCCGAACGGACGCTGCTGCTCGAGCCGCTGCCGGCGGAGCCGTTGGCGGCGCTGGTCGAACTCGGCGCGCGTGCCCGCGCTGCCGGCGGCCAGGTCGTGTGCCTGCCGGCGTTCGCCTGCGTGGCGCCCGCGGAGGACGGTGACGATCGCGGCCGGCTGACCGCGTTGCGCGCGCTCGCCGACGTGCGCCCGGAGCTGGTCGGGCATGCGCGATTGCCGGTCGGCGTGCGCCGCCGGATCGTCGAGCGTGAGGTCCGCTTCGACGGCGGCTTGCGGCGACGGCTACGGATCCCGTTGCCGCCGCTGACCGTCCTGGTCCACGGTGACGGCGCCGAGCGCGCCGCGCGCCGCGCGCGGGAGCTGCCCTCCGTGGTCAGCGCGCGGGCCGTCGAGGATCCCGCCGAGGCGTTGCGGGCCGAGCTGCGCGTGCGCGGTGACCGCAACGTGCTGGTAACCGATGCCGCGCGCTTGCCGACGCCCGACGCGTTGGCCGACCTCGTCGAGCGGCTCGAGGATGCCCCGTTCGTCGCCGCGGCGGCGCCCGACGCCGGCGCGCTGCGCGGTGCCTGCGTCCTGCTCTCCGCGGGCCGTTTCCCGGCCCACCTCGAGCCCAGCGGAACCTCGCTCGACGCCGCGCTCGAGAGTCTGTTGCGCGAGGCCGAAGCGATCGGCCGCGCCGTCCGTGCGCCGGGCCATCGCGCCGCCGATCGCCCGGCGCGCGCGCCCCGGGCGGCGCGCGTCGTCTTTCTGGCCGCCTCGAGCCCCGAGATCTTGCGCACCTCGCTCGACGCCGCCGTGGCGACCTTGCGCAGCGGCGACGAGTTCGTCGCCGTCTGCGCGACTGCGCACGAGACCGCGCGACGCATGCTGGAGACCAATCCGCTGGTGCGGGTCGAGCTCGACGCCGCCGACCCGCTGCTGGCGGACGGCGCGAACCGCGCGCTGGCCGACGGTCCGGGCTTGGTCTTCCTGATCGCCGACGACGTGTTGGTGACGACGGGGACCCTCGACCGCCTGCGCGCGGCGTTCGCGCGGATTCCGGCGCTCGGCGCCGCGCTGCCGGCCGTTCCGGCTGCCGCCGGCGGCGAGGGGGTCCACGCCGTCAGCTACACCGATCTGGCGGAGATGCGGCTGCTGGCCGAACGCCGCGAACGCGATTTGGCCCGCGACTGCGCGCCGATCGATCTCGCCGTGACGCCGGCGATCGCGATCGCTCGCGAAGCGCTCGACGCCGTCGGCGGCATCGATCCGGCCTTCGGTCCGACGCAGCGAGGGATCGCCGATCTCGTCGCGCGCATCCGCGCGGCCGGCTATACCGTGGTCCGCTGCGACGACACGCTCGTTCACCGCTTCGACGTGGCGGCTTCGCACAACCCGGCCGCCGCCGCCAACGCGCAGCAACCCTTGGTCGCCGCGCCGGATCGCGCGACCCTTGCGCGCGGCTTCGATCCGGCCCGGCGCGTACCGTTCGTGCGGCCCGCGCCCGCTGCGACGGTGACCATCGCGCAGGGGATCGTGCTGCCGGTCGGCGACGAGCCCGAACTCGAGCGGGCGCTCGCGTATCTCGCGGCGGCGGCGGCCGCGTTCAGCGTCGCCGATCCGATCTGCGTGTACGTCGTGCTCGACGGCGCGCTGCCGACGGCGCCGGCCGTGGCGCGCATTCGGTCGGTGCTCACCGGCGGCGGCAGGCCGCTCGCGGAGAGCGTCTCGGTCCGGCTCGAACGCAGCGTCGACCTGGCCGGTTGGCGCGAGCGGACCGAACCCGGCCTGCGGCTGGTGGCCGCCGCCGGGTTCGAACGGACGGCGCTGGCCGGCCTCGAGCAGGTGGCGCCGGCTGCGCTCGGCACGCTGCTGCGGGCAGCTCGGTGAGAAGCCATCGCGTCTTCCCCGTGCTCGCGCCGTGGAGCACCGGGACGCCGCTGACCGATCCCGACCGGCTGGCCGTGGTGCGGATCGAACCGGTCTTGCGCCAGCGCCGGGGCGCGCTGTTGCTCGATCTCTACTTCGCCGGCCCCGACGGCGACACGATCGTGCCGGGAGTCATCGTCGAACCGGCCTTGGTCGTCGAGCGCGAGCGCGACCCGCTGATCTTTCCGGCCGGCTTCCGCGGCAGCGACGGCCTGGCGGCCGCGCTCGCCGAGCGCATCCTGCCCCACCTCGAACGATTGGTGCGCAGCGGCGAACCGATTCGCGAGCACGTCCTGGCGTTCGCTCCCGCGCCGCGCTTCGACGCCGCCCGCAACGCGGGGGCGTTCGCCGCGGCACCGTTACGTGACGCGCTCGTCCGGCTCGCGCCCTATCGCTGGGCACGCCGCCACGTGCGCGGGCGCAAGGTCCTCATCGACGCACCCGACGCGATCGGGGGCTGGGCCCTGCTGCGCGACGTCGCGAGCGGAGGGATCGCCGCCGGGCGGCTCGATCCCGACGCCGCCGCGTGGTACGGTCCGGCGCCGCTGGCGAGTTCGGACGCCGAGGTTGCGATCGTCGGCGCGCAGTCGGAGGCGCCGGCCAACGCGCTGACCGTCGTGCGGCTCGACGTCGACGGCCCCGGCGCGATCGAGGTCATCGATCCGTTGCCGCTCGACGTCGGATTCGTCTTCGATCGTGCCGAGGGGACGGTGCGCCGTTCCTTCGTCGTCGAACGCGCCCCGACGCCGCAGCGCCGCCCGCCGCTGCAACGCTTCGTGGCGTCGCCGTTAGGCGGCTCCGCGGGCCGGATCGTCGTCGTGCTCGGCCGGGCCGACGCGCAGGCGCGTCCGTCGGCCGACACCGACGAGGCGGCGGCGCTCAGCGCCGCACTGACGGCGGAAGGCTTCGCGGTCGTCGTCGGGAGCGGTCCCGCCGATCTGGCCGGGGCCGACCTGGTGCACATCTTCGGGACGCGTGATGGACGCCGGGTCCGGGCGATCGTCGATGCCGCGCGGCGCGCCCGCATCCCGAGCGCGATCCACGCCTACGAAGAGGATCCGGCGTCGGGCGCCTGGTGGGGCGCGGCCGTCACCCGGTTGTGTTTCGAGTACGGCGCCGACGAAGCGTCGGTCGAAAGTTACCTTCAGATGCTGGCGAACCGCGCCGTCACGCTGGAGGGGGCGCGGGCCGATGTCCCCTACGCGCCGGCCGACGCCGAGCTCGACGCTGCCGCCGCCGCCTTGCGCGATGCGTCGATCGTGTTCGTCAACGCCGACGAGGAGGCCGCGACGGTTCGGCGCCGCAGCGGCCGGCGGACGACCGTCGCCGTCATCCCACCGCTGGTCGAGCTGCCCGAAGCGGCCGCCGTCGGCGCGCTCGTCGGCCCAGACCCGTTCGCCTTCCTCCACGCGCCGATCGGGCCGGTCGGCAACCAACTGCTGGTCGCCCGCAGTGCGGCCGACGCGGCGATCCCGCTGGTCCTGGCCGGCCCGGTCCTCGACGCCAGCTACCTGGAGCGGGTCCGCGAATTCGGCGGCCGCGAGCTGATCGTGCTGCCCGAGCCCTCGGCTGCCCTGGCGGCCGGCTTGCGGGTCGCGGCGGCCGTCGTCGTCGATGCGGCCTGGCTGGGAGACGGCGCCTCCCGCTTGGCCGCCGCCGCCCTGGCGGGGGCCCAGCTGGCGCTGACCGAGCGCCGGCCCTTCCTCGTCCCCGGGGTCACGCCGCGCCGGTTCGACCCCGCCGACCTGACCTCGCTGACCCGGGCGCTGGGCGAGGCCTGGGACGAGGGGCGCCGCCACTCGCCCGCCGCAGCCGACGAGGCGGTCGCAGCCCTGGAACCGGGCGGCGTCGTCCGGGGCATCGTTCGCGGCTATGCCGAAGCTGCGGGCAGCCTTACCTAAACCGGGTCGGCGCGGTAGCCGATACCGCTAGTGGAGGATTCTGCACGAACATGGACGTTCTTTCGCTTGACTCGGCCAGCGCTGCCGCGAGCGCTGCCCAGGCAACGCCCCCGCCGTCCCAGCTCGCGCCGGCCGCCGATCCTGGCCCGGCCAACGGGACGCCCGCCATCTCGGCGCCCACCGGCAGCGCGCTACCCGGCAACCCGCCCAGCGGTAGCCCGCCCACCGACGACGTCTTCCACGATCGGACGCTGCACACGGCGCTGGCGCAGCTCGTCGGCAACGGCGCGCAGGTGTCGGTCCAGTTCCGTGTCGTGCACGATCCCAACGAGATCGTGACGGTCTTTACGAACGCCCAGACCGGGCAGGTGATCACGCAGTTCCCGCCCGAGTCGATGGTGCTGATCGCCCAGTTCTTCAACAAGCTCGCCGGCGCCGTGCTGGACCAAAGCGCGTAGGGCATGAGCGGAATTTCCTCGACCGGTTCGTCGACGTCGTCGGCCGACTCGACTGTCTACGGCACCGATGTCGCCCCGGTTACCTTTCCGGGTATCGCGTCGGGGATCAATTACAACGCGATCATCGATAAGTACACGAACCTGACGCTCGAGCAGGAGAAGCCTCTCCAGACTCAGGTCACCAGCCTGAACGCGCAGCAAGCCGAGCTGATCAAGATCCAGAACCTGGTCACGGACTTTCAGGACACCTTTCAGGCGCTGAGCAATCCGGCGCTGTTCACCTCGACGACGCCGAGTTCGACCAACACCAGCGCGATCGGTGTCAGCTC
>Ga0181525_10004893_pt1 | contig 10131 bp, 13 predicted proteins | sample PEATcosm2014_Bin_48_FD_121100 | JGI IMG/M metagenome (GOLD analysis project Ga0181525, IMG submission 121100) | Peatland microbial communities from MTU Mesocosm Facility, Houghton, MI, USA - PEATcosm2014_Bin06_10_metaG | ecosystem: Environmental > Terrestrial > Soil > Wetlands > Peat | place...
AAGTCATGAAGCTCATCGAGGGCTGCGAGGGCGTGCTGCTGCCCGGCAGCAAAGCCGATGTCGACCCAGCGCGGTATGGCGCACCACGCTCGCCACACACCGCAGCCGCAGATCCGCGCCGCTACGCCGTCGACGAACTCCTGCTCGAGGACGCTTACGAACTGCGCAAGCCCGTCCTCGGCATCTGCTATGGCCTGCAGAGTCTGAATGTTTTCCGCGCGGGATCGTTAATCCAGCACATTCCAGATTTCTTGCCTGAGGAATTGCGCACGCGCGTTAATCATGAAGCGGGAAAGAATGTGGCAGTTGCGCACACTGTCGAGATTGATAAAAATTCGAAGCTGGCGGAAATTGTGGATGGGAACGGCCGGGAAGGGCACGGCTTCAGCTCTCAGCCTGCCCTGAGCAAGCGAAGCGCGCCGAAGGGTGCCGATATGCACCCGATAAAGATGTGGGCTTTAGCCCCTGATGGAAATAAGCTAGTCGTACCCGTAAATTCTTCGCATCACCAATCCGCCGACCTCATCGGCGACGGTCTGCACATCTCCGCGCGCTGCCCCGACGACGGCATTATCGAGGCGCTGGAAGGCAGCGCATCCGATCACTTTGTGTTAGCCGTGCAATGGCATCCCGAGCGCTCGGTCGATGAAGACGAAGCCTCCCGCGCCATCTTCCGCGCTCTGATTCAAGCGGCAGAGATCACAGCGGCGGAAACGCGGCGTTGACGCTCATCCCCGCTTCTTTGTTTTCTTACGCGTCTTCTTCGGCGCCGCTAGCTTCTGCAGTAACACGACCACGTGTGCAAGGGCGGCGTTCTCCAGGTTCAGTCCCTCCGGAGTCTTCGCCTTCAGCCCGACGCAATCCGCACGTATTCCCAACAGCTGTGCCACGCGCACGCGAATCGCCGTGGCGTGCGGACCGATTTTCGGCGCAGCCAGGATCAAGCTGGCGTCGAGGTTCGCCACGCCGTATCCCGCGTCATGCACCCGCTTCAACGCCTCGCGCAGGAAGACCACCGAATCCGCGCCCTTCCAACTCGGGTCGGACGGCGGAAACAGCGCTCCAATATCGGGAGCAGCCACCGCCCCGAGGAGCGCGTCCGTGATGGCGTGCAGCAGCACATCACCATCGGAGTGGCCGCGGAGTCCCTTGTCGTGCGCCAGCTTTATGCCGCCAATCTTCAGCGGGATGCCCGGCACAAATTCGTGCGAATCGAAGCCGTAGCCTATTCTCAAAACCAACCCCTACCCCGCCGCGGATTGACGCAGATCAGCGCGGATTTTCTTTCTCTCATTCTCATAAACCAGCCGTCGAAACTGAGGCTTGACACCGAAATTCAACAGTAAACCCACTTCGACATCTGTCGCACGTAAGTAGTTCAACAGTTGCCTCTCATGCGCGTCATCGATCGCACGAGCCGCTTTGAGTTCGAGCAGAACCTTTCCCTCAACGAGCACGTCGGCACGAAACTCGCCCACCTGGTGACTACGGAACCAAACCGATACCGGAATCTGCCGCTCCACCTTCATTCCGGACTGGGCAAGCGCGAACCCAAGTGCCTGCTCGTAAACACACTCAAGGAAACCGTGCCCCAACTCGTTGTAGACATCGTAGAACACGCCGATGATTCTTTCGGTAAGCTCTCGGTGCTTCAGGTTTTCAGACTGCATTTTGCACTATCCGCGTGCGTCCGCGTTGATCCGCGGCGAAAGATTTTATTTTCTTAAGTAGAACTCCGCCAGTTCCATATCCGCCGGGGCTGTGATCTTGATATTCCGCGGTGAGCCCATCACCACCGCTACGTCATGTCCCGAGCGTTCCACCAGCGAAGCTTCGTCGGTTCCAAGGAATCCGTCGGCCGAGGCTTCATCGAACGCCTTTTTGATGACGTGGTAGCGAAACCCTTGCGGGGTCTGCGCCAACACAATGGACGCGCGCGGAATCGTGGCCTTGATCAGCGCTCCATCGGCCGTGCGCTCGACCTGCTTCACCGTGTCAACGGCGGGCAGAGCGGCAATAGCCGCGCCATATTTTTCCGCAGCTTCGATCACGTCGCGGATGATTTCGTGCCTCACAAAAGGCCGCACCGCATCGTGCACCAGAACGATATCATCGGCCGCTGCTGCAACTGCGTTCAGCGCGTTCTCCACCGACTGCTGGCGGTGCTCCCCGCCGAGGACGAGTTCAACTTTCTTCTTCATTACGTCTTGCGCTTCTTTTTCGAGTCGAGCGCGAAAGCCTGCAATCTCACTTTCCCGAAGAGCGATCCAGATTTCATTGACCGCGCCAACGCCGGCGAACTTGCGCAGAGTATGAATGAGGATCGGAGTGCCCCCCAACTCGGTGAACTGCTTCGAGGGTGGCGTTTTCTTTTGCTTGCCCTTCGCGCCCACGGGCACCGGCGCCATGCGGGTTCCAAGACCCGCAGCGGGGATAATTACTACAACCTTCATAGCGGGCTGTAAGTATACGAGTCCCGGTAGGGGAGTTCAAATCGATCCACCTCAAATCGCCGACAACCTTCCGCGTGGAAACTGGCACCAACCATTGACGGACATTATGAAAAGCCGCCCCTGGATCGGAACGCTCCTGCTGGTCAGCACCTTTATATGTGTGTCGGCGCTCCTGTTCGCTGCCTTCGGTACTGGCGCGGGGAGGACCGTAACCGAAACTCACTCCCCCCAAGCTCCCCAGGAACCGCAATCATCTGCTTCCGAACCGCGGAATTACGACGGCGTCATTACTGACACGCGCTGCGGGGCAAAGCATTCTGCCGCGATTGGCCAGTCGGCAGCGGACTGTACGCGGGCTTGCGTCCACGGTGGCGAAAGATTTGCTCTGGTCGATGGCGACAAAATGTATGCGCTTGAGGGCGAATCAGAAGCCCTGAAGCATGCCGCGGGAGAACGGGTAACAATTGTGGGCACGCTGAGTGGAAGCACCATTTCAGTGGCGTCCGTCCGCGTGCCCGCTCGCTGACATTCGACGAGCTGGAGCTCCAGGAGCTATCCTAAGTCCCACGCCTTGGAGCGCTCTCCATGAATCGCTTTGGGTCATCTCAGGCATCGATGCTGCCGACTCTAACGCTGCGGTTTTTCCGTGGACTCTAGTCCTCATACCGGGGGGAGCGCGAAAGCGTCTAAGGAGCCTGATACCAAGGGTCCATCCCAGCTATCTTTGCGCGGTCTCGACTGGCTGAATTTTTTTCTCGCCGATGTCCAGACGGGAGTCGGGCCGTTCCTCGCGATCTACCTTGCAGGATATGGGTGGAACGAGCAGCGGGTGGGAATCGCCCTCACGGTTGGCGGGATCGCCGGAATCCTGACCCAGACCCCGGCAGGGGCTTTAGTCGACCGCCTTCGGTCCAAACGCGCGTTGATTGCCTCGGGGATCGTCGCACTAGCGACGGGGGCATCGCTGATTGCGTTCGTACCATCCTTTTGGTTCGTGATGTCGGCCCAAGTCCTGATTGGCGGTGCCTCGAGCATTTTCGGTCCGGCCATCTGTGCCGTTTCGCTCGGGATCGTTGGTCACAAGTTGTTTGATCGCCGCCAGGGACGGAACCAGTCATTTAACTCAGCTGGCAACGTCGTGGCCGCCGTGTCGATGGGCCTGCTGGGTTATTTCGTTTCCAACCGCAGCATCTTTTTCTTCGTGTCGGCCTGCGCCCTCCCGACCCTACTCACGCTGCTCCTCATCCGCCCAGAGGAGATCGATTACGCGCGGGCGCGGGGCGCAAAGAAAGGCAACGAATACGGCAAGCCTGCGGGGGCGAGCGCGCTGCTCCAAGATCGGCCGCTGCTCATCTTCCTCGTCTGCGCGGTGATGTTCCACTTCGCCAACGCCGCAATGCTGCCATTGTTGGGCGAGATGCTGGCCAAGGGTCAGGGCCGAAGCTCGATGATGTTCATGTCGGCGTGCGTGGTGACAACGCAGCTTGTCATTACATTGATCGCTTCCTGGTCGGGGAGGAAAGCGGGAGCGTGGGGTAGAAAGCCGCTGTTGCTGATAGCATTCGGCGTGCTACCCCTGCGCGGAGTGCTCTACACCTTGACCCACAAGACGATGGAGCTGGTCGCAATCCAAGTTCTGGATGGGGTGGGAGCAGGAATATTCGGCGTGGTCTCTGTGCTCGTGATTGCCGACCTTACGCAGGGTTCGGGTCGCTTTAATCTCACCCTCGGGGCCATCAGCACGGCGGTTGGCATTGGCGCTTCACTCAGCCAGGTTATCGCCGGTTCCATCGTGCATCACTTCGGCTCCAATGCCGGCTTTCTCTTTCTTGCCGCGATCGCAGCGGCTGCGTTCGGCATCCTCTACTCGTTCATGCCGGAAACACGCGATCAACGATTTCTGACTCCAACCCAAGGAGCGCTAACCCGATGAGTACTATCCTTCTGCTGATCCTGTCGAACTGCTTCATGACCTTCGCCTGGTACGGGCACTTGAAATACGGCCACGACTGGCCTCTGTGGAAGGCGATCCTGGTTTCGTGGGCGATTGCGCTGTTCGATATTGCCTGGCCGTCCCGGCGAATCGGCTGGGCTATGGCGAGTTCTCCGGATTCCAGCTCAAGATCATTCAGGAAGTCGTCACGCTCGTCGTCTTCATTGTGTTCGCGATCACGTTTCTGAAGGAGAAGCTGGCGTGGAATCATCTCGTGGCGTTCGCCTTCCTCGCCGTAGCGGCGTTCTTCGCCTTCGCGTTCAAGGCGCGCGGACCGGCCAGCTGAAAGAAAGGAGTTCAGATCGCGACTGAATTAGAGGACGAGGACATCCACCGCGTGGCCAGAAAGCGCGCGATCAAAACTCACCAACCTGGTTCCCGCGAGTGAGGAAAATGCCAGCAGGTAAGCGTCGGCCCAGACTTTTGGAGACTTGCTCCCCAATCGCGAGTGCGACCTGAACTCTGCATCCAAGCCGTCGGGTTCTGCCAGGAACTCGATGCGGGGATCTGAGACGAGCCGGTCCCAGAGTTCCCAAGCTCCAGCCATATTCTGAGTATCGTGAGCCATGAGTTTTTCCGTAGTGAGGAGCCGGAGCACGGTCAATTGCGTGAACCGGCAGTAGAGGAACTGATCGTCTGGGACGCTTTCAAACCAGTGGCGTGCTCTCTCGAAATGGCTGTGCCGGCCCCAGATGAGAGCGAGCCAGACGTTGGCATCAAGGAAATTCAACGTAGTCATACATCTGCTCATTGCTCAAGTCGACCTTGGCGCCCTGCGAGTCGATCAGGGGAAAGCGAACGCGGTTCGCCTTGGAGGGTTCTTCTTGCGACAAGGCTCTCCTGATTCCTACCAAAATCAGCTCGCGAGCCGAACATCCTCGCGCTGCGGCCTGAAGCTTTAGCCTGCGGTAGAGGCCGGTCGGAATATCTACCGTGGTGCGGACGGTCTGCGACTTCATACAGTTACGAGTCTAGCATATGTTCCATAAATATGGAACACTTAACGTGCAAAACAAACTATTCGTAACTGCTTAATTACGAATATGATGCCTGCTAAATGCTGATTCCTACGACGACGGGCTGGGTCTGGCTTCGAGAAAAAACTGCAGGAGCCATGCGGGTGCCAAGCCCCGCAGTCGGAATTATGACCACCATCTTCACGGCGGGCTGTAAGTATACGAGTGCGGAGGTAGGAGTTCAACGGTGGACGTAGGACCACCAAATCGTAGCGACCGCAACAGTGCCGATCAGCGTCAGGGTTGTGGTGTGGCCGATTCGAAGCAGCCATCTTCCCTTGAAATGAAGGGGCGTCAGCAGATGAATCGCTCTCATACTCTCAATACCAATCTCGCGGTCCAGCGTCTCAAGCCGTGCCTTTAGATCGGCGATTGTGTCGGCCTGCTCTGTACACCAAAGGACGGAGTTGATCGTGAATGTCGCCACTGCGACAGTGAATAGAACGGCGAGCCACAAGTCCAACTTCAGTTCGGCCTTCCTGACTAGGACCGGAGTGCCACCGGTGATCGCCAGCAGCACCGTGCTGCTCCATGAGAATATCTGCCAGCGTCGATCGCGCCGGTAGTTGATCTCCGCGGCGATAACGCCGCGAGCGAACTGACGATTTTCTGGGGCGACTTTATCGACTCTTCTGGTCACATCCGCTGCTCACGACAGGGTTCGGAGTTCAGGGCTGAGGCTTGGTCTCCAGCAGCGCGTTTGGAACCGCTGCCGCCGAAACTGGCAGCACCGGGGCCACGACTGGCACGGCTGATGGGACGGCGCTGGTGCGGCTGAACGCCCGCTCATCCCACTTGCCGAAGATCATTTTTCCCGCTGTCGTCTGCAGCACTGAGGTGACTGACACGTCGATCGTCTTGCCGATCATTTTCCGCGCGTTGTCGACGACTACCATGGTGCCATCGTCGAGATAGGCAACACCCTGGTTGTATTCCTTGCCTTCTTTCAGGATGAAGACCTTCATAATCTCGCCCGGCAGCACGATGGGTTTGAGCGAGTTGGCGAGCTCGTTGATGTTGAGCACTTCGACGCCCTGCAACTGCGCCACTTTATTCAGATTGAAATCGTTGGTGATGATCTTGCCCTCGTAGACTTTCGCGAGCTCGATCAATTTCAGATCGACCTCGCGGACGGCGGGGAAATCATCTTCCACGATCTGGATTTGCAACGTGGCCATTTTCTGCAATCGCTGCAGAACGTCGAGGCCACGGCGGCCGCGGTTGCGCTTCAAAGAATCGGCGGAATCGGCTACGAGCTGCAGTTCGCGCAACACGAATTGCGGCGTGACGATGATGCCATCGAGAAAGCCGGTTTCGGCGATATCGGCGATGCGGCCATCGATGATGACGCTGGTGTCGAGAATCTTGTAGCTTTTCTTGCCTTGCTTCTCGCCGCCAAAGATGCCGCCCAAAGCGGCCAGATTGAGCAGGTCGCCCTTGCTCGCGCCTACGATCAGGCCCACGTAGGCCATGAGCAACATCACCAGGATTTGCAGGAAGCTCTGCGTGTTCCCGGGCGGCACGCTGCTGCGAATCACCAGCGCAAAAAGGTAAGCGCCGCAGATGCCGAGGATGCTTCCAATGGCAGCGCCGATCAACCGCTTCAGGCTGACCTCGCGCAGCTTCCATTCGAACACCACGATGCCTGCGCCCACGAGTGCGCCGATTCCGGCATCCAGGTTGCGGGGCAATCCGAAGGGAGCAATTACGTAACAGGTAACAGCAACTACCGATACGAAAAGAAGACGTACCAGAATCAAATCCACAGTAAACCTCCTCCGGATGCAGCTCCGCCAGGCTATCTGCGCGATGCTCCGGTGCCGTTTCCTCGCCGCCCCGGGCGGGAATGGCCAATCAGCATGCGGGGCGCGCAAGAATTAGGGGGATGAATGTACGCCCCGTCCCGGCCCTTTAGGGCGTGGCCGGGAAGTCCTTCAGTAAACTGTCGCCAAAAGTATATACCGGGTGGCGAATAACGGCGAAGAAACGTGGGGGCCTAAGGTTTGCGCCTTGCTGGCTTTGATAAGGTGTAGGAGCAGGAGGAAAACATGAAGAAACTTGCATTCGTTGTCCTGATGCTGTGCGTGGCGTTGGCCTGGGCAGGCGCGGAACCGAACCCGGCCGACTACACCATTAATGTGCATGTCAGCTCGGCGCGGGTGAACGGTCGCGGCGCCATAAGACTAAAAGTGATACTGGACGGCAAAAAGTGCGAACTGGAGGGTCTGGACGCCGAGAGCTCCCTCTTGAAGCCCGGAGACTACAAAGCCAAGATGATTCCAGTAAAGGTGAAAGATGTTCATACCTACGACGTTTATGGATCCTACGAGTTTCTGTTTCCTGACATGAAAACCAGGAGATACGGGCTGGTCGGTATCTCGGAGTGACCGTGGCGCGCGCCTGAGGATTTCGGAATCTTCCCCCCGGCGGCTAACCAGATTGAAATGGCCACCAGGAAGCCTTAGGTTGTGGGCTCGCAAGCACAGGACGTTCGCCTGCCCTACAGTTTCTCCCTCCCGCACTTACAGGTTCGGCTCGCTTCTGCATTTCCCCAGTTGGCATCTCAGTTTAGCGATCCGAGCGAACTGCTGGTTGAAGATGCAGGTCGCCAGGCGATTTGAGCCATCCAGGATTGCCTTGGAGCATGTTATGCGACTTTTCAGATTTCTGAATCTAGCGATTCTCTCGGTGCTGCTGGCTGGTTCAGCAGCTCTCTATGCACAGGACGACAAACCTCAGGACGACAAACCAGCGCGCCAAGAAGATACTAAGCCCCCGTCGAAGCCCGAGGAAGCAAAACCTCAAGATGACGTCAAGCCTTCAAAAGACGAGGCCAAGCCTGCGAAACAGGACAAGCAGGACGAAAAACAGCAGAAAGAGGAGCAAAAGCAGGAACAAAAAGACTCTCGCGATCAGATGAAGCCCGAGGGGCAAGAACATCCGGCGGCGGCTGAGCAGGGCCGGCCTTCGGGTAATAACGCGCGCATTCCCGACGACAAATTCAAGGCTCATTTTGGCCGCGGCCACACGTTCAAAGCACAAAAGGTGATCGTGCAAGGCCAGACGCAATTTCAGTATGGCGGCTACAGCTTCATTCTGGTCGACCCCTGGCCGGTGGGCTGGGCGTATACCGATGATTGCTACATCGATTACATCGATGGAGAGTATTTCCTGTTCGATCTGCTCCATCCCGGCGTGCAGATCGCAGTTACGGTTGTGCTGTAGCGTAATCCGGGTACGACTTTGCAAGGGAGGTGGCTCCTCTAAGTGCAGATCCAGTTCTGCTGGATTCAATCTCTGAGGATCCACCTTCATGTTTTTCTGCGATTAACATTTGACGTAGAAACAGCGAGGCAGCCTCCTGCTAAACTCACTCCCATGAAAGCGCTAGTAGTTACCAGCTTGTCCGGCCCGGACGCGCTTGCCATCGAAGAGGTGCCCGGGCCGGTGCTGAAGCCGGAACAGACGCTGGTCCGCGTTGCCGCCGGCGGATTGAACTTTGCCGACTTCATGACCACTCGGGGCGGCTATCCGGGAACGCCTGCCCCGCCGCTGATTGCGGGACGAGAATTTTCCGGTGTGGAAGAAAACACCGGACGCCGAGTCATGGGATACACGCAGTGGGCGGCCTTTGCGGAAAGAATGGCCGCTTATTCCGATCTTCTCTGGCCCATCCCCGAGCACTGGACTGACGAGCAGGGCGCGGCCTTCCCCGTGAACTATTTCACCGCATATCTCGCGTACTGGCAGGCGGGCATGACCCAGCCACCGGCAACTGGCGGCAAACACCGTGTGCTGATCCATGCTGTAGCTGGAGGTGTAGGCACAGCGGCCGTGCAGATTGGACGCATTCTCGGCGTCGAGATGTATGGAACTTCATCGTCTGACGAAAAGCTCGATCGAGTGAGAGAACTGGGCCTGCAGCACGGTATCAATTACAAGCGGCACGATTACGAAGAACTCGTCAAGAACCTTACGCACGGCGAAGGTATGGACGCGGTCTTCGAGATGCTCGGCGGCGAGCACACCGCGAAAAGCCTGCGCTGCCTGCGCGACTTCGGCCGGGTCATTCTATACGGCACGGCCACAGGTAAGCCGCCGCAGCTCGATGTGCGGGCGTTGTATGCGAAGTCAGCCAGCATCCAGGGCCTCTGGCTGACCTACCTCTCCCAAAAACGCGAGATCATGGAACCCGCGTGGAACCAGCTTTCGGAGTGGATCGCGCAGCGGAAACTCGCCCCGGTGATCGGCCTCGTGTTGCCGCTCGCGCGCGCCGTGGAAGGTTACAAGCTGCTGCAAGATGGAAAGAACTACGGCAAAGTAGTGCTGAAGATCTGACTCTGACTTGCAATTCGGAAGCGTGTAGACTTGATCCGCGGTCAATCGGCATTCTTCCGCGTCGCCCATCCTCATCGACGACACATCCCATCTGTAGGAGGTTTCCATGACGAAACTTTCCCGCTTCTTGCTGTGCGCATTCCTTCTGAGTCTTTTACTTCTTCCGCTTCGCGCCGGGCTCGCGCAGGCCCCAGTTCCTGCGAACCCCGATATTGATCGCAGGGTCGAGGCGTTGATCGGCAAGATGACGCTCGATGAAAAACTGGACTACATTGGCGGCACCGGCTTCGCCGTGCGGGCGATGCCGGGACTGCACCTTCCAGCGCTTGAG
>Ga0181525_10004895_pt1 | contig 10128 bp, 6 predicted proteins | sample PEATcosm2014_Bin_48_FD_121100 | JGI IMG/M metagenome (GOLD analysis project Ga0181525, IMG submission 121100) | Peatland microbial communities from MTU Mesocosm Facility, Houghton, MI, USA - PEATcosm2014_Bin06_10_metaG | ecosystem: Environmental > Terrestrial > Soil > Wetlands > Peat | place...
ATGCGAGCCGTGGTTATGGCGGGTGGTGAGGGGTCGCGCCTTCGTCCGTTGACGTCGCGCCGGCCGAAGCCGCTCGCGCCGATTGCGAATCGTCCGGTGATGCATCACATCGTCGAGTTGTTGCGCGCGCACGGCATCACCGAGATCGTTTCCACGTTGCACTACTTGGCCGACGAAATCGAAGCGTACTTCGGCGATGGTTCCGCGATGGGCGTCTCGATGCACTACGTCGTCGAGGATACGCCGCTCGGCACGGCGGGCGCCGTAAAGATGGCGCAAGAGCGTCTGCGCGACGGAACGTTCCTGATTATTTCCGGCGACGCCATGACCGACATCGATCTGACCGCGTTGATCGAGGCGCATCGCGCCGCCAAAAACGATGCGACGATCGCGCTGTGGCGCGTGAGCAACCCGCTGGAATTCGGCGTCGTGATTACCGACGCCGAGGGGCGCATCACTCGCTTTATGGAGAAGCCGTCGTGGGGCGAGGTCTTTTCGGACACGATCAACACCGGCATCTACGTGCTCGAGCCGGAAATTCTAGACTATATGGAAGCCGGAAAGAACTACGATTTCTCCAAGGATCTCTTTCCGCGCATGTTGCGAGACGGTAAGCGGTTAGGCGGCCACGTCATTTCCGACTATTGGGCCGACGTCGGAAATCTGCAACAGTATCAGCAAGCCAATTACGACGCGCTTTCGGGTGCCGTGCGAACGGCGCGGCCGCAGGCCGAACTTTCGCCGGGCGTTTGGGCCGGCGCCGATTGCCGCATCGACCCGAGCGCGACGATCGTCGGGCCCGTGCAACTGGGCGATCGCGTGACGATCGGCGCGCACGCGCGCGTCGAAGGTCCGTCGTGCATCGGAAACGGGTCGATCGTCGAGGCGCGGGCGGCGGTGCGCCGCTCCGTGCTATGGGAAGACGTATACGTCGGAAACGATGCGCAGCTCGACGATTGCACGATCGCAAACCGCGTGCTGATCAAAGAACGCGTCAGCATCGGCGAGGGCAGCGTGGTCGGCGAACGGTGCACGATCGGAGAGGGAGCCGTCGTTCGACCGCACCTCAAACTGTGGCCGGAAAAGAACGTTAGCTCGGGCGCAATCGTCTCGATGTCGCTCGTGTACGGTATCAAGTGGCCCGGATCGCTCTTCGGAGGAACCGGCGTAACCGGGCTTGCCAATCTCGAGATTACGCCCGAATTTGCGCTGAAGCTCGGGCAAGCGTTCGGGTCGGCGCTGCGTGCCGGCGAAACCGTGATGACCAGCCGCGATACGCATCCTGCCAGCCGCATTATGAATCGTTGCATCATCTCCGGCCTGCTGAGCGTCGGCATCAACGTCGAGGACCTGCGGTCGTTTCCATTGCCGCTCTCGCGTTTCGCGACGCGCTCGGGCGGCGACGGCTGCGTGCACGTACGGGTCGACCCCAAGGACAGCGGATCGCTGCTCTTCGAGTTTTTCGACCACAGCGGCATCAACGTCAATAAAGCGACCGAACGCAAGATCGAAAACCTCTTCTTTCGCGAAGACTTCCGTCGCGTTCCGATGGACCACGTCGGACTGCTGAATTTCCCGGCTCGCACCCTCGAAAATTACACGGGGGCGTTCCTTGAGACGCTCGGCTCGACGGCGCTCGCGGCGCGGCGTTTTCGCGTCGTCGTCGATTACGCGTTTGGAAACGCGGCGCTGGTGCTGCCGCGTATACTTAGCAACCTCAACGTCGAAACCATCGCGCTCAACGCCTACTTTGACGACAATCGCGTGCGCGCGCACACGACGGACCGCGCGCATCTCTTGGATCAGCTCAGTCACATCGTCGGCACGCTCGACGCCGACCTCGGCATTCTGCTGGATCACGATGGCGAAACGTTTGCGGTGGTCGACGATCGCGGGCGCATCATCGACAAGAACGACCTGATTGCGCTCTTGACGTTGATGGTCGTGCGTGCCGGCGCGACCACGGTTGCGGTTCCCGTCATGGCACCCGACGCGATCGACGAGATCGCCGCCGAGTATGGCGCCACCGTGCTGCGCGAGCGCAGCGACCGCCGGTCGCTGATGGCGCTTGCCGAAACCGAAGGGAAGAATCTCGCGTTCGCGGGCAGCGCCAGCTATGAGGTTATCTTTCCGGAGATGCATCCCGCGTTCGACGCGCTCTATGGCTCGGCGAAGCTCATGGAGCTTCTGGCGCGCGAGGGCCGCAAGCTCAGCGAGCTCGTCGATATGTTGCCGACGTGGCACATAGCGACCGTCCACGTTCCGTGCCCGTGGGATCACAAGGGGCGCGTCATGCGTTCGCTGATCGCCGAACAGCCGCGCGACAATATCGAACTCTTCGAGGGCTTGCGGGTCGCGCACGATGACGGCTGGGTACTCGTTCTTCCCGATTCATCCGAGCCGACGTTTACCGTGTACGCCGAAGCGACAAACGACGGCGACGCCCAAGCCTACGCCGAACGGATGGGCGCCCGCATCGAACAATTGGTCAGCGCATAACCCCGTCAGGATGACAACGACATGAAGGCGACTTTGGCGTCGAGTACTTCGAGGACCGACGGCCACGTGTATTGACGCGCGGTGCGTTCGGCGCTCTCGCGAATCCGTGCGCGCATACCCTCATCCATCCAGAGGCGCTCGAGGTAGGTGGCGAGTTCGCGTGGATCGCCCGTGTCGCAGACGATCGCGTTGTCGAAGGGGCGCGCGTAATCTTCACCCGTCGAACCGCACACCGCGACGCCGCCGGCTGCCATAACTTCGAGTCCGACGAGCCCGAACGGCTCCTTGCCCGAGTTGGCCAGAACGGCGTCGACCGCGCCGTAGAGCGTGTAGAGGAGCGCGTCGGGGAGAAAGCTGCGAATATTGACGATGTCGGCTTGGCTCGCGCTCAGCGCTTCGGCAAGCGCTTGTGCATCGGGGCGTTCGAAATGCACGTCTTCGATGCGCAGACCGCGCTCGACCGCGCGGCCGAAAACGACGCCGGCGTAATCTTCCTTGCCGCCGCGCACGACGAGCTGGACCGGAACTCCCTCATCGCGGAGATTTGCAACGGCGTCGATAGCCTGAAGCCAACGCTTGTCGGGATCGAAGCGGCCGACTTTGAGCAGCGTGTGCCGGGCGGCCAGCAAACGTCGCAAGTATGCAACGTCGGCCGCGTTGACGTCGGCGAAGATCCGCTCCGGGATTCCGTTGGGAATGACGAGCGCCTGCGCGCCGCGTAGGCCGAGCTCGAACTTCATGAAGCGGCTGACCGCGGTGACGTGCGCGGCGCCGGCAAGTGCGGGGAAGTCGATCGTATCGAAGCCATAGGTGTTGTTGGCATTCCACGCCATCGTCACGCGATCGCGCAGGCCGGCCCGGTGCAACGCGTGATTCAACTCGAACACGGCGGGAACGACTTGCCAGTCTTCGGCGAGCACCAGGACGCGCTCGTTGCGTTCCGCAGCGGGTCGTACGATCGCATCGACGATCCACGGGGGCGCGCTGCGCGTGTAATCCTGGATCTTGCCCCATTGCCCGTCGTACACGCCGCCCGGGTGATGCGAAGATATCCATTGGCCCCATCGCCGCAACGTCAAGGCGTTTCCGCGGTGCTCCACTGCGTCGAGCGCGGGATCGCCGACGAACAAGAGCTCGGTTCGATATCCCGCTTCATCGAACGCGATCGCAAGTTCCGATACGTGAACCCCGAGACCGCCGACCATCGCGTAGCGATCCGGGCCTTCGAATGAGAGGATGACGACGTTTTTCGGCAGGTGCGGGTATCGCAACGCGTTCGGCCTATCCGTACTCGCCGCGCTGTTCGATCAGTTTTGCGACGAGCGCGGTCCATCCGGTCTGATGACTCGCGCCGAGGCCCGCGCCGTTGTCGCCATTGAAGTATTCGTAAAACAGCAGGTTATCGAACCAGTGCGGATCCGTCTGAAACTTCTCCGCTCCACCGAAGACGGGACGCCGGCCGTTCTTATCGGGCAAAAAGATGTTGATGAGGCGGTTGGATATCGTCGCCGAGATCTCCCACAGATCGAGTTCCTCTTTGCTGCCGGTCGGACATTCGATCTTCAACGAACTGCCGTAGTAGTAGTGGAAACGCTGCAGCGCCTCGATCAACAGGTAATTGAGCGGGAACCAAATCGGCCCACGCCAGTTGGAATTTCCGCCGAAGAGCCCACTCGTGGATTCGGCCGGTTCGTAATCGACGCGGTATTCTTCGCCGTCGATACGCAGGATGAACGGATGGTCCTTATGATAGCGCGATAGCGCCCGCAGGCCGTTCGCACTCAAGAACTCCGACTCGTCGAGCAAGCGAGCGGCGATACGCTTGAGGCGGTCCGCGCTTACGATCGACAGGAGGCGGCGCTCCCCGACGCCCGACTCGGTAAGCGACGCTACGTTTTGCGCGAGCTCCGGGCGGTGTTCGATGAACCACTCGAGGCGGCGTTTGAAGTTCGGAAGCGCATCGAGTTCTTCGGGCTCGATAATCTCGACGGCGAGCAGCGGAATGATGCCGACCATCGAGCGGATGCGTAGCGGGATGCTCGTTCCGCTTTCGAGCTGCAGAAAGTCGTAGTAGAAACCGTCTTCCTCATCCCACAGCCCCGAACCGCCCAAATGGTTCATGGCGTCGGCGATATACAAGAAATGCTCGAAGAATTTCGTCGCAATGTCTTCGTAGACGCGATTGTGCATCGCAAGTTCGACCGCGATTGCCAACATGTTGAGTGTATAGACGCCCATCCAGCTCGTACCGTCGGACTGGTTGATGAACCCACCGGTCGGCAGCGGCTTGCTTCGATCGAAGACGCCGATGTTGTCCAGGCCGAGAAATCCACCCTGAAAGACGTTGTTGCCTTGGGCGTCCTTACGGTTCACCCACCACGTGAAATTCAACAGCAGCTTCTGGAAAATGCGTTCGAGAAAATCGATGTCGCCGCGTCCGTGCTCTTTCTGTTCGATCAGGTAGACGCGCAGTGCGGCCCACGCGTGCACCGGCGGGTTCACGTCGCCGAAGGCCCATTCGTAAGCGGGCAACTGCCCGTTCGGATGCATGTACCATTCGCGCGAGAGCAAGATGAGTTGATTCTTGGCAAATCCGGGGTCGATCAAGGCGAAGGCGACCGCGTGAAACGCGAGATCCCAGGCGGCGAACCACGGATACTCCCACGTGTCGGGCATTGAGATCACCTCGGCTGCATCGAAGTGGATCCACTCGTGATTGCGCCCGTGCAATCGCTCGGGCGGCGGTGGCGGCTGCAGCGGATCGCCGCGCAGCCAGCGAGGTACGTGGTAGTGATAAAACTGCTTGGACCAGAGCAAGCCGGCGAACGCTTGCCGCTGCGTACGCCGCGCTTCGACGTCGGACGAGAATGGATTGATAACCTCGTAGAATTCATCGGCTTCCGTAAGGCGCAGCTCGAAAACGTCGTCGAACTCCTCGAACGGGCCGGCATGCTCTTCCTTGCTCAGCCGAAGCTGGATCGAACGCGTCTCACCGCCGGCGAGGCGCACCTGATAGTGCGCGGACACCTTCGAACCCGAGCCATCCGGATTGATGGCATCCGATTCGCCGTGAATGACGTACCGCTGGATGCCGTCTTTGACGTACGTCGAGCGGTTCGGCACGCCGTAAAGCGCCTCGAAATTCGTTTCGTTGCCGGTAAAGAGCAACGCGCTCGCGTCGCGCACGTAGAAGTGGTAGTCGCCGAGATTATGCTGGTGCGCGACGACGTGTGCGACCGCGCCGACGTTCGCACCTTGACGAAGCGTCGACGGTTCGATGCCGTTGCGCCACGTCCACTCGTTGCGAAAATACAGCGTGGGCAGGAGATGCAGGTCGTGGGCGTTGGTCGAGCGATTCGTCGCCGAAATTCGAATCAGGATATCGGTTGGCGACGCTTTCGCATACTCGACTTGAACGTCGAAGTAATCGTTGCTCTCGAAGATGCCGGTATCGATGAGCTCGTACTCGGATTCGAGGCGCGAACGCTTCCGGTTGGTCTCGACGAGATCGCGATACGGAAAGGGTGCGTGTGGATATTTGTACACCGCTCGCATGTACGAGTGCGTCGGCGTGCTATCCAGATAGTAGTAATACTCCTTGACGTCCTCGCCGTGATTGCCTTGCGTTCCCGTCAAGCCGAAGAACCGCTCCTTGATGCGATCGTCCTCGCCGTTCCACATCGAGAGCGCAAAGCACAAGTGCTGGTGCATGTCGGAAATGCCGAAGATCCCGTCCTCGCCCCAGCGGTAGACGCGCTTGTCGGCGATATCGAAAGGAAAGTAATCCCAGGCCTCGCCGGTCGCGCTGTAGTCCTCGCGAACCGTTCCCCACTGCCGGTCCGTGACGTAGGGACCCCAGAGGTGCCACCCTTCGCTCTTGTGAGGATCGGTCAAACGAGCGTGTTCGGCCGACGAATCGTACTCGCTCATGGTTTCCTCACTTCGTGCCAAACGCGCAAAACCTCGGCGACGCTCCAGGCCTGAGCGATGCATCCTCGTTCGCGGTTCGGCGCGTCGCCATCCGCGATTTCGGCAAGCGTTCCCATGCCGTACGTCGAGAGACGGCCCGCGAAGGCGTCGACGAGCCGCTGCGCGCGCACGCGATCCCCGTATGCATTGAGGTGCGCGCGTACGAATGGGCCTGCGAGCCAAGGCCATGCGGTCCCGCGATGATACGCACCATCGCGCTCTGCCTGAGTTCCGGCATAGGTTCCGACATACTGCGGATCGTCGCTGCTGAGGGTGCGAACGCCGAAACTCGTCCAGAGCCGGTGCGCCGCGAGATCCACGATCGCGCGCTCCTTGACGCTGTCGAATGCCCGGAACGGCAGCGAAACCGCGAACAGCGCATTTGGCCGGATCGAGGCTTCGTGACCGTTGGGCCCATCGAGCACGTCGTAGGCGTAGTTCGTCTCGGCGTTCCAGAACCGCGCGAACGACGCACGCGCGCGGCTGCCGAGCTGCCGATACGGGGCCGGATCGCGACCGAGCGCCTGTGCGAATCCGTCGAGCGAACAGAGCGCGTTATACCACAACGCGTTGATTTCCACGGGCTTGCCGATCCGCGGGGTGACGACCCAGTCGCCGACTTTCGCATCCATCCACGTCAGTTGTACCCCCGGCTCGCCCGCGCGAATAAGACCGTCGTCGTCGAGTTTGATGCCGTAGCGGGTGCCCCGAACGTAGTTGTGCACGATGGAATCGAGCGCATCCATGACGTGCTCGACCAGCTCGCGATCGCCGGTGGCTTCGTAGTACGCGCGCACGGCTTCGACGTACCAAAGCGCGGCATCGACGGTATTATATTCCGGCGCTTCCCCGCCGTCCGGGAAGCGATTGGGGAGCATGCCGCCGTCGACGAAGCGAGCGAACGTTTCGAGAATGGATCGCGCGACCGGCGCACGTCCGGTGACGAGCGTGAGGCCGGGAAGCGAAATCATCGTATCGCGCCCCCAGTCGCCGAACCAGTGATAGCCCGCGATGACCGTCTTTCCGGCCTCGCCTTCGACCACGCGATCGACGATGAACGCGTCGGCCGCAAGAATGAGGGATTCGATCCACGGTGGCGCGGATTTGGCAAGCGGCTGCGCTTTACGCCAGAGTTCGAGAACGCGAGCGTCGTTGACGTTGGGCCGAAGCGTAACCGCGTCGCGTTGCGCGAGCGAACCGCGCACGACGATGCGCTCGCCCGGCTGTAGCGTGACGCGGATGGTTAGTGCGTGGTAGAGATCCTCGATCGCATCGAGACCGCGCGCCAGCTCTTCGTCATATCGAAAGCCGTAATACCATTCGCCGGCAATCTCGAGCGTGCCGCGATCGATTCCGAGATACCAGGGCGTACCGCTTCCGAGACGTATCGTGGCGATCGATCCGTCGATCTGCGCGACGTCTTTAACGTCGTAGGCCCACGTCAGACCGTGGTAGTCGCGATCGTTGACGTAGGATTTAAGGGTAAGATCGACCGGCGCGCTTGCATCCAGTAACGCGTACGTAACGAAGGTGGTGTCCGTTCCACGCTCCATAAGAATGCGGCGCTCGAGGGTCGCATCGGCGAAGCGGTAGGTCCACACCGGCGTCGTGCCGTCGAGCTCGCACGAAGAGAGATAGCGGTAACCGGTCGGATGCAGCGTTCCGTCGTGCCAGCGGTTCGCGCCAAGATCGAAGGTCGCGCCCGCGTACGCCGCACTTGCGTCGAGCTTCGACCAGAGCACGCGCCGCCCAACGGGCGGGTTGAGTGCGGCGACGAGCAGACCGTGGTAGCGCCGCGTCAGAACGTCGCAGGCGCTCCCCGACGCATACCCGCCGAGGCCGTTGGTAACCAGCCATTCGCGTCGGTCCATGGAGCCCGGGTTCGCCGCGAATTAACGCATAACTGCCCAGCGCTGGACGAAGAACGCGTGCGTCCCGTTGGGCAGCGCGGTCAGGTATCCGCGCACGGCGACGACGGCGTCGGGCGGCACGAACGTGAGCTTTCGCATGAGGGCGACGCTTCCGGTATCGTCGACGACGGTTCCGGTGACCGGGTTAAAATGGCCCGCGATCGTAACCACGTCCCCCATCTTCAGTTTCTCGAGGGCGCTTACCGGCGTGGGCAGCGCGAACCGGACCGTCGTGCTCGCCGATTGCGTTGCATTCGTTCCTAACAGGCGCGCGCGCACGGTGTAATCGCCGGGTCCGGGTACGGTGCCGTCCTTTACGATGCCGTTCCAGATGTAGACGACGAGAATGGTGGGCCCCGGAGAAAATTGCTTTTGATGCGGCGGGTAGTTCGTGCCCGGAGGCGCGTCTGCGTTGGTGGACCACAATACGGTGCCCGCACGCTCGATATCGATTTGATATTCGGCCGGTTTCGGAAACGTTACCGCAGCGGGGACCTTTGATGAGTTGTGCACGGCGACCTCGATATCGACGCCGTCGAGCAAATCGAAGCTCGAGCGCTGCAACTGGAGCGAGAGCGTAATTGCGGCCAAACCTATCATAAAAACCTCACTTATTCGGACGGTCCGAGGATTCCTGAGCCGCGCTCGGGGTTTAGCAAGCGGCCCTGTGGGCATAACACCTGACACACACCCGTACGGGTCTGCGCACCGAGGAGAACGAGCAACGATGTCGATCCAAGATGAACCGCAGGGCGGAATGAGCGTCCGCGAGGCCGGCCGGCGCGGCGGAGAACGCGTGAAAGCGAAGTATGGCACGGAATTCTACGAGGAAATCGGTCGCAAAGGCGGCGAGGCCACAAAGACCAAGTACGGCCCCTCGTTCTACGAAGTGATCGGCCAAAAAGGCGGCCAGAAACCCAAACGCAAGACCTAAGCGGTAAGCATGTCGGCAAAAAAAAGCGACGATTCTGGCGAGAATAAAGAAATGTCGGTCCGTGAGGCCGGTAAAAAAGGCGGAGACGCAGTGCGCGAGCGCTACGGCTCCTCCTACTATGAAGAAATCGGTCGCAAAGGCGGAAAGGCGACGCGGGATCGCCATGGGGTCGAATTCTACGAATCGATCGGGCAAAAAGGCGGAAAGGTCGTTAAAGAAAAATACGGCGCCGACTTTTATGAAGAGATCGGACACAAAGGCGGTCAGAAAGTGAAAAAACTGATTGCCGAGGCGAAGAAAAAACTCGAAGAAGAGGAAAGCGGCGAGCCGAAAAGTTAACGGCAGGCGCCGTTAGCAAGAAGGCGCCGCGCCTCCGCTTCAACGGCTTTCGGACTCACGTTCCCATCGGGTTGTAACGTCATCGCAAGCGGTCCGTGCGTCGTCCACGCGACGCCGTCGAGTTTGTAGTGCGCGATCTCGCACGGCTTCGTCGTTATGTCTTGCGCCCGTAAAAATAGCAACGTGAAATTCTGCTTCGGCCACTCCGAGAGGAGCATGGCCGTGCCCTTTACTTCGTACTCGACGGCGATGCCGCGATTGGAGGGCGTATCGGCGCCCCCAAGCGGCGGGATGACCGCATACTTCAGGACCTGACCGGGCGGAATCCACGGCCGATAGTCGATTTTGGTGACCGCTTCCTCGAGCGGCATGGAGATGCCGCGATCGTCGATCAGCATGGGTGGTAGCGAGGCCGTGGCTACGGTTTGACCCCGGTGGCAGGCCACGAGGGCAAAGAGCAGCGTGCTAGAGACAAGC
>Ga0181525_10004897_pt1 | contig 10121 bp, 9 predicted proteins | sample PEATcosm2014_Bin_48_FD_121100 | JGI IMG/M metagenome (GOLD analysis project Ga0181525, IMG submission 121100) | Peatland microbial communities from MTU Mesocosm Facility, Houghton, MI, USA - PEATcosm2014_Bin06_10_metaG | ecosystem: Environmental > Terrestrial > Soil > Wetlands > Peat | place...
CTGCGCCATGAAGTACTTGGTCATTTGTTGCACGGTGGAGTGAAAGGCCTGCGACGACGGAATGGTGTTTTCAGCCAGCCGCGATTGATGGAATTGGGTGCGTTGGGTCAGCACGACATTGGCGATCGAAATGCCGATGCTGCCGCCGAGATTGCGAGCGACATTCATCAGCGCGGAGGCTTGATTGGTTTTGGTGGCCGGCAAGCCGTCGTAGGCGACCGTATTGATCGGAATGAACATGAAAGGCAATCCGACGGTCTGATAAACGCGGACCCAAGCAAAGTAGTCGAAGCTCGCGTCGGGCGTGAGCGAGGTCGAGTACCACATCGACAGCGCGATCGCGCTGAGACCCAGCGCCATGAGATATTTGGGCTGGAATCGGCCGGTCACCACGCCGGCAACGGGCATGATCACCAACATCGCGAGGCCGCCCGGCATCATAGCGAGACCGGATAACATCGCGGTGTAGGGAAAGCTCGTTTGCAAGAGCTGGGGCATGATCTGGTTCGAGCCGAACAAGATCATGCCGATCATCAGCATCACAAAAAACGCCATGCCGAATTGGCGATGAAACAGCAGCCGAAGTTCGACGATAGGATCGTCCTGGCTGAGTTCCCACGGAATAAAGACCAAAAAGGATATGGCCGCGAGTGCCGAGAAGATCGCGATCGTTTCCGATTTGAACCAATCGTCGATCTGCCCGCGATCGAGCACGACTTCGAGACAGCCCAGCGTCATCGCGATGAGGACGAAACCCACCCAATCGATTTTCAATCCGCCGGCAAGGCGCTGTTTGCGCTCGCGTTCGAGCGTTTCGGGCTCTTCGACGAAGAAATGCACCAGCGCCAGCGAAGCTATTCCGATCGGTACATTGATGAAGAAAATCCAATGCCACGAGAAATTGTCGGTGATCCAGCCGCCGATCGTCGGCCCGACGGTCGGCGCGACGATCACGGCAATGCCGTAGAGCGCGAAAGCCTGACCGCGCTTGGCCGGCGGGAAGGTGTCGGCGAGGATCGCCTGTTCGCTGGTCGGCATGCCGCCGCCGCCGAGGCCCTGAAGGATCCGGAAAATAATGAGCAAGCTGAGATTGGGCGCCAGCCCGCAAAACAACGAGCTGATCGTGAACAGCGCCACACAGATCATATAGAAGCGCTTGCGGCCGAGGACATTCGACAGCCAGCCGCTCGCCGGCAGGACCACGGCATTGGCGACGAGATAGGTCGTGACCACCCAGGTGCTTTCGTCGACGCTGGCGGCAAGACTGCCGGCGATATAGCGCAGCGAAACGTTGGCGATCGCGGTGTCGAGCACCACCATGAAGGTGGCGATCGAAACGACGACGGCGACGAGCCAAGGGTTGCGGTCGCCTGCGGCCGAGCGGCTGGAATCCCAGCCGCGGGGCCGCGATTGATCGCTCATCGCACCTTGACCGTCGGCACGACCGATATTCCCGGCCCCAACAGGACGTCAGGCGGCTGATCGAAGACGATTTTCACCGGCACGCGCTGTACGATCTTGACGTAGTTGCCGGTCGCATTCTCCGCCGGCAGCAAGCTAAACGCGGTGCCGCTGCCCGACTGAATGCTGTCGACGTGACCTTTGAATATCCGATCGGGGTAGGAATCGATCTCGATATCGACCGGTTGTCCGGGCCGCATCAGAGCGAGTTGCGTTTCCTTGAAATTAGCCGTTACCCACACGTCGCGCGGCACGAACATCATCAGGGCCTGGCCGACCGCGGCATAACCGCCTTTCGCCGCGGTCAGTCGGGTGACACGGCCGATGACCGGCGCGGTGACGACGGTGCGCGACAGGTTGGCCACGGCTTGCTCGAGTTGTGCCTCGGAAGTCTTCAGCTGCGCCTCGAGCACGGGATTTTCCTTCGCGATCGCAACCGCATTGGCCTGCGCGGCGGCGAAGGACGCTTCGCTCTGCAGAAGGCTGGACGAATATTGTTGGGCCTGTTCGGTGGTGGCGGTGCCTTGCTGGGCGAGCCGCTGATAGCGTTCGGATTCCTGCTGCGCGAAGGTCAACGCCGCCTGCGCTTGCGCGACCTGCTTGTCGGCCTGCTCAATTTTTGCCTGCTGCTCGGCAATTTGCGCCTTGAGATTGTTGACGCTCGCTTGCGCCTGATCGCGCTGCGCGATGTAGTCGCGATCGTCGAGCCGGACCAGTTCGGCGCCGGCATCGACCATTTGATTGTCCGTCACCGGAACATCGACGATGGCGGCGGCGACTTGGGCGCTGATCTGCACCGTCCGGGTGTCGATAAAGGCGTCGTCGGTGGTCTCGTATTGCCTGGCGTGCAGCCACCACAGGGCAAGCAGGAGAAACAGGACGGCGCCGCCAATGACAATCGCGATCGCCAGGCCGCGGCGCCTGCGCAATGTCTCGCGCCACGACATTTTCTTCTTCACCGGCTCGCGGCCGGCGATTTGGTCGTCGCGGTCGGTCGCGGGATTCTGGCGACGCTCAGAATCCTGGCGGCGTTCGGAATCGGGGCGACGCTCGTTGTCGACGCGTTGATCCATGATCGACGCTTAAACGTTTGACCCGCCAATAGGTTGCGGATTGCGCTGGGGCTGCAAATCACCCCGGGGGCTTGGCGCGGCTTGTTTAGCCGTTAATGACTGCGGAGGCCAGTCAGGAGGGCCCGGATGGGCGCACGGCAGCCGAGACTTTCTGTACGAACTCGTCGAGCTCATCCCCGGCGAGGTCGCTGACCGCCCAGAAGTCGAGGCCCGCTTCCGACCATTGCCGGACATTATAGCCCTGGATTGTCTCCGATATGGCGCCGGCGTGCTGGGCGCCCAATCGCTGTGCGACGAACAGATTAATCACGTGTTTGCGACGTTGATAGACGACCGAGGCCACCGGCTCGCCATCGATGTAATCGAGCCGGCCGCCAAGAAGCGTAAAGCCTTGGGCCGTCAGGTCGATAACGGGCGGCGCGACGTCGACCCTGCCGTTGAACCACGGCTTGACCGTATGCTGATCGCTGGTTTCCACATCGATCAAATGGCCGGCCTGCAACGACCGGATATGTGCCGACACGACTTCGTCCGCGACCTGCTGATTCTGATCGTTGCGGAAGACGGTCAGCACCAGGCTCGCGGCGACGGCGGCGGACAGCGCCGACCCGACGGCAAAGCCGCCGAAGAATGTTCGCCGGGACGGCTGAAAAAACCTGCGTGGGGCAATAATTTGCGCCGAAGGGGCGGGTAGCGCCGCTTCGATACGGCTACGCAGGCTTGCCGGCGCGGCCGGTTTCAAGTCGGCCGCGGCCATGACTTCGCGCATGGTGCGAAACGCCTTGAGCTTTTCCGCGCAAGCCGCGCACGTCGCCACATGCGCTTCGACGTCGCGCGCATGGCCGGCGTCGAGCTCGTTGTCGAGGAGCGCATGAAGCAGGATTTCGCATTCGGCGCAGTTCATAGCGACGTTCATGACCTCGTTCCCGTCGCCGTTTGTGTCGCCGGCCGTGCCGCGGCATTCCATGCCGAACGCAGCATTGCGCGTGCGCGCGCCAGACGCGACATCACCGTTCCGACCGGCACGCCGGAGACGGCGGCAATTTCTTGGTAGGACAAATCGTTTACCTCGCGCAGCACGATGGCTTCGCGGAACGCAGGCGGCAGTTCGGCAATCAGGCGGCGGATGGTGGCGCCATCCTGCTCGCGCAACAGCACGGCTTCGGGTGAGGTTTGCGGCTCCTGCCACATCGGCACTTCCTCGGCCGTTGCCGCATCGTCGGGCGAGCCCGGCGCAATCTCTTGCTTGCCGCGGCGGGCGAATTCGGCGTTGCAGACGTTTCGCAAAATCGCCAATAGCCAGGGTTTCATCGCCGGCCCGCGATAGCTGTCGAAATGGCGCAGCGCGCGCAGATAGCATTCCTGCACCGCGTCCTCGGCGTCGGCGCTGTTGCGCATGAGATAGCGCGCCAGCGCATAAGCATCGTCGAGATAAGGCAGCGCGGCGTCGCGAAAGCGCCGCGCTCGGTCCTGTTCGGCATTCACATCACCTGCCATCGTGTTGTGCTCGGCCGTCCAAAATACAGGTGGCCTTTGCCTCACTCCGACGCGAGGGGGACGAAGCTGGGAGTCGAGCATCACTGCGTGGCGCTGTTTCCCGAAGCCGCTTCTACCACAACCGTCCCGACCATATGCGGGTGAATGTAGCAGAAGTACTGGTACGTCCCCGGCGTCGTGAACGTGAACGAATAGCTGTCGTCGGTGTCGAGCGCCTTCGATCTGGCGAAGCTGTTGTTGGTGGCGGCAATGCCGTGCGGGATGTCGTCTTTGTTGGTCCAGGTCACGGTGGTGCCGGCCTTCACGGTCAAGATTGGCGGCGTGAAGGTGAAATTGTCGATCGATACTGTGATCGCTTGCGGCGCTGTATCCGCCCAACCGGGCAGCACGACGGCGGCGAGCGCGGTGGCGGTCGCCGCCCCAAGCGCGGCCGCGACAATTGCGCTTCTCATTGTGTCGGCGACGGACATGACGACCTCCTTCAGGCCTTGAGCGGCGCGTCGACGATGGCGAGACGCTGCTCGTTCTGTTTGAACGTGACGCTGGCGATGCCGAGCATGCTGCGCAGCTGATCGTCCGGAACCTTCATCGGGCCGGGCGATGGCGCGGTGCCGGGCGCCGGCTGCGGGAATGCCGTCGAGCGCGCGGTGTGGAACGTGACGTTGCCTTCCACCTTTTGCATGACTTGGTGGATGTGGCCGTTGAGCACCGTCACCGAGCCGAAGCGCTTGAGGTATGACAGCGCTTGGGCGCTGTCGTCGGTGCCCCAACCCCAATCCGGATAAATGGTCCAGAGCGGGATGTGGGCGAAGACGACGATCGGAGTGGAAGCCGAGCGGCCCTTAAGGTCGTCTTCGAGCCATTCGAGCTGATCGGGACCGAGAAAGCCAAGCCCGCCAGCTTTCAGATCCAGAACGTTGACCAGGCCGATGAAGTGCACGCCATTGGCGTCGAAGCTGTAATAGCCGGTGCCTTTAGCAGCTTTGCCATAGCGCTCTTGGTAAAATTTCCGGTCCGGGTCGAGAAAGTCATGCTCGCCGGGAACGTAATGCACGTCGAGGCGGGACTGCGAAATGATGCGGTCGGCGTCGTCGAACTGCGATTCCAGCGACAAGTGGCTGATGTCGCCGGTATGGATCATGAAGGCCGGTTTCTTCGGCAGCGCATTGACCTTGGCGATCGCTTCTTCGAGCGTGCCGAGCGCATTGGGATTCGCCGGCTTGTCGAAGCCGACATGGCTGTCGCTGATCTGCATAAAGGTGAGGCCGCGCGCTTCCTGCGCGACCGCCTCGCCCATGATGCCGAGCGAATGAGGAACGCCGCCGGCAATGGTCCATAGCACGCCGGTGCCGACCCAAGTCATGCATTCCAGCAATTTGCGCCGGCTGACGCCGTCGTCGCGATCGGATTCGCTCATTGCCTGTCTCCTCTGAAGCCCCGGATTCAAAAAGGCTCCAAAGTCGTGGCGGCTTTGGCAGCTTTTTGGCTTCCGAAGACGAGATTGGGCGAAAGCGGGGTTTATTCCCGACGCGGCCGAAAATTTACGGGCGGGGTTCGCGGCCGGCTGCTATAGCTTGCGTTCCTGCCAACGAGCCCTGCCGGGCGCGCCAGCGACGCGACATCAATGCTGAACTCATCGTTATTGCCGTCGGTCGAGACGCGGACCTCTTGGGTCGTCGCCGGAGTGGTGCTGGTGATCATGGCGGTCGCATTCGGCGCGCCGTGGATCACCGTGGTCGCGCTCAAGGACATCGCCGCGGAAGTCGGCGGCGAACGTTCAGTCCCGTCTTTCGCCAGCGCACTGATGTGGATCGGCTCCGGCGTCGGCGGCATTGTCATGGGCCGCGTCGCCGAGCGTGTCGGCATACGCTTCACCGTGATTTTCGGCGCGGCGATGATCGCGGTCGGACTGGCACTATCCAGCTTGGGGCCGTCCTGGCCGCTCTATGTCGGACATGGCCTGTTCATCGGCTTGATCGGCATCGGCGGCATCAATGCGCCGTTCTACGTCTATGTCAGCCGCTGGTTCGACCGGCGGCGCGGCTCGGCGCTGGCGCTGATTTCCAGCGGCGCCTATCTCGCCGGTACGCTTTGGCCGCCGATTTTCGCGCGTGCGATCGCCTATGCCGGCTGGCGGCACACGATGCTGTACTACGCGGCGTTCGAGCTTCTCCTGATCGTGCCCGCGGCCGCGGTTGTGTTGACGCCGCCGCCGGATACGCCGCATCACTCGACAATCGCGAACATGCCGCGCGCGCAAAAGTCCGTCATGGGATGGCCGCCCAATCTCGTTTTTGCGTTGCAGATGGGCGCGATCTTCACCTGCTGCATTCCGATGTCGATGCCGCAAGCGCATCTTGTCGCGTTTTGCAGCGATCTCGGTATCAGCGCCGCTCATGGTGCCGCGATGGTGTCGGTGCTGCTCGGAGCGGCCTTCTTCTCAAGGCAACTCTGGGGCGTCATCTCCGATCGGATCGGCGGCCTCTATACGATGCTGATCGGCTCCGCCTGTCAGGCGGTCGGCATGGCGGCGTTCGTGGTCACGCAGGACGAAGCCGGACTGTTCACCGTCGCGGCGCTGTTCGGCTTCGGCTTCAGCGGTCTCGTTCCCGCCAATGTGCTGGCTTCGCGCGAACTGTTTCCGGTCAGTGAATCTTATTGGCGCATGCCGACGCTGCTGCTGTGCAGCGGTTGGGGAATGGCGGCGGGCGGCTGGATCGCGGGAATAATCTACGATCATTTCGGCTTTTACGCGCCGGCTTTCGCCACCGGGCTGGGCATCAATATTTTGAATTTCATCGTCATCGGCACGCTCGCGCTCCGGCGCAGCCAGACCGTGATGGCGTAGCACTCAATGCGCCGGTGCAGCGGACTTCGCCGCAACGGCATGGGTGCGCGCCGCGCAAAACTTCTCGACTGCTCCGACGATGGCGGCGCTGGTGAGCGCGCGGCGTTCGGCCGTCGCCAGTTCCACTTCCTCCTGCCGGTTGACGATTGATCCGGCTTCCAGCAGCACCGCCGGCATGCGCGTCTGCCGCAGCACGATCAGTTGATCGTAACGGTAAACGCCCGCTTGCGCGTCGACCAGCTCGCGGCGGCGGTGCCCCATCAGTGCCAGTGTGTAATGCGGCGTGTAATGCAGGCCGCGCGCTTGCAGCTCCTTGCCCAGAAGACTGCCGAACATCAGGCTGCCGGGCGGATCGGCATTGTCGTTCGAGATGAAGAGCGCATAGCCCGGATAATCGTCGCTGTATTTTTGCTCGTTACCCTCGTACTCCCAGGTCTGCAGCAGATCATCCGGCACTGAATCGTGATGGATCGCAATAAACAAATCGGCGCGCATGCTGTTGGCGCGCGCCGCGCGTTCGACGAGGCCCCGCCAAGGAGCCGTGGCGGTGATGAGAAGCACGGTCTTGTCGAAGCCGGCGTCGACGAGCGCGTGATCGACGTCCTGGCCAAGCGCAAGGTTGAACGCATATTCGGGAACGCCGCGCGCGCTGATGGCGCCGGGCACGTCGATCGTATGACCGACGTCAACGACGACGCGGAATGCCGCACGCTGGCAGTTTGCCTCCGCTGGTTTTGCCGCGACAGGCGCTTGCGCCTGGGCCCGCGCCGGATGCCGACCGGCAGCAAGGAGCATGATCGAGGCGACGGCGTAGAGCGCCAGCGTTGCTTGCCGCGAAGCAGTCATGACACGTGCATTCCTAGCATGGAGCGTTGCCCCGCGCCCTTGTGCGAAACGCACTCCTGTCGTACCAAAAGCGGTGCATTTGCCGGGTGGGTCAAGCGTTGAATGGCTAAGTTTGTCGGTATCGGCGTAGTCGTCTTTGTCTTGGCGATCGGGTTTATCGTCGTAACCCAGGCGCAAGACATTGCCGCGTTATTCGAGGCGTTTCGCTCCGAGCCGCTGGCGCAAAAGCTGGCGTGGTTCGTCGCCGTCGTCATTGCGCTCGCTGCGATCCCGGCCGCGCTGTGGCTCTGCGACGCGCTCATCCGGCAGCGTAAAACGGCGAGCGCACTTGAGCTTCGGCTCGGCGGCCTGCGGCAGGGCGTGCAGGAATTGGCGAGATCGCAGGTCGATGCCGAGGGCTCGGTACATCACCTGGCCCGTACTGATCCCGAGGACGCCGTCGGCGCGATCGCCCAGCGGCTCGACGAAGCCGAGCGCGCGGCGCAGATCCAGGCGAACCGCAACGAAATCGGCGATCTGCAATCGCGCGTCGATGAGTTGCGTGTGCAGCAACAGGGCTTGCGGGAGCGGCTCGTTCCGATACTCGAGAAGCGGCGGGCGATCGAGCAGCTTTTCGCCGAGCTCGACAGCCGCGAGATCGACATCGATCGGGCGCTCACGGAGATTGCCAGCGGCGACGATGCCACCGCCATCGAGCTTCGGCTCAAGAATTTGACGGAATTCGTCCGGCGCAGCCACGAGCGCTGCGACGAGATTGAACATTCGTCGAAGACCGTCGCGAGCCTCAAGCAGGACTTCACCGAACTGGGCGCGCGGCTGGCTCCCTATGCCGCGGCGGATGACGGTATCACCCGCCGCGTCAAGGAGCTCGGCGAAATCCGCGACCAGTTGACGACGGAAATCGATTCGCTGCAGCGGACGCCGCAAGGCAGCCTTGCCGCTCACGTACAGTCTTTCGCCGACCACAAGGCTAAACTCAATGACGGCTTGGCGAACCTGGAACTGCAATTTTCCAAGCTGGCGACGCTGCGCACGGACGTCGAGAGGCTATCTGACAATTTCGATCACGCGCTCGATATGCTTTCGGAGTCCGTCGGGGGCGCAAGTGACGCCGATACTCCGCTTGAGGAGGTCTCCGAATTCGTCAGGGCGACGCAAGGCCGGTTCGATGAAGTCGAGCGTACGATGGTCACCTTCGGACAGATCAAGGCGAAGCTCGGCCATTTGCAGTCACGCCTCGTGCCGCTGGAGGCAAAAGACGGCGGTATCGCCGATCTCATTGCGCAGGTGCAGGACATGCGTGACCGGCTTATTGCCAAGATCGAGCATCTTGAAGCCGATGAGAGCGGCGATCTCGCCGCGCGCGTCAACACCTTCATCGAGGCGAGGCAAGAGCTCGAAAAACGCGTGACGACGGTGACCGAGCACTTTTCCAAGCTCGCGACCATCCGCAGCGACATCGCCGGCCTGTTCGACAAATTGTCGAATGCCGCTGACACGTCATCGAACTGATCTTCGCGGGTGCATCTTCGCTATTGCATGGTCCGGGCGGCTTGGTTTTAGATCGGCCGTCGGTCGATATGCCGGATCTGGATATTTTTTGAGGAGCCGAACATGGTTCGCGAGCCCATGCTCACTACGGTCGCCATTACCGATCTGCGTCCGACCCAGATCACCGTCGGCATGCGCGAGGTTATGGCCAAGCGCAAGCGCTGGCGCGAAACCGGCAAGAAAAAGGGCGAGAAATTTCTCGGCAGACACATGATACCGGTGATCCGCGGCCCGAAGGGCCGTCACTATGTCATCGACCATCATCATCTGGCGCGCGCCCTCCACGACGAAGGCCAACAAGAGGTTGCCGTCACCGTCGTCGCCGATCTGAGCAAACTCGATCTCGACGCGTTCTGGACGGTCATGGACAATCGTTGCTGGATGCATCCGTTCGACGCCAAGGGCGAGCGCCGGCACTATAGGGACATTCCCAAATCGGTGACCGCTCTCGTCGACGATCCGTTCCGTTCGCTGGCGGGCGAACTGCGCCGGTCCGGCGGCTACGCCAAGGACACGACGCCGTTCAGCGAGTTTCTATGGGCGGATTTCCTGCGCCGGCGCATGAAGCGCAAGCGGGTCGAGCGCGACTTCGACCAGGCCATCGAAAAGTCGCTGCAATTGGCCAAGAGCATGGATGCCGATTATCTGCCCGGCTGGTGCGGGCCGGTCCCGGAGGACTGATTGGCCCGGGACGCGACAAGTCTCGCGCTATTCCGCGCATGATCGACACGGCTATCTTTTGTATAATGTTGGGGAGAGAGGAGGGACGGATTGGCCGAGCTGCGTAGAAGTGGGATGAATCGTAGCGCGGGCGTCGCGGCGGCGCTTCCGGCCATGGCCATGGC
>Ga0181525_10004899_pt1 | contig 10109 bp, 6 predicted proteins | sample PEATcosm2014_Bin_48_FD_121100 | JGI IMG/M metagenome (GOLD analysis project Ga0181525, IMG submission 121100) | Peatland microbial communities from MTU Mesocosm Facility, Houghton, MI, USA - PEATcosm2014_Bin06_10_metaG | ecosystem: Environmental > Terrestrial > Soil > Wetlands > Peat | place...
CGCTGTGCGCGGGCGAGACCCTCGCCGCCTTCGGGCTGACCGAGCCGGGCGGCGGCACCGACGTGGCCGGCGCGATGCGCACCCGGGCCCGGCTTGAGGACGGCGAGTGGGTGATCGACGGGTCGAAGGCGTTCATCACCAACTCCGGCACGTCCATCACCGCCGTGGTGGGGGTCGCCGCGGCCACCGGCACGCGGCCGGACGGCAAGCCGGAGATCTCCACGATCCTGGTGGAGTCGGGCACGCCGGGGTTCACCGTCGCGCCCAAGTACTCCAAGGTCGGCTGGTCGTGCTCGGACACGCACGAGCTCGCGTTCGCCGGCTGCCGGGTGCCGGAGGCGAACCTGCTCGGCGAGCGCGGCCGTGGCTACGCCCAGTTCCTGCGCACGCTCGACGAGGGACGGGTCGCGATCGCCGCGCTGTCCACCGGCCTGGCCCAGGGCTGCGTGGATGAGTCACTCGGCTACGTTCGGGAGCGGTCGGCCTTCGGCGGGCCGATCGGGCGGTTCCAGGCGCTGCAGTTCAAGATCGCCGACATGGAGGTGCGCACGCACAACGCGCGCCTCGCCTGGCGGCACGCGGCGGCGAAGATGCTGGCCGGCGAGCCGTTCAAGAAGGAGGCCGCGATCGCGAAGCTGACCGCGTCCAACGCGGCGATGGACAACGCCCGCGACGCCACCCAGATCTTCGGCGGCTACGGCTTCATGAACGAGTCCGCCGTCGGCCGCTTCTACCGGGACGCGAAGGTCCTCGAGGTGGGCGAGGGCACGTCGGAGGTGCAGCGGATGCTGATCGCCCGCGAGCTCGGCCTGCACGCATGAGCGGCGGGCCGCGTAGGTTCCGCGAGCAGCGTTGGCTAGTCGACGAGGCTATCCGGACCCAGACGATCGAGTTCGACCAGCCCCGGCTTGCCTACCATCTAGGCCCGGTCGGCGACGAGCTGGCCCCGGCCGACATGGCGATGATCCGCAACGCCGACGTTGGTTGCCTGCGGCGGCATGGACGCCCCGCGGGAGGTCCTGGTGGCCAGGGCCGGAGATCCATGGCTCGCCCGCGGCTTCGCGGTCCTGGCCGTGGACGGCCCAGGACAGGGTGAGACGGCGATCCGCGGCGTACACGTCACGGCGGACGCGTGGATCGCCGCGGGCGAGGAGATCACCCGCTGGCTGCGGTCCCGCCCCGAGGTCGACGACGACCGGCTGGTCTGCACCGGGACCAGCTTCGGGTCGTTCTGGATGACCCAGGTGGCGGCGACCCAGCCGGCCTTCCGGGGCTGCTCGGTGGCGCTGCCGGTGTTCGAGCCAGGTGCGCGCACCCTGTTCGAGCAGGCGGCCCCGACCTTCAAGGCCAGGCACATGTGGATGGCCGGGCTCTACCATGACGAGGACGCTTTCGACGCGATGGCGTCAGGCTACGACCTGCGGCCGCTGATCGGCGGCATGTCCGTGCCCTGGCAGGTCGTCGGCGGCGCCGCCGACGAGATCTCGCCGCCGCACTGGGTGGCCGAGATGGCCCGGCTGTGCCCCGCCCCGGTCTCGGTGACCAGTTACGCGGGCGCCCGCCACTCGATGACCGAATCCCCGGCCGCCGCCCTCGGCCCGTCCTGGCGGGGCCTCACCGTGGACTGGCTCCACGACCGGGTCAAAGGTATACCCGCGGCAAGCGAGAGCCGGTTCGTCACCCCGGCCGGCGACCTCGTCGACGCCGGATAATCCGCGCGAACTGGCGGACCGACGCCGCCACCCAGATCAAGTGGGGCCTCGGCTATATCAAGGAAACCTACGGCACCCCCTGCGGCGCGTGGCAGTACCTGAAGAGCCATGGACGGGCGGAACGGCGGAGGCCATCACGGCGGATGCCCGGTCCCAGGCCCGGTGCAGGCCGACCGCCGCGGTGAGCTGGCCGGTGAAGGACTTCACGACGGCGTCCCCCGTCACTACTCCCACGGCGCCGGCGGTGATGCCGGCCGCTTCCAGGACAGCCGTCCCGTCGCCCCACGCGGCGAGGACCTTGCCGTGCCGGAACGCCTCCTGCAGGAGCAGCGTCAGCTTGATGTCGCCGGACGGTGCGGTGCCGCCGGCGACGACAAGGGCGTCGAACTCGACGGAGCGGGTGGTCAGCAGCGTCCGGTCGACCGTCTCGGTCCGGGTGCCGCTGCCCAGGACACCGCCCACGGGGGCGATCACCAGGGCGGTGGCGCCGAGTTTGGCGGCGGCCTTCCTGATCTTGCCGATGCCGGCCAGGTCGGCTCCGGCGTCGGCGATGATGCCGATCGTGCGGCCGGCGATCGGGCCGGGCTCGGTGACGACCTGCGAGAGCGCAGGGGACAGGCCCGCGTCGGCGGCCGGGTGGCCGTCCGGAACGGGCAGGCCAAGGCCGGCCGCCACCTGAGCGCACAGGTCGGCGTCGACGTTGGCGAGGACCGCGAGCTCGCGCTCCTTGATGGCCTGGTCGTAGCACTTGCCGAGCTCGAAGGTGAAGGCCTCGACGATGTGGGCCTGCTCTAGCGGGGTCAGGCTGCGGTAGAACATCGCCGGCTGCGTGAAATGGTCACCGAACGAGAGCGGGCTGCTCCGGACCACCGCGCCCTCGACCTGACGGGGGGTCTGCACGTAGCCGCCGTCGGCGGCCGTGGCCACCAGCGGCTCGCCGCCGCCGATGCTGTTGGGGCGGTAGGGGGCCAGGCCGGCCGGGACGGCGGTCTGGTGCATGCCGTCGCGCAGCATGTCGTTGACCGGGCAGTGCGGCTGGTTGACGGGGAGCTGGGTGAAGTTCGGGCCGCCGAGGCGGGTGAGCTGCGTGTCGAGGTAGGAGAACAGCCGTGCCTGCATCAGCGGGTCGTTGGTGACCTCAATGCCGGGCACGAGGTTCCCGGTGTGGAAGGCGACCTGCTCGGTCTCCGCGAAGTAGTTCACCGGGTTCCGGTTCAGCGTCAGCTTCCCGATCAGCTGCACCGGGGCGAGCTCCTCGGGAACGAGCTTGGTGGGGTCGAGCAGGTCGATGCCCTCGAAGCTGTCGGTGCCGTCGTCAGGCATGACCTGGATGCCCAGCTCGTACTCGAGGAACGCGCCCGCGTCGATGCCGTCGGCCATGTCCCGGCGGTGGAAGTCCGGGTCGACCCCGGCCGCGATCTGCGCTTCCTCCCACACCAGGGAGTGCACCCCGGCCGCGGGCTTCCAGTGGAACTTCACCAGGTGCGTCTCGCCCGCCTCGTTGACCAGGCGGAACGTGTGAACGCCGAAGCCCTCCATCGTTCGGTAGGACCGTGGTATCCCCCGGTCGCTCATGTTCCACATGACGTGGTGAGTCGCCTCGGTATGCAGTGAGGCGAAATCCCAGAAGGTGTCGTGCGCGGACTGGGCCCCCGGGATCTCCCGGTCCGGGTGCGGCTTGGCCGCGTGGATGACGTCGGGGAACTTGATCCCGTCCTGGATGAAGAACACCGGCATGTTGTTGCCGACCAGGTCGAAGTTTCCCTCGGCGGTGTAGAACTTCACCGCGAACCCGCGGGTGTCACGGACCGTGTCGGCCGAGCCGCGCGAGCCGAGCACGGTGGAGAACCGGACGAAGACGTCGGTCACCAGCCCCTTGCCGGCCAGGAACCCGGCCTTGGTCACCGAACGGCCGGTGCCGTAGGACTCGAAGATGCCGTGCGCCGCGGCGCCGCGGGCGTGCACGACGCGCTCCGGGATGCGCTCGTGGTCGAAGTGGGTGATCTTCTCCCGGAGGTGGAAGTCCTCAAGCAGGGTTGGCCCGCGCTCGCCGGCCTTCAGCGAGTGATCGGTGTCGGGGAGCCGCAGGCCCTGCGCCGTGGTGAGGAACTCGCCTGCCTCGTCCCGGCCGGCGGCGGATGATCCGGCGGCCGTCGAGCGGGTACGTGAGTTGTGGCCGTTATGGCTCGATGAAGCCATCATTTCTCCTGTCACAGAAGGCGCAGGCGATGGCTTCACCTGTTAGCCACCCTACCGGAGAGGCGGCGCCGGGCCGTCACCGGGACCAGGCGGCCGGGTGTGCGAAAGGCCACGCCCGGATCGGGCCCGGGGGACGTTTGCGCCGCCTGCCAGCGGGGAGGCCATGCTCCCGCGATCAACGCCGAGGGGAGCAGGAACATTGACCGGCACTGCCCAGGAACACCTGATGGAGGTCACGGGCCCGAGCGCGGAGTCGCTCGAGATCCTGGCCCGTGCGCTCCACGTGAAGGCCGCCGGGCTGCAGCCCACGCTTGACGCCATCGCGGCCACGGCCGTGACGATGCTAAGTCCCGCCCGCTATGCCGGCCTGACCATCCTCGATCGCGGCGAGCTCATTCCACGGGCCACCACCGGCGAGCCGCCCCTGCTACTGGACCGCCTCCAGCAACAGCTCGGAGACGGCCCGTGCATCCACGCCGCCAAGTACCAGTCCGTATTCAGGATCGAGGACACCCGCCAGGACGAGCGCTGGCCGCAGTTCTGCGCCGCCGCGGCGCGGCTGAACGTGCGCAGCATGCTCTGCGTGCCGCTGTGGGTCGATGAGCGGGGCCTGGGCGCGCTCAGCCTGTACGCCGACCAGGCCGCCGCCTTCAGTGACCCGCACGAGCGGGTCACGATCCTGCTGGCCACGTTCGCGGCGCTCGCCCTCGCCGAAGCGCAGCGCGCTGACCAGATGCACGACGCGCTCGCCAACAGGGACGTCATCGGGCAGGCCAAGGGCATCTTGATGGAGCGGCACGGCATTGCCGCCGACGCCGCTTTCGGCGTCTTGTCCCGGGTATCCCAGGCCGAGAACATTAAGCTTGCCGAGATCGCCCGGCGTTTCGTGGAGACCGGCGAGCTCCCCGGCGTGCCGAGCCCGCAGGCCGCTGGCGGGATGCCCTGAACTGCCGGCGGCAAACCCGCCAGGTCCAGGCAGAAGCACCCGCGCCGGTGGCCGGCTTACCCGTATCGGCGCAGCTCGTGGAAGAACTCGCGGATGACATGCAGTTCGCCTGCGCGGGCGAGCTGGTCGTAGACGTAGGTGCCGACGGCGAGGTCGAGCACACCCAGCCCGAACGGGGAGAAGATCACCGTTCGGTCCGCCGGGACGGTGACGTGGCCGGCCATCACGTCGTTGAGCGTGCCATCCAGGAAGTCGCGGCTGCCGGTGAGCTGCTCGGCCAGGTGGGGCGACGTGCTGGCCTTGAGGCAGTGCTCGACGTCGTCGACGACGTTCGCGGAGTCGAGGAGGATTTCTGGGGCGAGGTCGCGCAGGGATACATGCAGCACCAGCGGGTGATGGCCGAACCAGGCCTGGTCCCGCACGTGCGGCTGCCCGGCGACGGTGGCGAAGACCACGAGGTCGCTCGAGCGGATCAGCTGCTCGGGGAGGCCATGCACCGTGAGCTTAGCGGTGCTGCCGGACTGTTCCAGGTAGCCGCGGAAGCCGTCCCCGCTGTCGGCGGACCGGTCGTACACGCCGATCTCGTCGAACGTCCAGCCGGCGGCGGCCAGAAAGGTGTGGATGTAACGGGCGATAAGGCCGGTCCCGAAGAACCCGACGCGGGCCGGGCGGCCCCGGCCGCGGCTGAGCCAGTCCGCCGCCGAGGCGGCGAGCGCCGCCGTCCTGGTGGCACTGATGATGGAGGCTTCCAGGCAGGCGAACGGGTAGCCGGTGTCGTGGTCGTTGAGTATCAGGACCGCCGACGCTCTCGGAATGCCGGCCGGCACGTTCTCCGGGAAGCTTGAGACCCATTTCAGGCCATCCACGCGGAGCGTCCCGCCGATCGAGGCGGGCAACGCGATGATCCGTGCCGAGGGGCGATCGGGAAACTGAAGGAAGTAGGACGGGGGGTTGACGGTACCGCCTGCGCCGTGCAGCCGGTAGGTGGCCTCGACCAGGTCTATGATCTCGTTCTCGCGGCATCGAAGGACGTGCTGGACCTGGGCACCCGGGATGACCGCGAACGTCGGCACGGTGGCCGGTGCGGGTGCGACCGGCCGGGCGCCGGGGCTGGCGGCGGTCACCGGGCGCTCGCCTGCGCGCAGGTTGAGCCCGCGGTTAGGCGCACCGGGTCGGCCAGCGCGGCGAGAACCTCGCGCGTTCCCTGGAAGGAGTCCCGGCTGTGCGCGGTGCGGATGTTGTCGATGAGCAGCAGGTCGCCGGCCTGCCAGGGCTCGCGTGCGGTGGCGGCCTCGTACGTCTCGTTGATCACCCGCACGATCTCGTCGCCGACCGGGTCGCCGTTGCCGTAGAAGGTGTTGAATGGCAGCCCGTCGGCTCCGTAGACGTCCACCAGGTACTCGCGTACTTCGGGGTCGATGGTGCGCTCGTTGAGGAACGCGATCTGATTGAACCAGCACCGCTGGCCGGTGACCGGGTGGCGGATCACGGCGCTGCGGTGCTGCCTGGTCCGCAGCCCGCCGTCCGGCTGCCATTCGAACTCGATCGCGTTCGCGTGACAGTAGCGTTCGACGGCGGCCCGGTCGGCGGTGCCGAACGCCTCCGCCACCGACGCCCCGATATCTTCGTTGTAGTTGCGAGTGAGCAGCCAGCCCTCTTGTTCGAACCGGGTGACCAGCCCGTCGGGCAGGGCGTCCAGGACTGCAGAGGCGTCGGCCAACCCGGTCGCCCCGCCGCTAGCGGGCGCGGTGAGGCACGCGAACATGAGCAGGCCGGGGAACTCCAGGGCGTAGCTCAACTCGTGGTGCATGCACATCTGCTGGTTCGCGGGCCATGTGGATGCGGAGTAGAGGGCATCGAGGTAGCGGCGACGCGGTGCGAAGGTTTCCTTTTCCGTCATCCGGCTGGTCGCCAGTTGCGCGAAGACGCCGTCGGTCCCGGAGGCGTCGCAGAGCCCGAGGCCGCGGACCATAACGCAACCGTGCTCGGCGACGATGGCGCGCAGCGCGTCGCGCTGCCTGACCGCCCACTCCGAGGGGTCCGCCGCCACGCCGACCTGCACGACCGGGGGCTTGCCGGGGCGCAGGTCCACGTCGACCGTGCGCGCCGGGAGGAAGTGTGACATTTCGCGTCCTTTCATACGGGCTTAGGAAGACGCCGACCATCCGGCGGCGTGTCGATCAGGTCGGCAAGGTCGGCGAGAACCGGCTGGCGGGTGAGGTCTTCGAGGCTGACCGCACGGTCCAGCGTGATCGCGAGCTGGACGGCGGACAGGGAAGTGCCGCCACGGGCGAAGAAGTTGTCCCGGCGCCCGATCTGGTCAGTGGGGAGGCCGAGGACCTGAGCCCAGGCGGCGGCCAGCCGCTGTTCGGTCGGGGTGCGGGGAGCGTCGCGGGTTTCCTGGCCGGTGCCGCCCTCATCGGCCAGCGCGGTGAGGGCTTTCCTGTCGATCTTGCTGTTGGCGGTCAATGGCAAGTTTTCGCGCCAGTAGATCGCCGAGGGGATCATGTATGCGGGCAGTGACCTGGCCAGGTGGTCCCGCAGGGCATCGGTCTCAAGCGGGTGCGCGCTCGTGTAGAAGGCCACGAGCCGGTCGGGCTGACCGGGCCGCTGCATGACGACCACCGCGCCGTCGCGGACGCGGGGATAGCGCAGCAAGGTGTTCTCGATCTCGCCGATCTCGATCCGGAAGCCGCTGATCTTGACCTGGGTGTCGCGTCGGCCGAGGTACTCCAGCTTGCCGTCCGGGCGCCAGCGGCCGTAGTCGCCCGCATGGTAGAGCCGCTGGCCGGGACGGTGCGGGTCGGCCGTGAAGGCCTGCCGGGTGCGTTCGGGGTCGTTGACGTAGCCGCGGCCGACACAGATGCCGGAGAAGACGATCTCGCCGGGGGTACCCAGCGGCACCAGGGCCAAGCGCTCGTCAACCACGTACGCGTTCACGTTGCTGACCGGGCGGCCGAGCGGGACCCGGCCGCCCTCCGGGGCCCGGTCCATGATCTCGTGATTGGTGTCGTCCGAGGTTTCGGTCAGCCCGTAGGCGTTGACGAGCTTGATCCGGGGCTGGGCCGCGAACCAGCGCTGGGCGATCTCGGCTTTCAGTGCCTCGCCCGTGACCGACACGTAGCGCAGGCGCGGCAGCTCGCGGGGACAGCGCTCCAAGTAGGACAGGATGGCTTCGAGATAGGAGGGCACGACCTGCAAGGTCGTGACCTGTTCGCGCGTGATCTGGTCAACGAACCGGCGGGCGTCCAGTATCACGTCCTGCTCGATGAGCGCGGTCCGCCCGCCCGTCAGGAGCGCCGAGAGCAACTGCCACAAGGAGATGTCGAAGCACTGGGGGGCAGTCTGCGCGACCACGGAGCCGTGGCCGATCTCCAGGTCGGCGATCTTGGCGAACAGGTGGTTGAGCATGCCGGCGTGTTCGCACATCGCGCCTTTCGGCTCACCGGTAGAGCCGGACGTGAAGTAGATGTAGGCGAGCTGGCCCTGGGTGACGGGGACGCCGAGGTTCCCGCCGGACAATTGCTCCGCGCAGGCGTCGTGGGCGAACAGCAACTGCAGGCCCGGCAGCGAGCGGGCGGCGGCCTCGAGGGTCGCAGCGCTGCCAGGCTCGGTCAGCACCAGCCTGCACCCGGCGCGGGACAAGGTGCCTGCGATCCGGTCGGGGGGGAAGCGCGGGTCGATCGGCAGGTAAACACCGCCCGCCTTGAACACGGCAAGCACGGCAGCCGCCCAGTCCAGGTTGCGCTCGGTCACCACCGCGACCACCTCTTCGCGGCGCAGCCCGCGGGCGAGCAGGGCGCGGCCGAGCCGGTTGGCGCGGGCGTTGAGCTCCGCGTAGGTCCAGGCCTGGTCGCCATGGGTGGCCGCGATTGCCTCCGGGCGCACCGTCACCTGGCGTTCGAAAAGCTCGTGCGCCCGGCGGTCTGGCAGGTCCCGGCGTGGCCCGGCGAGCCCTTCGATCTGGTAACGGCGCTCATCCTGGGACAGCAGCGTTTGCCGGTCATGGTCGGCATCTGGGTCCTTGGCCAGCAGGGAGAGCGCGGTGAGGTGATAGCGCGCGATGCGGGCGGCGCTGCCGGAGTCCAGCGCGTCGGTGCGGTAACGCAGCCGCAGCGCCAGCCCGCCGTTCCTCCCCTGCTGCAGGCTCGCGAAAAGCACGGTGTCGCCGGTAACCTCCCCGTCGCCGCGGGCCGGGTCAAGCGCAGTCTCGAACCGCGGACCGGCCAGGTCCAGTTCGCTCTTGAGTGCGGCGAGGTCGAAGCCCTTATGGGCCAGCAAGGCCGTCTCTGACCGGCTGGCGGCCAGCACCAGCGAGCGCCACGAGCCGGGCCCGGCCGCCAGCACGCACGGCAGCACGGGACCGCCCGGTCCCGTGCTGTACCCCGTCGTGACTTGCCGTTCGCCGGTCAGCGCGGCAAGCACCTTGGCGTGCGCGGCCAGCACCACGGAACTGAACGGCACTGCCAGTTCCGCGGCGAGCCCGCGCAGGATCGTCGCCAGGTCCGCCGGGATCGCCGCCGTACAGCTGGCGCTTCCGTGCGCCGGGCGCGATGTCCACCGGGGGATCGCGGTCCTCCCGCCGGCCTGGAGCACGCCGCGCCAGAATTCCCGTGCCTCCGCCGACGTGTCCGGGCCGGCACCGCTGATGGTGGCCATCTCACATCTCCCTGGCCGGGTTCCCGCCCCAGCGAGCGCCGGCTGGGACCTCCTCGCCTTTCATCAGGAAGGAGTCGGCGGTCAGTACCGCCCCCGCGCCCATCGTCACGCCGTAGTGGACCAGGGCGCCGACGCCGATGGTGCAGCCGGCCCCAAGCGCCGTCCGATCGGACTTGTAGGTGCCGTCCTCCTGCGAATGGCACTGAATCGTGCTGCCCGCGTTAAGTACGCAGTCGTCCCCGAGGGCAACGAGGGTGCGGTCCGGCATGGAGCAGCCGTCATCGAAGACCCGCCGGCCGATCCGCACGCCCAGGGCTCGCCAGATCACGCTCTTGAACGGGGTGCCGTCGAATATCTTCAGGAGAACGTCCTCGTTGAACTTCCACAGGCGCTCGATTCGCCAGAAATACGGGTCATAGATGGAGCAGAACGCCGGCCGCAGCCGGCGGAAGCCCAGGACGGCCCATTCGGTCAGCCCGAACAACACGGGGGTCACCAGCACGGCGGCCGCGAGCAGCACGGCCGTAAGCACGTTCGCATCCCTGTCGTAAAACGCCAGCGCGGCGGCCACGCACAACGCCAGAGCGCAGACG
>Ga0181525_10004900_pt1 | contig 10108 bp, 8 predicted proteins | sample PEATcosm2014_Bin_48_FD_121100 | JGI IMG/M metagenome (GOLD analysis project Ga0181525, IMG submission 121100) | Peatland microbial communities from MTU Mesocosm Facility, Houghton, MI, USA - PEATcosm2014_Bin06_10_metaG | ecosystem: Environmental > Terrestrial > Soil > Wetlands > Peat | place...
CAGCAACACAGCGACCATTCCCTCGATCCGCACCCGCCGCGCCGAAACCACGGTCGAAATCCCGTCCGGCGGCTCGCTCGCCATGGCCGGCATGATCCAGAACCAGACGAAGCAGACAATCAATGGACTGCCCGGCCTGATGGAGCTTCCCGTTCTCGGACCCCTGTTCAAGAGCCGCGACTACGTCAACCAGCAGACCGAGCTGATGGTGATGGTAACGCCTTACGTCGTACGCGCGGTTGCGCAGAAGGATTTGTCGCAGCCCGACGACGGTTTTGCCGATCCGAGCGACCCGGAAGCCGTGTTGCTCGGCCGGCTTAACCGAATTTATGGGGTCGCCCCGACTACACCGACGGCCGACTCGCCTGACACCTATCACGGCAAATACGGATTCATCCTGGATTGATCCGGGAGCAGGAGACGACGATGCAAACTGACCGCACAATGTTCGCCGGCCGGCACGCCGCGGCGCGGATTGTGCTTCGCGCCGCCATCGCCGCCGGCTGCGCGCTGTTCGTCTGCGGTTGCAATACCGACCAGCAAGTCGCCGGCGCCCCTCCCGAGGTGTCCACCGACTACCGCCTGCGTCATCCGATCACGCTGCAGGAATCCGATCACACGCTCGAATTGTTCGTCGGTTCCAATCGCGGCGAGCTCAATCCGACGCAGCGCGCTCAAGTGGTTTCCTTCGGGCTGTCGTGGAAACGCGAAGCGACCGGCGGTGTGGTCGTCGACCGCCCGGTGGGCAGCAGCAACGAGATGGCGTCCTCCGACGCGATGCGCGAGATCGTCTCGATCCTCGCCGCCAGCGGCCTGCCGCCGCAAAGCGTCGTGGTCCGTACCTATACGGCGACGGGCCCGAACCTCGCCACCGTGCGCATCAGCTATCCGAGAGTCGCCGCCCAAGCCGGCCCTTGCGGACTATGGCCGAATGACATCGGCCCGACCATGAATAAGGACTATGTCGAGAACCAGCCGCCGTGGAATTTTGGTTGCGCGACACAACGCAATCTCGCGGCCATGGTCGTCGACCCGTCCGACCTCGTGCAGCCGCGCGGCGAGACCGCGGCCTACACGCCGCGGCGCACCACGGTGATGGAGAAGTATCGCGTGGGTTCGCCCACCGGCGAGTCTTCGGAAAACGCAGCGGCCAAGATCAGCGATGTCGGCAAGTGACGTGAGAGTAGAGGCGCCAGTACCTAATGAAGCAAGCTAATCAAGCCGCTCGGGACGACGCAGGCTTCGCCGACGCGGCCGGCCGTGACGACCATATTGCGCCCGCGCCGCGCGTCTCGGTCCAGGCGTTTTGCGAGAATGTCGACACCGCCGCCGCGATTCAGGCCGCGGGCGAGGACCGGCGCCTGAGCAAGGCGCATTTACGCATCCAGATGGGCGGGATGGCGGCCGCGACCGAAGCCTATCAAAGTTCGCCGACGCCCAACGTCATCATTCTTGAATCTGAAAACCTCGGCGACGACATCCTTGGCGCTCTCGACCAGCTCGCCAATTATTGTGACGCCGGCACGCGCGTCGTCGTCATCGGCCGTACGAACGATGTGACGCTCTATCGCGAGCTGGTGCGGCGCGGCGTGAGCGATTACCTGATTTCGCCGGTCGGCGTGTTGCAGGTGGTGCGCGCCATCTGCGGACTATTCTCGGCGCCGGATGCCAAACCGATCGGCCGCATGGTCGCCGTGGTCGGCGCCAAAGGCGGCGTCGGCGCGTCCACCATCGCGCACAATATCGGTTTTTCCATCGCGCACGATCTCAAGCTCGACGCAGTGGTGACCGATCTCGACCTTGCGTTCGGCACGGCCGGACTCGATTTCAATCAAGACCCGCCGCAGGGCATCGCGGAAGCGGTGTTCTCGCCCGATCGTATCGATACGGCATTCGTCGACCGCCTGCTGGCCAAGTGCACCGATCACCTGAACTTGCTGGCGGCGCCGGCGACGCTCGAGCGCGTCTATGACTTCGGCGCCGACGCCTTCGAGTCGATCTTCGACTCGTTGCGCGCCACGGTGCCCTGCGCCGTGCTCGACGTGCCGCATCAATGGACCGGCTGGACCAGACAGACATTGATCGGCGCCGATGAGGTCCTGATCGTCGCCGCTCCCGATCTCGCCAACCTGCGCAATACCAAGAACATCTACGACTTGCTCAAGGCGGCGCGGCCGAACGACCACCATCCGCGCTACTGCCTCAACCAGGTCGGTGTGCCGAAACGTCCCGAGATCAAGGCCGCCGACTTCGCCAAGGCTCTCGACGAGGAGCCTATGGCAATCATTCCGTTCGACCCGCAGATGTTCGGCTCCGCCGCCAATAATGGGCAAATGATCGCCGAGATTTCCACGGGTCACCGTACCGCCGAGATAATCAGGCAGCTGGCGCAGCATCTGACCGGACGATCGGAGCCGAAGAAGCAGCGCTCGGGCCTGTTGTCGCCGCTTCTCGAATTGCTGCAGCGGCAACCGAAATAAACAGTTGGAGTTGCGTCGGTGTTTGGCAAGCGTCCCACATCCGGAAATTCTCCCGCCGACGAGCGGCGCCCCGCCCCGGCCGCGCATTCCGCGGCGCCGGCCTCGCGTCCGGCAACGCCGCCCGCGCCGCCCGCGCCGGCCGCCGCGGCGTCCGATCCCGGACGCGCGCCGTTTCCATCCGCGGGCCTCGGCGCTCCGATCGTCGGCGCGCCGACCAGCAGGCCGAACGTCGGCGGCCCGCCAAATCCCCCGCCGCCGCCGACCCCTTCGGCGGTCGATTCGCGGCGTTCGGAATCCTATTACGAAGTCAAAGGCACGATTTTCGGCGCGCTGATCGAGGCGATCGACCTCGCTCAGCTCGCCAAGCTGGACGCCGATTCCGCGCGCGAGGAAATCCGCGATATCGTCAACGAAATCATCGCGATCAAAAACATCGTGATGTCGATCTCCGAGCAGGAGGAGCTGCTCGACGATATCTGCAACGATGTGCTCGGATACGGACCGCTCGAACCGCTGTTGGCGCGCGACGAAATCGCCGACATCATGGTCAACGGCTCGGGCACGGTTTACATCGAAGTCGCCGGCAAGATTCAGAAAACGGGCATTCGCTTCCGCGACAACCAGCAGCTTTTGAACATCTGCCAGCGCATCGTCAGTCAGGTCGGCCGCCGCGTCGATGAATCCTCGCCGATCTGCGACGCGCGCTTGCCGGACGGCTCGCGCGTCAACGCCATCGTGCCGCCGCTCGCGATTGACGGCCCCGCGCTCACCATCCGCAAATTCAAAAAAGACAAGCTGACGCTTGAGCAGCTCACGAAATACGGCTCGATTTCTCCCGAGGGCGCCGAGATCCTCAAGGTGGTCGGCCGCTGCCGCGTCAACACTTTGATTTCAGGCGGCACCGGTTCCGGCAAGACCACGCTGCTCAACTGCCTGACGCAGTACATCGACGATGACGAGCGAATCGTCACCTGCGAGGACGCCGCCGAACTGCAATTGCAACAGCCGCATGTGGTGCGGCTGGAAACTCGGCCGCCGAACCTCGAAGGCGAGGGACAGGTTACGATGCGCGACTTGGTCAAGAACTGCCTGCGCATGCGGCCGGAACGCATCATTGTCGGCGAAGTGCGCGGACCGGAAGCATTCGATCTGCTGCAGGCGATGAATACCGGCCACGACGGCTCGATGGGCACGCTGCACGCCAACACGCCGCGCGAGGCGCTGTCGCGTCTCGAATCGATGATCACCATGGGCGGTTACTCGCTGCCGTCGCGCACGATCCGTGAAATGATCTGTGCGTCGGTCGACGTCGTCGTGCAGGCGGCGCGCTTGCGCGACGGCTCGCGCCGCATCACCCACATCACCGAAGTGATCGGTCTCGAAGGTGACGTGATCATCACGCAGGACGTCTTCCTGTACGAACTGATCGGCGAGGACGCCAGCGGCAATCTCATCGGCCGGCATCGGTCGACCGGTATCGGCCGTCCGAAATTCTGGGAGCGGGCGCGCTATTACGGCGAAGAGGCGCGGCTCGCGGCCGCGCTCGATGCCGCCGATATCGCCAACGAAGCGGCCAGAGTCTGACGCGCGGAAGCAATGATGAGCTCCTATGGACTTTTCTTCCTGGTAGCGACGGCGATCGGCGGTGTCGCTTGGGTCTTCGTCTACCCGATCCTGTCCGGCGAGAAGAAGGCGGAGCGGCGCATGGCGAGCGTGGCGCGCGCCGAACCGATCGCACGGCCTACCCGCGCGACCGGAAAATCACGGCGCGAGCAGGTCGAAGGCACGCTCAAGGATATCGAGCAACGGCGGAAAAAGGCAAAACGCCCGCCGCTCTCGGTGCGGCTGGCGCAGGCAGGACTGGACTGGTCGAAGCGCCGGTTCATGGTGACTGCGGGTATCGCCGGCGTCGTCGCGTTCCTCGTCGTGATTGTCATGGGCGTCGGACTGTTGCCGGCACTGGGCGCCGGCTTTGCCGCGGGCTGCGGTTTGCCGTTCTGGATGTTGTCGTTCCTCAAAAAACGCCGCGAGGCGAAGTTCCTGGCCGCGTTTCCGGATGCCGTCGATGTCATTGTGCGCGGCATCAAGGCCGGGCTGCCGCTGCTCGATAGTCTCAAGCTGATCGCCACCGACGCGGTGGAACCGGTCCGCGGCGAATTCCGCGCGATCATCCAAACCCAGACCATCGGCATGCCGATCGGTGATGCCTGCATGAAGCTCTACGAGAGCATCCCGGTCCCCGAAGCCAACTTCTTCGGTATCGTCGTCTCCATCCAGCAACGCGCCGGCGGCAATCTGTCGGAAGCGCTGGGCAACCTGTCGCGGGTGTTGCGCGACCGCAAGAAGATGAAGGCGAAGATCCAGGCTATGTCGATGGAGGCCAAGGCATCGGCGTCGATCATCGGCGCTTTGCCGCCCGCCGTGGCGACACTCGTCTGGCTCACCAGCCCTGCCTATATCGATCTGCTTTTCACCGACCCGTTCGGGCGCGTGATGCTGGCTTGCTGCGCGGCATGGATGGCGACCGGCATATTCGTGATGCGCAAGATGATCAATTTCGATTTCTAGAGTGCCAGGATTATGATCACGCTCCTCACCAACAATTTTGATATCAAGACGCTGAGCATGATCTTCGCCGCCATTGCGGCGGCTGCGACGGTGCTTACGCTGGCAATGCCCTTTTTGGCGACCGACACGCTGTCAAAGCGCATGCGGGCCGTTTCGATCGAGCGCGAGCAAATTCGCCAGCGCGAGCGCGAGCGGTTGGCGCAGGGCAACAAGGTGGCGCTGCGGCAATCGCCGAAAATGTACATGAAGCGGGTGGTCGACAACTTCAATCTGTCGAAGTGGGTCGGCCAAGAAGCGGCCCGTGCGAAGCTCGTGCAAGCTGGCTATCGCGGTCAAGCGCCTTACGTCACCTATCTGTTCTTCCGCATGGCGATGCCGGTGATCATGCTGCTGGGGTCGCTGTTCTACGTCTTTATCGTGATCGACCTGAGCTATCCGCCCATGGTCAAGTTCGGGATCTGCATCGGCGCCGCCTATTTCGGCATGTACAGCCCGAACCTGTACCTTAAGAACAAGATTACGCGGCGGCAGCTTTCGATCAAGCGCGCGTTTCCGGACGCGCTCGATCTGCTGTTGATCTGCGTCGAATCCGGCGTGTCGATCGAGGCGGCGTTCCGCAAGGTCAGCGAGGAGATTGGATCGCAGTCGATCGCGCTGGCCGAGGAATTCATTCTCACCACGGCGGAATTGTCGTATTTGCCCGATCGCCGTCAGGCTTATGAGAATTTGTCGCAACGCACCGGACTCGAAGGCGTTAAAGCGGTGTGCCTCGCCTTGCAGCAGTCGGAGCGCTACGGCACGCCGCTGGCGACGACGCTGCGGGTCATGTCGCAGGAAAATCGCGACATGCGCATGGCCGAAGCCGAGAAGAAGGCGGCCGGCCTGCCGCCGAAGCTGACGGTGCCGATGATCGTGTTCTTCCTGCCGGTGCTGTTCATCGTCATTCTCGGACCGGCCGCCATCCGTGTACTGGCGCTGCAGTAGCGCCGCCGCAGCCGATGGTTTGACGGTCAGCTCGGACCGGCGCCGTAATGCGCGGCCTGATTGGTCAGCGGCATGGTGCCCTTGCGCGCAATCATCTGCCGCAAATAGGCGACATTGGCGGCGGCTTGATCGGGCGGCAGATCGGCGCGCGCGATCGCCTCGGCCTCGGCGAAGCGGCCCTGCAATCCGATGACGAGCGCCAGATTTTGCCGCACCCGCGGATCGACCGGACGTTGGGCCGCCGCCAGCCGCAGCGTCGCCTCGGCCTTAGGCAAATCCTTCGCCAGCGCATAGGAGAGGCCGAGATTGGACAGCACCGAAGGCTCGTTGGGCGCGATCTTGAGCGCGGTCAGATAGTGACGCTGCGCGTCATCGTGACGGCCCATCTGGTCGAGCACCGCGCCTTGTGCGGATAGGATATGCCAGTCCGGCTGCTCGGGCGTGTGAGCACGGTCGAACACTTCGAGCGCCTGCTCGTACTCGCCGGTCTCCGCCAGGGCGCGCCCATATTCGCCGAGCACGGACTTGTTGCCCGGGTTGTGCAGCGCGAGCTGTTCGAGGATGGCGGCGGCCTGTGCGCGCTGGCCGCTAGCGCGAAGCGCCTGCGCGTAATGCATCGCGACATTGAGGTCGGACGGGTTGTCGCGATATTTCTGGCCGTAGAGGTCGACGTCGCGCTGCCAATCGGCGTCGGAGCGGTCGGCCGGCGCGGCCGTGAGCGAGCCGGTGGTCTCGGTGCTTTGCGTCGTCTGGCATCCCGCCGTCGCCGCGGCAATAGCACCGAGGAGGGCGGCCGAAGCGAGCAAGCGTGCAAAGCGGGATCGGGTCGAACGCATCTCTATCGCTGCCGATAGCTGCCGGATCGCCGCAATGGCGCGCGCGCCCGTGCCGCTGGGTCGATCAGCAATAGATCGTTAACCCTAATGAGTGGTTAACGGCTTATGGCGAGCCGGTTGCGTCGGAGTTGCAACACTTACGTCATCACCCGCACCGGTTTGCCGTCGAGGAAACCGCGGATGTCCTCGACCACGCCGGCGAAATAATGCCGGTAATTCTGCTCGGAGACATAACCGAGATGCGGGGTGATGACGGCATTGTCCATCTTGCGCAGCGGATGATCGAGCGGCAGCGGCTCGACGTCGAATGTATCGAGGCCGGCGCCGGCGATTTTCCGGTCGCGCAGCGCCGCGAGCAGCGCCGCTTCGTCGATGATCGGGCCGCGCGACGTGTTGACGATGAACGCCGTGGGTTTCATCAGGCCGAGTTCCCTGGCGCCGACGATGCCGCGCGTGCGCTGCGACAGCACGACGTGGATGGTGATGAAATCGGATTGGCGGAACAGATCATCCTTGCCGGCATAGCCGACGCCGGCCTCCTGGCATTTTTCCGGCGTGAGATTTTGGCTCCACGCGATCACCTTCATGCCGAACGCCTTGGCGATATTGGCGGTGCGGATGCCGAGCTTGCCGAGGCCGAGAATGCCGAGTGTCATGCCTTCGAGATCGGGACCGATGGTGGTCTGCCAAACGGCGCCGCCGTGCAGCCGGTCGTTCTCGTGGCCGATGTGGCGGGTCAATTCGAGCATCAAGCCGATGGCGATGCCCGAGGTCGGGCTGCCGAACGAGCCGGTGCCGCAGACGGTGACGCCGCGCGCCTTCGCCGCCGCGGTGTCGATCGAGGCGTTGCGCAGCCCGGTCGTGATCAAAAGCTTCAGATCGGTCAGCGCGTCGATCACCGGCTTGGGAAATCCGGTGCGCTCGCGCATGGCGACGACGATCTGGAATCCCTGCAGCGCCGCGATGACCTTGTCCGGGTCGCCGAGATGCGTGTTGAAAACCTTAAACTCGACATCGCCCTTGATCTTCGACCAATCGGTGCAGTCGAGGGCCACGTTCTGATAATCGTCGAGGATTGCGCAGCGAACCGCCATGTTTTCCACCCCATTCACGCTCACGGTTATGCCTTAGCCGTCCCATAACGGCACGGGCAAAACAAGCGTTTCGGGCGGTCGAGTTTTGCGCCTTAGGCGCGATGCTCGGCGATGTCGTGCAACGCCGGGCGTGACGCCTTGGCGGCCGGCGGCGTTGCCGCGAGGAAGCCGGCATGCTTGGCGTGCCACTTGGGACCCGGGCCGCGCATATAGTGCAGGTCTGGCCGGTAGGAGCCGCTGCCCTCACCGTTGATGCGCCACAACTCGCGAACCACTCTTGAGAAACTACGCAACATGGAACGCTCCCGAAGTCCTTGCCGATCAGAGCCGCCGGCGCGGCCGGCGCTATTTTTCAAACGCGTGTTTGACGCGATTGTCGGTGAGAAATCATTAAAATTTGTTGCGATTTCGGCAGGCTTGGGTCGCAAATGTGATCAGACCTTACGGAGTCTTAACCCGACACCGGACGCGCCTGGCGGGCCCGATCGGTCACCGCGCCGCGATCGGAAGCGGCTTGCCGTTTGCCCGGGCGGTCGCTACATCATCAGCGACTTCCCAACATTGGCGCAACCGCGCCCAGTGATCGAGAGCGCGGAGCGCTAGCCGAAACATGGCCCGTCAGTTTGTCTATCATATGCAAGGTTTGTCCAAGACTTATCCGCCAAACCGGAAGGTCCTGGAGAACGTCAATCTGTCGTTCTATCCCGATGCCAAGATTGGCGTGCTGGGCGTTAACGGCTCCGGCAAGTCGACGCTGCTGCGCATCATGGCCGGCCTCGACAAGGAGTATTCCGGCGAGGCCTGGGTCGCGCAGGGCGCTCGCGTCGGCTATCTGGCCCAGGAACCGCAACTCGACGAAGCCAAATCCGTCCGCGACAACGTCATGGAGGGCGTCGCGCCGCAGAAGGCGATCGTCGACCGCTACAACGAGATCGCCACCAATTATTCCGACGAGACCGCCGACGAGATGACCAAGCTGCAGGACGAGATCGAAGCCAAGGGGCTGTGGGATCTCGATTCCAAGGTCGACCTGGCGATGGACGCGTTGCGGTGCCCACCCGACGATGGCGTGGTTGCAAAACTCTCCGGCGGCGAGCGGCGGCGCGTGGCGCTGTGCCGGCTGCTTCTTGAACAGCCCGACCTGTTGCTGCTCGACGAGCCGACCAACCATCTCGACGCCGAGTCGGTGTCATGGCTCGAAGGCCATTTGCGCAATTATCCAGGCGCCATCCTTATCGTCACCCACGATCGCTACTTCCTCGACAACGTCACCAGCTGGATTCTCGAGCTCGACCGCGGTCACGGTATTCCTTATGAGGGCAATTACTCCTCATGGCTGGTGCAGAAACAGAAGCGGCTGCTGCAGGAAGGCCGCGAGGAAGAGGCGCGCCAGCGCACGCTGGCCCGCGAGCAGGAATGGATCTCCTCGTCGCCGCGGGCCCGCCAGGCGAAATCCAAGGCGCGTTACGAGCGCTACGAGGATCTTCTAAAAAAGGCCGGTGAAAAGCAGACGCAGACCGCCCAGATCGTCATTCCGGTCGCCGAACGGCTCGGCCAGAACGTCGTCGACTTTGAACGCTTGCGAAAGGGCTTCGGCAACAATCTCCTGATCGACGATCTCACCTTCAAGCTGCCGGCGGGCGGCATCGTCGGCATTATCGGGCCGAACGGCGCCGGCAAGACGACGCTGTTCCGCATGATCACCAAGCAGGAAAAGCCGGACAGCGGCACGATCAAGATCGGCGAGTCGGTCCATCTCGGCTATGTCGATCAGTCGCGGGATTCGCTCGACGGCAAGAAATCGGTTTGGGAAGAAGTTTCCGGCGGTCAGGATCAACTCATGCTCGGCAAGCGCGAGGTGAATTCGCGCGCTTATTGCTCGGCTTTCAACTTCAAGGGCGCCGATCAGCAGAAGAAGGTGGGCTCGCTGTCCGGCGGCGAGCGCAACCGCGTGCATCTCGCCAAGATGCTCAAATCCGGCGCCAACGTTCTATTGCTCGACGAGCCGACCAACGACCTCGATGTCGATACGCTGCGCGCGCTCGAGGAGGCGCTGGAGGATTTTGCCGGCTGCGCTGTCATCATCAGCCATGACCGCTGGTTTCTCGACCGCATTGCCACCCACATCCTCGCCTTCGAAGGCGAA
>Ga0181525_10004902_pt1 | contig 10103 bp, 6 predicted proteins | sample PEATcosm2014_Bin_48_FD_121100 | JGI IMG/M metagenome (GOLD analysis project Ga0181525, IMG submission 121100) | Peatland microbial communities from MTU Mesocosm Facility, Houghton, MI, USA - PEATcosm2014_Bin06_10_metaG | ecosystem: Environmental > Terrestrial > Soil > Wetlands > Peat | place...
GCGCGCCTCGAGCGTTCCGTTTCCTCGACTATCGCCGACTTGGAACGCTACCGCAAACAACGCCTCGAACGCCGGCAGGACACGACGCAGCACGAAAAGACAGAAGATTGGTACAACATGGGCTTAGTCTGGGACGACGGCAAAGGCCACTGCCACTATTCCGTACTCCCCAAAATCCGCGGGCTGGACGGCATAATGCGCGAAATCCCCGCCGCCATCATGGGCGACTTCCCGGACGGCGCGCCACCGGAACATAATGGCCATGCACCCCAGTGACCGCCATCGCCGCGTCGCCCTGTCTCCGTGTCGCCCTGTCGCCGTGTCGCCCCCTCGCCCTGTCTCCCCGCCCGCCCACTGTAGCCGCCACCGCCCAGCTTGACGGTGCTAAAATGAAAGCCGTACAATTGATTCACAAGAAGGCCCAGTTCCTGGAAGAGGCGAGTATGGTCCTAAAAAGCACCGTTTGGTCCTGTGTTTCCATCGGTCTGATGCTGGCCGGGAATGCGGTTTGCCAGACTCAGACACCCACTCCAACCGACGATCAGAAGAAGGCGGATGCCGCTCCGGCGCGCGAAACCATCGCCAAGCCGCTGACCGAGAAAGAGAAGAAAAAGCGCGCCGAAAAGCTGCGCAAAGAGCTGGAAACACCATATAAGAAGTGGTTGAACGAAGATGTGGTCTACATCATCACCGATGAGGAGAAGACCACCTTTCATCGTCTGAATACCGACGAAGAGCGTGAACAATTCATCGAGCAATTCTGGCTGCGCCGCGATCCCACCCCGGATACCGAAGAGAACGAGTTCAAGGAAGAGCACTACCGCCGCATCGCCTACTCCAACGACCACTACGCCTCGGGCATCCCCGGCTGGAAAACGGATCGCGGCCGCATCTACATCATTTACGGCCCGCCCGACGAAATCGAATCGCATCCCTCCGGCGGCACCTACGAACGGCCCATGGAAGAAGGCGGCGGTGAAACCTCCACTTACCCGTTCGAGCAATGGCGCTACCGCTACCTGGAAGGCATCGGCACCAATATCATCATCGAGTTCGTGGACCCCAGCATGTCCGGCGAATATCACATGACCATGGACCCGTCTGAAAAGGACGCCCTCACCTACGTTCCCGGCGCCGGTCTCACGCTCATGGAACAGATGGGTATGGCCAGCAAAACCCAGCGCTTCCAGAATACCGACGGCACGCACCTCGGCCAGGCCTTCGGCGGTTCCTCGGAAAGCATGATGGAGTTCAACCGTCTGGAGCAGTTCGCGAAACTGCAAAAGCCGCCCGCCGTCAAGTTCAAGGATCTGGAGGAAGCCGTCACCAGCAAGATCACCTTCAATATCCTGCCCATGAAGGTGCGCGCCGATTTCTTCCCGCTGACGGAAGCCTCCGTGCTCACCTACGTCACGCTGCAGTTTGAAAACAAGGACATGCAGTTCCAGGCCAAGGAGGGCGTGCAGAAGGCCTCCATCAACATCTTCGGCCGCATCACCACCATGACCCGGCGCATCGTGCAAACCTTCGAGGATACCGTCACCGTCGATTGCCCCAACGAGATGCTGCAGGACTACGCCAAGCGCTCCTCTATTTACCAGAAGTCGATCCCTCTGCCGCCTGGCACCTACCGCCTCAATGTGGTGGTGAAGGATATCGTGGGCGGCAACATGAACAACTACGAGACCGCGCTCAATGTGCCGCATGTGGACAACGAAAAGCTGTCCTCCAGCACCATCGTGCTGGCCGATCTGATCGAGAAGGTTCCCACGCGTAGCATCGGCACCGGCCAGTTCGTCATCGGCACCACCAAAGTTCGGCCCCGCGTCAACGAGAGCTTCAAGCACGACGAGAAGATGGGCATCTTCCTGAAGCTCTACAATTTCGGGCCGGACGAGAAGACCCAGAAGCCCAACGGCCAGATCGAATACGAGGTACTGAAGAACGGCAGCAATGAGAAGATCTTCGAATTCACCGAAGACATCGCCAGCCTGCCGGGCGCTTCCGCCTCGCAGGTGACCATCGAGAAGCTGCTGCCGTTGCAGAATCTCCCGCCCGGGCAATACACGCTCAAGCTGAAGATCACCGACCGCAACCGGAACCAGACGCTGACGCCCAGCGCCCAGTTCACCGTAACCTAAACGATTTTGGAGGGCGGGCTTCAGCCCGCGCGGGGCTTTAGCCCCGCAAGGCATAGCCCCGTGATATGCTAGACGGCACAACATGACGACGAGGACGCACATCTCGCTATCGAGCGTGGTTCTCGGGTTGGTGTGCTTGGCGCCGGCGCGCCCGGCTTCCGCGGCTGTCTCCCTCACCCTGTCCGGAGCCATAGCCGGCTCGGTCACCGACGTCAACGGCGTGGCCCAAATGGGCGCCGTGGTCATGCTCTTCAACCGCCAGGAGGGACTTTCTCAAAAGGCGCTCACCGACGAGAATGGCAGCTTCATGTTTGCGAGTTTGCTGCCCGATGTCTATTCCATCCGCGTGACGCTGGCCAGCTTCGTGCCGGCCATCAAGAACGATATCCTGGTCCAACCCGGCATGCGCAGCGTGCTGAACGTGAGCATGGCGGCTTTGTTCAGTTCCATCCACCTGGTCTATCCAGCCCCGTCGGCTTTCATGCGCGACGATTGGAAATGGGTCTTGCGCACCGCCGGTTCCACGCGTCCCATCATGCGCCTGCTGCCCGGCCCGTCGAAAATTGCCCGCGTTGACGATACCAACGACGAAAAGCCCCATCGCACGGTCTTCTCCGATACCCGCGGCATGGTCATGTTTTCCGCCGGCGATGGCACTCCGGTTGCAGGTTTCGGCAGCAGCGCCGATATGGGCACGGCGTTCGCCTTGGCAACCTCCCTGTTCGGCAGCAACCAGTTTCAATTTGCCGGGAACGTAGGCTCCGGCCAGCAGTCGGGCATTCCCACTGCCGCATTCCGCACCACCTACAGCCGGACCGTGGGTCCCGACAGCCCCCAGGTTTCCGTCACCATGCGCGAGTTGTTCCTGCCGGACCAGATGGGCGTCGCCATCTTCGGACCCCAGGGCGATGTTCCCGTGCTGCGCAGCATCTCCGCCAACTTCGACGACCATGCCCGGATCTCCGACGCCCTCACCGTGCAGTATGGGACAGCGCTCGACCTGGTTTCCTTCAACGATCATCTGACGTACTTCAGCCCCTACGTCCGGATGACCTACTCGCTGGGCGATGCCGGCGATCTTGAATTCGCCTTCACTTCCGGTAACGCCCGCTCGGATCTAGAGGCGATCGGCAGTCCGGACGATCCGCTGCAACGCGATATCGGGGCCCTGGCTCTGTTTCCGCTGGTGTCCCTGCGCGGCGGGCGCGCCGGCGTCCAGCAGGGCGAGGATCTGGAAGCCGGATATTCGCGCACCATGGGCTCCCGCAAGTTCGGCGTGACCGTTTATCGCGAGGCCGTCAGAAATCTGGCCCTCACCGTCGCTGCGCCGGAAGGCTTCCTGCCGGTTGGAGATATTCTGCCCGATTTCCTCTCGGGCACCGCCATGTTCGACGCGGGCAACTTCGCCAGCATGGGATATATCGCGTCCGCCACGCAAAACCTGGGGGACCACCTTAGCGCCACGGTCATGTATGGGTCGACCGGCGCGCTGACCGCCGATCGTAACGACCCTGTCGGCGGCGATCCCGACGAACTGCGCGCCATGATTCACTCCGGGCGCCAGCAATCGCTGACCATGCGGGCGGTCGCCGACAGCCCGCACACCGGCACCCACATCGCCGCCAGCTACCAGGTGGCCGACGGCCGCTTTAGCGTGCCCGAGCCTATTTACTCGACCAGCAGTCTGCGGCCCCAGCCGGGTCTGAATGTCTACGTGCGCCAGGCCATCCCGATCCTCTCCAGCCTTCCGTGGCGCATGGAACTGACCGCCGACCTGCGCAACCTTTTGCAACAAGGTTATCTGCCGCTCCCCACCGTGGATGGCTCCCGCCTGGTCCTGATGGAAACCCCCCGCATGTTCCGCGGCGGCCTCAGCTTCATCTTCTAACCAGCCAGCCCTGTGGGGCGGACGTCCAGGTCTGTCAGGCTTTGGAGGGCGGGCAATTCTGCCCGCGGCCAAGATTGGCGGCCCTCCAATTTCAATGGCACACGGTGGGTTTTCGACCGTGCGCGGGTCCTCCAGGCCCGCCCGCACAAGTGGAACCCTCTGGGCATCTCGCTCGTAGTAATCCAAGAACGTGCAGATCCAAATTCAAAGCCTATCCAAAACCTACCCCAACGGCGTCAAAGCCCTGGACAACGTCTCGCTCACCATCCCCTGCGGCATGTACGGCCTGCTGGGCCCCAACGGAGCCGGCAAGTCCACCCTCATGCGCACGCTGGCCACCTTGCAGGATGCCGACTCCGGCACCGCCGCCCTCGACGGCCTGGACATGCTGCGTCAGAAAGAAGAAGTGCGCCGGCGCCTGGGATACCTGCCGCAGGATTTCGGCGTCTACCCGCGCATCTCCGCGCAGGATATGCTGGATCACATCGCCCTGCTGAAGGGCATGGCCAACTCCGGCGAGCGCAAGCAGCGCGTAGCCGCCATGCTGCAGCGCTGCAACCTCTACGACGTGCGCAAGAAGTCCCTCACCGGTTTCTCGGGCGGCATGCGGCAGCGGTTTGGCATCGCCCAGGCCCTCATCGGCAGTCCCCAACTGTTGATCGTCGACGAACCCACCGCGGGCCTCGACCCCGGCGAACGCAACCGCTTCTACAATCTCCTGGCCGAAGTCGGCGAACAGGTGGTCGTCATTCTTTCCACCCACATCGTGGAGGACGTCACCGATCTTTGCACCAACATGGCCATCATCCACGAAGGCCGTGTCTTGTATGAAGGCACGCCCGACGATGCCATCGCGCGCCTGGGCGGGCGCGTGTGGCAGCGCTCCATCGCCAAGTCCGATCTGCCCGGTTACGAGAGCCGCTGCCGCGTGATTTCGAACCGTCTCATGGGCGGCCGTCCCTTCCTGCACGTGCTCAGCGACCAGCCGCCCGGTGATGGCTTCATCGCCGGCGTGCCCGACCTGGAAGATGTGTTCTTCACCCGCATCCGGGGGTGGAATTAGCGTGCGGGCTAAAAAGCCGGCTGCGGACAGGATTGCCCATTGGAGCACCCGCGCAGGGTGGAAAACCCATCGCAGGTTGTTGAAATTGGAGGGCGGCCAATCTTGGGCGCAGCCGCCTTTTTAGGCGGCCGGAAGCCGGCTGAAAGCCGGCTGCGGGCAGGATTGCCCGCCCCCCGATTTGGTTTTTATCACTATGCTGCGACACGTCATCGCATTTGAAATCCGCTACTGGCTGCGCTCCTGGATGCTGTGGATCTTCCTGTTCATCATCGCCGCGCTGATCTTCGCGGCGGTTAGTTCGGACCACGTCACCATCGGCGGCTCGCTGCAGAATACTTATCGCAACGCGCCTTTCGTCATCGAGAATTTTTACTCCTTCATCGGCTTGCTGACCCTGCTGATGACCACCGCCTTCGTCAATTCGGCGGCGGCCCGGGATTTCAGCTATCGCACTCACGAGATCATCTTCTCCACTCCGTTGCGCCGCTGCGATTATCTGCTGGGCCGCTTCATCGGCGCCACGCTGGTCTCGGCCGTGCCCATGCTCGGCGTTTCCATCGGTATCCTGCTGGCCAAGTACATGCCGTGGATAGATCCCGAGCGTTGGGGTCCCGTCAACTGGATGGCGCATCTGGATGGCATCCTGGTCTTCGCCCTGCCCAACGCCATCTTCATGGCGGCGGTGCTGTTCGCCATCGCGGTGCTGGCGCGCAACGAGATCGTGTCCTTCATCGGCGCGCTGCTGATGCTCACCGGCTACGGCGTGGCGGACGCCTTGACCCAGAACCTGGAGAAGGAGCGGCTCGCCGCGCTGCTCGATCCCTTTGCCATTCGCGCCTTCAGCGTGGCCACCAAGTATTGGACCGTAGCGGAAAAGAACACGCTGTCGATCGGCTTTACCGGCATGCTGCTGTGGAACCGTCTGCTGTGGCTATCGGTGGGCGCGCTGATCTTCGCCTTCGCCTATAAGCGCTTCCGCTTCGCGGAGAGACGCAAAAAGGTCAAGGCCGTCTCCGCGCCGGAACTGGATGCTCTCACCACCCCACAGGCAGCCCTGCCGCTTCCGAGCCGCGACCGTCAGGGAGCGGTTGCGCTCTCCCAATTCCTGGCCTCCATCCGCGTGCAGTTCCTGGGCGTGGTGAAAAGCACCTCCTTCATAGTCATCCTGCTGGCCGGCCTGCTCAACACCATACCTTCCCTGGCTCTAAGCGCCAAAGAGGCGTTCGACGGCACCAGTTTCCCGGTCACCTATTGGATCCTCGAAAATATCGCCGGAGAGTTGTACATGTTTCTGGTGGCCATGATCACCTTCTATGCGGGCGTGCTGGTCTGGAAAGACCGCGACACCCGCATGGACGAAATCCACGATGCGCTGCCCATCCCGGAATGGCTCTCCTATGCCTCGCGCCTCACCGCGCTCATAGCCATCGTCCTGCTGGTGCAGGCCGTGGCCATGGGCAGCGGCATCGTGGTGCAAACCTTCCTCGGATTTCATCGCTATCAAATCGGTTTGTATCTCAAGGAGCTGTTCCTGCGCGACGCCTCGTTCTTTCTCTTCGGGGCCGTGCTGGCCTTCTTCATCCACGCCGTCGCGCCCAATAAGTACGTGGGCTATTTCGCCTTCATCGCCTTTCTGATTTTGAACGCCTTCATCTGGCGTCCCCTGAATGTCGCGACCTACCTAGTCCGTTTCGGCATGCGCCCATCGGTCACCAATTCCGACTTCTTCGGCGATGCGCCCTACCGCACCTCTTGGGACTGGTTCACGCTCTACTGGCTGCTGTTCTGCGCATTGCTTTCGATAGCCGCCGTGCTGTTCTGGCCGCGCGGCAAGCAGAGCCGCTGGAGCGAGCGGTGGCGCGAGGCCCGCCTGCGCTTTCGCGGTGCTTTGCGCCCTATGGCGTTGGTCTGCCTGGTCCTTTTCGCGGCCACCGGCGGATGGATCGCATACAACACCATGGTCTTGAATCCGCTGCTCGGCCCCAATGACCTGAAGCGCGAACAGGCCGACTACGAAAAGACCTACAAGCCGCTGGACAAATTGCTTCAGCCGCGCGCGCGCAGCGTGAAGTACTCAATTGATATCTATCCGGAAACGCGAAATTTCACGATGCGCGGCGAGGCGGTCGTTGACAATCCCTATGCGCAGCCGCTCCACCAAATACACTTCTCCGTGCACCAGGATTACGCGACGGAGATCGAAATACCTGGCGCAGTGCTGGCGAAAGACGACCAGCGGCTGGCTTATCGCATCTACCGCTTCACCACGCCTTTGCAACCGGGCGAAAGCCGCACCGTGCGCTTCACCGTCCGCAGCCGCACGCGCGGATTCGAGAACTCCGTCAGCGATCCCGAGCTGGTCGAGAACGGAACGTTCTTCAACAACACCGTAGCCCCCGTCATCGGATACCGCCGCGACCGCGAACTGGACGACGCCAACGACCGTCGCAAGTACGGGCTGAAGGAAATGGACCTGATGCCCGCCCTGGAACGGAACTGCACCGCGGACTGCGCGGAGAACTACATCGGCGGCCACGCCGACTGGGTAGATGCGGACACCATCATTAGCACATCGCCCGATCAAATCGCCATAGCTCCCGGTTCGCTCGTGCGCGCGTGGCGCGGCGAGGGCGGGCGGCGCTACTTCGAATACAAGCTCGACCATCCTTCCCTCGGATTCTACTCGTTCATTTCCGCCAACTACCAGGTGGCGCGCGAGGAATGGAACGGCATCAAACTGGAAGTCTATTACCTCAAAGAGCACCCCTGGAATGTGCCGCGCATGCTGAATTCCATGCGCACGGCGCTCGACTACTACACGCGCAACTTCGGCCCCTACGCGCACAAGGAGGCCCGCATCGTCGAGTTTCCGCGCGTGGCACACTTCGCGCAGGCGTTCGCCGGGACAATGCCGTACTCCGAAGCCATCGGCTTCATAGCGGATCTGAGTAATCCCGACGATATCGATTCGGTTTTCTACGTGGTGGCGCATGAAATGGGGCACCAGTGGTGGGCCCACCAGGTGATCGGCGCGAATATGGAAGGCGCCACGGTGCTGTCGGAAACATTGTCGCAGTATTCCGCGCTGATGGTGATGGAGAAGGAATATGGCCGCGATTTCGAGCGCAAATTCCTGAAGCATGAAATGGACGGCTATCTGAGCGCGCGCGGCCGCGAGCGCTTGAAGGAGCGCCCGCTGCTCACCGTCGAGGCCAATCAGGGATACGTGCATTACCGCAAAGGCAGCGTAGTGATGTATTACCTGAAGGAAATCCGGCGAAGTTACTTGTCATCGTCAAAGCGACTAACAAGCTGGAAAGAGAGATTGTATTGCCAGTCCGTGACCCGCACGGCGTGCACGGGCAATTCCGCCGCGTACGCCCGACGCAGGCCGGCACGTTCCTTGCCGCGCACATGGATTTGGGCAAGATCGTGGAGTATTCAGCCGATGGGAAGGAGATTTGGTCTGTCCCGGCGCCTTCCGCATGGTCCGCGGTGCGGCTGAAGAACGGCAATACATTGATCGGGGGCAACCAGGTTGGGTACGTGCGCGAAGTAAACTCCAAGGGCGAGACGGTCTGGGAAATCGGGAAGAACGACTTGCCCGGCATCCCGTTGTTCACCGTGCAGGAGGTTTCGCGGCTGGCCAACGGCAACACTCTGATCAATAACTGGTCGGGCGGCCTGGCCCCGGATCTGGTTCAGACCGCGGTGCAGTTGATCGAAGTGACGCCGGACAAGAAGGTCGTATGGGCGCTCAAGGATTGGAAAATCCTCGGCCCAGCTTCCGCTACGCAATTGCTGGACGAGCCTGGCGTTCCCGAAAACGGCGACCTGCAACGATAATCAGACGCCGTGCTTCCGCTCGAAATCCGCCAGGGTCATGTCTCCGCGGCGAATGCCTTCGATACTGTCCTGAATTTCTTCGATCTCGCCGGGCGAGAGAGGCTCGTCGGAGTCGAGAAGGGATTCCAGATAGCGCTGGGCGGCATGCAGATCGCGTGCCGGCAAAACTTCTGTCTTGGCCGTCATGGGGACCTCCTATGGATTAGTAGAGCACGTTGCGCGCGTGATGCAAACCGGCACGAGCCGGCCATTACAATGATCGTTTGCCGATTCTGCTTTCCATTCTGTTCGGCGGTTTTTTCACGCTGGCCGTGGCGTGGATGCTCGGCAACATTTGCCTGCACCGGCTGGCGGTTCCGCCGGTCATCGCGCTGGCGGTAGGGGCGGCGGCGGAAAGCAGCATCGTATTTCTGCTGCTGGTTTCGCGTGTTGGCCATCGGGCCGGTTTACTCATATTGGGTGCGCTCTGCCTGGCGGCGTACTGGCGGTGGGGGCGTGGCGCGGCGCGGCTCGCGGACCCCGGCAATTCGCGCGCGGATCGCGTCAGCCTATACCTGGCAGGCGCGGCGCTGGCATGCTACGGGGCGCTGTACCTGATCAACGCGCTGGCGCCCGAACTGGAGCCGGATGCGCGCATGTATCACCTGGGGCTCACGTCCGAATATGTGCGCTTGGGCCGGTTTCCCAGCCGCGTGGGCTTCTATGAAATGCTGCCGCAGGGTCTCGAAATGTTATTTGTGCCAGCCTTCGCTTTCGGACGCCACTCCGCGGCGAGGCTGGTGCACTTCGCGTTCCTGCTGGCAACTGTACCTTTGATGCTGCGCATCGGGCGGCGGCTGGGACTGGCGGATGGCGCGGCGCTGGCCGCCGCGGCGCTGTACTTCTGCGCGCCGATCGCCGGGATAACCGGCACGTCCGCGTATACCGATGCGGGCGGCGTTTTCTTTACTCTCGCTACTTTTTATGTCCTCCTGGTCTGGCGCGACACGCGCGACGCGCGCTATTTGGCGGTGGCCGGTATCACGGCGGGGTTCTGCTACGCCATCAAGTTTCCGGGCGGCCTGGTGGGAGTTTTGGCCGCAGCGTACGTTGTGGCGGTGGAACGCCGCATACGCGTGCGCCAGTTGGCGCTGTTGACGGGCGCGGCGCTGGCGGTGGCCGCGCC
>Ga0181525_10004903_pt1 | contig 10102 bp, 6 predicted proteins | sample PEATcosm2014_Bin_48_FD_121100 | JGI IMG/M metagenome (GOLD analysis project Ga0181525, IMG submission 121100) | Peatland microbial communities from MTU Mesocosm Facility, Houghton, MI, USA - PEATcosm2014_Bin06_10_metaG | ecosystem: Environmental > Terrestrial > Soil > Wetlands > Peat | place...
ACCACCACCATCACCGTGCCGATGTAATTGATCGCGCCGAAACGCGCCAGCGTCGAGACCGTTTCCCCGATCACCAGAAAACCCAGCGCGACCGCCACGAACATAAACATCGGCAGCAAGCCGAACCCGGCGCGGGCGATTTCGTGGCGGATCAGCGGCCTCATCACGTTACGCGCCACACGGAATTTTCTGAGGATGACGCCAGACGTGATCAGCGAGAACGCACCCAGCCCCTGCACCGTCAGCAGGAAGAGGAAAAGCTTCCGCCCCAGAAAATCCGAGTAGGAACGCGGCAATGGCGCGCGGCGCAGCAACTGCGCATCGGCAAATTCAAGTGTTTTGGCTAGACCCTGTCGCACGCCGCCAGCGTATAGGCGCAAGGCCGTCCGGTCAAAAATGTTTTTCTTTCCGTGCGCGCCGCTGCACAATTCTCGCGTGACAAAGCCCGAAGCAAAAAAGCGCCATTCGCAGCTTGCCGACGAAATCCGGCGGCACGACCACGCTTATTACGTCGAAGGCCGGCAGCTTATTCTTGACCACGAATACGACCGGATTTTCAAAGAACTTCAGGAGCTGGAGAAAGATTTTCCTGACCTCGTAACGCCCGAATCGCCCACGCAGCGCGTCGGCGGTGCGCCGAGCGAAAAATTTAGCCGCGTCAAACATCTCGTGCCGATGCTCTCGCTCGACAAGGTCGAAGCCAGCGATCATCCAACGAAGGATGAGGAACCCGACCGCGACAAACGCAATCGCGCGCAGGATGAAAACACGTTGGCGGAACTTCGCTCCTTCGACGCGACGATCCGCAAGCATTTGGGCCGCGACAAAATCCAATACATCATCGAGCCGAAGGTGGATGGCGTTTCCATCAGCGTTCACTATCGCGACGGCAAGCTCGCGCTCGGCGTCACGCGCGGCGACGGCACGGAAGGCGACGACATCACGGCGAATCTCAAGACCGTTCGCGGCATTCCGCTGGAACTGCATTTGAAAAATCCGCCTGCGCTGCTCGAAGTGCGGGGCGAGGCTTACATTTCCATCAAGGATTTTGATGCGCTCAACGCCAAGTTCTCTGCCGAAGGTGAGAAACCCTTTCCAAACGCCCGCAACGCCACCGCCGGCACGCTCAAGCAGCTTGATCCCAAGCTCGTCGCGCAACGCCCGATTCGCGCCGTGTTTTATGCGGTCGGCGCTTTCAGTAGCGGCGACGCCTCGTCGCCGAAAGATGGCAGCGACGCCCTCGTCGCTGGGAAACAGGCAGGTTTGTTTTCAAATGGTGACGAGGCGTCGCTTCCAACCTACCTGCTACGAGGCGTCGCAGCTACGCCATTCCAGACCCATTCCGAAATGCTTGAGACGCTCGCCAAATTCGGTTTGCCCACGCAAAAGCTCTGGTGGGTGTGCGACGGCATCGACGAGGTGCTGAAAGTTTATCGCGATAAGATCGTCGCGCACTACGACGAGGACAAAGATTTGCGCCGGCAGTTGCCTTACGAGATTGACGGCATCGTGCTCAAGGTGAACACGCTCGCCGATTGGGCAAAGATTCATGGCCGCAGCCGCGCGCCGGGCTACGCCATCGTCCACAAACCGGTGCCATGGATCACGCCGGCGGAAACGGTTTTGAAAGCCATCACCGTGCAGGTCGGGCGCACCGGCGTGCTCACGCCCGTGGCGGAATTGGAACCCGTCTTCGTGCAAGGTTCGACAGTCGCGCGCGCCACGCTGCACAACGAGGACGAAATCCGACGCAAAGACATCCGCATCGGCGATACCGTGGTCGTCCGCAAAGCCGGCATGGTCATCCCGGAAATTTTCGAGGTGGTGAAAACCAAACGTCCGCCCGGCGCAAAGGAATTTGACCTGTTCAAACACGTTGGCGGCAAATGCCCCGCATGCGGCGGCCCGATTGCGAAGGAGAAAATGTCCGGCGGCGAAACCGACGAGGTTGCGTGGCGCTGTCAGAACATCGCGGGCTGTCCGGCGCAGCTCACGCGGCGCGTCGAGTATTTCGCGCAACGCAAGGCGCTCGACCTCGAATCACTCGGCGACATCGTGGCGGAGAAACTGGTCGAACGCGGCCTCGTCAAGGAGCCGCTCGATTTGTTTGACCTGAAACTGGAAGTGCTCGGCAAACTGAATCTCGGCACGGACGACGAACCGCGCACGTTCGGCGAGAAGAACGCCACGAAAATTCTCGACGCGCTCCAGCGCGCCAAGACCGCACCGCTCTCCCGCTGGATTCACGCGCTGGCAATTGCCGATGTGGGCGAAGCCACCGCCAAGCAGCTTGCCGCCACGCACGAATCGTTAGATGCGCTCGCCAAGTCGGAAGTCCTGCGTGACATCCGCGACCTCGGTGCGAAGGAAAGCGAACGTGCTGAAATCAGCCCGCGCTCGCGCAAGAACCCGCCCAAGGATGAAGCCGACAAGGCGAAACGGGAGAAGCGTGATGCAGAATTGAAAGCGGAAATTGCCGGAATTGAATCACGACTCGAAGTCGGCGGCTTGAAGGCGAAGCTGGTGGAAGTCGGCCCCGTAGCGGCGGCCAGCGTGCTGGATTTCTTTGCGTCTTCCGCTGGCCGGAAAGTTCTCACCCGCATCCGCGAACTGAACATCAAACCGCAAAACGAGAAAATCAGCAGTGCCGCGCCGGAAGGCGCGTTTGCCGGCAAAACATTTGTGCTGACCGGCACGCTGCCGACGCTGACGCGCGAGGAAGCCACGGCGAAGATTGACGCCGCCGGAGGCAAAGTGAGCGGCAGCGTGAGCAAGAAGACGGATTTTGTTTTGGCCGGCGCCGAAGCCGGTTCCAAGCTCACCAAGGCACAGGAATTGGGCGTGAAGATTTTAGATGAGGCGGAGTTTTTGAAAATATTATCACCAAGCTTCTGACTTGAGAAAGTTAAGCTAAAAAAAGAACGCCATCTAACTGATCTTTTTGAGTTTGTCTTTATACCATTCCCAGAATTTTTTTGGCATCCAACCATTGAACTCTGAAGGCTGTAGCTTAGTAATTAAAAGATGACCATCAGGATCAACGAGAGGTTTAAGCCTTTCCTGCCATTTGGTTTCGTCTGATGTGGTGTAAACTATGTAAGCGTTGTCACGATATCTATACCAGTCCACGGCATTATTCATCACTTTCTCAAGTTGTTCGTTTGAGATGCCTTTCTTCGGATGAACATAGATGTGATAAAGGGAGGTCATTTATTTTTCTCTGGCAAATTTTCCTCTGATCCAACTTCCAAATCCGGTGTGTCTTCTATTTGAGGAATCTGCTGAACATTAATTCCGGGAGGAGTTGTATTGTTTTCAAGTTCCGAAGCTGGCAATTTTGGATTGCCCTTCATACCCATTGTGAGCTGCTCATGCACCAAAAATTCCGCTCCTTCTAATAGCGCGGCTTGCGGGTTTTTATCTGCAAAGCTAATCAGACGCCATCCCATCACGAACACGAGGATAAACAAAAATGCTGCACATAGTGCCGCAACCCAAGTAACACGGACAGAAAGTGAAATTGCTGCCAAGGAAACAGCGACAAAAATTAATACTCTACAAACCTTGCCAACAACGCCTCCTTGAAGTTTTACCTTCGATACGTTTTGAATGATTGTCTCAAAATTGATTGGCATTGACACCTCTGGATATAACGATGAATGGCTTCTCAAGCAAGCGACAACACCAATCGTTTTTCAGTAAAACCGCCATGGTCGCGCTCCAATTACATCGTCGGCTGGCCCTTTTCGTCGGGCAGGCGCAGGAGGCCGTGACCGTAATCCAGGTGCCGCTTCTCCGCGTCGGCTACGTAGGCCGCCGGCACCTGATACAGCCGCCGGTTCAGCACCACCATCCCCGCGCTGCGCAGCACGGCCAGATGTTTGGAGACGAGCCCGGGCTTTTGCCCGATGATTTTGGCAATTTCGTTCACCATGCGCGCTTCGCCATCGCTCAACGCGCCCAGGATGTCGCACCGCACCGGCGCACCGATGGCCTCAACGAATTGCTTGAACGGCATCAGCGGCGGATTTGGCTGTTTTGATATGCAGTTCATAGGTTTTGCAGGTTTTATGGTGTGATTTGTGAATGTTCAAGCAGTATAAATGATTTAAGAAAGAATGCAAATGATTATCGAAATAGTAACAACGCTTCAAGAGATAGGTTAAAAACTTTGAGAAATAGGGGCAATACAATCAAGAATAATAGAAATGCTTATAAAAATAGGGAAAATGCCTTAAATGATAGGTGGAGAACCTAAACAAATAGGGGGAATGATTTAAAAAAGAGGGGAAGCACCATCAAAAACAGGGGGAAAGCCTTAATAAATAGGGGGAGTGCTTCAAAATTCGGGGGAGCGGCGGATTTGTTGGTCGCAGACCCGTTGCCGATCAATTACACGTTGAAAATACCATTTGGTGCAGCGACCATGACCGGATGACGCGCATGAGTGAATATCAGCTGGCAAATGGATTTTATTACGGCGTGAACCATGGCGAGCGAGGACGCAAACGGATTCCGCAAAACGAAATTCCATTGCAGTTCATACCGAAGCATCATGACAAATCAAAGCTACCAGACTACGCGCCGAACGACCTTTCATTTTACGCCAACATCCCCATGCCTACTTCCTACATGTGCATGGCAGCAAGGAGGATTTTTTCGGCGGCTTTATGTGGCTCTCGAATGCAATGTCAAAGTGTCGTATAAAGCGTTCAAAAAGCCTTCCGGAATAAAATAGTTCCTGGTTTAATTTTGGGTCTGCTGTTTTTTCGGGCAGACCCCGAGCTTTTCCTGAATGGAAGCCAGCACAATATTGGCGGCACTTTCAATTTTGATTTCGCCTGTGTTAATTATCAGGTCGTAGTTTATTGGCGAGGCAGAGTCTTTTTTGAATGTTTTCCAGACAAAAGCCGCGCGTTCCGCATCAATCTTCCGCGTCTTTAACCGCGCTTGTTCCAAGGATAAATTCATCCGTTCGGCCACTCGTTCGGCCCTTGCTTCCAATGGTGCGGTCAGACGCACACTCAGACCGCATTGTGGTGGAAGGAAATATTGCGCGCCCCTTCCTACAAACACGACATTGCCGTGAGATCCCAATGCGGTGACCACTTGTTTGAGCAGGCGCAAATATTTTTCGTCCACCAAATCGTCCAGCAAAAGCTCCCTCAACGTCTGCTCCCAATAAGTATGAACCCGCTCATCCACGCTTTTTACCAGTTGGTTGTGAATATGGGCGGCTTGCGCGATTTCATCAACAATCTTGGCGTCAAAGACATTCCATCCCAACCGCGCACCGACCAATTGCGCCAACTGACTCGCACCGCTGCCACATTCGCGTGAAATAAGCAAACAAGGGCCAAAAGACGCGCCATCCTTGGTCATATAACGACCCGGTACTGTGACATTTTGAGCAATGGTTTGACCAGAGCGATTTCTAAAGTCCGCCATCGCAATTTGTTTTTCAATCAATCTCAATGCTGCGTTCATAACGATTCAACGACGGTATTTTTTATTCTCCAACGCCCGCATATTCTTCTTCCACTCTTAAATCCAGACCCATCAGCACGTAATCGTGAGGAACTGCCTTCATGTCGAACACATAATCCGTCCGGCACATCAGGTATTGAAAGCCGGTATCTTCGAGAGCACGAATGGCAATTTTGCGTTCGCCATTGAGTTCGGATTCCAACTTGCGCAACCCGAGGGCACGGGCAATCTCGACTTGTTCCTCGATTAAAGTCCTGGCGACATCCCGCCCGCGATAATCCGGATGAGTCAGCATGGTAAGTACGCCGATGTGGCGCTTCCATCCGCCTGGACGCTGGCGCAAGGTGGCTTCGCCGATGATTTTCGCACCATGCAGCATGAGCAACGGCAGGTTTTCCACAAAATCTGGGTGACGGCACCATTCGTGAAACATGGCGCGTTCAGAAATTCGCTTCTTGATAAACAATCGTTCTTCCTCGGGCACGGCCAGCATAAATTTATGCAGGCGAATTTCATCCTGGCGGCAAAATGGGCGGATGATAACAGGTGTGCCGTCGCGGAGCTTGATTGAAACAGGATATTTTTCCAGCGCGTATTCTAAAATCGTGCTAGCTGCGTCCAATTTTTTGTTCTTTTTCACAATTGAAAGTTATCCGCATAGATATTTTTCCGCCAACCATGAATTGGTAAAAGCTTAACATTACTTGTTGCAACACCGCTGGGCAGATTTATACCGCCTTTGCCACGCGACGAAAGTGGTAGCCGAGGATGGCGAGTTCGATTGCCTGCGGAAATTGACGCGGACGGCGGATGAGCGTGCCCCAAAACAACCGCCAGTATCCGACACGCCCCCGGTGCCACACGCCGAGCAGCCAGGATGATTTTAGAAAGGCAATGAAGTCCGCGCGCGACAATCGACGGCGTGGACCGCCTGGCCTGTGGCTTTTGAGAAACGTGCGGATGCGCCGGTAGTAATTGCCTGGCTCGTAAAGTTTCCTCACCAGATCACGATAGCCAGATTGAAGGAAGTCGCGGTTCAATTTTGGTTTGAAGTTCAGCGCAGCGTCGGTGTTGTTGCCCGAGCTTTCAACTTCCAGGCGACCTTCGGTTTTCAACCGTTGCCACAGTCGCGTCTGCGGCAATGCGGTCAGCAAGCCGACCATCGCCGTCGCCACGCCGGAACGCTGGATGAATTCAAACTGCCGCTTAAAAATGTCCTTCTGGTCGCTGTCGAAGCCCACGATGAATCCCCCCATGACTTCCAGCCCGGCGCGCTGCAATATTTTCACCGAGGCCACCAAATCACGGTTTCGGTTCTGGACCTTGTGACATTCCGCCAGCGCCTCGACCGACGGCGTTTCGATGCCAACAAAAACTTTTTTGAACCCGGCTTCGACCATCAGCGCGCACAATTCCGGGTCGTCGGCGAGGTTCACTGACGCCTCGGTGAGAAATCCGATGCGGCTGCGCGTATGCCGCCGCCATTCGATCAACGCGTGCAGCAGCACCTTGGTCCGCGCCTTGTTGCCGATGAAATTGTCGTCCACGATGAAAACCATGTCCTTCCATCCGCGCTGGCGCAGCGCGTCCAGTTCGGCGATCAATTGCGCGGGGGTTTTCGTGCGCGGCACGCGGCCGTTCATCACGATGATGTCGCAAAATTCGCAGTCGAACGGGCAGCCTCGGGAGAATTGCACGGACATCGTGACGTAATATCGCAGCTTAATGAGGTCCCAGCGTGGCGGCGGCGTGCGCGTGATGTCCGGCCGGTGCGGCGCGCGATAAATCGCCTGAAGCTGTCCGCTCCGCATGTCGGCCACAACCTGCGACATGAGTTCCTCGGCCTCGCCGAGAACGAAGTGGCGGATTTCCGGAAAAGCCCCGTGTCCGGTGGTGAACAGCGGTCCGCCGGCAATCACCGTTTTGCCAAATGCCGCGCAGCGCGCGACGATGGCAAGCACGGATTCCTTTTGCACTATCATCGCGCCGAGCAAAACATAATCCGCCTGGCACAGGTCTTCGTCCTTGAGCTTTTCCACGTTCAAATCCACCAGCTTGAGTTCCCATTCCGGCGGCAGCATCGCGGCCACGGTCAGCAGTCCGAGCGGCGGCATGGATGCACGGCGCGAAACAAACCGGATGGCGTGTTTGAAACTCCAGAACGTGTCCGGCGTCCGGGGACTGATGAGAAGTATGTTCATAAAAACATTGATGCCACATCGAGCAATCAATCCATTGCCTGTCCAAAATTCATTTCTCTGGAAACAATAAACTCATGACGCTATCAACGAGACGATTCCTCCAAAGTCGTAGCAATCCCTGTCTTACCTTTACCATTCAAGCCGTCGGAAACCCATTGGGCATCTTTTGAATTTTCCGTAGCAAGGGCGTCCTGCGACGAGGATGTTTCATCGTCGACTTCGGGAACGCGCATGGCGTAAAACGACCGGTGGACGAAAATCAGCGCGGTGATGAAAAGCGCTCCGCCGATGACGTTCTTCAAATTCTGGCTTTGAATTGTCACGGCGATTTCCACCGCAAGCAGGCCAAAGAGCGTTGTGAATTTGATCACAGGATTCAACGCCACGGATGACGTGTCCTTGAATGGATCGCCCACAGTGTCGCCGACGACAGTCGCGGCGTGCAGGTCGGTTCCTTTCTGCCGCAATTCCACTTCGACAATTTTTTTGGCGTTGTCCCACGCGCCGCCGGCGTTGGCCATGAAAATCGCCTGGAACAATCCAAAGAACGCGATGGCGACAAGATAGCCGATGAAGAAATACGGGTTGAAAAACGCCAGCGAAAGCGCGAGGCAAAAAATCACGATGAAGATGTTCCACATCCCTTTCTGCGCATAAACGGTGCAGATGCGGACGACTTCCTTGCTGTCATTTTCCGACGCGGTGACGGAGTCTAGCTTGATGTGTTCCTGAATATAAACCACCGCTCGATAGGCACCGGTCACTACAGCCTGACAACTCGCGCCGGTGAACCAGTAAATCACCGAGCCGCCCATCAGCAGGCCGAGGATGATTTCCGGCATGACGAGGCTCAATTTGGAAATGATGCTGAACGACGGATCGGCGGCCTTGCCGATGTTGTCGAGCAAAATGATGATGCCGAAAACCATCGTCGTCGCGCCGACAACGGCCGTTCCGATTAAAACCGGCTTGGCGGTGGCCTTGAAGGTGTTTCCCACGCCGTCGCCTTTTTCGAGCTGATACTTGGCGTGCTCAAAATCGGGTTCAAAGCCAAACTGCTCCTCGATTTCGGCGCGGATGTTTTTGCGCGATTCAATCTGGCTCAATTCATAAACGGACTGCGCGTTGTCGGTCACCGGGCCGTAGCTGTCCACGGCAATCGTCACCGGACCCATGCCGAGAAATCCGAACGCGACCAAGCCGAACGCAAAGATCGGCGCGGCAAATTTGAGAGTGTCGGGCATCAGCGCCACGACCGGCGAGCCTTGATACAGCGCGAACAGGCAACTGGTGAACATCAGCGCGAGAATGACCAGTCCTGTCCAGAATGCCGAAAAATTTCCAGCGACGAAGCCGGACAAAATGTTCAGAGACGCGCCGCCATGCTTGGAGCAGTTGACGATTTCCTTGACGTGCTGCGAATTGGTGCTGGTGAAGATTTTCGAGAATTCGGGGATTAACGCGCCCGCCGCCGTGCCGCAGGAAATGATCGCCGAAAGCACCCACCACAAATCTGGATTCAATCCGGTTTGTTTGCCGAGCAGAAAATAGCTGGCGACGAACGTGACAAAAATCGAAACGACCGAGGTGATCCAGACAAGCTGCGTCAGCGGCGCTTCATAATCAAAATCCTTCAAGCTCCCGTATCTCGCCCGGCAGACGGAGTCGTTGATGAAATAAGATGCCAGCGAGGTCACAATCATCAACGCCCGCATGACGAACAGCCAGACGATGAGCGTGGCGCAAACTGCCGGGGTGGATGCCAACGCCAGCGCGAGAAACGCAATCAACGCCACGCCGGTCACGCCATAAGTTTCAAAGCCGTCCGCCGTCGGGCCGACGGAATCGCCCGCGTTGTCACCGGTGCAATCGGCGATGACGCCGGGATTTTTCGGATCGTCTTCCGGCAGCTTGAAGACGATTTTCATCAGGTCGCTGCCGATGTCCGCAATTTTTGTGAAGATGCCGCCGCAAATGCGCAGCACCGTGGCGCCGAGCGATTCGCCGATGGCAAAACCGATGAAGCATGGACCGACAAGTTCGGGCCGGAGAAACACCAGGATGCTGATCATGAAAAATAATTCGACGGAAACCAGCAGCAGCCCGATGCTCATGCCGGATTGCAGCGGAATGGACAGCGTCCGGAGCGGATTGCCCTTCAGCGCCGAAAATGCCGTGCGGCTGTTGGCTTTTGTGTTGATGCGGATGCCGAACCACGCGACGCCGTAGCTGCCGAGAATTCCCAGAACCGACGCAAGCAAAATGACGGCAATGTCGCCAAAATTTTTATGCTCGAGCACTTTGAAATAAAACAGGATGCAGCACGCGATCAGCAGCCACAGGACGGCGAGGAATTTTCCCTGTTGCAGCAGATACGTTTTGCACGTCTCCCAAATCATGCGCGAGACGTCGCT
>Ga0181525_10004904_pt1 | contig 10098 bp, 10 predicted proteins | sample PEATcosm2014_Bin_48_FD_121100 | JGI IMG/M metagenome (GOLD analysis project Ga0181525, IMG submission 121100) | Peatland microbial communities from MTU Mesocosm Facility, Houghton, MI, USA - PEATcosm2014_Bin06_10_metaG | ecosystem: Environmental > Terrestrial > Soil > Wetlands > Peat | place...
GCGCGGTTGCGAGCAGAAGTGTTGGAGTTTGAAGTGAGCTAAGTTTTGTTCGGGGAGTTTGTAAGTGTTTGAAAGAATGGCTCCTCAGGTAGGACTCGAACCTACAACCCTTCGGTTAACAGCTAAGACTCCGCTTTTTTCAGGGTTGCTCGGGTTTGTTCGATGTTGCTTATTATGAGTGGCTTACAAGGAATTCGCAAGCTGACGAAAGTTGCAGAATTACTTAGTTTTTGCCACTTTTTTTATCTAAGGTCCCCACAAAAGTCCCCACACTAATTTCGTTCGATTTTTCGCTCCGCAGAGGCCTGTGAATTCGCACCTCTTTGAGAGTTTTCAGCGGCCTCAAAACCTCTCGCTTTCGCCCTTTCTTCGCACTAGGAAAACCGCGATTTTAGCGGATTTCCATGTCAAAAAAACCGAAGGGTTGCTTGGCCCGGCACGAACAAGGCGCCAGCGGCGTTCTGCAGCAGCGGAGATTAGGCGGCAAAGTTGAGCTGCAAGCCGACGCAATTGAATACTGCAATCATACGTTCGGGGCAGACTTTCTCCCGGGCAGGCTGATGTTCCCTTCTCGGGATTCTTCATGACTTGGCTCTATGAAAGGGGATGTCAAGAGATATTCTTCTCCCCATGACTGGAAGATGCTCCGCTCTCGTGGCATCCAGCCCCTTTGTTCCGTGCCGCGCGATCTTGAATGGGTGGGCTGCGCAGCAGCACGCCCATACTCGGTTGTTTCCGTCGTCGTCATGACACTGAATATAGCTTCGTCCGAATTCGAGGCTACGCAAGCAAGACGTTAGTTGCAGTGGCAACCATATGGTTCTATCGGAGACTCGAGGCCTACAGCTTTGTTCGGTTGTCCGAGGGGGCATAGGGTGATTTCGGAGGCTGGGTGCCGAAGCACACATTGCCGAGCCAAGTCATGGATACTCACCCTCGACCGAAGAGCCTCAAAGATCCGTGCGAACACGACGTGTAATGGTCGAGACGGAACCTTTATCGAGGCTCTCAAGCTGCTTGCGATGTCAGTTTCTTCGGATCGAAGCTCTCTCCCTTCTTCCAGAGCACTAATACGATTGCGGCGAACTTGCGCGCCAGGGTCAGCCGCGCCATCGCTGGCCGGATGCCCTTCGCCAGCAGGTCTTCGTAGTAATCCTGCATCAGCCCGCGCCGAGTGCTGGCAGAAACCGCCATGCTCTTAAACAGGTTTTTGAGATCGTGGTTGTGGTTGACGTTCAGACCGCGGGTCGAGGACTTCTTCTTCGACCGTTGCAACTCGCCATTCTTGAACTGATAGTCGGCGCTGCTGTGCGTCTCGACTCCCAGTCCGATGTAGGCCCAGAACTGCCGCTTGGTGCGAAAGCGATGCGGCGTCTGAACCAGCGCGATCAGCAGTGCTGCGCGAATCGGGCCTACCCAGGGAATCTTCTGCAACGTCGCCCGCGCCGGGTACCGCTGGCTCTCCTTCAGCAGCTCTTGCCGTGCCTGCATGCGCAGCGGTTGCAACAGGTCAAACTGCTGGTGTAAGTGCTCCGCTCGAAGTCTCTGGCCGGGCTGCAGCAACTGGTTGAGCCACTCCGCACGATAACGAGCGGAATACACGCGTGGTCCGGCACAACGAATCGCCTGGCTGCGATAGACGGACTTGATGCGGTTCATCACCCGGATCACGTCCTCGGTCAGCGTCATGTAGCTGCGCGCCAACTCCTTCAGCGTTCGGACTCCGCTATCGCCGTGGTAGACCGGTTGCAACTGGCCGCCGCGCAGCAACTCCGACAGATCGCGGGCGTCGATGTGGTCGCTCTTGCTGCCCGCCTTCATCTTGGAGCTCTTGCGTGGATCGCAGACCATGACGTGGTCGACGTGCGGCTTCAAAACGTTGTATAGCCAGTCGGCCGAAATCCCTTCCTCCAGGGCAACGAACAGCTTGCCGCGGAGGCCGTCGATGAAATCAAGAATCGTGGAAGCGCGGGTCTCTACTACCGACTCCATGATCAGCTTGCCACTCTCGTCGCGAACCGCAACGACGATGGTTGCCTGGTGAACGTCAAGGCCGATATACTTCACGCTTGTCATAAGAAGGGTGCTCCTTGTGTAGGTGAGTTTCGACGCTCATAACCTACTCCAAAGGGGCACCCTTTCATAATGCGTGGTATCTCGCGCAGATAAGTTGTAGCCCTTCCCTGAGACGTGGCACACTGGCGGGACTCAGAATGAATGTCAAAAACGAAAGTCGAGTTGCCGAACTACTAGGCACTTCTGGTTGCGCGACAATCGTCGTTGCTTCACCAGCGGCACTCCTGCTTTATCCCCATGCAATCTGGCTGTTCGCGTTGGCGATAGTTGGGATCGCCATTCTCGCTATAGCTATTCGCCTCAGGAAAGACCCTTCGCCTTGTCAGATAGCTGATGCCGCCGAACGAATCCTGAACGGCCTGTCCCAAGGGTGGGATGTGGACGATTATGAACATCTAAATCCGCGAGAGGCGAGGGTTCGGGAGCTATGGAGCCAAACGATGGGTATACGGATTGCCGGAGGAATGGCCGCGTTTGGATAAGACGGAAAGAGATGAGCTGATGAACATCATTTGCGCTATCAGAGAGCTTGATGGCGATTCGCGATAGCTTGAGCGCCGTTCTTATTGGGCGGCTTTGTTCACTTGACCCGGCTTGAGCTTTTGTAACAGCAGAAACAAGGCTCCCCCCACGAGGTAACCCGCGAGAGCGCTCAGAAACCATGTGCCTTTCGCTCCTGTCCTCGGATGATACACGGTGAGCCAATGGCTGACCACGAACTGAGGGATGCAGGAAACACCGAGTGAGAGCCAGAAGCTCAGCGTTCGCCTCACCCATGGCTGCACAGTCGAGCACGCTATGAGAGCCGCTATGCATACAACAGCAATGGGCTCCGTCCACTCATCCAATAAACGATGATGGTGCAGCGCGAGGGACACAACCAGAGCAGACACAAAAGCCGCGAGGCCTATGAGGTACCACCTAAGATTGAGATTTGCAACAAAGTACTTTGAGCCCTCGGGCTTCGGACTATGCGCCCTCGCTTCCTTGATCTCCAGACGCACTCCTTCTCTCTTCTTCGCGTGCGCCTGTTGGTAAGTCAGACCGCGCCGGGCCATCTCTGCGTCAATTGCGAGACCGGCTTCGTCGCGTAAATCTTGTCGGTCCCCCGCAATGCTGAGCAATTCATCGTCGCTCAGTTTTGCGTAATGCTCCTGAAATCCGTATCCAAAGCGTCTTCTACCCTCTTTCGTTGTTACGATCAAGGCTTACACTGACGGACGGAATCGTAGTCGCTTATCACCGCGATTTCAATCGTAGTTCAAGAGCCGCATTAGCGCCCCTGAATTAATCCCGAAAGTAGGCTTGGCTCCAGCTAACCTCCGCCACAACCGATTTTGGAACGGGTCAGCTCCAAGAAAACCGCCGCCTCGTGCATGCTGGCTATAACCCGGTAATGGTTTTCATGACAGCACGAACGATGAAGCGCGCTTCGCGGTCCCGATCTTCGCCGGTGATGTTCATGTGATCGAGGGCCATCTCGACCCATTTGCTGTCTTCGTATCCGAACATCCGCTGTAGCGCCGCTATCGTTCGCAGGACGGCCGGTTGTGTTTTGCCAGAATCCAACCGCTGGTGGATGAGGGTGGCGTCCTCCGAGTAGCGACAGTAGTAGTAAATATCGTATGGGTCTTTGGGCTTTTCTCGGAAGCGACAGACTGCAGTCTTCAGGATCAGGAAGCCGACCGCATCGGGGATTAGGAACTCGCTACTTCCGATGCGCTCTCCGTCGCGCCAGTCTATTCGAATCGGCTCGACGTGGTCGCCCAGTTCTTCGCCACCGTCAATCAGGCACAGGTCCAACGAACTGGAGATGCCATGAAACTTCATGACGGCCTGATCTTCCTGAACGCGCTGGATGTCCGCCATAAGATCCAGTTGAACGATGTTCCCATCCACGTCTTTCTCGTAGCGGAAGCTTGAATCCCGGTCGCGCCGAAATGCGAGTGTCTCCGCGAGCAGCAGGTTCACTCGATCGATGCTCTCGCGCTCCCGGGCCGCCGCCCGGAGCATGAGATCGATGTCCAGGCTCATGCTGTGGGCGGTGTGGTGCTGTCTGGCGAGTTCTTTGAGGAACGGAACCCACCCGCCGCAGATGACAAAACTGATGCCCTCATCTTGCAAACCGGCGACCACGCGCAGCAGTTCCAGAAGAACCGCCCGTTCGCGAGAGGGCGGAAAATCCTTCGTGATTTCGATGACGTTCGGCATTATTCCCGGAAGCCCAGCGCATGTTCGATAAGAAACTCTGCCTGCTCCTCACCGCGGCCACTTTGCAGGCTGAAGTCCGCGAACAACTGAACCAGGTTCACTCCGGTGAGGCCGCTGGAGAGCTTGCGCGGGTGGTAGAAGGCTCCTCCGGCGTTAGTATTATCCGTCTCTGGCGGCGTCATCAACAGAACGTTGGCGCCTTTCCCCACAGCTTCCAGGCGAAGCGCGTCTCGAATCTCTCCAGCAGCCACGCTAATGTAGGCTGCAGTTAGGTCTTCTCGAAGATTCCGCTCGTGTGGCTCAAGTCCGCTCGTCAGAGTGAACGCACACCGTATGCCCTTCTGCTCGCATAGAGTCCTCAGATCGTCCGCAACTTCGCGCAATGGCCGTTCAGAGAAACCGTGGAAGACCTGGCGATTCTCCAGATAGTCGCTTCGCAATTCTTTTGCGAAGAGCCTGAGCAGTTGGCGAGGCTTGGTAAGCACTCGTCCTTCGGACGTGCGCTCCAGAAGCGCATCTTCCAGCAGGCGCTTCGTAACCTGAAAAGCCTGCCCCACGCTGAGTTCGGCTTCCGACGCCAGTTCCTCTAGGCGAAACGGCTTGAACGGATTCGCCAGCAATACCCGGATGATCCGGCGCGACCGTCCGGCGAAGATCCGCTTCACGCCCTGGGGATGCTTGACGACAGTTGCAGGCCGAGCCACATCGACGTACACACCTTGATGCGCAAGCAGGAAGTTGCCGTTGAGGTCGATGTACCCAACGCCCAGTTCCTTGCAACGCTTCTGCACCGAATCGGAAAGGTACGGCGCGGCGATCATCGCGTACAGGTCGCCATATTCTGCGACTCCACGCAATTCGTTGCGGACTTGCAGGACCTGGTGCACCGCCCCTTCCAACGCCAGCGGCGTCAACCGAGACTTGAATTCAATGGCGGCCCTGATCGGCTTTTGCGCCAGATCCGCTACGTTGAACTCCACGATGGCATCAACTTCGACCTTCCGGTCGGCGACCTGAACCACCTGGTCCGAGGCAAGAATCTCGGCACGCACCGATGCTGGCAGGAGGGTGCCATCCTTCAGGCCACAGCAAAGTTGGCGAAATTGGTTATTTGCAAGCATATACGGATCAGGCGTTCATTCTGAACCCGACTAGACATATATGTTGCCATATAAATCGATGTTTTAGTGAAAATTGTGAGGTTAAATAGGCTGATCTCGCTCGACAATGAATCCCCTCGCCCTCAGCCTTGTCAGCCATTTACATCGCCGTGCTCATCACATCTCGTCCGCATCCAACCCCCACCCCGAGTTGTTCCCTGTCTGCCGCAGACATCGCAAGTTCGTGTGGATTCCTCTTCTGCCGCTCTGATGAGAGCGTCGATTTCATCGGTGGAACAGTCGCAATAGAAGCGCAGGCCACCGAACTTTTCCTTGACCTGAAATACCTCGAATTTGCGTCCCGTTTCCTCTTCCAATCGCTTGACCGCTGGCTCCAACTGTTCACATAGACGCCACACAATTCCAAACCACCCGTCGCCATGCTCAAAACCGAACGGCATAAGTGTGCGTTGGATACTGCCTTTGACATCAAACCAAGTCGGCCAGCGCTCGACCAATTTTCGCTCCAGTTCCTCTTTCATTCGACTATCTCCGGCCCCTTCTGCCAACAGCGTACGCGCGACCGTCCCGCGCCTACAAAATGCATCTCATTACCAACCCGCGCTATCAGATGTTCCCCAGTCGCGGTGATTCTCGCGCCTCGCTCTCGACTCCGTCAAAATCCAAAAAGTTATCGTCGACTTCCAAAAGGTTATCAAACGCGCAGCTTCGAATTGGCCTCTACTTTCCGTACATTGCGGTCACTCACGGGCCGCTGGAGGTGCCAATGATCGTTCCGCTTATGCTAAGTCGCCGCTGGCAGGCTCTTCTCAGGGATCGCCTGCGCCGGGTTCGCCCCAGCCTTAACATCCTCGCCCTGCTGATCCTATTCCCCGCTCTTGCAATGGCCCAAGGCTCACCATTTGACAACGGCTTTACCGCGTTGCAAACCCTTTTTACCGGAACAGTGGCGAAGGTGGCCAGCCTGATTGCCATCGTGGTTGGCGGCTACCAGTTCGCCCACGGTGAACCCGGCGCCAAGAAGTCTCTGGCTGGCATCGCAGCCGGTACGGGAATTGCCGTGCTTGCGACTAACGTTCTGACCTGGCTTTGGGGCGTCTAGCGGCGACGATGCAGCAGACACAACTGCGAGTCCGGCGAAGAAACCGGGTCTGCAAGAGCTTGCACAAGCCCCTCACATACCTCGGAGTGGAACGGACAATCTTTTACTTCGTATGCGTGGGAGCCGTGGGAGTCTTCAACCTCTTCGAGAGCCTGCTCGCCGGGCTCGTCGTCTTCGTTGGCGGATATGCCTTCGGTCGGTGGATCACCACCACCGACCCGGAAATGTTGAAGATTGTGGCGCAGAGCGAACGCTTCAAGCTGCGCTATGACGCGGGAAAACAAGAGATGCCCGCAGTCGAGGTGCGCTGATGTTTCGAGTGGATCGAGTCCTGAAACCGTGGAAGGAAGCCGCCGCGCTCAACGCGCACTTGAACCTCTATGGGTTCTGGCGTGACGGAGCGTTCCTGACCAAGAGCGGCGACATCGGCATGGTCATGCGCGTGCGCGGTGTTGACTACGAAAGCCTCGACCAGGCTGCGCAAGAGTATGCGGTAAAGCGATTGGAGGCGGCTCTCAAAAGCTTTGGTCCCGGGTTCCATATCTACCAATATCTCTTCAAAACTAATCGGTCGGAAATTCCCTTTGCCGACTACGACGATCCCGTAGTGCAGGCCGCAGTCGATCAGCGCAAGGAGTTCTTCGTTGCCAAGCTCGACCACATTTATCAGATCGAAATCTTCTACGCAGTGGTTCTCGAAGGCGCGCGATCCAAGACTGGCATCATGCCGGCCTTGGCGCAGCTCTTTACCGATCCCAAGGGCGGGTACGAGGAGTTGCGCGCCCAGTTCTCGAACAGCAAGCAGAAAACGCTGCTGCGCTCCCAGATCGAGATCGACTACGCCAAACTGGATCAAAGGGTGCAGAGCTTCGTCCGCCAGCTCTCCGATGCGGTGGAGATCGAAGTACTCGGGGCCGAGGAGTGCTTCACATTTCTACGCCGCCTCGTGAATTACGACCGGTGGCGCATCGAGGGCCACCCGAAGAGTACGCAGTTTCTCGACTACCAGGTGGCCAACTCCGAGATCGAGGCAGAGCGCGATCATCTTCGCGTAGGTAGCCACTTCGTCAAAGTGCTCACGATGCGCGAGGCCATCGCGGAGACACGACCTCTGGTGCTCAAGGCGCTGCTGGACATTCCGGCCAACTTCATCGCTGTCAGTGAATGGGTGTTGCTTGAAAACGCGCAGGCCCGCAAAGAGGTAATGAGACGCAAGCGCCACTTCAACATCTCCAAGACCTCATTTGTCTCTTCTATGCAAAGCGATCCGGCGACGACAAATCCGCGCGATGTGCTGATCGACGAATCGAAGCAGGCGGACATAGAGAATCTTGGCGACTGCCTTCGGGCGCTTGGCGATGGTCAGTCCATGGGTGACTTTTCGCTCACCATTGTTCTTTACGCTGAGGAAATCCGTACCATCGACCGTGTGCTCGCCGACTTCGCGCGCATTTTCACGGCAGCCGATGGCGCGCTGCAGCCAGAGACTTATAACCAGCTCAACGCCTACTTTGCGATCGTTCCCGGCAACTACCAGACGAATCTGCGCAGGATGCTCCTGCTCAACACAAACTACGCTGACCTGTCGTTCCTCTTCACAGTGCATCCAGGAGAAACGCGGAATGAGCATCTGGGCTGCGAATATCTGGCGGTGCTCGAAACCGATAATGCCACGCCCTACTACCTGAATCTGCATAACCGCGAAGTCGCGCACACGTTGGTGTTGGGAGCAACCGGGTCAGGAAAGAGTTTCCTCTGCAACTTTCTGTTACAGAACGCGCAGAAGTACCAGCCGCAGACCTACATCTTTGATATTGGCGGCAGCTTTCAGTCGCTGACGCGCATCTTCGGCGGATCGTATTTGAATGTTGGCCAGGAGTCGCGCGACTTCTCCATTAACCCATTCTCGCTGGAGCCCACGCGAGAGAATCTGCAGTTTCTCTTCTCGCTATTTCGCGTGCTCATCGAGAGCGACCGCTACCGGCTTGAGTTCATCGAGGAACGTCACCTTTACTCCGCCATCGAACGCATGTACATGCTCGACTGCGAGCAGCGCACGGTATCGAACTTCGCCGAGATCATCGGCAGCCTGAAGGAGCGCCTGCACCGCTGGACGCGTGCTGGGCAATACGGCTTTCTCTTCGACAACGTGGAGGACACGCTCAGCTTCAGCCGCTTCCAGACCTTCAACTTCCATGGATGGAACGATGCACCCGAGGTGCTGGAGCCTCTTCTGTTCTATGTCCTACACCGAGCCAGCAACGAGATTGGCAATCCGAAGAAACTGGCCACCTTCAAACTCTTCCTGCTCGATGAGGCGTGGCTATTCATCCGAAACGAAACGATCCGGAATTACGTCACGCAGGCGCAGAAGACATGGCGCAAGCACAACGCGGCAATGGTGCTTGCCACACAGTCCATTAAGGAACTGGCCACATCTGGGATGCTCACCATTGTTGCCGAAAGCTGCCCGACGAAGATCTTCCTCGCGAACCCGGACATGGAGCCAGATGTGTACCGCGATGCCTTCGGGCTGAATGATACGGAGCTTGAACTCATTGCAGGGCTAGTTCCTCCGGGACAGATGCTCATTCGGAAACAGAACGGATCGAAGAAGGTGCACTTGAATGTGGACTCGCTCTCCTACTGGATGGCCACCAACAACGCCAAGGACAATCTTCTCAAGCAGGAGTATTTCGAGCAGTACGGCATCGCCGACGGCCTACGTCGGCTTGCCGAAGATCATCCATTCCGGTCCGGCAAGAAGTTTCTTGCCGTTGCCCGTTCCACAATCACAGCCCCCACAGTGAAAGGAGCCCGCGCCTCATGAAGACGCGTTTCGTCGTACTTTGCTTAGCACTCAGCCTCGTGCTCCCACTCCACGCCGACACCACAGCGCGGACGATTGTCTATCACGCGAAAGACATCGTGAACATTCGCGCCAAGGTCAAATACACCACCCTGATCCAATTGCCCACCACCGAGAAGATCATCGAGGCGGCAACTGGCGACAAAGAATTCTGGATCATTGATGTGGTCGGCAGCTTCTGCTTTGTCCATCCGGCCAAGAGTGGCATTCACTCGAATCTGAACCTGATCACCGACAAAGGCAACATCTATTCATTCACCCTCGAAGACATAGCGGACCGCGCCGGTGACCCCGATTTGAAGGTGATCGTTGAGCCAGTGGACCAGTCCTCCATCGTTGCCTCCGCTGGCCCGGCGCAATATGTTCCGGCTGCACAGGTGGCAGCGGTCGAAGGCCAGCTCCAGGCGCTGCAATCGCATGTCACCCAGGCAGTGGATCAGTACAAGGCGATCTATCCAACCGAGCTCAAGTTCGACTACTCGTACAAGAATAGCGGAGCACCGTTCAACGTGTCCGCTATCTATCACGACTCCAAGTTCACCTACATCAAGTCCGATGCCGCAGAGAAGTTCGCTGTGTATGAAGTGCGCGACGGCTCGCCAAACCTTATCAATTACGAGCTGCGCGATGGGACGTACATGGTGGCCAAGGTTCTCGACGATGGCTACTTTGAAGTTGGCAAAAAGCGCATGGAGTTCAAGCGGAAGGTGCAGCCATGA
>Ga0181525_10004906_pt1 | contig 10096 bp, 7 predicted proteins | sample PEATcosm2014_Bin_48_FD_121100 | JGI IMG/M metagenome (GOLD analysis project Ga0181525, IMG submission 121100) | Peatland microbial communities from MTU Mesocosm Facility, Houghton, MI, USA - PEATcosm2014_Bin06_10_metaG | ecosystem: Environmental > Terrestrial > Soil > Wetlands > Peat | place...
CCGGATGTCTCCTCGGAATCGAATGCCAGCCAGTACATGTGCGCTCAGGGAATCTGCGCCACTCACGGCGGCGGCACCAGCTACGCCGCACCTCTGTGGGCCGGCTTGATTGCGATGGCAAATGAGCAGGCGGCCACGAACGGCGAAACGACAGTCGGATTCATCGATCCGGAACTCTACTCGATCGGATTGGGATCAGACTTCACCACCGACTTCCACGACATCACCAAAGGAAGCAACGGCGGATATTCAGCCGTGGTCGACTATGACCTCGTCACCGGCTGGGGAAGCCCGCAGGGCGTGAACTTGATCAACGCCCTCGCGCCTCCAAAGAAGTAGCTTCGATCGGTGGACGCGCTGAATCGTGCTCTGCGATTAGAATTTCTGTTGGAATTGTCTTGGGGATTGCGACGCCAGATTTGCGAAATCAGGAGATAAGTAAATGAAAAACATGTCAGCATTAGCTGCACTATGCGCCTTCACAATATTCTTCGCAGCGGCGGCGGCCCAGGCCGAGCAACGCCCCCTCCTCACGACCCACGTTCCTCAGGCCGTTGCCAGCGGTGTGGCGCCCTTGGTCGCTCACCTTCCGGGAACGCAGCGCTTCAGCGTGGCGATCTCCTTACCTCCGCGAAATCAGGCTGAACTCGACGATCTCTTCCAGCGCATCTACGACCCGCAAAGTCCCAGCTATCACAAATACCTGACTGTGGATGAATTCACGGAAAGGTTTGGCCCCACCGAATCCGACTACGAAGCGGTGCTGCACTTCGCGCAGACGAATGGGCTGGCCGTGATTGAAATGTTTAATAACCGCATGGTGGTCGATGTCGAAGCCCCGGCAGCGGCCATCGAAAAAGCCTTCCACGTAAGCCTGGGCGTCTATCAGCATCCCGCCGAGAGTCGCACGTTCTACGCGCCCGATCGCGAACCCACAGTCGATCTGGATGTACCACTTCTGCACGTTTCCGGCTTGGATAACTTCACGCTGGCCCACGCGAAGAACATCAAGGTGTCGCATATATCGAGTTTCGCCAGCAAGACTACGGGCTCCGGCCCGGGCGGCGATTTTATCGGCAGCGACATGCGCGCGGCCTACTACGGCTCCGGCTCGCTCAACGGCAAAGGACAATCTGTCGGACTGTTTGAGTATGCCGGATATGAAATCAACGACGTCAAAAACTACTTCAAGGAAGTGAAGCAGCCATTCAACATCCCCGTCAAGGGCGTATCGCTAAATGGAGTCAGCCTGAGCTGTCCTCCGTCAACCTGCGATGACAGTGAACAAGTTCTCGACATTGAGATGACCGCCTCGATGGCTCCGCGCCTGAGGCAGATCGTGGTCTACGTAGGCAGCAGCGATGTGTCTATCTTTAATCAGATGGCGGCCGACAACACGTCGAAGCAGGTAAGCTGCTCATGGGGGTGGTCCGATGACGAAAGCAGCCTCGATCCCATCTTCGAAGAAATGGGAACTCAGGGGCAGAGCATATTTGTCGCCACCGGCGACGACGGCTCGGGCACGCCCGGCGACGTGGTGTGGCCGGCAGACGATCCGTATGTAACTGCTGTTGGCGGCACCGACTTGACCACGACTGGCCCGGGCGGAGCATGGAAATCGGAAACAGGATGGAGCGGCAGCGCCGGCTCGCCTTCGAAGAACGGCATTCCCATTCCCAGCTATCAACAATTGGCGGGAGTCATCAACTCATCCAACGGCGGCTCAACTACGTTGCGAAATTATCCTGACGTCGGAGCCGAAGCGAACACCAATCAATACAGTTGTTACGATGGCGGATGCTTCGAAGGCAACGGAGGCACCAGTTACGCCGCTCCGCAGTGGGCCGGACTCACGGCGATGGCCAATGAACAGGCCGTGAATGATGGCAAATCAACGCTCGGTTTCCTGAATCCCGCGATCTATGAAATAGGAATCGGAACCAGCTACGACAGCGATTTCCACGACATTACGAGCGGCAGCAACGGCGGATACAAAGCTGTGGTTGGTTACGATCTGGTCACGGGCTGGGGCAGCCCCGACGGCCCGAACCTGATCAAGGCGCTTGTGCCCTAGCAGCGGCACAATGAATAAGATTTCACTAATGAGCATTTGCTGAGACTACTGCCGCGATACCTTGGTGACCTTGTGCGCGGCTGATCCGTCCCTTATCGTCATGGCTTGATGCTGCAACGTTCGAGCTAGCACGAGCCTACTTTGCCCCATGATTATTTTCGTTTTCCGCGTTTGTCTCCATCTGCAAGGAGCATTCTCCGTAATTTCTTCGCGGCGGTTCTGCTTCTGGCATTCTGCGCAACCACAGGGTTCGTGCTCACCTCGCCCGCGCAGAAACCTTCAAAGTTCGAACGCAAAGTGCTGGTCTCGGTTAAACCTCAATATCCCGAGGTCCTGAGGCAATCTAAGATAGGCGGCTTGGTTCGTCTAAGAGCTTGGATACTTCCCAACGGGAATGTAGGCAACGTTGAAATCTTGGGAGGCAATCCAATCCTTGCTGAGAGCGCAGTGGCTGCTGTCAAGCAATGGAAATTCGTCCCCGGCCCAATGCAAACCACCGACGACATCTCGCTCAACTTCAACCCGCACGAGAACTAGCTTTTCTTGCGCCTGCGATCTTCCTGCCGCTGACGATTTCTCTGCGTACTCCGTGTCGTCTGCGGTTAGAATTTGATGAATGCCCATCACTCAAACTCGTGAGATCACCGCAGCCAGACGTCTGGAAAACGTCCGATACGCAATACGCGACCTGGCCTGCGTCGCCGACGAGGTTATTCAGCTGGGACACAAAGTTCTGCCGCTCAACGTCGGCGACCCGCTCAACTTCGATTTTCAGACTCCTCCGCACATCATCGAAGCGGCGTACAAAGCCATGCGCGACGGTAAGAATGGATACGCTCCGTCTCCCGGAATTCCCGAAGCGCTCGAAGCAATTCGAGGGGAGGCTGTGCGCAAAGGCATCACCACCGTGCGCGATGTATTCGTCACCTCCGGCGTAAGTGAAACAGTTGACCTCTGCATCAGCGCGCTGGTGAATCCCGGCGAAGACATTCTTACTCCCAAGCCTGATTACCCGCTCTACTCAGCCGTTCTGTGCAAGCTTGGCATAGATCTCAATGCTTATGACTTAAATGAAGACGACGCCTGGCAGCCCGAACTAGCCGACATCGAACGCAAGCTGACGCCCCGCACCCGCGGCATCGTAATGATCAATCCAAACAATCCCACAGGCTCGCTATGCTCGCGTCAAATGCTGGAGCAAGTTGCCGAGATCGCGCGACGCCACAATCTGGTTGTCTTCTCCGACGAAATCTACGACAAGCTGATTCTTCCCGACTCGAACGGAGATGTAACTCCACACACCGCCTTCGCCGCGGTAGCGCCCGACGTTCCCTGCATCACCTTCGGTGGCATGTCGAAAAACTATTTAGTCCCCGGATGGCGCATCGGGTGGGGCATCGTCTCCGGAGACGCCGCGGCCATCAAGCCTTATACCGAAGGCATTCATCGCCTGCTGCGCGCGCGCCTCTGCGCCAACCATCCCGAGCAATACGCAATCAAGCCCGCGCTTGAGGGCCCGCAGGATCACCTCGCCGAAATACAGAGCAAGCTACGATCGCGCCGCGACCTCACGCAGAAGTGGTGTGAGTCCACGCCCCGAGTAAGCTGCGTCGCCCCGCGCGGCGCGTTCTACGCCTTCCCGCGCATCGACATCCCAGAGAGCGACGAAGTCTTCGTCAAAGAACTGATCCGCCAGAAACACGTTATGGTCGTCCACGGCTCCGGCTTCGGACAGAAACCCGGCACGCAGCATTTCCGTATTGTGTTCTTGCCGGATGAAAAAACACTGACTGCCGCCTACGCGGGAATCGCAGAATTTATACGCGAACGCTACGGAGACGCTTGAACGCACCGTGGCGAACCCAACTAATCGAGACTCCGCCGCGAGTAAGGCCGTTGCAGTAGCCCGATCAATTGTCACTTATCAGGTCGGTCTTTCAACCGGCTGCCGACGGATGAGCCGAACACTTTGCTGGCTCGCGCCCCATGAAGTGGACCTACCCACTATATTCAACGAGTATTTGGATAGAGTACGTAGCTTGCCGGTCGGCTCGGAACGTTTGTATTGGAATCGCGATGTCCTTCGGCAGAAAGACATCGAAATCGAGAAAATTAACCAGCAATTTCGTGACCGAATCTTCGAAGCAAGCTGGGCGCTCATCGACCGCTTTGCCGCCTCGGTCCCGGCTGAAATGAAATCAATTGATTGATCATGACCATGGTATAATGACCATGATCGAAAGGATCTCTCCAATGAAAACAATGGCGGCTGGACAGTTCAAAGTTCATTGCCTAAAGGTAATGGATGAAGTCCAGTCAAAGCGCCAAGCTGTGTTGATCACCAAGCGCGGCAAGCCGGTCGCGAAGCTCGTCCCGATCGAACAAGAGAAAGACGATATCTTCGGCTTTTTGAAAGGCAAAGGCAAGATTGTTGGGGACATTGTTTCTCCTATCATTAGCCCGGAAGAGTGGGGCGATCTCTATTGATCCTGCTCGACACCCATGTCGTCGTTTGGTTGGCCTTCGAAGAATCACGTATCTCTAAACGGGCGGAATCTACGATTCTGAAGGCACGAGACAACGGCGAAGGCCTCGCGATTTCCGATATCTCACTTTTTGAACTGGCAAGAGCTTTCAATCGGGAGCGAATCCGTCTCGCCATTAGCGTCGAATCTGCCATAGCGGAAGTTGAAAGCCGCTTTACTGTACTGCCGATCACAGGAGAAATTTCGTTGCTGACCCTTTCCCTGCCCGACGATTATCCCAAGGACCCCGTTGACCGAATTATCGGCGCCACAGCCTTAGTCGAGGGGATTCCTCTCATCACCGCTGACCGCAAAATCCGTGACTCCGGCGCGCTGACCACTATCTGGTGAAAGGTGAGATAGGCGTGCTCTCCATCCCTCATCTTCAGCGATGAACGGCTCGCATTCTCAAAGCCGTTCCCTGACTTTCTCTTTCCCCACGAATCTGCTTAAATCAAATTAGAAGCAACCTGCAGCAAAACGCATAGCTTCATACAAATCGTGGTCGACATTCATTCCCACATTCTTCCGGAAGTAGACGACGGCTCCAAGTCCTGGGAGACTTCCGTCGCCATGTGCCGCATGGCCGCCGCCGACGGCATCACGCACCAAGTCGCCACGCCTCATGCCAACGACCGCTATCACTACGATCGCGAATATCTTCAGGGCCTCGTCGCTCACCTTCAGGGGTTAGTCGGCAGCGCGCCCATCCTCAGCCTGGGCTGCGACTTTCATCTCTCCTACGACAATCTGCAGGATGTTCTCGCCAATCCTGCGCGCTATTCGATCGAGGGTTCGCAGTACCTGCTCGTGGAACTGAGCAATTACAGCGTGCCGCAACAAACTACGGATTGCTTCACACAGCTCGGCGACCACGGCCTCACAGCTGTCATTACCCACCCCGAGCGCAATCCCATTCTGCGTGAGAGCCCGCAGCGCGTGGTCGAATGGGCTGAGCAAGGTTGCGTGATCCAGGTGACCGCTTCGAGTCTCACCGGATTCTGGGGAGAGAGAGTGCGCCGCGCCGCCCAGTGGCTGCTCGAGCACGACGCCGTTCATGTGCTGGCCACCGACGCTCATGACACGGTGAAGCGCATCCCGGTTCTATCGGCAGGCCGCGATGCCGCCGCAGAAATCTGCGGCGAAGAAGTTGCCGAGGCGCTTGTCGAAGGCAATCCGCGAGCGATCATCCAGTCTCAACCGCTTCCCTACTTTCCCCGCCCCGTGCTGGGAAGCTATCGCAAAGACGCCCGCTAGTTGGCAACGCCAACAGTGGTAATGGTCACTCCAAATCCAGTTTGTCATCCCGAGTGAAACGAGGGACCTTGGCGTTTGTCGGCACGGGCAACGCTGGTTGGCGCGCGCAAAAACCAACATCCCTCGTTTACTCGGGACAATTCGTCTTTAGGCTGAAAGATTTCCTTATTGCGGCTTCGCAGGATTTTCAGGAGGCGTGGTGGAGACAGGAGAAATCGGGGTCGTATTCACGCTCGACCCCGGATCGGCGCTATGCGATGTAGGAGTCAAGGCCTCCGCGTGCGGTGCGGCCGGCTCGGTGGTCATCGCGCTCTCGGGATTCAACAGGCGGTCGTGACTTGGCCCCAAGCCCAGGCTGATCAATGCGCGCGAATCCGGTACCACCTTCGTCTGCCAGCCATGATCGGCCTGATAACGCCGCATTGCATCTTCACTGGATTCATTCCAATATCCGGCAGGTTCACCGTCTAAATAATGTTCGCGTATCAATGCTTCCTGAATGGCTTGCGCGCGCTCTGGCTCGATCTTCTGTTGTCCCCGGGCGGTCGTCTTTTTGTTGATGGTCTTGCTGCTGCCGGGCTTACGCGAGGAAGCGTAGGTGGATCTGCCGCGTGCTGAGGACGCCGTGGTTGTCTTCGCGTGCTGGCCGGCCGGGGGATGCGACGCGGTATGAGCTCGGGCCGATGCCGAACCGGCTCTGGAGCTTTTCGCGCTGGCCGTTGTGTGTCTGTTCGAGCCAGCCTTCGTAGAGCCCGATGCAGTTTTAGATTTTGTTCCGGTCGGTTTCGCCGCCGTAGTTTTCGTTGTAAGGTGTCGCGCAGGGGTCGAGTGTACTGTCCTAGACTTGGTGCTGCCCGTCGCCTTCGAGTCCGCAGTGGAAGCCTGCCCGACCGCCGGCAACAAGCTGGCACACATCAGTGCCAAAGCGCAACCTGCGCTCAGCCATCCCTGAAAGCTCGCCCGATTCTTTCGCTTCGGCTCCAAAAAGTGCCCCCAAAACATCAGTGGCCAGCGACCAACAGAATCCTTCTAAATGATTCTGCCGCATTCACTGACCACTGACCACCAATCACTGACCAGTACCTGTTACGGAAGTGTTCCGGCCATGAAGATTGTCCCATCCTGCGCGGTCGACCCTCGCGGACGCACCAGGAATACCGCGTCCTGGCCGCTCTTAAGGCCCGATTCCACCTTGGCGAAATCCTCTTCGCTGTTCACCGCTTGCTTGTTGACTTCCAGGATCACGTCGCCGCGGCCCAAATTGATGTCCTCGGCAAACGACCCCGGCTTCACGTCTTGCACGATCACACCTTTACCAGCCGGTATGTCCAGCCGCTCGGCCATCTCCGGCGTCAACTTGCGAACTGTGACACCCAACTTGCTGGGCTTGGGCGTGCTCTCTTCGTCGGTTGCCTTATCTTCGCCCAAGCGTGCGGCGAAGAGTTTGGCGCGGTCGGCAATAGTTACGCTCGTCTGCTGCTCTTTGCCGTTGCGCAGGAAGCTCACTGCTACCTTGGTCCCCGGTTTGCGCGCCGCAATCTCCGCCACCAACTCCGATCCCTTGGTCACTTTATGCCCATCGACGGTCGTGATGGTGTCGCCCACTTTCAGCCCGGCCTGGTCTGCGGGGCTTCCTGCCACGACGCTCGACACGGTCACTCCAGTGCCAGCACCATACACACGCGCGATTGCCGGATTCTCTACCGAGTCAAACATGATTCCAATCGAGCCGCGGGCCACGCGATGTTCCGGCCCAATCAACTGGTTGTAAACCGTCACCACGGTATTCGAAGGGAGCGAGAAGCCCACGCCCGCGTAAGCATTCGTCTCGCTCAAAATCGCGGTGTTGATGCCAATCACTTCTCCGTTCATGTTGACCAGAGGCCCTCCCGAATTTCCCGGGTTAATCGCGGCGTCGGTCTGAATAAATGTCTGAAACTGCTTACCCGGAACAATGTCGCGGCCTTTGGCTGAAACAATGCCGGCTGTCACCGTGCCAAATTGCCCGAACGGACTGCCGATAGCCAGCACCCAATCGCCGACTTCCATGCCATCAGAGTTGCCCATCTTTGCCGCCGGCAAAGCTTGGTTCATCTCGATCTGGATTACTGCCAGATCCGTTTCCTGGTCCTCACCGACAACCTTCGCGTCGTGCTGCACGCCCGGCGGATCGTCCTGCAGCCGCACGCGGATGCGGTCCGCTTTCTCGACCACGTGCCGGTTGGTCACGATATATCCCTTCGGATCAACGATCACGCCCGAACCCAGCGAATGCTCGCGAATCGCGCCGTCGCCGCCCTGTCCGCCGAAAAAGCGATTGAAAAAGTCATCCATGCCGTTTCCGCCACTGTCGGCGTCCGGATCGTCGGGAACCTGCGTGCCCCGCTTCCTGTGCGGATTTTTTACGGTTGATTCGGTGCTTATGTTGACCACGCTCGGCCCCAACTGCTTGGCGATCTGCGAAAACGCATTGGAAAGCTGCTGCGGCGCAGGCACGGTGAGCGGAGTCGCGTCAGAACCTTTCTGCCCTTCCTTGCCCTTCACTCCATAGGAAACGATCGTCCCAATTAGAATGCCGACCACCAGCGTTGCGACAATGCTGAACGTATAAACCCACCGACGAGTCTTCAACCGCGCTCCTGCTTCCCGCGAATCCATATGCCTACTTCCCTCCGAAATCTGTCCGCACCCTCAATTATACCCGTTTGCCAATCCGTCAGACCTCGTCTGAGATGACGCAACGCTGTGAACTGTGTGGATGTACAGGCTAGCCATTCCGTTTCCTGAGAAAGGCACACACTGGCAAAGTGCCGTTGATATACGGCTTTCTCGCGCTTGCCTACTTCCCGTCATAAACTGTCTTGCCGCCCACAACCGTCCGCAGCACCGTGGTTGCCAGCAGTTTTTCGGGAGAAGCTGCCGTCACGTCGCGATCGAGCACCACGAAATCCGCTAACATGCCCGGCATCAGCTTGCCCTTTTCCGTCTCCTCGAATTCGGCAAACGCCGAACCGCTCGTGTAAGCGGCAATAGCCTGATCCATTGTCAGCTTCTGCTCGGGAAAAAATTCCTGTTTGCCGTCTTCACTCTTGCGCGTAACCGCGGCGTACAACCCGCGAAACGGAGATACCGGCTCAACCGGATAATCCGTGCCAAAAGCCAGAGTTACACCTTTATTCAGGAAACCCGCCCACGCGTAGGAAGTCGCGGCCCGCTTCGGCCCCAGCCGGTCTTTCGCCCAGCGAATGTCGGTAAGCAGATGGCCAGGCTGCATCGAAGCGATCACCTTCAAATCCTTAAAGCGCGCAATCTGCGCCGGTGTGGTCACCTGCGCATGCTCTACCCGCAAGCGGAAATCATCGCCCCCGTTCGGCGCCTTCACTTTCTGCTGTTTCGCCGCCTTCTCAGCCTCCGCGAAAGCATCGAGTGCCATTTGCACGCCCTTGTCGCCAATCGCGTGAAACCCGAGCTGAAAGCCCGCCAGCACGCGCTCTTTCGCCATCTCGTTCAGCTTCGCCGCCTCGTATTGCGGCAAACCCGAGTTCTTCGGATCATCCGCATAAGGCTGCACCAGCGCCGCCGTGTGTCCGCCCAGCGAACCATCCATGAACCCCTTGAGCATTCCGGTATGCAGCATGAGATCCGACTGCGGATGCGCGTCGCGCTGCTTTTTCAGCTCCTCGACCGAATTGTCAAATGTCAACCATTCGGAGATGCGCGCCGTCAGTTTGCCTTCTTTTTCGAGGTCTTCGTAAATCTGAAAACTCTCTCCGCCCGGCGAGTAGTCCTGAGCCGAAGTCACACCGTGCGCGGCGAGATCCGCTAGCGCCACTTCAATTCCCTTACCCCGCATTTCGTGATTCGGCGGCGGAATCACCGCCCGCACTGCCTGCTGCGCCCCTTCGCGCAGAATCCCGGTAGGCTGCCCATTCTCATCGCGATCGATCTTTCCGCCTTCGGGATCGTGGGTTGCGAGCGTGATATTCGCCAACTGCAGCGCCCGCGTATTCGCCACGGCCAGATGTCCATCCACACGGTCCAGGAACACGGGATGCCCGCCCGAAACTTCATCCAGATCCCAGCGGCTGGGCAAGGCCTTTACCGGCCATATGGTCTCATCCCATCCTCCGCCCAGAATCCATTCGCCCGGCTGAGCCGTCTCCACCTTGACCAGAACGCGCTGCCGGAATTCGTCCAGCGTCTTCACTCCGGTCAGATCCACATTCAACTTCTGCAGTCC
>Ga0181525_10004907_pt1 | contig 10096 bp, 8 predicted proteins | sample PEATcosm2014_Bin_48_FD_121100 | JGI IMG/M metagenome (GOLD analysis project Ga0181525, IMG submission 121100) | Peatland microbial communities from MTU Mesocosm Facility, Houghton, MI, USA - PEATcosm2014_Bin06_10_metaG | ecosystem: Environmental > Terrestrial > Soil > Wetlands > Peat | place...
CGCCGTGATGAACTCGTACATGTTGCCCCACGGGACCCGGTGCTCCGAGAGGCCGCGGGTAAGGATCCCGGCAATCTGCGCGATCAGCCCGACGGCGGTCAGGGCGAGCGCCGAGCGTACCCAGAATCCGGGTCTCGGCGTTGCGGCCGATGTGAAGGCCGCTCCCGGAGCGCCCGCGTCAGCGCCATCCAGCGGGCGGGCTGCCGGTCCGCCCGCGGGCAGGGCCCCGGCCTTGCCCGCCCCCGCGCCGACCAGCTCGGGCGCCCTGGCGGGCGCTGACTCCGGCGCGCGCACTCTCCCGAAGGCGAAGTCGCAGGCATAAGCGAGCATCGCGATCGCGTAGATGATCACGGTGGACAGCAGCAGATGCTCACTGACCTGAGCCAACCCGGTGTTAATAGGCATCAGAGCCTCACTCCCCCTCGTCGTGGCCGAGGGCTGATTCGTTGTCGGCTGGGGCGGATAGGTAGTTGTCGGCGGGATCGTCGTCATAGCCTGCGTCGTCGCCGTAGCGGGCGTTCTCGCTGCCCCCGTCGTCCGCTGACCCGGCGGCGGCCGTCCCGGCTGGCTGGCGCCCTCCGTGCGAAGCCATGATCTCCGCGGCCAGCGAGGCGAACTCGGTCTCGAAGCCGCCTGCGGCGTCGGACCTGGCCAGGCCGCCAATGTCGACGACAGTGCCGCCGTCCGGCGCGGCGTGCGCACGCACGAACACCCGGCGGCGCCGGACGGCGAACGACAGCAGCAGCCCGGCGATCGCGATGATCCCGGAGATAAGCGCGGGCACCTGGCCGGGATCGTAGGTGATGGCCAGGCTCGCCCATTGCCGGTACCCGGTAAAGGTGAGCGTGCCCGCGTGGCCGGGAAGCTTGATCGACTGGCCGGGGGCGAGCGGGCGCGGCGCCACCGGCAGCCGCCGCAGGTGGGCGAGATCCAGCTGGTAAACCGACTGCGACGGTCCGCTGTTCAGGCCGAGGTTGCCCGCGTAGGAGACCAGGCTCACCCTGGGCAGCAGGGCCGCCGGGAAGGCCGACTGCAGCCGGCCGTTGACATCGACCGCGGTCGGCAGGAAAACGCCGGCGAAGCCGAGCTGATCCGGGTCGGCGTCGGGCACCTTGATGACGCCCTCGGAGGTAAGCCCGGTTTGCTCGACCGGGATGAACGGCACCGGGCTGTCGAACACCACCCGGCCGGCCCCGTCGGTGACCCGGAACACCGGAGCGTAGCCGTGGCCGATCAGGTACACCCGCACGCCGTCCACGCTCAGCGGGTGGTTGACGCGCAGCAGGAATCCGCGCGCAGGCGCGCCTGGGCGATCGGTGTAGCGAACCGACGCGTCGAACGAGGACGGCTGGCCGCGCAGTGTGCCCGAGGTGATGTAGTGCGCCGTGAATCTGTCCAGCGTGACGGAGAACGGCTGCAAGTCCCCTGGCGTGACCAGGCGCCCTGGCCGGAACTGGTCCAGCGCGGTCGGCGTGTTCGCGAAGGACTGGCCGGAGATCAGCAGCCGGTCGGCCTTGTAGCCGAAGATCCCGCCGATTCCGACCGACCCGAGCAGCGCGAGCAGGGCGATATGGAACAGCAGATTACCGACCTCCCGCAGATAGCCTTTCTCGGCAGCCACCCAGCCGTCTGCGTTATTCAGCCTGAACCCCTTGCCCGATAGCAGCCCGGCCGCGGAGCCGACTGCCTCGGCGGGGGTGAGCGAGGTGCGGTAGCTGGCTGACATGGGAAGCCGGGACAGGTTCCGCGGCGCCCGCGGCGGCAGCTGCCGCGCCGAGCCGGCCAGCCGGAACGTCCGCGGCAGCACGCAGCCGGCCAGCGAAACGAAGAGCAGCAGGTAAATCGCCGCGAACCAGGGCGCGCCGAAGACGCTGAACAGGGAAAGCCGGGCCAGGATCGGGGCCAGCGCCGGATGCGCGGTGTAGTACTGCGCCACCGCGGCCGGGTCGATTCCCTGCTGCGGGATCACCGAGCCCGGCACGCTCGCCACGGCGAGCAGGAAGAGCAGTATGAGCGCGGTGCGCATCGACGTGAGCTGCCGCCAGGCCCATCGCAGCCAGCCCGTCACGGCAAGCCTGAGGCCAGCGGAGAAAGCCGGGCGGCCCTCCGCGGATGACGGCGGGCCGGCGTCCGGGGACGGCGCCGGGGCCGCCCGCACGTCCTCCTCGCTGCCTGAGCCCGGCGGCACGCGCACATCGGTCATCGGGTCGCCGCCCGTGAGCGCGAGATCATGAGGCACCCGCCGCCACGCTGGCGATCAGCCTGCCCAGCGTGGCGTAGGTCGCCTGCCCGACGACCCGCGCCGCGATCCGCCCGCTCCGGTCCATCACCAGGGTGGTGGGAATCGCGGCCGGCGGGACAGTGCTCCGGAAGGCGAGCGCTATCTCGTCGGAGGGGTCGTTCAGGCTGGGGTAGCTGATCAGGAAGGTGTGCTCAAAGGCTTCGGCGGCCGCCGGGCTGTCCTGGATGTCCACGCCGATGAACCGGACGCCACCGGACCGGAAGTGCCTCGCGAGAGCCTCCAGGGTCGGCGCCTCCGCCCGGCAGGGAGCGCACCAGGAGCCCCAGAAATTGAGCACCACGACGTCGCCGCGGTAGCTGCCCAGGCTGAGCCGCCGGCCGCCCAGCGTCGTGCCCTTGACGTCCGGCGCGACCGGGCGCGACCCGCGTGCGTACACGGTGGTGTCGTAGCTGCCAGCGACAAAGCTGGTCCCGTTGCTGGCCGCCGTATCCTGCGCGATCGCACCGCCCGCGCAGCCGGCCAGGGCGAGCGCGATCACTGCCGAAAGCGCGGCTCCGGCGGCGCCGTTCGGCTGACGCAGGGAGCATGCCAGCCGGGCCCGGGCCGCGTGAGCCGCAAGACGCGGGAAGCGCGGCAGGCGGAACACAGGGTGATCTCCTACAGGCAGTAGTATCGCGGCCCCTATTGTGCCGGACCCGGAGGGTGACCAGCACACGGGGCCGGCGTTTCCGCCACTGGGCCGGCCCTGGCCGGGACAGGGTCACGCGCCGGCTACCCGGCTCCGCCCATGGCCTGCGGGCTCCGCATAGGTCACGCCGGTCAGCTTGCCGCCGGCATAGCTGAGGCTCGTCACGCTGGCCAGCGCGCACTGCCGCCGGGCCGGATGATGCCAGAGCCGCCGGCCCTCGGCCCACCTGCGGGTCACCCAGATGGGCAGCTGATGGCTCACGCAGACGGCCTCGTGCCCGTGCGCCGCCTGGGCCGCGTCGCCCACCGCGGCGAGCATTCTCGCCACGATGTCCCGGTAGGGCTCGCCCCACGAGGGACGCGTCGGGTTCACCAGATAGCGCCAGTGCTGAGGACGGCGGAGGGCGCCGTCGCCGATGCCGAAGGTCATGCCCTCGAAATGGTTCCACGGCTCGATCAGCCGATCATCGGTCACCGCCGGCAGGCCGAATTGCGCCTCCATCGGCTCGGCTGTTTCCCTGGCCCGCTCCAGCGGCGAGGTCCTCAGCACGGTTACGTCCCGGCCGGCCAGGAAATCGGCAGCCGCCTTGGCCATCAGCCTGCCATCCTCAGACAGCTGATACCCCGGGATGCGGCCGTACAGGACACCGCGGGGGTTGGCCACCTCGCCGTGACGCACGAGGTGGACGACGCCCCGATCAGGCGGCAGGTGAATCTCAGGCATGGCGAGCACAGTTTACCGGCACGACCGCGCAAGGGCCCGGGACCGTCAGCCGGCGCCGCGGCCGTCAGCCGGCGCCCGTCAGCCGGCGCCCGGCCGGCGCTCAGCCGGCGCCGCGGCCGTCAGCCGGCGCCCGTCAGCCGGCGCCCAGCCGGCTAGCGTGGTCTCAGCACGTGGTTGCGCCTAGGGTTCCGCGCCTCGCCCGCCCCGACTGACCACAATCAGGGCCAGGCGGGCTGGACCGAGCGGCGCCGGGAACCCGCGGATGGCCGGCACAGCCCGCCAGCGGGCCAACACCTCACGGGATAGAAGCCTCGAGGGCTCTGTTAGCCGTGCCCGGAAGGGCCTGACTCGGCAGGAGCCGCCCCGTGAGCCCGACCGCGATCGCCCTGATCCTCGTCGCCGCCCTTGCGCATGCCACCTGGAACCTCCTCGGCAAGCAGGCGTCAGCGGCCGGCGCCGTCTCGTTCATCTGGCTGGTGTCCGCCGCCGCCACGGCGGTATGCGCGCCGCTGATCGCCATTGCCGTGATCATCGGGCAGCCCCGGCTGACCGGGCCGTGCTGGCTCTTCATGGCGGGGACGGGACTGCTGCAGGCCGGCTATTTCCTCTTCCTGCAGAACGGTTACCGGCTCGGCGATCTCTCGTTCGTCTACCCGGTCGGGCGCGGCACCGGCGCGCTGCTCGCCGCGCTCGCCGGGGTCGTCATACTCGGCGAGCGCCCCGGGCCGGTGGCCATCGCCGGGATTGGCTGCGTCGTTGCCGGCATCATCGTCATCGCGCTTCCGGGCGCGGGCGGCAACGCCGGGCCGGCCCCGGCCGCTGACGGCGCGCGCGCCGGGAAGGGCCCGCCCGTGGCCGGCCCGACCGCATTCGCGCTGCTGACCGGCACGTTCATCGCCTCCTACACGCTGTGGGACAAGTACGCGGTCAGCACCCTGCGGACGCCGCCGCTGCTGCAGGGGTACGCGGCCTTCCCGGTCATGGCGCTGCTGCTCGCCCCGCTGGCGCGCCGGGCAGGCGGCCGGACTGCCCTGGTCTGGCGTGCCTACCGGGCGCAGGTCATCGGCGCAGCGGTGCTCGCGCCGCTCGCCTACATCCTGGTGCTGATCGCGCTGAGCTTCACCGCAGTCAGCGCGGTCGCGCCGGCCCGGGAGGTCAGCGTCCTGTTCGGGGTGCTGCTCGGCGGCAGGCTGCTGGGCGAGGGCGGCCTGCCGCGCAGGCTCGCGGCGGCCGCGGCGATCGTGGCCGGCATCGTGGCCATCGCGGTCGCCTAAGCCAGCGTCAGGGCCGGCGTCAGGCCGGCCTCAGGCCGGCGTTAGGGCCAGCGTCAGGCCAGGCATCAAGGCGGGCGTCAGGCCAGGCGTCAGCGCAGCGCCGCGGCGGCGGCCCCGGCCGCGGCCGGCAGCGCGCTGGCGACCCGGCTGAGCGCGGCATCGTCGTGCGCCGCCGACAGGAACCATGCCTCGTACGGCGACGGCGGCAGGTAGACGCCCTGATCGAGCATGGCGTGAAAGAACGCGGCGTAGGCGGGCACCGACTGGCCGCGCGCCTCGCCGAAGTCGCGCACCGGGGTATCGATCCCGAGGAAGAGGGAGAACAGGCTGCCGGCTTCCTGCAGCCGGAACGGCACTCCCTCGGCGGCCAGCGCGTCCGAGGCGAGCTTGGCGATGGCAGCTGCGGCCTCGTCGACCCTCGCGTAGACCTCGGCCGTGCAGGCCCGCAGCGTGGCGAGTCCCGCGGCGGTCGCCAGCGGATTGCCGGACAGCGTGCCCGCCTGGTAGACCGGGCCCTCGGGCGCCAGCCTGTCCATGAGGGCCGCGCGGCCGCCGAACGCGGCGGCCGGCAGCCCGCCGCCCATCACCTTCCCGAATGTCATCAGGTCGGCGCCGACGCCCTCACGGCCGTACCAGCCGGAGCGGGTGACGCGGAAGCCGGTCAGTACCTCGTCCATGATCAGCAAGGCCCCGTGCTCCCGGCAGAGCAGCGCGAGCAGGTCATTGAACCCCGCCGCGGGCGGAACAACCCCCATGTTGGCCGGGCACGCCTCGGTGATCACGCAGGCGATCTGCCCGCCATGCTCGGCGAAGGCCTGCCGCACGGCCTCGGTGTCGTTGTAGGGCAGCACCAGGGTGTCCGCGGCCACCGCGCCGGTCACCCCCGGCGAGTCAGGCAGCCCGAACGTGGCCACCCCGGATCCGGCGGCGGCCAGCAGCGCGTCGACGTGACCGTGGTAGCAGCCGGCGAACTTGACCACCAGCCGCCGGCCGGTGCAGCCGCGGGCCAGCCGCAGCGCGGACATGGTGGCCTCGGTGCCCGAGCTGACCAGCCGGACCTTCTCGACCGGGGCGCGGCGGAGCAGTTCCTCGGCCAGCTCGACCTCGCCGGGCGTCGCCGTGCCGAAGGAGGTCCCGCCGCGCGCCGCGGCCGCCACCGCGCTGATCACCGCCGGATGCGCATGCCCGAGGATCATCGGCCCCCAGGAGCACACCAGGTCCACGTACTCGCGGCCGTCGACGTCGGTGAGGTACGCGCCGCGGCCGGACGCCATGAACACCGGGATCCCGCCGACCGCGCCGAACGCGCGCACCGGCGAGTTCACCCCGCCCGGCGTGACGGCTCGGGCGCGGGCGAAGAGCCCGGCAGATCGCTCTCCCCCGCTCATCCGGCGGCTTCCTCGCAGGCGTCAGCGAGGAACTCGAGCAGCCGGAGCCCGTCGGGCAGCGGATGGTCTTCGGGGCGGCGCAGCCAACGCGCCGTGCCGGCGGCGCCGTAGCGGGACGGCGGGGCGAGCACGTAGCTGTCCCGGCAGTGCCAGCGCAGCCCGGTCACCTGCGTCACGGTCTCGGGCTCGCAGTCAAGATGACAGGACCACCATTCGTCCTCGTCGGCGGGAGCCCCCCGGGTCCGCACGAAGAACAGCGCCCGGTTCCCCGCGCTCACCGCGACCGGGCCGGGTCGGGCTCCCGACTCCCGCATCAGGTCAAGGGCCGCCGTTCCCACCGGCTCCGGCACGTCGAGCACGTCAAACACGCGCCCGGTCGCCAGGATGACGTTCGCTTCCGGCTGGGCGGCCCACAGTCCGGACACCGCCACCGGATCGGCCGTCGCTTCCACCTGCCAGGCAGCGGACATCGGATGGGCGCCAGGTGCCGGGCAGCCCATCCGGTCGCATGAGCAGGCGCGGCCCGTGCCGGCGCCGCGCGCGCGGCCGGGCGGGTGGGTGCCGGCGCACACCGGCCAGCCCATCGCCGCGTAGCCGACAGCCGCGACGGCCATCCGCTCTTCGGCCCTGCGCCGCCCCCGGCGCAGCAGGGTGTCAACCATCAGCTCCACTCCCGCCCCGGCCCGCCTGCGTTCGGCACCGATCGTGCCCGGCTGTCCGCGCTGACGCCAGCGCCACCGCCGCGTAACGTCATTATGCGCGAACGGAAAGTGCATGGTGACCGTTGCGCCCAGGCTAGGCCCATGAGCGGTCATGCCAGGCGCCGTGCCGCCTCGGTCGCCCAGTAGGACAGGATGATGCTGGCGCCGGCCCGCCGGATCGCGGTGAGGGTCTCGATGATCACCCGGTCCCGGTCCAGCCAGCCGCGGGCCGCCGCCGCCTCCACCATCGCGTACTCCCCGCTGACCTGGTACGCGGCCACCGGCACGTGCACAGCCTGGGCGACCAGGCTGATGATGTCGAGGTAGGCGAGGGCCGGCTTGACCATGACGATGTCGGCGCCCTCGTCGATGTCGAGCAGTACCTCCCGCAGCGCCTCCCGGGCATCGGCGGGATCCTGCTGGTAGGAGGCCCGGTCACCGAACTGCGGCGCGCACTCGGCCGCCTCGCGGAACGGCCCGTACAAGGCCGACGCGTACTTCGACGAGTAGGCGCAGATCGCGATGCCGGCGTGGCCTGCCTGGTCAAGCGCCGCCCGGATCGCGGCGACCTGGCCGTCCATCATGCCACTCGGGGCCACCACCGCCGCGCCGGCCTCGGCCTGCGCGACCGCGATCGATGCGTACCGCAGCAGGGTCGCGTCGTTGTCAACGTCGCCGGACGGCGTCAGCACCCCGCAGTGGCCGTGGTCGGTGTACTCGTCCAGGCACAGGTCGGCCATCACCACGGCGGCGTCGCCGACGTCGGCGGCCAGGTCAGCGAGGGCCAGCTGGACGATCCCGGCCGGGTCGTCGGCAGCGGAGCCGCGGGCGTCCTTGACCGCCGGGATGCCGAAGAGGATCAGCCCGCCGACCCCGGCGTCAACGGCGTCCGCGGCCGCCTTCCGCAGGCTGTCCCTGGTGTGCTGCACGACGCCGGGCATGGAGCTGACGGGCTGCGGCTCGCTGATCCCCTCCTTGACGAAAAGCGGCAGCACCAGGTCAGCGGGGCGCACGCTGACCGGCGCCACCAGGCGGCGGATCGCCGCGCTGCGGCGGAGCCTGCGGGGGCGGGCTGCCGGATATCGAGCGCTCATAAGAGGATCCTCACCTGATCCGGCGGCGGGCTCCCCGGCGTCGCTCACTTGGCTTGCGGACGAGCTCCCCTGCCTCCAGGGCGGCGTTGCGCAGGCCGGCGCCGTGCTCAGCCAGGGCGTCGACGAGCGCAGTGACCGAGGGCACGGGCGCGATCACGTCCACCCGGAGCCCGAACTCGGCGGCGGTCTTGGCGGTCTGCGGCCCGATCACCGCGATCACCGTCACCGCGTGCGGCTTGCCGGCGATCCCGATCAGGTTCCGCACGGTGGAGGACGAGGTGAACAGGACCGCGTCGAAGCCGCCGCCCTTGATGGCCTCGCGGATGGGCGCGGGCGGCGGCGCCGCCCGGACGGTCCGGTAGGCGGTGACGTCCTCGGCCTCCCAGCCGAGATCGGTGAGCCGGGCGACCAGGTTCTCGGTGGCGATGTCGGCCCGCGGCAGCAGTACCCGGTTGATCGGGTCGAGCACGTGGTCGTAGGCCGGCCAGACGTCGGCCAGCCCCTCACCGGACTGCTCGCCGTCGGGCACCAGGTCCGCCGTGATGCCGAAATCGCGCAGCGCGGCCGCCGTCTGATCGCCGACCGCAGCCACCTTCACGCCGGCGAACGCGCGCGCGTCCAGGCCGTATTCCTCGAATTTCTCCCGCACCGCGCGGACGGCGTTGACGGAGGTGAAGGCTATCCACTGGTAACGGCCGGTGACCAGGCCTTTCACCGCGCGGTCCATCTGCTGCGGCGTCCGGGGCGGCTCGACGGCGATGGTCGGCACCTGCTCGGGCACCGCGCCGTGCGCGCGCAGCCGGTCGGACACCGTCTCCGCCTGCTCCTTCGTCCGCGGCACCAGCACCCGCCAGCCGAACAGCGGCTTCGTCTCGAACCAGGACAGCCCGTGCTGCGCGGCGATGCCCTCCCCGACGACGGCTACGGCCGGCCCGGATGAGGTCAGCAGGCTGATCCCGGCCGCCTTGAGGTCCGCTGACACCGAGCCGAGGGTGGTGACGACCGTCTGCTGGTCGGTGGTGGTGCCGTTCCAGGTGATGGCGAACGGGGTCCGATCCTTCCAGCCGGCCGCCATCAGCACCTTGGCGAGATCGGCCAGGCCAGCCTCGGCACCGAGGATCACCAGGGTGCCAGGACCCGCCGATACGCGGTTGATCTCGGCGGCGTGGATAATCCGCACGTCGCCGTTCGTGTCCGAGGTCAGCGGGATGCCCGCGTAGGCGGGCACGGCGGTCGCGGCAGACACGCCGGGCACGATCTCGACCGGCACCCGCGCCTTGACGCAGGCTGCGGCCTCGGCCGCCGCGTGGCAGAACAGGAACGGATCTCCGCTGTACAGCCGGATCGCGAGCTGTCCCGCGTGAGCCGCCTTCACCAGCAGCCGCGGGTCGCGGGCGAGCGCTCCGGAGTCGGCGATGGCCGCCTCCGGCCTGATCAGGTGGGCCAGCCGCCCGGCCAGCTCCGGGCTGGCGACCACCAGGTCGGCCTGGCCGAGCAGGGCCGCGGCGCGCAGCGTCAGCAGCCCCTCGTCACCCGGGCCGGCGCCGACGAAGGCGACCCGGCCTGGCATCGCCGGCGCGGCCGGGGCTGCTGGCTGATCTGTCACTGACATGGGGTTCATATGGCATCGTCCCCGCTGCTGATGTGTCCGCCGGACACGCCCGTAAATTTTCCCGCGCCGCGCCGCAGCAACTCGGCGGCCACCTCACGGCCGAGGCTGACTGCCTCGGCCGGCGGACCGCCGGCGCTTGCCCGCAGCACCGTTCCCCCGTCGGCTGCGACGACCACAGCTTGCAGCCGCAAAGTGCCCGCCCCGGCGGCATACGCGCCGACCGGGGCACTGCAGCCCGCCTGCAGCGCGGCGAGCACGCTGCGCTCGGCCGTGGTTGCCGCGTTGCTCGGCGGGTCGTCCAAGCAGGCCAGCAAGCTGGCCAGGTCCGGCCTGGCGGAGCTGCATTCGACCGCGAGCGCGCCCTGGCCCGCCGC
>Ga0181525_10004908_pt1 | contig 10095 bp, 5 predicted proteins | sample PEATcosm2014_Bin_48_FD_121100 | JGI IMG/M metagenome (GOLD analysis project Ga0181525, IMG submission 121100) | Peatland microbial communities from MTU Mesocosm Facility, Houghton, MI, USA - PEATcosm2014_Bin06_10_metaG | ecosystem: Environmental > Terrestrial > Soil > Wetlands > Peat | place...
ACCAACTCCGAAGCGAATGAATTGGTCGACGTAGCCGGAAGGCCAAAACTCCAGCCATTTGCACAGGAAGCATGGAATTCCGCGAACCGCACATTCCATGGCCACCGTCGAGAGTATCGTGATGCCGAACCAGGTCTGTGCCAGAAGATCCTCGTTAAGCGATCCACTGACGATTTGAGTGACCGCTTTCTGCTCGGCGGAAAGTACGCGAGCCAAAATTTCGGAGCGTTCGTGTTCGCTCTCTGCCGGATGCAGCTTCACGATCAACTTGCGTCCAGTGCTCAGGGCCAGATCCGCGAGCGGCGGCAGAATGTCGCGGTAAAATTCTTCCGGACGCCCACCTGACACATCAAACGCTTCCGAGATGAAAAGAATGTTCGGCCGGAAAGTCTCGCGGTTAGGCTCCAATGCGTTCCAGTTCGCCGGCAGTGCGGGCGCGGCAATTTCGACTCTCTCCTCGGGCACTCCGCACCTTCGCACTAAATAATCTTCCTCCATCTTTCCCTTCGCCCAAATGGTGTCCCCGTAGCTGCGCTTAAAGAGGTAGCGGCCATCCAGCGCGCCATGATGGCAGGCGATGTTGGGCAAGGCCCGGGCCTGAGCCAAGAGCAAAGGGATACGCGTGTAAGGATTACTGTCGTCGGCGCAAATCACGGCCTGCACGGGTTCAGCATCGAGAACATTTCGCCAGGCATCGCGAACTTCGAGTCCGTGACGAAAGCGCCGCGGAAAACTATCCAAACACCCGAGCTTTTGCAGGATCTCGAATTCCGCCAAGCCCACCAACTCTCCTCTTAGCAACCGCCAGCGGTTTTCCATCTCGGCATTTTCGTCGCTGCGATCGCGCAGCGAGGCGTACGAAGAGAGCCACGCGGCCGCGACGTTGCGCGGAGGATCTTGCACCCAGCCACTCCGGCGCGTGGCGACGAGAAAGAAATTCTCCTCAGGGAAGGTGTTCGCATAGGCGATGCCGGTGCGCGAGACGTTCACGTAGGCCGTAGGAAGCAGCACTACCGGCCGTGTCGATTGTGGACGCCTTCGCGTCAACCGTCCGCGAAACTGGTATCCCGCATCGTACTTGTCCCAAAAAACATCGATCATCTGCGAAGCAGAGAGTTTGTTGGACACTCGGACCAAGTGCCCAAGGCCGCGCCCTTGGGCTCCCTGCCGCAACGAGAACATGCGCAGTTGCGGCCCAAGCAGACACTGTATAAGACGGGCTTGAAAACAAGGCCGTGAAACATAAACCTCATCGTCTGAGTTGACCGTCTGCGCGAAGCGTTGCAGCGTGATCAGCGTCTCCAACTCGTTGTGGAGGAGAATGGACATGATTTCCCACCAGTCCAGACCGTGTTCGTCGATCAGCCTGCCGCATCCCATAGACAGCAGCTCGCGCACTCGGCGAAAATCGTCGAACCCAAACCCCAGAGCACTGAGACTTGTAACCTCACTGCGGAAGTGACCGCTCCAGCGCGCGTAGCTGCTTACGCCACCCAGGCCCAGATCCACGACCCGGTCCCAGGCCAGACTTGCCCACGGACCTTTTTCAGGATCGTCCTCGGGATGAATGAGCAGAATCTTCATGGTTGCGCTCTGCAAGTCCAGGAAGTCACCACGCGGTCCATCCGCCGTCGACCACGAGATTCGCTCCCGTGACGTAAGAAGATGCATCGGAAGCGAGGAAGAGCAACGGCCCTTGAAGCTCGCGCGGATCGCCAAGGCGCCGCATCGGCACTTTCGCAGAGAGGCGAGCCCCGAACTCCGGATCGCGCTTGAGAAATTGAGCGGGCGGAAACGGTCCGGGACTAATGGAGTTCACGCGGATGCGGTCAGACGCCAACTGGCACGCGGCATAACGCGTCAGTTGAATCAATCCAGCCTTCGCCGCTCCGTAGGACGGTGGGTTATTCGCTCCACTGGTTCCGTAGATCGAAGGATCGGGGCTCACGCTTCCATACATGGAGGCTATGTTAACAACCGAGGCGCCGCCCGGTGTGCGTTTACCCGATTCCTTCAGCAGCGGAAGCGACAACTGCAGAAGCTGGAAAGCCGCGATGACATTTACCCGATAGATTTGATGGAAGTCCTCCGCGGTTGCGCTTTCGATGCTGCCCGGCCGGCCGGAGCTGGCGTTGTTTACGATTATGTCCAACCGGCCGTGCTTCTCCCCGATGTTGGCGATCTGCGCCTTCGCGGCGCTTTCGTCAGTGATGTCGAAGCAAGCAATCGAGGCTTGATGTCCGCCATTGATCAATTCGGCAGCGAAAACTTCAAGAGCATCTTGATGGCGGGCATTGAGTACTACGTGCGCACCCGCGGCCGATAGAGCCTTGGCCATCGATTTGCCCAAGTGTCCCGTAGCGCCTGATAGAAAGGCCACGCGGCCATCCAGGCGAAATTGGGACAGTGGCTCCGGAACACCGGCTTGAGTTTCATGCATGAGCCAGTTTCCATCTTGATGGGTTGAGCAAATCATCGGGAGCAACGGGAAGAGATCTTTCGATCTCTTCGCATTGTTCGGCGGTAAGATTTGGCAGCCGAAAGAGTCCGAGGTTTTCTTCCAGCTGAGACATGATTTCGCATCCCACAACCACGCTGGTTATCCAGGACTGTGAACGCACATAGGCCAGGCAGAGGTCGGCCACACTCTCGCGATCAAACTTCTGAGCAAGCGTCTGCAATGCTTGCAGGCAAGAGTTTGCGTAACTGTGCGAGACCGGCCAGCGGTCAGCCGGATGCAGCAAAACACCTTGCAGAAAAGCGCTGCGTGCGTGCACCACCACGTCGGGGCGTTGGACAAGCTCGCGATCGATTCCGTGGGCCTTCCAGCGCGAATCGATCACGTTTAGCGGCAGTTGCAGGTGTTGGATATCGGGATCATTCAAGGCAGCAAGCGCCTCTGCCGGTTCGTAAATCGAGGCGCCCAGTCTCGTAATTTTGCCGCTATCGCGAAGTTCGAGCAAACGCTGCCATGCTTCGCCCCGCCACGCATCATGGTGATGCCAACGGTGGAGGAGCAAGGTTGTCAAACCGGTTGTACCGAGGGCCCGGCATGAACTGCTCACGCTCTGATCGACTGCAGCTCGCACTTGCTCAGCGCTCGCATCGGGTCGAAGCGCTGTGAGTGTATCGAGTTTGGTTATCACTTCGACGCGCGAGCCCCAGGCGCCAGAGAGCGCCTCGCCGAGGATTTGTTCTGAGTCCCCATAGGAGCGCGCGGTGTCGAGCGCAGTCACGCCGTGGGCAATCGCGTGGCGAACGATGGCAATTGCGTCGGACCTGCGAGGCTTGCCGGTGCCGTTCACTACACCGTATTCCATTCCCAGTTGAACTGTCCCAAGCGTCATGGCGCTGTGCACCCGGTTGTTGATCACGCGGTACGCTGGTTCGCCGGGAAGCGTGCTGAGTTTTTGCGTCAGGGCCAGCCAACCGATGGCAACCGGGTCGTCTATTGAACTAAACAGGCGGAGGATTCTCTGGTAATCCTGCTCGTCGTCGATGGTGCAACGCAAATGGCTGTAGTCAGGAAGCTCAGGGCCGAGGGGCGAGTAACTTGTCGCGGAACAATTCCGGGCCATCCAGGGGCCGACGTGTTCGCGATCATACGCGCTGCTTGCGGCAGCATGGGTTTTTCGCAACGTGTCGACGGAAAAAACCTCGCCGCCCAAGCCATAGGGCAAGCGGCTTTGGGGCGAGCTGACGCTGAGATACTCGCAGTGAGCCTTGAGAAACGCAGACGTCAACTGCTCCACAAACTCGCCATCGGGCAGGACATTGTCACCGGTCAACCGGATCACGATGCAATCGCCCGGCAGATCCAAGGTGGCGCAATAGTAGCGTCCCAGAACATCGTCGAGCGCACCGCGAAAGACTTTGATCCCATAACTGCGAAAAGTTTGTGCCAACTCATCGTCGGAAGAATGGTCGGAAGTGGCCACCAAGAGTTCGTGACCCCGGTTCGCAGCCCTCAGCGCGGCCAAAGCCGCGCTGGGATATCCAGCGACTGGAAGCAGCGCCTTCCCGGGCAATCGAGTGCTGGCGGTGCGCGCCTGCAAAATGACGATGACTTTCATGATTTCCAGTTCAGCGGAAGTCTCATTCCAAGCGAAACGGGATCTCCTCTAGCCGATGTCCGATGTCCCAGTGCAGACTCTCAACGCAATCGCCACCAACGGCGTCTACCGGGAGTAGTGACCCACAACCTTGCACACGGCCTGGATTACGTCTTCCACATCACTGTCGCTCATCGCATGAAACATCGGAAGGCTGATCAAGCGCTCGTAGGCGTCTTCCGCGATGGGATACTCGCCTCCTTGATATCCGAAACGGTCGCGATAGTAAGGATGACGATGCACGGGAATGTAGTGAACGTTGACCCCAATGTTTTCTGCACGCAGTGCCCGGAAAATGCGCCGCCGGTCCGCCGTAAGTCTTTCGAGATTGAGACGAATGGGGTAGAGATGCCAGGCAGGGTTCACACTGGCCCGCACCGCGGGCAGCATTACGCCAGCAAGGTCGCGGAACGCGGCCGTGTAGCGAGCCGCAATTTCCCGCCTCCGCAAAAGATTCGCTTCCAGCTTTTTCAGCTGCGACAATCCCAGAGCGCAGGCGATATCCGTAAGCCGGTAGTTGAAACCCAGCAACACCATTTCGTAGTGCCATTGTCCGTCGGTCTGTCGCTGGCGCGCATCGCTCGAAATGCCCTGATTGCGAAACCGTCGCAGCGCTTCGGCGTAATCGGCACGGTCTGTGGTAACCATGCCGCCTTCTCCCGTGGTAACGTGCTTTACCGGATGAAAGCTGAAGACGGTCATGTGTGCAATGCTGCCGGCGCACCGACCTCGATACTCAGCCCCTAGCGCGTGACAGGCATCTTCGATCACGACCAACCCGTGGCGCGCGGCGAGTTCCATGAACGCATCCAGCTCCGCCGGATGTCCCGCATAGTCCACTGGCAATATAGTGCGGGTGCGCGGAGTGATTTGGGACCCGACATTCTCTGGATCCAAATTGAGCGTGTCGGCTTCAACGTCTGCAAAAACCGGGGTCGCACCCTGATACAGCACGCAGTTCGCCGTGGCCGCAAATGTAATGGGAGTCGTGATGGCTTCATCGCCCGGCTTGAGATCTGCCGCGAAGGCTGCGCCATGCAGGGCTGCCGTTCCGGAGCTGAAACTCACGGCATGTTTCGCTCCCACGCGGGCAGCGAACGCTTCTTCAAATTCGCCAACCTTCGGCCCCGTGGTCAGCCAGTCGGAGCGCAGCACGTCCACCACCGCCTGAATGTCATCTTCTCCGATCGACTGCCGCCCGTAGGGAAGAAGTTTGCTCCGAACCGGGGTTCCTCCATCGACGGCGAGTAGTTCTTGCGTCACGGGTGTCATAGGCATAGCGTTAGTCACCCTCGGCATTCTGATCGCTCTGCTCGAGTGGATATTTCAGCCCCACCGCACCGTTAAGCCGGCACGCGAGCCTGCGCCGCAGTTCCGGGCTCGATCAGTTCCTGGAGTTGCTCGTGGCTAAGCCACTCTTCGTTGCTGTCGCTGGTGTAGCGAAAGCCCTGCGGCAGTTCGCGGCCTTCGAGCCAGTTTCCTTTTTTCCACCAGGGATGCGAGGGCTGGATGATATACATCTCGTCTACTTCAACGGTATTGCGCGCCTCATCTTCCGAGAGCAACACCTCGTGCAGTTTCTCCCCGGGACGAATGCCGATGTATTCCACGGCACACCCCGGAGCAACGGCCTCGGCGAGATCGACCAGCCGCATGCTGGGGATCTTGGGCACGAAGATTTCGCCGCCGTGCATCTGCTCAATCGAGCGAATCACAAAGCGCACGCCATGTTCCAGAGTGAGCCAAAAGCGGGTCATGCGCGGATCGGTAATGGTGATCCGGCCCCGTTTGCGCTGCTCGGCGAATACGGGAATCACGCTGCCGCGGCTGCCGACTACGTTTCCATAGCGCGCGCAGCTGAAGCGGGTGTCCCGCGCTCCCGCATAGGCATTGGCCTGCACGAACATCTTTTCGGCGCACAGCTTGGTGGCTCCGTAGAGGTTGATCGGATTCACCGCTTTATCAGTACTGAGAGCGAGGATGCGTTGCACGCCCTGATCGATGGCTGCGTCGATCACATTGCGGCCGCCCATGATGTTGGTCTGGATGGCTTCGAATGGGTTGTACTCGCAGGCTGGAACCTGCTTCAACGCCGCCGCGTGCACTACCACGCTCACCCCAGCCAGAGCGCGCTGCAGCCGGCCGGGATCGCGCACATCGCCGATAAAGTAGCGCAAGCTTGGGTGATCGAAGCCGGAGGAGCGCATGTCATGTTGCTTAAGTTCGTCGCGGCTGAAGATCACCAGCCGCCGGGGATGATATTCCCGCAACATGATCTCAGCGAACTTCTTCCCGAACGAACCCGTACCGCCCGTCACCAGCACTTCTTGTTCCGACCAGTTCATCAGGACCGCCTCACTTATCGTACCTGCGCATGCAGCCGTCTTCGAGCGATTGCCAGTAAGTATAGCGGAGTTTTTCTCCTTCGCGTGAGTTGCATTGTTGCAGCAAAAACTCTCCTTCGAAGTTCGTGAATGGTTTTTGAGCAAAGCGATGCTAGAATATCCGCGAAACGATCCAACACTGGTGCGCAATGCGAGTCCCGGGCGATGAACCAGCCATCGAATCGCCGGGCTCTGAGTTGCGGGCGTCAGAACGCCCGTCCAGCCTCAAGAAGGCTGATATTTGTTGAGGAGAATGCATGGATTCAGGACCGCTGGTGCAGGCCAATAGTCCAATTGTTCGCGAAATGCAACCGGCGGCCGCGGACTTTGGGAGGTCGATCGGCCCGCGCATCTACCCCGAGCTGTTATCCCAGGAGTCCGCTCTAGGCGAATACATTCGCGTTTTGCTGAAGCGCAAGTGGACGGTTCTCGCCTGCCTGCTCACCATTTTTTCCGTGGTTGCCGTCGCCAGCCTGAAGATGACGCCCGTCTATGAGGCCGGTGGAAGTATCGAAATCAACAAGCCGGATTCCGGCCTGGTCAATTTCAGCAATTCTCCGACTTTCAACGTTGACTATTACGATCCAACCGAGCTCGAAACCGAAGTCAAGATTCTGCAAAGCGATTTGCTGGCCTTACAGGTAGTGAAAGAACTCGCTCTCGACCGGCGGCCGGAGTTCGGCGGGAAAACTCCAGCTCTGCCCTCATCGCTCGATCTTGCGCCCGATCCCCTGCAAGCCGATTCCGGCCGGACTTCCGCCTTGATTTCTAATTTCCGGGGAAATCTGAGAGTTTCTCTGGCTCCCAATACGCATATCGTCGAAGTCCACTTCCGCAGCCCAGACAAGGAGTTGGCCGCCGAAGTGGTGAACACCCTGATGAGCACTTACACAGAGAACAATTTCAAGTCCAGATTTAATTCCACGATGCAAGCCTCAGACTGGCTTTCGAAGCAACTCGTAGATCTGCAGATGAAAGTGGAAAGCTCGCAGGAAAAACTGGTGCGCTACCAGAAAGAGCATGAAATTCTGGGCATCGACGAAAAGCAGAACATCACCACGGAAAAGCTTGATGAGTTGAACAAAGCGCTCACCCTGGCGGAATCGGAGCGTATGGACAAGGAATCCGTTTACCGCCTGGTGCAATCGGGGGACACGGACACAGTGGTATCCGCCGCCAGCGCGCTCGATGCGGCTGGTACCGGAACTCAATCTGCCTCTGGATTGCTGGAGCTTCTGCGCTCCAAAGAAGCCGACGTAAAGATCCAGGCGGCCGAGTTGAGTACGCAGTTTGGGCCTTCTTACCCGAAGGTCGCACAATTGAACAGCCAGCTCAAAGAAATCGACGCGCAAATTTTGCTCGAAACCAAGAAGGTCGTGGGCAAAATTCGCGGGCAGTACATGGCGGCCCAGCAGCGGGAGAACATGCTGCACGACGCTCTCGAGAAGCAGAAGCAGGAAGCCAACAAACTCAACGAAAGCGCAATCGAATACAGCATTCTCAAACGTGACCTCGAGAGTTACCGCACGCTCTATGAGGGACTTTTGGAGAAAATGAAAGAGGCCGGCGTATCGGCCGGCCTTAAGTCCAACAACTTCCGCATCGTCGACAGTGCCCGCGTCCCAACCGCGCCCATTGAACCCAATATTCCGCGGAATCTCTCTTTCGCTTTCATGCTGGGCTTGACGTCCGGTGTAGGACTCGCCTTTCTGCTAGAGGGACTGGACAACACAGTACGTACGACCGAGCAGGCGCAAATGATCTCCGGCCTCCCGCCGCTGGGCATGATTCCGCTGGGGTCGAGAACGGCGCGTGAAGGCGCAAACGCTAAGCGTCTGGTGATTGCCACATCTAAAGAGGCAGTTGAGTTAGTCACACAAGTCCGGCCACAGTCGCAGATGGCGGAATCCTATCGCGCGTTACGTACTTCGCTCTTGCTCTCGAATCTGGGAGCACCCCCCAAGGTGATCATGATCACCAGCGCGCTTCCGCAGGAAGGAAAGACGACAACCAGCATCAACTGTGCGGTGGTGTTAGCTCAAAAGGGTATTCGAGTCCTTCTGATCGACGCCGACTTGAGACGGCCGAGTATTCATAAGACTTTGGGGATGGGTCCGCGCAGCGGGCTCAGCAATGTACTTACTGGGAGCGCGACCCTGCAACAGACGATTACGCGATCGCCGATTCTGCCCAACCTGTCTGTCTTACCGGCGGGAACCCCGCCGCCGAATCCGGCTGAACTGCTGGCCTCTCCCAACATGCGGGATGTATTAGAGGAATTGCGTGGGCAATATGATCACATCGTGGTGGATACGCCCCCGACCTTGTCGGTCACCGACGCCGTGGTGTTGTCGCCGCGAGCCGACGCCATCGTGCTGGTTATCCGTTCCGGACAGACGACGAAGCAGGCGCTCCGCCGTTCGCGCGATATCCTTACGCAAGTGAACGCGAAGGTTTCCGGAGTTTTGCTAAATGCGGTCGACCTGAGTTCGCCCGATTACTACTACTACTACGAATACCAGGGCAAGTATTCGCGCTACTATCGCGACGGTGACGCTCATGATGACGACGAAGAGGATGGCGACGTCGAGGACGCCGCCGAAGCATCGCCCAACAGCGCATAGCTAAACATCGTTGGGCTCGTGATTTTGCGGCGCCTGTCCTGACAAAAATGCAGATTCCTCTCAATTCCATTTGGCGGAAAAGACTCGCCGTTGGCGCGGCCGCGGCGCTCTGCCTGATCTATATATTTCTGGCGGGGCGGCTATTCGTCGCGTCCTTGTTCGCGGAGAAACCGGAGCTTGCCAGTCTGGAGCGCGCAGCTCGTCTCGACAAGGGCAACGCCGAATATCGCAATCATCTGGGACGGTACTTTGCGCTGGTTGCCAGAGACCCAGGAGCAGCCATCGAACCCTATCGCGCTGCCGTGCAATTGAATCCTCATTCCGCCCGCTACTGGTTCGATCTGGCGTCGGCGTACCAGGTGCTGGGAGATACTTCGAATCAAACCTGGGCATTGCAAAACGCAATTAAGGCGGATCCCACCACGCCCGATGTGGCCTGGGAGGCCGCCAACTTTTTTCTGGTACGAGATGACAACGAGACAGCATTGCGTGAGTTCCATGTGGTCCTCGAGAATGAGCCGTCCATGGCGGGCCTCGCCATTCAATTTTGCTGGCGAATCGAACCGGATGTGGATGCACTTTTGCGCGACGTTGTTCCAGCGCGGTCGACGGCCTACGCGGCTTTTCTCAACCTGCTTATGAGCAAGCAGGAAACGGCTGCCACGGCGAAGGTGTGGACGGCTCTGATGGCTACGACGCAAACCTTCGAGATGTCTGAGCTCAACGACTATTTTCAGTACCTGCTCAATCACAAGGATGTGGATCAAGCGCGTCTGGTCTGGCAGCAAGCGGCGCCACGCTTCGGCTTGTCGGGTTATGTGCCCACGCGGAACAACTTGATCGTCAACGGCAACTTCAGTCTGGATGTTCTGAACGGCGGTTTCGACTGGCAGTATCAAAAACAGCCGAGCGTAACCCTTACCCTCGATCCCAGTGATTTTCACGGCGGAGCGCGCCGCTCGTTGCTGATCTCCT
>Ga0181525_10004909_pt1 | contig 10094 bp, 8 predicted proteins | sample PEATcosm2014_Bin_48_FD_121100 | JGI IMG/M metagenome (GOLD analysis project Ga0181525, IMG submission 121100) | Peatland microbial communities from MTU Mesocosm Facility, Houghton, MI, USA - PEATcosm2014_Bin06_10_metaG | ecosystem: Environmental > Terrestrial > Soil > Wetlands > Peat | place...
GCGTCCGGCGCTCCTCGACCAAAACGCGCACGGTCGTCCCCAGGCGCTTGCTTCGCGCCCGCTCCGACGCCAGCCGTTGCGCTTCGCGCAGACGCACCAATCGTTTGCGGCGCTCGCGCGCGTTTACTTTTCCGCCGAGCAACGCCCCGGGCGTGCCTTCTTCCGAACTGTATTCGAAGAATCCGACGCGATCGAGTTCGGCACGGCCGATCCACTCTTCAAGGTATCGCACGTGTTCCTCGGTCTCGCCTGGGAAACCGACGATGAAGGTCGATCGCATCGTGATCCCCGGTACCCGGTCGCGAAATTCGTTGATGATCTCGAGATAGCGCTCGCCGTTGGAGGGCCGCAGCATTGCCCGCAGCACCTCGGGATGAGCGTGCTGCAGCGGCATGTCCATATACTTGCAGACCTTGGGCAGCGCGGCCATCGCGTCGATGAGTTCCCGGTCGACCGTGGCCGGATAAAGATAGAGCAGCCGGATCCACTCGATGCCCGGGACCTCGTGCAGTTGCTCGAGGAGATCCGCGAGGCCGCCGCGGCGCGAGCCACGGTCGCGGCCATACATCGACGTATCCTGCGCGATCAAGATCAATTCGCGCGTCCCGGCCTGCGCGAGCGCGTTTGCTTCCTTTACGATCGACTCGATACTGCGGCTGCGAAACGCGCCACGCAATTTCGGAATGATGCAGAACGTGCAAGGGTGATCGCAGCCTTCGGCGATCTTCAAGTAGGCCGTGGCGCGCGGCGTCGTGACGAGCCGCGGCAGAAAATCGTGCTCGGGTTCGGCCTCGAAGTCCAAACGCACGGGACGTTGGCCCGCCGCCACATCGTCGAGCAACTCGACGATGCTGCCGTAGGCACCGGTGCCGACGACGCCGTCGATCTCGGGAATCAACGACTGAAGCTGTTCGCCGTAGCGCTGCGCGAGACAACCGGCGACAACCAACTGCTGATGTTTGCCTTTACGCTGCGCGTGCTCGAGAATGACCTCGGTCGATTCGGCTTTCGCCGGATCGATGAACGCACACGTATTGATGACGACGGTATCGGCCGACTCCGCGTCGCCGGTTAGTTCGTAACCCGCAGCGCCGAGTTTGGCGATCATCACCTCGGTATCGACCAGATTCTTGGCGCAGCCTAGGCTGACGAACGATACGCTGGGCACGCTACCTAAAATTCACGAACTGCAGCGGCAGCTCGTACTCCATGGCTTTGAGCGCGGCGATGACCGCTTGTAAGTCGTCGCGGCTTTTGCCGGTGACTCGAATCTGCTCGTCCTGATACTGCGCGTTGACCTTAAGCTTGAGCGCTTTGATCTTTTCCATGAGCGCTTTGCTCTTGTCTTTCGGGATGCCGCTGCGCAGCGTGATCACCTGCCGCACGGTCGAGCCGGCGGCCGGTTCGACTTCGCCCATCCCAAACGCCTTGATGTCGATGCCGCGCTTCGTCGCCTTGCCCTGCAGGATGTCGATGACGTTACGCATCTTCATCTCGTCGTCCGAGATAACGGTGATCTTCTTGTCGTCGCTCTCGATCGACGTCTTCGAGTGCTTGAAATCGAAGCGATTTTCGATTTCCCGGCGCGCTTGGTTCAGCGCGTTATCTAGCTCTTGCTGATCGATGCGCGACACAACATCGAACGACGCTTCGCTCGGCATACATGGCTCCTAGGTTGAGGCCTCTACAACGCAAAGCTGCGTTCCACGACGTCGCCCGCCTTGCCGAGTGGACCGATGTCTTTGCCATCGACCAGAATCTCGACGCCGCCGGCATTGCCGATCCGCAGCACCGCCGTTTTTCCCTGGAACCGCCGCGCGGTCCCAGCCGGAAACGTACCCTCCATGCTAACATTGCCGTCAACCGCCACCCTAACCCACGAGGCGCCGGTGAAGCGTAATTCCAGGGTGTTGGCCCCGAGCGGTCCCGGGCTGCCGGAGGGCGAGGACAAGGGACTGCCCGACGCTCCGGGCGACGGCGAAACGCTGGGCGCGCCCGAGGGAGACGTACCCTCCGAGGGCAACGGCGAGTCGCTCGCGCTCGGCGCCCCCGATGCGAGGGCCGCGGGCGAGGGGGAGTCCGAGGCCGACGCGCTCGGAGTTGGGCTATTGGCGCCCGGGCTATTAGAAGGAAGCGCCGCCACCGAGGGGTTCTGGCGCTGATGCACGGTCATCGCGCTGTAGGCCACGTAGGCCACGAGCAGCACGGCGACGAGCGAAGCGGCCCAAATGAGCCAGGACAATTGGCGCGGCGGCGGCGCCTCATCCACGAAATAATTGGTCTTTGCCCCCGAGGGCGGCGGGGGAGCCGGGGCGTTTCGCGTCTCTCCGGCAAATTCGGCGACCACCTCTTCGGTGTCGAGACCCAGAAAGCGCCCGTAGGTGCGAAGAAAACCGCGGATGTAGACGGGGGCGCCGATCGCGCTCCAATTCTCGTCTTCGATGGCAGCCAGGTACACCGAGCGAATGCGTATTTGCTCGGCAACGTCCGAGAGGGAGAGGCCTCTAGCCTCGCGCGCGGCGCGGAATCGTTCACCCAACGCTGACATTGGGGCTTTCAGTTAGTCCATTTCTCCTGTTATCCTGTGGAATCAGCATCATGGAAAAAGTCCGGGTAATTGCCGCAATGAGCGGCGGCGTCGATTCTGCGGTCGCGGCAGGCCTACTCGTTGAGGCCGGCTACGAGGTTATCGGCGTCACGATGAAGATGTACGCGCCGACCCGCGCCCCGCACGCAAAAAGTTGTTGCGGCATCGACGACTTCGACGACGCCCGCCGCAGCGCAGCCGTACTCGGCATTCCCCATTACGTGCTAAATTTCGAAGAAACGTTCCGGCGCAACGTCATGGAACGTTTCGCCGACGACTACGCGGCCGGCCGGACCCCGAATCCGTGCGTGTCCTGCAACAACTTCGTAAAACTCGGCACGCTCGCAGAATACGCCGACCGCCTCGGCGCCACGTACATCGCGACGGGACACTACGCGCGCCTCGAACACCGCGAAGACGGCCCGCACCTGTATCGCACCGAAAGCGCTAAGGACCAGTCTTACGCACTCGCGCAGCTCACGCGCGATCAGCTATCGAAGCTCCTGCTTCCAATCGGCGCGTTCGATAAGGCGACTACGCGCGAACACGCGAAGCGGCTGGGACTTCCCGTACACGAAAAACCCGAATCGCAGGATATCTGCTTCGTTGAAGGCGGCGACTATCGCGATGTCCTTGCGCGCGTTCGCCCCGATATCAACCGCGAAGGATCGGTCCGAACGTCCGCCGGCGAAATCGTCGGCGCGCATGCGGGCATCGCCAACTACACGGTGGGCCAGCGCGCAAAGCTTCCGGCTAGCAACGACGGCGCCCGCTACGTAACCCGCATCGACGCAACCACCAACACGATCGTCATCGGCCGCGAAGACGAGTTGCTTGCCGACGCACTTATCGCCGACGAGGTGAACCTCATTCGCGGGGAGCGCTTCGGCGAATCGAGTACGCCGGTCATGGCGATGATTCGCTACCGCTCGAACCCGCAAGCGGCCCACGCCACGATCCAATCCGATGGCGCGCTACGCTTGACGTTCGAAGAGCGGGTCCGCGCGATTACGCCCGGCCAACTCGTCGCGTTGTTCGATACGCAATCGGACGAGGTTCTCGGCGCCGCCACAATAAGAGCAACCGTCTAAGGCCGGGGGCCGGCCTTAAGCGGTTGCGAGGCTCATATCCCCACGAACGTTCCAGTACGTGTCGCGGATGACGGGCGTAAAGCCGGCGCCGATGATGGCCTTTTCGAGATCCGCGCGGGTCGCTTCGTTGGTGGCGCCGGCATCGCGTACGACGCGGTCTTCGATGATAACGCCACCCATGTCGTCGCAGCCGTAGAACAGCGCGAGCTGGCCCATCTTCAATCCGGGCGTGAGCCACGACGCCTGGAGATGAGGGAAGTTGTCGAGATAGAGCCGCGACACCGCCAGCACGCGCAGGTACTCGAGTGCGGTTGCTTCTCGCCCGCGTAGCGGCGTTTTAAACGGGACGTAAAACCACGGGATGAATGCGGTGAAGCCGTGCGTTTCGTCTTGTAACTCGCGCAGAACGTGCATGTGCTCGATGCGCTCCTCGTCGGTTTCGATCGAGCCGTACATCATCGTCGCGGTGGTCTTCATGCCGAGGTGATGGGCCTGGCGCATCACGTCGAGCCATTCGTCCGGGGTGACCTTGCGGGCAGAGATGCGTTTGCGTACGCGTTCCACGAGAATTTCGGCGCCCGCGCCCGGAAGTGACTTGAGGCCCGCGGCTTTGAGGCGTGCGAGCACCTCGCGCGGGGACATGTCTTCGACCTTGGCTAGGCCCGTGATCTCCGAAACCGAGAGCGAGTGGATGTCGACGCGGGGAAATTCGGTGCGGACGCGCGCGAAGAGTTCTTCGTACCACTCGATCCGCAAGTCGGGGTTGACCCCGCCTTGGATCATGATTTGCGTGGCGCCGAGGTCCGCGGCTTTTTTGACGCGCGCGATCACCGCGTCGTGATCGAGGGTGCGACCCTCCTTGTGATACTCCGGGCGGAAGAACGCACAGAACGTGCAGTGCACGTTGCAAACGTTGGTGTAGTCGATCGTGCTGTCGATGACGTAGGTGACGTCATTTGTGGGGAAAAGCGCCATGCGGCGCGCGTGTGCGGCGGCTCCGAGTTCGTGCAAGTCGCCTTCGCGATAGATGCGTACGCCCTCATCGAAGGTAAGGCGGCCGCCGTTCGCTGCGCGTTCGATGAGGCTAGCGACTGACGACACCGATGACCTCCGGGAGCGACGATGGAATTCGTGCGAGCGCGCCGATGGCGTGCAACTCGCGACAGTAGGTGGCAAGGCCGGTCTGCGCCGCAGAATGGAACGTGAAATTCAGCTTGCCGTAATACGTTTCGTAGAAGCCGGGCGCACGCGGGCGCGCCGCCTGCGCTTCCGCGATCACGGCATCCATGTGCGAGCGCGACCACGTGTAGGAATCGGTGAGCGCGTGCATGCACTCGCGGATGCCCTCCGGATTGCGGTCGTAAGCGTCACGTCGCGCAACCCAAACCGCAAACACGGTGTGCGCGCCCGTCCATTCGTGCCACAGTTTGCCGAGATCGTAGACGTCTTCCCGCGGAAATCGTTCGAGCGCGTCGATCGCCGAATCGCCGATCAGCAGTGCGGGTTTGCCGTTCGCCGCGTCTTCGAGCGGACGCGCCGACTCAACATACTGAGGCTTCACGCCGTAGCGGCCTTCGAGCACGACGCGCAGCAGATTGCGGCCGGTCGCCGATTCGCCGGTGAGCGCCACAGGGACCGCGTCGAGAAGCGCCGGCGGGGTTGCCGAAACCAGCACGACCGACACGACTTCGTCGCGCGCGCCGATGCACAGGTCGGGAAGTAAGACCAGGTCGTCGGCGTTTTGCGCCCACGCGAACGCGCTGATCGGACTCAAATCCAGCTCGCCTCCGAGCAGCATCGCGTTTAGGCGCGCGGGCACGTCAGCGTGCAGCGTTCCGGGGTAGGAGATGACCCCTGCATCAAAGGCCGCATAGATCGGGAGATCGTTCGTGTAAGCGATCCTGCCGCAGCGCAACGGCTGCATCAAGCGGTGACCAGATCCTTCGCGGGCGCGGGCGGCGTCCAGTCGTGGGGGAACGTTTCGTACGTCGAATTGCGGCGCACGGGAACGTAGCCGGCGTCTTCGATCAAACGGCGGAACTCGCGATCGTCGACGTATTGTCCCGATTGCGTACCCGACGAATGATAGATCAACTCCTCATCCGTCGAGCCGTGGGTGCCGTCCATGTCGTCGGCGCCATATTGGAGCGCGACCTGGCAGATCTTCAAGCCTTGGATCATCCAATAGGCCTTGATGTGATCGAAGTTGTCGAGCATCAGACGTGCCACGGCAAACGTCTTGAGGTCGTCGAGGCCGCTCGTCCAGCCGCAATCGGACAGCTCGTTTCCGTCGGGGTGAAACGCGAGCGGAATAAAGGCGTTGAACCCAGGCGAGCGCCGCTGCGATTCGCGAAGACGGATGAAATGGTCGACGCGGTCCTCGAGCGTTTCGATATGCCCGTAGAGGATCGTCGCGTTGGACGCAATGCCTTGCCGGTGCAACTCTTCGTGTATGACGAGCCAGTTCTCGCCCGAGACCTTATTCGCGCATATCTTCGAGCGGGTGGGCTCACCGAGGATTTCCGCAGCGCCGCCGTTCACGTTGTCGAGGCCCGCGTCCTTGAGCGTCTTGATGATCTCCGGGAAGCTCAAACGATGGCGCTTGGCCATGTATTCGATCTCGGCCGCGGTAAATAGCGAGAGCTGAACGTGCGGAAGCGCTTCCTTGAAGCGGCGCATGAGCGGCAGCCAATAGTCAAGTGACAGCTGGCGCGGATCGTGGCCACCCACGATGTGCAGCTGATTGAAGTTCGGGCCCGTCTCCATCGCTTTGGCGTAGACTTGATCGGCGGTCATGCGAAAGATGCGTTCGGGCTCCTTGAACTCATCCGCGGCAAACGAACAGAACTTGCAGTTTGCATAGCATACGTTGGTGGAGTTAATGTAGCGATTGAGAACGTAGTACACGTTCTTACCGCTCTTGCGCTCTTTCGCCGCACGCGCGAGGCGGCCGAGCGTGTGCAAGTCGGTCGTGCGATAGAGCGCGAGCCCATCCTCGAGCGAAAGGGAAACGCCGCCGTCGATTTTTCGCTCGATCTCGACGAGCGCGGGGTCCATCGGGTATGCCATCGTGGACCTATTCTAAAGATGCCCCGGGTCGCCCCTCGAAGACGTTGGTCGGGAGAATCGAGGTCAGTGCAGCCACGACGGCCACCCCCCAGAGGACGCCGCCCACGATATCGGTCAGGTAATGGGCACCGAGGGCGAGGCGCGCCCACATGATGCTGAAGCCAAGGATCGCCAAGATGACCGCATACACCGCGCGGCCCGGTAGGGCACTGCGCGCGATGAGGACGGACCAGAAGAGGTAAAATGCGGTGGCAATTGCCGCATGCGAACTCGGGTATGAGAAGGCGGTTTCGTGCTTGACGACCCAGTCGAGGCGGCGCGGCCGCGCGAAGAAATGCTGGAAGAGATCGGCACCCTGCCAAGCGATCACCAGCGCCACGATGCTCACCACGATCGGCCAGCGCCACTGCGGCGCTCGAATCGCGACGACGACGAGCGCGATACAAAGCGGCGCGAGCACATAGGCGAACCCGAACCACGTGAGCCACCACGCCGCCAGCGTGGAGTGATCGACCCAATTCTTCTCGACGCCAAGCATCCAAGCCGGATCCGGCTGCGCGCCGACGGCGCGCCCGAGTGCGAGAAAAAGCACGAACGCAATAGGCCCGATAAGCAGCACGAGAACGCGGCGAGTCATCTACTGTTTGTCTTCAGGCGTTTCCAAAGAGATCGGTTTGACCTCCGTCGGTTTTTCCTAAACGCGGAGCGATAACGTCGAGTTCCGCGAGGCCGAGGAGAATCTTGCGCGGCTTCGTGCCCTCGTGCGGGCCGACGACCTTAAAATCTTCCAACTGCTTCATCAAACGGACGGCGCGTGGATGACCGATCGAAAATTGTGACTGCAACGCCGCGGTCGATGCGTAATTCGCCTCGATGATGAACTTTGCCGCGTCGTAGCACAACGGATCCGCGCTCTTGCCATTCTTCTCGTCGTCGTCCGAAACCGGCACGACTTCGACGTCGAGCAGATTCTCCGGCCGTCCTTGCTTAGCCCAAAAGTCGACCAGCCGGTTGACCTCGGTGCCGGTAATCAACGCGCCCTGAGCGCGAATCGGTTTGGGCGCGTCGATCGGGAGGTAGAGCATGTCGCCGCGCCCGAGGAGCCGTTCGGCCCCGGCCATGTCGAGAATCGTTCGCGAATCGACCTGCGAACTGACGGCAAAGGCGATGCGCGATGGAATGTTTGCTTTGATCAATCCGGTAATGACGTCGACCGAGGGCCGCTGCGTGGCGACGATCAGATGAATTCCCGTCGCGCGCGCGAGCTGTGCGATGCGCATGATCGTCGTCTCGACCTTCGCCGGAGCGACCAGCATGAGGTCGGCGAGTTCGTCGATGATGATCACGACGTACGGCAGCTTCTCGTCGGGGTACTTTGCGTTGTACTCCTCGATCTTGCGCACGCCGGCCTTCGCGAACCGTTCGTAACGCGAGTCCATCTCTTTGGTCATCTCGAACAGCGCGCCCGCGGCCAAACGCGCGTCGGTTATGACGTCCTTGATTAAATGCGGGATGCCGTTGTACACCGTCAATTCGACCCGTTTGGGGTCGATCATCAGCATTTGCACCTGATCCGGCGTGGAAGAGACGAGCAGCGACGCGATGATCGTGTTCAAACACACCGATTTGCCCGAGCCCGTCGCGCCGGCCACGAGTAAGTGCGGCATCTTGCCAAGGTCGCCGAAGACGGGGCGCCCGGTGATGTCCTTGCCCAGCGCCATCCACAGCGGCGGAATCGTGCCGCGGTTCGGTAACGCATCGAGGATTTCGCGCACCGCAACGATCGACACCGTCGTGTTCGGCACCTCGATGCCGACCGCCGACTTACCGGGGATCGGCGCCTCGATGCGCACGCTCGTTGCCGCCAGCGCGAGCGCGATGTCGTCCGAGAGCGAAGCGATTTTCGAGATCTTGACGCCGCGCTCGGGTTTGAGTTCGTACCGCGTGATCGAGGGCCCGCGCTCGATGTGCGTCACTTTCGCGCCGACGCCGAAGCTCGCGAGCGTATCTTCCAAGACGTGTGCGCGATTGGAGTCGTCGGCGACCCGCGCTTGCGGCGGATCGAACAAACTCAGGTCGGGTAAGCGATAGGTGCGCGCGGACGTTACCACATCGGCAGATTCGTAATCGCCGCTAAGCGGTTCTTCGACTTCCTCTTCGTAGTCGTCGTCTTCTTCCACCGCGATCGGCGGCGCTACGGGAGCGAAGACCGCCGATACCGGCACGATCGGCGCGGCGGACGCAGGCGGCTCGTCGGCCAGCTCGACGTCGAACGCGGCCGCCCTCGGATCCAGCTGCGGCTTTGGCTCGGGCTTCGGTTTCGGATCCCCCTTCGGAAGGGCGAACGCCTCGCGCAGTGAGGTGGGTCCTTCGGGAAGGGACAGGTTGACCTTCGGCATGTCGGGCATGCGCAGCTTTCCCAGCGTAAGGATCACCCAGCCGATGACTTTTTTTAAGCTGACCTGGCTCAGATAAAGCGTCAGGGTAAGCGCGGCAACTACCAGCACGATCCAGGCGCCGATCGTGCCGACGAGGCTCGTCAGCGCCCACCATATCGTGTTGCCGACCACGCCGCCGCGGGCGGGCCCGCCTGCGCCAAAGGCCGCATCGACGATCAGGAAATAGGCGAGCGCGGCACTCCCCAGATTGGCGATCATGCGCGGGACGTTGATTTCGAGAAAGACGATCGCGCCTAGAAGCCCGATGAGAACCGGGAAAAGCGGAGCGCCGCCTCCAAAGAAGTGGCGCAACCCGCCCGCGGTGGCGCGGCCGATGTTGCCCGCGTGTTCCGGTATCGCGAGCGCAATTCCGAAGATGATCGCTAAGCCGATGGCTGCGATTCCGACAATTTCGAGATTGAGTTTTCGTGCATTCGCCTTCCGGCGTACGCGTGCCATGGGTACTCTCGCTTCGTTTCCCGCATGAGGAGTTCATTTGCCAACCCCCACTATCGTCGTTCTTGACGGCGACCAAACCGGACAGGAGTTGCTCGCCGAATCGCTACGCGTACTCGATCGCTCCGTGGTCGACGTAGAGCTCGCGTTCGAACACTTCGATCTCTCGCTCGAGAACCGGCGAGCGACCAACAATCAGGTCGTGCACGACGCGGCCGCTTCGATGCGGACGCACAAGCTCGGGCTCAAAGCCGCGACGATCACGCCCGAGCAGAAGGGCGACGTGGGATCGCCCAACGCGATTTTGCGCAGGGAAATCGAAGGCAAAGTCATCGTGCGAACGGGGCGAAAGTTGCCTCGCGTGCGTCCCGTCGCCGGCATTCACGCGCCAATCTCGGTCGTGCGCATGGCGGTCGGCGATGCGTACGGCGCCAAGGAGTGGCGCGAGGGCGA
>Ga0181525_10004910_pt1 | contig 10091 bp, 8 predicted proteins | sample PEATcosm2014_Bin_48_FD_121100 | JGI IMG/M metagenome (GOLD analysis project Ga0181525, IMG submission 121100) | Peatland microbial communities from MTU Mesocosm Facility, Houghton, MI, USA - PEATcosm2014_Bin06_10_metaG | ecosystem: Environmental > Terrestrial > Soil > Wetlands > Peat | place...
CCGGCGTGCACGAGGTGCAGAGGCTGCAGAAGATCTAGAGCGGAGTTGCCCGTCGCTACCGTCCAGAATCGTAACCTTCCGACTGAGTTATAATCTGGCACCGATGAACCTGACCTCCGGCTCGCGACTTGGTCCGTATGAGATTGTCTCCCCTTTGGCCTCGGGCGGGATGGGCGAGGTTTTTCGCGCCCGCGACACTCGCCTCAAACGTGAGGTCGCGATCAAGGTTTTACCGCCCGCTGTTTCTCTGGACGCCGACCGCTTGCGGCGCTTCGAGCAAGAGGCTCTCGCCACCGCTGCCCTGAACCATCCCAACATCCTGGCGGTTTTTGATATTGGCACGAACGAGGGTTCGCCCTACGTGGTCTCCGAACTACTCGAGGGAGAGACGCTGCGGGAGCGCTTGCGCAGCGGGTCGATCGCGACGCGCAAGGCTCTGGATTATGCCGTGCAGATCGCGCATGGCCTGGCTGCGGCGCACGAAAAAGGGATCATTCATCGCGACCTCAAACCGGAAAATCTCTTCATCACGAAAGATGGGCGAGTCAAGATCCTTGACTTCGGGCTGGCCAAGCTGACCCAGACCGAATCGGGCGGCCACAGCTCGCTGCCCACCATGACGCACGCGACAGAGATCGGCACGGTGCTGGGTACCGCGGGTTATATGTCGCCCGAGCAGGTGCGCGGGGTCGCGCTGGATGCGCGCTCCGACATTTTCAGCTTTGGCGCAATTCTCTACGAGATGATCTCAGGCAAGCGAGCATTTCACGGCGAGACTGCCGCGGATACGATGAGCTCGATCCTCAAAGAAGATCCCGCAGAATTGAACGAGACCAATCGCAACGTGTCTCCGGCGCTCGAACGGATCGTCCAGCACTGTCTGGAGAAGAATCCCGAGGCGCGCTTCCATTCGGCCAGCGATATTGCCTTTGATCTGGAACATCTTTCGGGGATTTCAAGCACAAGTACAAAGTTGGCGCCGATCGCGAGTGCGCAGCCGAAGGGACCGATGCCGGCCGTCCTGGCCGGTGGCATCGGGCTCGCGTTGGGGATGCTGGCTCTCGGTTGGTGGCTGGGGCGCGACGGCGGGACCGCCCCGCAGGCTGAGTACAAGCAAATCACCTTCCGCACCGGTTCGATCGGAAACGCCCGCTTTACGCCCGATGGCAGCATCGTGTACAGCGCATCGTGGGAGGGCGGCGCTGATCAGCTCTATTTGTCGCGCACCGATGATCCGGGCGCACGCGACTTAGAACTGAAGGATGCCGAACTGCTTTCGATTTCGAAGAACGGGGAACTCGCCATTCGAATCAACACGGCGGGTCTCAGCGGCTATGCCCGCAGCGGGACGCTGGCACGAGTTCCGCTGAGTGGAGGAACGCCGCGAGAGGTGTTGGAGAACGTGCAGGAGGCGGACTGGGCCGCGGACGGAGTAAATCTGGCGGTGGTGCGGTACGTTCCGGAGAATAGCCACTGGAGGTTGGAGTATCCCATCGGCCGGGTGCTGTTCGATAGCATCAACTGGATCAGCCATCCCAAGATTTCGCCCGATGGGAACTGGGTGGCGTTTGCCGACCATGAAAACCCGGGTGGGGACGATGAAGGGTCAGTGGCGGTCATCGCTTCCGATGGTAGCGGCAAAGAAAAGAAACTTTCTCCGGGATGGGAGTCGCTGGAGGGAATTTTCTGGTCTCGGTCCGGCGATGAGATTTGGTTCACCTCAACCAGCACCGGCAGCGCCGCAAACCCGCACGCGGTGACCCTTTCCGGCAAGCTGCGTACCATCACGAATGTTCCTGGCGGCGTGTGGCTCGAGGACCTGCGGAATGGAACGGCGCTGATGGTGACGCATCATGAACGCGTGGGAATTCGTGGTCTGTCGGCGGGAGAAAAAGAGGAGCGTGAACTGGGCTGGTTCGGATGGTCGAACCTGCGCGACATGAGCCGGGATGGCAAGAAGATACTGTTTGAAGAGGAAGGTGATGGGGGCGGACCGAATTACACGGTATTTGTGCGCGACACGAATGGAGCGCCTCCGGCGCGCATTGGCGAAGGAGTCGCCATGGCCATTTCTCCGGATACGAAATGGGTGATCACGAGGCCCGCAAAGGGCGGACCGTTGAACCTGGTACCGACAGGAGCGGGCGAGGCCAGGCAGCTTACGCACGATTCCATAAGCTATCGCGCGGTGGGATGGCTGCCCGACGGAAAGCGCTTGCTGGCCGACGGGATTGAAGCGGGACACGGTGCACGAGACTATCTAATCGACGTGAGCAGCGGAGATGCCAAGCCCATCACTCCGGAAGGTGTGTTTGGCGTTCATCTTTCGCCGGACGGCAGAAGCACAGCGGTTCGGGGTGCGGACCGAAAATGGGGGATCTGGTCGCTCGACGGAAATAGCATGCGGCCGATTCCGGGTCTGGACCCCGTTTACTACATTTCGGGTTGGACGCCCGATGGAGGATCGCTGTATGCAGCCTCGAATCGAACCAGCGAGAAGACTACGAAGCTCTATCGCGTGAACGCAACGACCGGAAAGATGGAGTTCTGGAAAAGCTTCGGCGGTGAAGCGGGTGCGGGGCTTACGGGGGCCGGGGCGCCGATTTTTTCAAGCGACGGGAGTGTATATGCCTATGGCTACGGGAGAATACTCTCGGAGGTGTACGTAGTCACGGGATTGAAGTAGGAGGCAGAGGTCCGTGCCTGGTGAACGCTTGTTATGCGCGAAGTCATTTCTACCCAAGATGCTCCTCAGGCCATTGGGCCTTACTCGCAGGCGATCAAGGCCAGCGGATTCGTGTTCGTTTCCGGCCAAGTGGCCATTGATCCGGCGACGCAGCAGGTTATCCGCGGCGACGTGGCGGCACAAACAGAGCGCGTGCTGCGCAATCTGGCGGCAATTTTGGAGGCTGCCGGCACTGGATTGGGGAATGTGGTTCGATCGACTGTCTTCCTCCAGAACATGAACGACTTCGCCGCCATGAACCAGGTCTATGGAAAGCATTTCAGTTCCGCTCCGCCGGCCCGGTCCACTGTTGAAGTGTCGCGTTTGCCCAAGGACGTGCTGGTGGAGATTGACGTGATTGCTCTGGAGTAAGAAAATTGTAAACACCGGGAAGCTGGGCTTCGCTCGGATGGAGACGGGATGAAATTCTTGGCAGCGATTGCAATCATTCTAGCGGTGACGGTGTTTGTCTTGGCGCAAAGCACGGCCAGGAAATCGACCGCTCCCAACACCAACGCTCCCACGAAAGTGACGGGCGACGGAGTGAAAACGACCTCCGGGCTGATTTATTGGGATATCCGGGTGGGAAATGGCGACGTCGCGAAAGAGGGCAGCCACGTGCGCGTGCACTACACCGGCTGGCTGACCACGGGAAAGAAGTTCGACAGTTCAGTGGATGCCGGGAAGGCGTTCGATTTCACCATCGGCAACGGCGATGTGATCAAGGGATGGGACGAAGGAGTTGCGGGAATGAAAGTCGGCGGGAAACGGCAGTTGCGGATTCCCCCTGACCTGGGCTATGGCGCCGAAGGGACTCCGGGCGGGCCGATCCCGCCGAACGCCACTCTGATCTTCGACGTGCAATTGCTGGGCGTGCAGTAAGTTTTCTGCGATCTCAGCGTTTCGAACTCTTACGCTTTGACCACCTTGCCGCTACGCAGGCAGGAGGTGCACACACGGATGCGCTTGGTGGCCGCCCCCACGCGGGCGTGCACCGGGCGGAGATTCACGTTCCAGCGCCGCTTGGTGACGTTGTGGGCGTGGCTGATGCGGTTTCCTGATTGCGGCTTCTTGCCGCAGATGTCACATTGTTGTGCCATGACTGCTACAGATCCTTTCAGGGGCCTCTAACCGAAACCACAATTCTACCGGATTGCGTGCCCTTCCGACAATTGGCGCGTGGAGCTGGCGATCGAGGCGCGGCCGGGGTAAGTTTTGCGTATGCGATACTGAAGCCATGCAGTCGCCGCTTCAAGCGCCCTCCGCTGCCACGGATCCCCAGTCAGTGAAGGTTAACCTGACCGGCGGCAGCGGCGTGGACATCGAATGGAAAGACGGCCACGTTTCGCACTACGATTTTGTCTATTTGCGCAACGCCTGCCCTTGCGCGATGTGCGAGGAAGAGCGCGGCAAGACCGGCCGCCGGCACGGAGAGTCGCCCAAACTTGCTCCCGGCGCGCTGCCCATGTTCAAGCCTGCGGCCAGGCCGCTCTCCGCAGAAGGTGTCGGCAAGTACGCCATCAAGTTCAAGTGGAACGACGATCACGACCTCGGCATTTATTCCTGGAAATTCTTGCGCGAAGTCTGTCCCTGCGAAGAGTGCAAGGCGCTGCGAGCGGAAGGCGCCGAACGGTAGGCAGGAGCGCACAGATAGCGAATTCCTTCATTTGCGATTATTTGCTGCAGAAAAAGCGAGGCCCGATTCCTCGGGGCCATTCACATCCGGGTAGGCACAGCACCCTGCGACAGTTTCAGTCAGGCCCCCCACGAACCATCCTGAACCGAGTCGATCCGCGATTACTTGGAATTCTCCGGCGCATGAATCAAATTCGAATTATGACGTTCCTTAAAGCGGAAATCGGCACGGCCCCTGTAAAATTGAATCATCGACCCCGGAGCCGCTTCCGCATTGTCTTTTCTCGATCAACTCAATCCGCCGCAGCGCGACGCCGTCGAAACAACCGAGGGCCCGGTCCTGATCCTTGCCGGCGCCGGCAGCGGCAAAACGCGCGTCATCACCTACCGCATCGCGTATCTGATCGAGCACGCCGGAGTGATGCCGGAATCCATTCTGGCGATGACCTTCACCAACAAGGCAGCCGCCGAAATGGCCGAGCGCGTCGAGAAGCTGGTCGGCGGACTGAGCATCGCAAAACCGGTGATCTCGACCTTTCATTCTTTTTGCGTGCGAGTTCTTCGCCGCGACATTGACGCCCTGCAGATCCCCTCGGCCACGCCCGGCCAGCCGCCCATTGGCCACACCAAGAAGTTCGTTATCTACGACGAGAACGACCAACAATCCGTGGTCAAGGGAATCATGAAGCGCCTGGGTCTCGACGACAAGCAACTTACGCCGCGCATTGTCCTCTCGCGTATTTCGTGGGCGAAGAATCACATGCTGGATCCGCAGGAGCTTTACCTGCAATCGGCCGATCCCAAGACAGAGAAGATCGCGCATCTGTTTGAGGAGTATCGTAAGGAGCTGCGCAAAGCCAATGCCCTGGACTTTGATGACCTCTTACTGGAAGCCACGCGCTTGCTGAAGACTTCCGCGCCGGTGCGCGAGTATTACAACCGTCGCTTTCAGTATCTACTGATTGACGAATATCAGGATACCAACCGTCCGCAATACGAACTCATGCGCATGCTTGCGGGTGAGCGGCACAACGTTTGCGCCGTGGGTGATGAAGATCAGTCGATTTATTCCTGGCGCGGCGCCGACATCCGTAACATCCTCGAGTTTGAACAGGATTTTCCAGAAGCAAAAATCATCCGTCTCGAACAAAACTATCGCTCGACCCAGAATATTCTGCAGGCCGCATCGTCGGTGGTGGCGAACAACATCCGCCGCAAGGGCAAAAATCTTTGGACAGCTCGCCAAGGCGGCACGAAGATCGGGTATTACGAGGCGCCCGACGGTGAAAATGAAGCGCTCTTTGCCGCCGATCATATCGCGAAGTATTTGCGCGAGGCGGGTCGTGCGGAAAACTCGGGTGGCGAGCTTCCGCGTGCCGCGGTCCTGTACCGGACGAACTCGCAGTCACGACTGTTTGAAGAGGCGATGCGCCGCTACGGTCTGAAATATCACGTGGTGGGCGGATTCTCCTTCTACGAGCGCGCCGAGATCAAAGACATGATCTCCTACCTCAAAGTGATTCAGAATCCGGACGATTCGATCTCGCTGTTGCGCGTGATCAACACGCCCGCGCGCGGCATCGGCAAAGGGACGATTGAAACCCTTGAACGCCTGGCGCTGGAGACCGGATTGTCTCTGTGGGGCGCTGCGGGAGAAGCCATTCGCCGGCAACTGCTGCCGCAGCGGGCGTTAGCGGCGCTGAAGAATTTTCGGCAGCTGATCATCGACGCTCAAGCCATGCTCTCCGGAACATTCGTCGAGCATTTGCAAGAAAGTACAGAAACGGAGAGTGTGTCGCCGGCGCTATCGCCCCAGCAGGAGCCGAGATCGCCACAGCCCATGTGGGGACAGCCGCCCTCGGCTGTCCAGCAGGGCGAAGCCCTGCAAGCCGCCCCCGATGATTCTCTTTCCGACGATGCCGCCGCCTTTGATCCCAAGGAATTCGAAAACACTGCCTTCGATTTCGGCGGAGCCTATACCAGCACAGACGAACTCAGTCACGACCTTAACCGCGACCTTAACGGAGACGCTCCAAAACCAGATTCGCGCGACGACCGGCTCCCCGATAGCCCCGCGCCCGAAACTTCCCGAGTATCGGACTCTTTTCCTGTCCCCACGATCAGCACGGCCGACATTCTGAAATTTCTTATCGACCGCACGGGCTACATCAAGCTTCTCGAAGCCGAGGATACGCCCGAAGCTTTCTCCCGCATCGAGAACCTGCGCGAACTGGTGAACGCGGCGATGGACTCGCGCGATCGTGGCGAGACTCTTGACCAGTTCCTCGATCACGCCGCCCTGATCAGCGACGCCGACGATTATGACCAGCGCTCGCAGGTCACTCTCATGAGCCTGCACGCCGCCAAGGGGCTGGAGTTCCCTCTCGTCTTTCTCAGTGGCCTCGAAGAAGGGCTCTTCCCGCACTCGCGCACCATGCTGCAGCCTGATGATGTCGAGGAAGAACGTCGTCTTTGCTATGTGGGCATGACCCGCGCCATGGACCAGCTGATCCTGACCCGTGCCGTGTATCGCCGCAGATACGGCACCGATCTTCCTGAAGCCAGCGTTCCGTCAAGATTCCTCGAAGAAGTTCCGCTCCAGCTGATCGAAGAACTCGGAGGACGCCGCGCGCCTCGTACGGGGACTGGCTATGCGGAGACAATTCGTCCGGCGGGGCGAAGCCCCGCAACCCACGATGCGGACACTCATTATTCCTACGAAGATGAAGACCAAAGCGCAAGTTGGCAAGGGTCAGGTGGGGACAGCCGCCCCCGGCGGTCCGGCGGGGCGAAGCTCCGCGGTCCCTCTTCCACCGTCCCGGCTAAGCCCTACAACTCGATCGAGAACATCGCGGAGTTTTTCGCCAGCCGCGGCAAGAAGTTCAGCGTGCCGCGAGTTCCCGTCGAAGAGCCCACGGGCAAGCGAGGATTCCGTCCCGGGCAAAAGGTCCGCCATCCCAAATACGGCGAAGGCACCGTCTATCAGCGAGAAGGAGAAGGCGAAGAAGCCAAGATTACGGTACAATTCCCTCGCTTCGGATTAAAGAAGCTGGTGGAGAAGTACGCTCAGCTGGAGCGAAGCTAGTAACATCGAGGAAGTGGGAAATTGGGTGATCGGGAAATTCTGCCGATCCTCAAGTTACCCAACTCCACAATTACCAAATTACCCAATTCAAAAGGAATCATGGCAAACACAGCAGAGCTAAGCAAAGAAGAACGCAAGAAGTCGAAACGCGCCGCGCGCAAGAAAAGCAAGGCGGAGAAGCCGAAGAAGCCCCGCGATTACGCCCGCGGATCGAAAAAGCGCAAGGTGAAGAAGTTGGCGCGCGGCCAGTCCAAGCGGTAAGGCTGCAGGTGTCAGCGGCACAAGGCATTTGGCCAGGAGGGTTCGTAGCATCTGATAGGGACTCGGGCTGGCTAAATGCTGCGTGCCGATAGCTGAAAGCTTGTTTTTCAGGAGACAACCACCACTTGTCCCAGTCATCCACCGAACCCGCCGAACCGGTCCGCACCTCCGACAATCAACTATTTTGCTGCAAGTCGATCGACAAGCTGATCGCCGAGTCCGAAGCTCCGGGACAGCGGCTGCAAAAAACCTTGGGGCCATGGTCGCTGACGGCCCTGGGGATCGGGGCCATCATCGGCTCCGGAATCTTCGTCCTCACCGGAACCGCGGCCGCCGGAGAATATTTTCAAGCGCCCTCGATTCTGCACGCGCAGGTCCTCGACATCATCGTGAACTTCCTTCGTGGCGGCGGTATGGGCGCGGTGCTGATGCATGGACGTCCGGCCGCCGGCCCATCCATCGCCATCTCATTCTTTTTGGTCGCGCTCGCCTGCAGCTTTGCGGGTCTCTGCTATGCAGAACTGGCCTCGATGATTCCCATCGCCGGCAGCGCTTACACATATTCTTACGCGACGCTTGGCGAAATCTTTGCCTGGATCATCGGCTGGGACCTGATTCTTGAGTATGTGGTCAGCAACGTAGTGGTCGCGATCGGTTTTGCCGCCTACACCAAAGCGCAACTGGAGTCTTTCGGCGTGCACCTGCCGGATAAATGGTCTACGCCGGTCTGGGAGACCGGGCATTGGACCGGTTCTTATTTCAATTTTCCCGCCTTCCTCATCATCTTTATTCTCACTGTGCTTCTCGTCCGCGGCGTGCGCGAATCCGCCGAAGCCAACAACGTCATGGTCGCCATCAAGATCGGTGCCATTCTGGTTTTTCTGGTAATTGGGGGTGCGCTGGTCAATCCCAGCAACTGGCATCCCTTCGCTCCCTCCGGATTTGGTGGCGTCGTCACCGGCGGCGCCATCGTCTTCTTCACTTACATCGGATTTGACTCCGTCTCCACCGCGGCCGAGGAGGCGCGCGATCCCCAGCGGGACTTGCCTTTCGGCATTATCGCGTCCTTGATCGTGTGTACGATTCTTTACGTGGGCGTCTCCATCGTGCTGCTGGGAATGATGAAGTACACCACCTTCGTCACCGGCGAAGCTGCCGACGCTCCGGTCGCCTACGCGTTAAAGGTGCTCGGAGCCAGCCGGTGGTCGCGTTCCATTATCGTGATCGGGGCACTCACCGGCATGATTTCGTCGCTGCTGGTGTTTCAATACGGACAGGCTCGCATCTGGTATGCCATGTCGCGCGACCGGCTGTTCCCCGCGCTGTTCTCGAAGGTTCACGCCAGGTTCAAGACGCCTCACTACTCCACCTGGATCGCGGGCTTCGCCGTCGGCATCCCTGCCGGAATTTTCGCCATCAGCGACGCCGCCGATCTTTCAAACATTGGAACCCTCTTTGCCTTCGTCCTGGTCTCGCTCGGGGTGATCATCCTGCGCCGCACTCAGCCCGACCGCCCCCGCATCTTCAAGGTGCCGCTGGTGCCGTGGTTCCCGCTGATCTCGATCATTCTTTGTGGCGGTCTCATGACCGGACTTACCGTCATTACCTGGCTGCGCTTCGTTGTATGGCTCGGACTCGGCCTCCTCATTTACATTTTTTACAGCCGTCACCGCAGCGAGTTCGCGAGAAAGTAGCGGTCAGCTGTCGGCTCTCAGCGATAAGCTGCCGGCCCTGGGCTAGCAAATTGCTCTGTCCACTGAGCGAAGCGAAGACATCTGCAGTCTTCTGCGGCTTCCCTGGCCCAGAAGGCCTTTTAGCACGTAACGCCCAACGCTTGTCGATTGCTCTCGCTGGCTCCGTGATTCCGTGGCGAACTCCTCGCAAATCTTCCTGCAAGAATCTACAATCAGGAAGTGATGGCTTCCGCGCCCGATCGTCCCCCGAGCAGCTTCCTGCGCCTTCTTCCTAAGGCCGAGTTGCATCTGCACCTCGAGGGCGCAATCGAACCGGCCACGCTGCTCGAGCTCCGCCAGGGCCGGGGCGAACGGGTTACGCAGGCTGATGTCGACCAACTGTATCGCTACTCCGATTTTCAAGGGTTCCTGCTGTCTTTTAAGAACATCACCGAACACCTGCGAACCTCGGAAGACTATGAGCTCATCACTTATCGATTGATGCAGCGTCTCAAAGCAGAGAACGTTTTGCACGCCGAGGTCTATGTTTCAGTGGGCGTCTGCCTGTGGCGCAAGCAGGATTTCGCCGCCATCTTCGAAGGGCTGGATCGCGGCCGCGCCCGCGGGGCGCGCGATTTCGGCGTCTCGCTGCTGTGGATTTTCGACGCAGTGCGGCAACTCGGCGCGGAAGCCGCGCAGAAGGTCTTCGAAC
>Ga0181525_10004912_pt1 | contig 10089 bp, 4 predicted proteins | sample PEATcosm2014_Bin_48_FD_121100 | JGI IMG/M metagenome (GOLD analysis project Ga0181525, IMG submission 121100) | Peatland microbial communities from MTU Mesocosm Facility, Houghton, MI, USA - PEATcosm2014_Bin06_10_metaG | ecosystem: Environmental > Terrestrial > Soil > Wetlands > Peat | place...
CGCCGAAAAGTGGGGCTACGGAAAGCTGATCGACATGGTGCATTCGTTCGCCAAGCTGGAATCGACGCCGGAGGTTTTCCAGAAGGATCTCGGCATTTCCACCACCGATTTCGACAAGCAATTCCTGGCGTGGTTGGATGCCCAGACCAAGGTGACCACCGATCATTTCGATGAGTGGCGGGAAAAAGTGAAGATGATGGTAGCCGATGATCGCTCCAAAGATTATTCCGCCGTCATTCAAATTGGCAATACTATTCGCGACTGGTATCCCGATTACGTCGAAGTCGGCAGCGTCTATGAACTGCTGGCCGACGCCTACAAGGCCAAGGGCGACAAAGATGACGAGCGCAAGCAGCTTGAAAAATATAACGACGTGGGCGGACGGGATCCCAAGTTGGTGGAGCGCCTGGCCACGCTCGAAGAAGAAGCCGGGCAACCCAAGAAAGCCGCCGCCGCGCTCGATCGTCTAAACTACATTTATCCCGAGGACCAGGAGCTGCACAGACGATTGGGCGATTTATGGCTGGCGCAAAACAACGTGCCCGGTGCGATTCGCGAGTATCAGGCCTTGCTGGCGCTGAAGCCGCTGGATCAGGCTACGTCGCATTACCAGTTAGCGGAGGCTTTCTGGAAAGCCAACCGGCCGGATCAGGCGCGCGACGAGGTGCTGCTGGCGCTGGAGGCTGCGCCGGGATATAAGCCGGCCCAAAAGCTATTATTAGAGATTGCGAAATAATCAAACATGTCCACTTCAACCCTAGCGATCAACGATTCGGCGGAATTAAAAGAGCGGATCGACCGTTTTCAGGAAGTCCAGCGCAGCATCGTGCGCGAAGTCCGCAAAGTGATTGTCGGACAGGACGAGGTCATCGAACAGGTGATGATCTCTTTATTCGTCGGTGGCCATTGTTTGATTACCGGTCTTCCCGGAACGGCTAAGACGCTGCTGGTGAGAACACTGGCGCAGACCTTGGGCCTGGTATTCAAGCGCATTCAGTTCACGCCGGATCTGATGCCGTCCGACATCACCGGCACCGACATCATTGAAGAAGAGCCGGGCACCGGTCGCCGCACCTGGACCTTCGTGCCCGGGCCGATTTTTTCGAACGTCCTGCTGGCCGACGAAATCAACCGTACTCCGCCCAAAACCCAATCGGCGCTCCTCGAAGCCATGCAGGAGCTGTCTTGCACCGTGCGGGGCCATCAATACAAAATCGAAGCGCCGTTTTTCGTTCTGGCGACGCAGAACCCCATCGAGCTGGAAGGCACTTATCCGCTGCCCGAAGCGCAGCTCGACCGTTTCCTTTTTAATACCGTGCTGGATTACCTTTCCGCCGACGACGAAGTAAAAGTTGTGGACCTTACCACCACCACCAAGGCCGCGCAGGCGGACACGGTAACCAACGCCGCCGAGATTCTGGAGTTTCAGAAACTGGTGCGCATGGTGCCGATCGCCGAGACCGTGGCTCGCTACGCCGTGGATCTGGTTCGCGCTACCCGGCCCAACGATGCCAGCGCACCCGATTTCGTCAAAAATTACGTGAATTTCGGCGCCAGCGTGCGCGCCGCGCAATTCGTCGTGCTGGCCGCCAAGGCCCGCGCTTTGCTGCGCAACCGTTATCACGTGGCCTATGAAGACGTCCGCGCACTGGCCGCTCCAATCCTGCGGCATCGCATTCTGCTCAACTTCCATGCCGAATCCGAGCGCCTGGATTCCGACGCCATCCTGAAACGCCTGCTGGAGTGGAAACCCGAGCCGAAGTAAAGTGCGTGGCGCACGCACTCGTGCGTGCCGCGTTCACACTCGTGTGAACGCAATGGGACCGATATGCAACCGCGAACTCCAACCCGCTTCATCGACCCCGCTCTCTTAGCCGGGATCTCGCACCTGGATCTGGTGGCTAAAACAGTAGTGGATGGTTTTGTCGCGGGATTGCATCGCTCGCCCGACTTCGGTTTCAGCCAGGAATTTGCCGAGTATCGCGCCTACAGTCCCGGCGACGACCTGCGCCACGTGGATTGGAACGTCTTCGCCCGTACCGAGCGCATGTATCTGAAGCGTTATCGCGGCGAAACGAATTCTCAGCTCACGCTGATGCTGGATTCCAGCGCGTCCATGGGATATACCTCGCACTCCACCACCAAGCTGGATTACGGCCGCTACCTGACCGTGTCGCTGGCGTATCTGGCCAACCAACAGCGCGACGCGGCGGGCGTGATTATCTTCGACGACGACGTGCGGAATTATGTTCAGCCTTCCACCCGCCAGGGCCAGTTCATGCGCGTGGCGCACGCCATTGAGAAGGCGCAACTCGGCACTCGCACGCAATTCGCCAAGCCTTTTATCCATTTTCAGCAGTTCCTGCGGCGCCGCGGCATCGTGGTGGTGGTCTCGGATTTCTACGAACAGCCCGAGACCGTCATCAAGACCGTGGAGCCGCTGCGCTATCGCGGCAACGATCTGGTCCTGTTTCACGTCTTAGATCCACAGGAGATCCGGCCCAAGCTCAAGGAGCCGTCGCTGCTGGTGGACATGGAAACACAGGACGCCATCGAAGTTTCGCCCGAGTACGCCAAGGAAGAATATGGCGCCAAGATCGACGCGCACATTGCGGCGCTGAAGACTAAAGCCGCGGCCGCAGGCATCGATTACCAGCTTCTCCCGACGGACCGGCCGCTCGACGACGCCATGCGCGAATATTTTTTGATTCGCAAGGGGAGGATGTAGTTTGACCACCACTCCCTCACGGTCGTGGCTCGTACGGTCGTGGCTCGTACGGTCGTGGCTCATGATCGGCGCCTGCGAGCCGCGCGCGTTAGCAAGCGGTATATCGAGCGTTAGAGCGGCCGCGAAGGAGATGACGTAGCCGTGGGTTTCCTCGCTCCCTGGTTTCTGGCCGGCGCCGTGGCCGTCGGCCTGCCGTTTTATATCCATCTTCTGCGCCAATACCGCAGCACGCCGCATCCCTTCAGCTCGCTCATGTTTTTCGAACGGCGAACGCAAAGCTCTATCAAGCACCGCCGCCTGCGCTACCTGTTGCTGCTTTCTCTGCGCGTGGCTTTGCTGCTGCTGATCGCGCTGGCTTTCGCGAATCCATTTGTCAGCCGCACGGGCGTTGCCGCAGGCGGCCGGAAGATGCTGGTGATTGCGGTGGACAACTCGTTCAGCATGCGCTACGACGATCATCTGGCGCGCGCTAAACAAGCCGCGATGAACGCGGTGTCGCAATTGAATCCGGGCGAGCGCGGGCAAGTGCTGGCGGTGGGTTCCCGAGTGCATTTTCTGACACAGCCGGTGGAAGATACCGACCAGCTCAAGGCCGCCATCCAGAGCATCCAGCCGTCCGACGAACAGAGTTCCTACGGCGAGCTGGCGCGCGCGCTCCGAACCATCCAGCAGAACTCGCACATTCCGCTTGAAGTGCATTTCGCCAGTGACATGCAGAAGTCGTCGCTGCCGCCCGCATTCGCGGACCTGCGCCTTGCGAGCGACACCAACCTGGTGCTGCATTCGGTGGCCGATTCCAAAGATCCCAACTGGATGGTGGAAAGCGTCATTGCTCCGGCCAAAATTTACGACCCGAAAAAAGTGCGCGTTCAAGCCGTAGTGGCGGGTGTCAACACCCCGGCTGCCAAGCGCACCGTGTCGCTCGCCCTGGACGGCAAAGTGCTCGAAAGCAAATCGGTGGACGTTCCCGCCAATGGCCGTGCTTCGGTGGAGTTCGTATCGCTCGATTCGCCGCACGGTTTCCATAAGGGCGAAATTCGAATCGATCCGGACGATGCGCTGCAGCAGGACGACCGCTTCGATTTCGCTGTAGAGCGAACCGATCCGCATCCCGTCCTGTTTCTGCATCCGGCCGGGCAGGATCGCGACGAGCTGTACTATCGCTCGGCGCTTGAATCGGTCTCTGAAGCCGGGTTCACACTGGAACCATTGGCGGTGGAGCAGGCCGCGAACCAGGCGTTATCGAAATATGCTTTCGTCGTTCTCTCCGACGTCGGGACCATGCCGGCGGGCCTCGAAAACAGCCTGCGCGCTTACGTCGCCGGCGGTGGATCGCTGTTGATCGCCCTAGGGCCGCTTTCCGCCCAGCTCAACCACGTTCCGGTATCGAACGAAGCCATCCAGGGATCCAGCTACGCCTCGCTCAGCGGGTCCCGCTTTGAAACCGTGGCTGCGGCCGATGCTGAGCATCCCGCGCTGCGCCGCGCCAACAAGCTGGATGGCGTGAAGTTTTACCAGGTAATCAAAGTGGATCCGGGACAATCGCGAGTGGTGGCTCGTCTCACCAACCAGGCCCCCTTGCTGCTCGAAAAGCAGGTGGGCGAAGGCCGCGTCATCGTTTTCACTTCCACCTTCGATAACGTCGGCAACGATCTTCCGCTGCACGCATCGTTTGTTCCGTTCGTCGAAGAGACCGCGCGCTATCTGGGCGGGCAGCAGGATCGTTCCACCAACGTCGCCGTGGATTCCTATATCGAGCTGCGCTCGGCCAAGGAACGCGGCGCCGCCATTGACGTAACTGAGCCGGATGGATCGCATCCGCTGTCGCTCAAGGACGCCACTACAGCTCAGACCTTCCAGGTGACGCGCGAGGGGTTCTACGAAATTCACCGCTCGAATGGGCGAGAGGAATTAGTGGCGGTTCACGCCGACCGCCGCGAGTCCGATCTGACGCCCATCCCGCAGGAGACGCTGGATCTGTGGAAGAACACCGGCCGCGGGCTGGATGCGCCTTCCGGCGACGGCTCGGCGGCCGAAACCCAACCCCGGCCCTGGAGCCTCTGGCGCTACGCTTTGCTACTGGTCCTGATAACCGCGATAATTGAATCAGTATTGGCGAGCCGATATCTTTCGGTAGAGAAGGAGGTCGCTTGAACGCTTTCGACCAACTGAATAGTTACCTTCAGCGGCTGGAAAAGCGCCTCCGCTTCCTGGCGGTTTCCAAAGGCTCTTCGCTGGTTGCCGTTTCAGCGCTGGTGATCACCGTGGCGCTGGTCTGGATCATCAACCGCTACGCCTTCTCTCCTGCGAGCCTGTTGTGGGCGCGTATCTTCCTGTTTCTTTCTGTCGCCATCGCTATCGCCTTCGGCCTGGTGATCCCGCTGCTGGGCCTGAATCGGCGCAATGCGGCTCGTAAAGCCGAACAGAAGTTTCCCGAGTTCCAGGAGCGCCTGCTCACGCTGGCTGAGAAGCCAAACTCGGCCGACCCTTTCCTGCATTTGCTCGCGGCCGACACCATGCGCGTCGCCGAAACCAGCGAACCCGAGCGCCTGGCCTCCAACGGACCCATCTTCGGATTTCTTGCCTCGGCCGCTCTCGCGGTGGCGGTGCTCATCTGGCTGATTAACGCGGGCCCGGGCTATTTGGGCTACGGAACCTCTTTGCTATGGGCCGGCGCACCGAAATCCGGCGAACACGCGTTCTACGACATCGCTGTGAATCCGGGCAACCGCACCGTGCGCCGCAAGGCCGATCAATTGGTTACCGCGCAGCTTTTGGGATTCGATTCACCTAAAGTGCGGCTGTTCGCTCAATACCGCGGCGCTTCCAAATGGGAGCAGGTGGACATGCAGCCGTCGCCCGGTGCAAACAGCTATGAATTCCTGTTTAGCAGCCTGCCCGATAACGTCGAGTATTACGTCCAGGCCGGCGCCGTGGAATCCAAGCACTATAATCTGCGCGTCGTGGATCTACCGGCCATCCAGAAGATCCGCGTTACGTATCATTACCCCTCCTGGACCGGGCTAAAGGATTCTATCGAAGATCCGGGCGGCGATTTGCGCGCCGTGGAGGGAACCGAGGCCGAAGTCGCGGTGCTCACCGATCGTCCGTTGACCCAAGGCGTCCTAATGCTGGGGGACGACCGTCAGATCGAGCTGAAAGGGTCGGAAGGGAACTGGCAGAAGGCCCACGTGACGTTGGATAAGGACGGGCTTTATCACATCGCGGCCATCGATCGCGGCGAGAACGTGCGTCTGAGCGAAGACTTCTTTATTGAAGCGCGCAAAGATAACGCGCCGGCGGTGAAAATCGACCGTCCCGGCCGCGACGCGAAAGTCAATCCCATCGAAGAAGTCACCATAACCGTGAATGCCGAGGACGACTTCGCGCTCAACGAAGTGGCGCTGCATTACTCCGTCAACGGCGGCCCGGAAAAGGTCGTCCAGTTGCTGCCGCAAAAAGGCGTGAAGACGGCCAATGGCAAATATGTTTTAGCGCTGGAAGATTACAAGCTCTCGCCCGGCGATCTGGTCAGCGTCTATGCCGACGCCAAAGATGCGCGCAACACCACCAAGACTGATATCTACTTCATCCAGGCCGAGCCGTTCGAACGCAACTATTCGCAGGCGCAGTCCGGAGGCGGTGGCGGCGGTATGGGCGGCGGGGATAACGATCAGCAGATTTCGCAGCGCCAGAAGGATATCATCGCGGCTACCTGGAACGAGTACAAGAACGGTTCCAAAGACGCCTCCGTAGCGGCCGACGACGCCAAGTTTTTGGCCGAGCAGGAAGAGAAACTGGCCGCACAAGCTAAATCGCTGGCCGATCGTATGAAGGCGCGCGAGTTGGCCGACACCAATCCGCAGTTCCAGGCTTTCACCAAGGAAATGACGCAGGCTTCGCAGAGCATGATCGAATCGGCGCAAAAAATCCGCGGCCAAAAGTGGAATGATTCCATGCCCCTGGAACAGAAGGCTCTGCAAGAGGCGCAGCGCGCCGAAGCTACCTTCCGCGACATTCAGGTGGCCTTCGGAACGCAGGGCGGTGGCGGCGGCGCGGGAGGAGCGGGGCGCGATCTGCAAAACCTGGCCTACCTGGAGTTGGACCGCGAAAAGAACCAATACGAAACCGGACAACAGTCCGCATCCGACAGCCGCTCGCAGGAGATCGACAAGGCCTTGCAGAAGCTGGCGGAATTAGCCCGCCGGCAGCAGGAACTGGCCGCGAACAAAGCTCAGCAGCAACCCTTCCGCCAGCGCTGGGAGCAGGAAATGCTGCGCCGCGAAGCCGAGCAGTTGCAGAAGCAGATGGAGCAAATGCAGCGCGGCGATTCCTCTCAACAACAAAACGGACAGCAGCAGAGCAGCCAGCCAGGGCAAAAGGGACAACCCGGCGGGCAGCAAAGCCAGCAGGCGGGCCAGCAATCGGGCCAGTCAGGCCAATCTGGGCAGTCCGGCAGCGCCGGCCGCGTTGGATCCACAGCCTCGCCGCAATTGCAACAAGCTCTGGACCGGTTGAAGAAAGCCACCGAAGATATGCAGAATGCCGAGAGCCAGCAAAACGGCAGTCCCGAGCAGACCGCCGCTGGACAGCGCCGCGCAGCAGACCGTTTGCAGGAAGCGCGCGATCTCCTGAACGGGATGCAGCATCAGAGTTCGTCGCAACAACTGGACGATCTGGCCCAGCAAGCCAACCAGCTTGCGCAACAGGAAGGCGACGCTCAGAATCGTCTGCGCAAGATGCTGGGGGCTTCCGGAGCGGGAGGCAACGAGAATCCGCGCTTCAGCGCGCAGGCGCTGCAGAACCAGCAGGACGCCGAGAAGCTGGCCGCCGAAAAGAACGAGATGGCCGACAAGCTTAAAAAGCTGGAGCAGGGAATGTCGGACGCCGCGCGCAGCATGGCAGGCGCGCAGAATCCCGTGGGGAATAAGTTGCGCGACGCTTTGGGTGAGGCGCAGCAGAACGAGCTCGAGATGCACATGCGGCAGAACGCGCAGTTCATCCGGCAAGGTTACGGTTCCTCGGCTTGGGTCCGGGAAAACAGCGTCGCTCTGGGATTAAACAATCTGCGGGACCGGCTGCAGCAGGCTCAGGCCGCCAACCAGCAGCAGGGTGCCAAACCGGGCCAGGGTGCGGGCGGCGACCAGGACGATCTTGAGAAAGCCATAGCGCGTCTGGAACAGATGCGCGGCCGGATGCAGCAGTTGGCTGAGAACCAGGGCAAGGGACGCCAGCCCGGTCAGGGCCGTGACTCGGGGCAGGGCCGCCAATCCAATCCGTTGCAGCGCGGCGATCAGTCCGGCAACGGTTCGGAAGCGCAGCAAGGTCCCAGCGGACAACAGCCGGGTCAGCAGCCCGGCCAATCGCAGCAGGGTCAAAAAGGACAGGGCAGTCAGCCGGGACAAAACGGGCAACAGGGGCAAAACGGCCAGCAGAACGGACAGCCGGGGCAGAACGGACAGCCCTCCCAAAACGGCCAGGCTGGCCAAAGCGGCAACGGCAACCAGGCCGGTCCGAATAACGGCTATGCGCCCTTTGGAGGCGGAGGCCCTGTAAATCCGGGCTACGGTGCAACCGATGGACCGGTGCCGATGGAACAGGCCTACCGCGAATCGCTGCGCGATCTGAATCAGATTCGCGATTTTGTCCGCCAGAACCCCGATATCGCGGGCGATTATTCCAACCTGTCGCGGGCTCTAAACCCGGGCTTCGTGAGTAACGACGCGGAGCTGGCCAATCGCCTCAGCCACGAAGTGCTGCCGGAGATGGAACGGCTGGAGCTGGATCTGCGCCGCAAGCTGGAAGAGAAGAACTCCGATCAGGTGCGCAGCGCGGGCGCTGAAACGGTTCCGCCGGGTTATTCCGACGCGGTGGCGGATTACTTCCGCAAACTGAGCAAGACGAAATAAGGTCTGGGAGGGCGTGGCGCACGCACTCGTGCGTGCCGCGTTCACACTCATGTGAATGCCTTTAAGGTCCGCTGACAATATTCGCACGTGCGCCACATCGAGCGGCTAGAGGCTTTCCTCCACCAGGAACTGCTCATACTTTCCGTCCGGCATTACATAGACGTTCAGCGTCACGGTCTTTTTTTCGTACTGCGCGCGATAGCCGCGATGGGTCATCCCGCCGCGCTGTTCTTCACTGGTTCTGGTTAGATCCTGCAGCTTGCCCAGACTGGTCAGCGATGCGCCATAATCCTGCAGGACGGTTTCGTTGAAATACGAATTTGCATCGGCGGTGAAAATCGCGCGATCCACCTGGCCCTGGCGCAGTCCTTCTAAGATTCCGCGCACCTGCGTGATTTCGTTCTCGGGCGTTCCGCCGAGGGCGATCTCGGCGATCTGCCGACCCAGCGGTCCAATCAGATTGATGCCGTCTTCATTGGAACAGACCACCACCGCCACGCCTTTGGTGGGGAACACCGCGTTCGAGGTCAGGAATCCGGAAACCTCTCCGGTGTGCGAGATCCTGGGCGTTCCATTCAGTTCGCCTAAAGCCAGGCCCAGGGCGTAATGCGTCGGCTTGTGGTCCTTCAGTTTCACTTCGCGCGTGAATTCGTCATAGGAGCGGGCCGAAAGAATCTTTTTCTCCAGAAAAGCCAGATCCCAGCGCGCCAGATCGGACGGCGTCATAGCCAGTTCCCCCGCCGCGAACATCCACCCCGGACCTTCGCGAGCCACCAGCCGCGGAGGCGCCAGCGCATAGCGGGTGTAAGCGGAAGCGTCGCCCGGCTGGTGCTCGGAGATATCGCCCGGCGTGGACATCCCCAGCGGCTGGAAGATTTTCTCGCGCAGAAACGCCAGCAGCGGCTGCCCGGATGCTTTTTCGAAAATCTGCCCGGCGATCACGAAGTTCGTGTTGCTGTATTGCCAGCGCGTGCCGGGATCGAAATTGAGCGGCTTCTTGGCCCACTGATCCAGGATTTCACGCGGCGTGATGGGATGGGTCCAGGCGGGAATGATGTAATCCTGCGGCGCGTAATCTTCGTAGCCGGAGGTGTGCGAGAGCAGCTCGCGAATAGTCACCTCACGCGCCCGCGTTAAATCGGGAAAATACTTGGCCACTTTATCGTCGAGCGAAATTTTCCCCTGCTCCTGCAAAAGAAGCAGCGCTGCCGCGGTAAATTGTTTGCTCACCGATCCGATGGCGTAGCGCGTGGCCGCATCGGCCGCCCGGTTCTCGGCAATGTTCGCCTGGCCGAACGCTTTGGCGTAGGCGACGGCGCCGTTCCGCACCACAGCCACTGAAACGCTGGGAGCGCCGCTTGCGGCGAGCGCCGCGGAGATTTTTTCATCCACCGCGCGGTCGAACCCAGGATCTTCCGAGCAGAATAGCGATGCCGGAGCGCAAAGCACGGC
>Ga0181525_10004915_pt1 | contig 10087 bp, 11 predicted proteins | sample PEATcosm2014_Bin_48_FD_121100 | JGI IMG/M metagenome (GOLD analysis project Ga0181525, IMG submission 121100) | Peatland microbial communities from MTU Mesocosm Facility, Houghton, MI, USA - PEATcosm2014_Bin06_10_metaG | ecosystem: Environmental > Terrestrial > Soil > Wetlands > Peat | place...
GCTATCTCTGGTCTTATACGGTCACAATCGAGAACGCGGGCGCGGAGACGGTCCAGCTTGTCTCGCGCTACTGGCATATCACCGATGCCAGTGGCCGCATCCAGGAGGTTCGGGGGCCCGGTGTCGTCGGCGCCCAGCCGGTGATCGAGCCCGGCCAAGCCTTTGAATATACGAGCGGCTGCCCGCTTCCGACGGCCTCGGGCGCCATGACCGGTCGCTATCAGATGCTGTCCGCGTCCGGGGAGGCCTTCGAGGCCGAGATTCCGCCTTTCCTGCTTGAAAGCCCGCACGAGCGCCGCCAGATTCATTAAAGGTCTCAGGGTTCTCCGGGACGGCAAGCCGCGCCTCGCGCGGCGGAAGCGCTTTATTCAGCGGATGGATTAATGTCGAAGGCTCCCAAAATCATTTCTGCATCGCCGGATATCTCGCAACGCCCCTCGCGTGAAGAGGCGGAAGAGGCGATCCGCACGCTTCTGAAATGGGCCGGGGACGACCCTGCGCGCGAAGGTCTCAGAGATACGCCCCAGCGCGTCGCGCGCGCCTATGAGGACTGGTTCTCGGGCTATGGCGAAGATCCGGAAGAATTCCTCCTGCGCACCTTCGAGGAAGTCGAAGGCTATGACGACATGATCGTGCTCAGGGACATTCGTTTCGAATCCCATTGCGAGCACCACCTGGCGCCGATCATCGGGCGCGCCCATGTGGGCTACCTGCCGACCCACAAGGTTGTCGGCATTTCGAAGTTGGCGCGCGTCGTCGACGCCTATGCGCGCCGCCTGCAGGTGCAGGAAAAGATGAACGCGCAGATCGCCAATTGCATCCAGAAGGTGCTCGAGCCGAAAGGCGTTGCCGTCGTGATCGAGGCGGCGCATCAATGCATGACGACGCGCGGCGTGCACAAACAGGGCGTCACCATGGTCACGTCCACGATGCTGGGCGAGTTCCGCAAGAATCCGCTGACGCGGCGCGAATTCCTGAGCGTGATCGGAAACCCCGCCGCCAATTTCGACGGCTGATGTCATGACCCATGCGGCTCTTTCGCTCGTCGAGCGTCTCGTAGCCTTTGATACGACGAGCCGCGGCTCCAATCTTGCGCTGATCGATTTTGCGCAAGAACTGCTCGAGCGCGCCGGCGCTCGCTGCCGGCGGACCTACGATGCGGGCGGCGCCAAGGCCAACCTCTTCGCGACCTTCGGTCCCGGCGAAGAGGGCGGTTATGTGCTTTCCGGCCATACCGACGTCGTACCGGTCGACGGCCAGGATTGGTCGAGCGATCCGTTCGCGGTGGAGACGCGCGACGGCAAAATGTTCGGCCGCGGCACGGCCGACATGAAAGGCTTCATTGGCACGGCTTTGTCGCTGCTGCCGGAGATCGCGCGTGCGGGCCTCAAGCGGCCTATCCATTTCGCACTGTCGTTCGACGAGGAGGTCGGTTGCGCCGGTGTCGGCGCGATGCTCGACGATCTGAAAGCGAACGGCATCCGCCCGGCGCTGGCCCTCGTCGGCGAACCGACCGAGATGAAGATCGTCGGCGCGCACAAGGGCGGCGCGGTGATCCACACGCATTGTCACGGCCGCGAAGGCCATTCGAGCGCGCCCGACAAAGGCGCCAATGCCGTGATGATGGCGGGTGCGTTTGTGGCCTATCTGAAAGAGCTGGGCGACTCGGTGAAGCATCATCGCGACGCGCATTTCGATCCTCCCTATACGACGGTGCAGGCCAACATGATTTCCGGCGGGACGGCCGTGAACGTGCTGGCGCGCGATGCGACGGTGACGTGGGAATATCGCAATCTGCCCGACCGCGACGGGGCTGCGATCCTCGAAGCCGCGCGCCATCACGCCGAGCGCGAGATTCTTCCCCGCTATCGTCTCTCCGTGCCCGAGGCCTCGATCGACACCATATTGAAGGCGGGTTATCCGGGCCTCGTGCTCGATCCGGATTCGCCCGCGCTCGCGCTCGCCCGCGAAATCTCCGGCGCCAACAGCGTCGGCACCGTGGCCTACGGGACAGAAGCGGGCCTGTTCCAGCGCGCTGGGATTCCCGCCGTGATCTGCGGTCCCGGCTCGATCGACCAGGCGCACAAAGCCGACGAGTTCGTGAAGCTCAGCGAGCTCGCCGCCTGCGAAGCGTTCCTGCGCAAGCTGATCGCGCGGGCCTGCGTGTAATCCTTACGCAGCCGCCTCTTCGACAATTCGAACCACAGCTTCGGGCGCCGTGATCAGCGGCGTGTGATCGAATTTGCCAGGCCGCACGACGGATTTCATGCGTTCGGCCATGAAGCGCTGCGTGTCGGGATGGATCATGCGATCGTCTTCCGCGACGAGAAACCAGCTTGGCACGCGCTTCCATGCGGGCTCCGGCATCGCTTCCTGTATGCAGGCCGGCGCGATCGGCTGCTGCGTCGCCTTCATCAGCACAATCTGATCGGGCGTTGCATTCGGCGCGAAGGCCTGTTCGAAACTTTCTTCCGGCATCCAGATCAATCCGTTGGCGTCCGGCGCAAGCTTCGGGCCGAGCGGATGCGGCGGCAAACGGTAAAACATGGCGGCTACGGTTTCGCCCGCATCCGGCGTCAGCGAGTTGATGAAAGCCAGGGATTTGAGCCGCACGTTGCGCACGCCCGAGATCGGCGCACCGGCATAAGCGTGCGATACGAGCACAAAAGGCCCGGACGTGCGGGCGGCGGCGCGTTCGACCGCGGCGATATCGTCCGACAACGTCGTCAGCGGCAATTGCGCCGCGGTTACGCGATAGCCCTTGTGCGAAAGCCGAAGAATGATTTCGTTCCAGCAAGAACCATCCGCCCACGCGCCGTGGGCGAGAATGATCTCGGGTTTCGTGGCCATTGCGTTTTCCTCCGAGCCGGGAAATCTCAGCGCCTCTGACATGCGCACGCCGAACGATCGAGAAAGTGCAATCTCATAATGGTCCGCGCAATCGGACTGCGCCCTCCTTGCGACAATTCGTGCCAGGTGCAGGAACTCGTCCGACTCTTTCTGGTTATGATCCACGCCACATTTCTGCGAATCTGGCTGGCTACGGAAAGGGCTCCCGATGACAAAGGTCAAGTTTCAAAAAGCCGACATTGACGGATTCAAGATATTCTACCGCGAAGCTGGACCAAAGGACGCGCCCACGATCCTTCTGCTGCACGGCTTCCCGACCTCCAGTCACATGTTTCGGGACTTGATCCCACTCCTGGCGGATCGCTTTCATGTCGTGGCGCCCGACTTGCCGGGCTTCGGGCAATCGGACATGCCCGACCATACGAAATTCCGGTACAGCTTCGACAACATCGCCAAGGTGATCGAGCGCTTCACGGAAATCGTCGGCCTCAAAAAATTCGCCGTCTACATATTCGACTATGGCGCACCGACAGGCTTGCGCCTTTTCGTCAGCCATCCCGAACGCGTCACGGCCATCATTTCCCAGAACGGCAACGCCTACGAGGAAGGCCTGAGCGAAGGCTGGACTCCGATCCAGAAATACTGGAAGGACCCCTCGACGGAAAATCGCAACGCGCTCCGCGATTTCCTCAAGCCCGAAACGACGATCTGGCAATACACGCACGGCGCGCCCGATGCGTCTCTCGTTTCGCCGGATGGATATGAGCTCGACAACCACTATCTCGCGCGGCCGGGCATGGACGAGATCCAGCTCGACCTGCTCGGCGACTACAAAACCAATGTCGCGCTCTATCCGACGTTCCAGAAATATTTCCGCGAGCACAAGCCGCCTCTGCTTGCGATTTGGGGCAAGAACGATCCGTTCTTCCTGCCGCCCGGAGCCGAAGCGTTCAAGCGCGACATTCCCGATGCGGTGGTGAAATTCGTCGACACCGGCCATTTCGCACTCGAAACCCACGCCGACGACATCGCCAAAGCAATCCGCGAGTTTCTCCCGAAATGATGCGCTCGGTGGATGCGCTCCTTCTTTATCTGTCGAAGCTCGACCTGTTCCGCGGTGATTGGGACACTCATCTGATCCGCGCCGTGATGGTTTTCGAGTTCTATATCTTCGGCTACCAGAAATGGTTCAGCTTCGAGGCGCATCAGATCGCGGCGTTCATCAGCCACAGCCCGCTGGTCTTCTGGACCATCCCGGCATTCGGCATTCGCGGCGCGGGCTATTTTCTCGGCACGACGGAAGCCCTGTTCGGCACGCTGATCTTGCTGGGCTTCTGGAGCCACCGGCTCGGCATTCTGGGCGCGCTGGGCTCCATCGCCACCTTTCTCGGCACCGTCACCATCATCCTGTTTTTTCCTAACGCATGGGCGGCGGAGGCGGGCGGCTTTCCGGCGATGTATCTGCCGGTCGCGTTCCTGATGAAGGATTTCCTTTTCCTCGCTGCGTCATTCTACCTTCTCAAGCAGGACCTGCGGTCGGCGGTCGCGACGTAAGGAAATTGAGTTTCGCGGGCCTGTGTCGCTGTTCTGTCGCCTGGTGCGAAATCCCTGCGATCAGGGAAAATATCAGGGACTTTGAAAAAGCGGGCTGCACGGTGCGTGCATTTAAGCGCTGTGCCGCAGGGCTTTCCGCCGATTCAGCGTCTGCACTCATTGACAAAAACAGCGAATTACAGGGAATTTTTCGTCCGTGTACGGCGGTTCCATCCGAATCGCAGAGAGATCGGGCGGGATGCCGGAGGAGATTGAAATTCTTATCTTTTTGGCATTATAATAGACATGTCTATAAGGCTGAATCCCATGCTTGAACTCAAATTGCGGGCCGTCGGGACATCGACCGGAGTCGTTTTGCCGAAGGAAATGCTGGCGCGGCTGCGTACGAAGCAGGGCGAAGTGCTCTACGCCGTGGAGACACCGACGGGCTATGTGCTCACGTCGCTCGATCCGCGCGTGAAAGAACAGGTCGAAAGCGGCGAGGCATTCATGGATCGCTACCGCGACGTCTTCGCGGCGCTGGCAAAATGAACGAGCCGATCTGGCTCGAACGCGAGACGCTTCTGCTTCTTCACAATTCGAGCATTGCGCGTTTCGGCGGCGCCGAAGGCATTCGCGATCAGGGACTTCTGGAATCGGCTCTGGCGCGTCCGCGAAATCTGTTCGCCTACGAGAAGGTGGACGATCTTGCAGAGTTGGCGGCAGCCTACGCGTTCGGGTTGATAAGAAATCACGCATGCGTCGACGGCTACAAGCGGATCGCGCTTCTCGCGACGGGCATCTTCCTCGATCTGAACGGCTTGAGGCTTGACGCCAAAACGGCGGATGCCATCTCGGCCGTTATGGCGCTCGCAGAAAGCTCGATCGGGGAAAAAGAATTCGCCGCCTGGATTCGCGAGAACTTGCGCTGACCAGCGTGGCGCTATCGCGATTGGAAAAGGCTGGACGCAAAAACCGAGCGTGGCGAAATCCTAGCACACTTTGATCAATTTGGGAACGCGAACAGTTCGGCTACACGCGTAGCCTGTTTGTTGCCAGTTTTAGTCAGCACGCATGCTCGGTATCAATTGAGCGAACGTCGCGATGCGGGCGGGGCGCCCGCGCTCCGGCATGACTCGCTTCGAAAACCTCACGCTCCCCAGACTTCCTTCGCAAACGCCAGAAAGTTCAGGCCCATGATCTTCTCGATGCGTGCTTCGGAATGGCCGCGCGTCTTCAGCAGCGCGATGAGTTTGCGGAACTGGTCCGGTCCGCGCAGATCGACGACGAAAGGGTAGGTGTCGGCGCGTTCGCCGGTGGCGCCGATGCCGGCTTTGGCGCGATCGGCCACTTCCTTGGCAAGATGCGCCGAATAGGCCGAAAGATCGTCGATGCCTGTCGTGTCGCCGTCGGTGCCGATGCCGACATGATCTTCGCCGCACACATGGATCGCGTGTTCGATATGGGCGACGACGTCGTCGGCATGCGGATGGCCGTCCACCTTCAGGAACGGCATGAAGAAGATGCCGACGAAACCGCCTTTGGATGCCACGAGCCGCAATTCCTCGTCGGTCTTGTTGCGCGGCAGATCGGCCAGCGCCCGGCAGCCCGTATGATTGATGGAAATCGGCCGCATGCTCGCGCGCGCTGCGTCGAGGCAGGTATTTTGTCCGCTGTGGGAGAGATCGACCATGACGCGCTTCGCGTTCAGACGCGCCACGACCTCGTGGCCGAAAGGCGTGAGCCCCCGGTTTTCCGGCGCCATCGATCCGTCACCCAGCTGGTTCGCCGGATTGTAGGTGAGCTGGATGACGCGAACGCCGAGACCCGCGAAGATATCGACGCGGTTGGCCTCCGTTCCCACCATCGCCGCATTCTGGAAGCCGTAGATGAGGCCGATGCGGCCCGTATCCCGCGCCTTCAGGATGTCGGCCGCGGTATAGACCTTCAGGAGATCGTTCGGATTGTTCCGTACGACCTCATCCCACATACCGATCGTGCGGATCGTGTATTCGAACGGCTCGTCGGGACCGGCCACATAGCCCAGCGTGACGTTCACCGCCGAAAGCCCCGACGCGTGCGCGTCGCGGAACGTGCGCGCATCGATGTCGAGCTTGTCGAGATCGACGGGATTGTCGCTCGGCGGCTGGGCGAGCGCGAGGTTGGGATTGTCGAGATCGCCCAGCGCATTGACGATGAGCATCTTCCTGCTTTTCCACTTGCGCGCGATCGCCGGCGTCGCCGCTGCCGCGCCCGCAATGGCGGCACCCGTCACGAATTCGCGTCTGGTTGTCATGAAATCCCCCGAAGAATCAGAAATTCAGACCCAAAAATTCAGTGCCGGCGGAAATGCGGCGGACGCTTTTCGCGGAAGGCAGCCAGCGCCTCGGCGTGGTCCGCGCTTTTGATGAGGGTTTCGAATTCCTGGCCCAACGCCCGTGCCGCCGCCTGCGCGTCAAAGTCGAGCGCTTTTCCCGCGATGCGTTTTGTGGCTTCGACGGAGAGCGGCGCGCGCGTGGCGATGCGCTCGGCAAGGGTGAGCGCCGCATCGCGAAGTTTGTCCGGCGCATGCACTTCCGTCACCAGGCCGAAGCGTTCCGCCGCCGCCGCGTCGAAGGGAGAGCCTGTCAGCAGCATCTGCTTCGCGCGCGCGATACCGATCAGGCGGGGCAGGCGCCAGGCGGACGCGATTAATCCGACATTGACGGCCGCGCACGTGAATTGCGCATCATCGGATGCGATGCGGATATCGCAGCCGAGCGCGAGTTCGAGCCCGCCGCCGATCGCCCAGCCATTGACGGCCGCGATCACGGGCACGCGCAGTGTTTCGATGCGATCGACGAGTGCCGGAAAGCTCGACGCGCGATCTTCTTCGCCCGTGTTTCGCGCCGCCTCGCGTTCCTTGAGATCGTCGCCGCTGCAGAAGGATTTGCCGCGGCCGGTGATGATCGCGGCGCGGATCGCGAGGTCCTCGTCGATCTCTTTCAGATGCGAAAGAAACTCGCGGCGCAGGCTTTGTCCGAGCGCATTCGACGGCGGCGCATCGATCTCAAGAAGCGCGACGTTCGGAAGGGACTTGTCGAATCGGACGGCAGCCGCGCTCATGATGCTCAATACCTATCGCGCCCAGGAGGCGAGCCAGTCGGTGATCCCTTGCGGAGTCATCGAGCGTGCGTCCGCGAGTGCTGAGACATGGCCCTGATCGACCAGCGTTCCGTTGGGGGTGACCACGAGCACGGCCGGTACGCCTTCGAGCCGGGTCGTGATTCCATAGCGCGCGGGGATCTGCAGGTTCTTGTTGAAGCGGCCCACATCGACAGAGACGACTTCGTAATGCGCATCGATGAAGGTGCGCACTTCGGGCAGGTCCATGACGCCTGCGAGGATGCGGCAATCGGCGCACCAGTTCCCGCCAAGATCGATCAGCACGAGCTTGTGGCTGTGCGCGGCGCGCGCCAGAGCCGCATCGACGGCGCGGTCGGCGTCGGCGTTCTCGTCATAGGGGTGATCCGGGACCGAGAGCGCGTTGATGGTGGCGACGCTCACGCGCGGCGCCTGTGCCGCCATGGCGCCCGAAGCGAATATCGCCAGGCCGGCGGCGGCCGCGGCCGCGACAAACTTACTGCGGGTCATCATGCTCTATACTCCACGGGACTGACGGGACGCCGGCAGGAGGGGCGGGCGCCCGGCCCACCGCCTATATGGCAATCGCCGGGGCGGGATGCTATCGGCAAGCCGCTCGAGTTCGCAATGGCAGTTTCACAAGCCCGGGGGAGTACATGAGACGTATCGTGATCGGCGTCGTGGCGGTGATCCTTCTCGTCGCGGCGATTGCGGTCGTTCGGACCGCGCTCCTCGCGCACCCGCCAAAGATCAAGTTCACCACAACGGCCATCGCGGTCAATGCGCACATGGTTGCGCAGCACCTGGGCGCCGCGGTGCGCTTCCGCACGGTTTCCTTTGGCGGCGGCGCGCATGATGCGGAAAAGACCCAGGCCCTCGCGGGATTTCGCGACTGGATGGTCAAGACCTATCCCGACTTCAACAAGGTCGCGAAGCGCGAGATCATCGGACAGAGCGTCGTCTACACCTGGCGCGGCAAGAACCCGTCGCTCAAGCCGATCCTCCTCATGGCGCATATGGATGTCGTGCCCGTCGTTCCGGGTACGGAGCAATCCTGGTCGCATGGACCGTTCTCCGGCGACGTGGCCGAGGGCTATGTGTGGGGGCGCGGATCGATCGACGACAAGGGTTCGCTTGTGATGATCCTCGAAGCGGCGGAGCAGCTCGCGCAATCCGGCGTCACGCCCGAGCGGACGATCATGTTCGCCTTCGGCGAGGACGAGGAAGTGGGTGGTTCCGCCGGCAACGCGACGATCGCGAAAACGCTGGCGGCGCGCGGCGTGCATTTCGATTTCGTCCTCGACGAAGGCGGCGCGATCGTCGACGAACCCTTTGTCGGCGTGCAGCGTCCCGTCGCGTTTGTCGCCGTGGAGGAGAAGGGGTATCTGAGCCTCGTGCTCGTCGCCCATGGCGAAGGCGGGCATTCGTCGCGGCCGACGCGCGATATGGCGATCGTCAGGCTCGCGGACGCGGTCCAGAAGGTCGTCGATCATCCGTTCGCATCGGGCCTCGATCCCGTCCAGCGCGAGAAGCTCGCGGTGCTTGCGCCCTATGTGCCGTTTCCCCAGCGCCTCCTGCTGGCCAATTTGTGGCTGACGTCTCCGATCGTCGAGCGTTTGATCGCTGCGAACCCGGAAGGCGAAGCGCGTCTGCACACGACCATCGCGCCGACGATGATTTCGGGCGGCGTCAAGGACAATGTGCTGCCCCCGGAAGCGCGCGCGACGATCAATTTCCGTCTTCATCCGCGCGATACGATCGCGGGCGTCATCGAGCATGTGCGCAGGGCCATCGACGATCCGAAGGTCGACGTCGTCGCCCTCAACGAAACGCAGGAAGAAGCTTCGAAAGTCTCCGACACCGACGGCGAGGCCTACAAATTCCTTGTCGCGCAGATCGAAAATTCGTTCGGCGGCATTCCGGTTGCGCCCGACATGACGACCGGCGCCACCGATTCGCGCCATTATCAGCCGATCGCGGACGCCGTGTTCCGCCTCGATCCGTTCCACTTCGGGCCCGACGATCTCGGCCGCGTGCACGGCACCAACGAACGCCTCGCGATACGCGATCTGGCGCCGGCGGTCGGGTTCTATATGCGGCTGATGGAGAACGCGAAGTAGCGCCCCCTGTTTCCCCCTGGCGATCCGGGCCGCATAGGGCCTTTCGGCGGCGGCGATATTCCTGTTAGAACGCCCGGCTTCGGTGGGGCCTGTAGCTCAGCTGGTTAGAGCTGGCCGCTCATAACGGTCTGGTCACAGGTTCGAGTCCTGTCGGGCCCACCAGGAGCTTTCAACGCCTGCAGCGCTGATCAGGGCTGGGATTTGAGCAAGGCCTTGATCTTGTCGGCGTCTTCGGGCGTTGCGGGATTGTAGACCACCATATTGAGATCGGGCCGGCCATCGACCGCGAAGCCCGAGAACTCCATCGACAGCGGCCCGGCAATGGGATGGTGCAGGACCTTCGTGCCGTCGCCATGCGCCCGCACATCGTTGTCGCGCCACATCGCGGCGAATTCGGGACTGGTCGCGCACAGTTCGTCGACCAGCGATTGCACGTTCCGCGACGCGCCGGCGCGCGCCAC
>Ga0181525_10004916_pt1 | contig 10085 bp, 10 predicted proteins | sample PEATcosm2014_Bin_48_FD_121100 | JGI IMG/M metagenome (GOLD analysis project Ga0181525, IMG submission 121100) | Peatland microbial communities from MTU Mesocosm Facility, Houghton, MI, USA - PEATcosm2014_Bin06_10_metaG | ecosystem: Environmental > Terrestrial > Soil > Wetlands > Peat | place...
AATCTCTCGATGATGTTTAACGAAGTGCCGTTTCTCGAGCGCTTTTCGGCGGCGGCCGAGTGCGGATTCAAGGGCGTAGAATTTCTGTTCCCCTACGAACACTCGACGCGCGACGTGGCCTCGGCGCTCGAAGACGCGAAGCTCACGCAGGCGCTGTTCAATTTGCCCCCCGGCGATTGGGCTTCCGGTGAACGCGGCATGGCCGCGATTCCGGGACGCGAGCGCGAGTTCGCCGAGTCGCTCGATTTGGCAATTGAATATGCGGGGGCGCTGCATTGCCCGCGATTGCACGTCATGTCGGGTCTGTTGCCGGCCGACGCATCGCTCGAGGATTGCGAGCATGTCTACGAATCGAATCTGCGGCTGGCAGCGTCAAAGTTTGCGCAGCGCCGGATCGAAGCGGTTATCGAGCCGATCAACCACCGCGACATACCGAAGTACTTTTTGAACACCACGCGGCAAGCGCTTGCGGTAATGGAACGCGTCGGCGCGCCGAACCTAAGGCTGCAGCTGGATTTATACCACTGCCAGATTACCGAAGGCGACCTCGTGCACCACGTGCGCGATCTCTCCGGACGCTATACGCACGTGCAAATCGCCGGGAACCCAGACCGGAACGAACCCGATTTCGGCGAGGTCAATTATGCTTACGTTTTGGAGCAGCTCGACGCGACGGGTTATCCGGGCTGGGTCGGCTGCGAATATCGTCCGAAGGCCGGGACGCGCGAAGGGCTTGGATGGGCGCGGCCGTATGGCATCACGGTATGAAAACACGCGTTGCTATTCTCAGTGACTTTCAGCGTCCGCGACCGTACGCGGACAGCCGGCCGCTTTCAATAGAAGAGATCGAACTTGAAGAGCCGTCCTACGGCGAGGCGCTCGTGCGCATCGAGAGCGCCGGCGTGTGCCATTCGGATCTCTCGACGATCGACGGGATTCTGACGAAGCCGCTGCCGATCGTGTTGGGTCACGAGGCCGCGGGCATTGTCGAGCGGATCGGCCCGGGAGTGACGACGGTGAAGCCGGGCGATAAGGTTGTGTTCTCATTCGTGCCGACGTGCGGAAAGTGCACGCCATGCTCGATCGGACGGCCCGCGTTGTGCGAGCCCGGAAACAAAGCCAATGCGGCCGCGGATCTGTTACGCGGCACGCGGCGATATAAGCGTAACGGCGAGATGATCGGGCATCATCTGGGCGTCAGCGGATTCTCGGAATACACGGTGGCCGCGGAAGAGTCGCTGGTCAAGATTCCAAGCGACGTTCCCGGTGAGATTGCGGCGGTGTTCGGCTGCGCTGCGCTCACCGGACTTGGAGCCGTAATTCATACGGCGCACGTCGTTCCGGGGAGCAGCGTTGCAATCTTCGGCGGCGGCGGCGTAGGCTTGATGACGCTGCTGGGCGCGATCCTCGTGACCGCGCATCCTGTGATCGTCGTCGATCCGGTCGAGAAGAAGCGGAAAAAGGCGCTCGAGCTCGGCGCGGACGCGGTCGTTGATCCGTCCGCCGGCGACGTCGCGAAGCAGATTGCGCAAATTACCGGGAGTGATGGTGCGCAGTTCGTGTTCGAGGTCTCGGGGACGACGAAAGGCTTCGAGCAAGCCGTGCAATCGACGTCGCGCGGCGGCATGATGGTTGCGATCGGCATCCCGCGCGGCTCGGATCAGGCGGGCATTTCGCCGGCGCAACTTGTCTACGGCGATCGCACGCTGCGTGGCGCATTCATGAGCTCGGCGGTGCCGCGCCGGGATATTCCGCGCTACGTCGCGCTATGGAAAGCCGGAAAGCTGCCGGTAGACAAACTCGTCAGCGGCACGATCGGTCTCGACGGTCTGAACGAAGCGATGGATTTGCTCGCCAGCGGCGATGCGCTACGCACCATGGTGTGCCCGCACGTCATGGCCGGCGCGAAAACTTAGTCAGACACTAGATTTCGGAGTCGTCGTCGAGGTCGTCGTCTTCGCCTTCGAGCTCGTCGTCCTCGTCCAGCTCGTCGTCAAGCTCTACGTCTAGTTCGTCGTCGTTGTTTTCCATCACGACCTCATTATGCACTCAGGCGCATGTGACCTAAACAAGATGGAGCCGACGCTCGGATTCGAACCGAGGCTCTCGAACTTACAAGGTTCGCGCTTTAACCAGCTAAGCTACGTCGGCAAGATTAGGGCTAGCTGCCTGGAAGGCTTCCATGTCGGCGTCGGACATTTCTTTGGGTTGCGACGGCGACCTTCCGATTGAAGTGGCGCATTGACTAAGGCGTTCGATCGGCCCGACACGTTCCGCACGCCCTCTTCCGCGGTTAAGCCCTCGATATGTTGGAGTTAATGAATGGCAGTTTGGGCACAGCAATGTGAGGTTCTCTGGTTTGTTGTTTCTCCAATCGCCGTCTTTGTGCTCGACCTCAACAAGGACTCTGCCGGTGATGGGATGACGTTTGGCCCAACCGCATTCCACGCACGCTTCAAAACCCAGTACACGTATTACGAAGCCGCGAAGCATTCGAGATATTGTGATCGTCGGCGGAAATTCGCCCCGCATAAATTGCGCGAATTTCTCTTCGCGTGCTAGGTGCTGCATGCACTTAAGCGAGCAATAGAAGCTTTGCGGCTCCGCACATCTCTTGCCGCAACCTGCCGCACAAAGTCGTCTCGGCTTCATTCGATTCATGCAATTATTATTGCGTGCATGAGTGACAACTGTGTGGCACAATGCGAACATGCGTTCGTGTCGCGCAAAAATAATTCGCGTTAATTGCGAAACTATTTGCGATGAGATTATCGCAGCATTCTACGAATCACGACGTGCGGCGTCAAGTATTGCGCGCTCGTTAGCCGCACGTGCTAACGCTAAGCTTTGCCTTCGCGCGATTTCTTTCGCGCGGAACTTCGCAATGCGCTCGATCAACTTGATCGGCAGCGGTTCCTCGAGCGAAAATCGAATCGTTCCCTTGTTGACGTCGTGCGCGGCCAGTTCTTTCTTGAATGCGACCACGACGGCCGCGGATCCGGCCGGATACAGAGCTACGTGATTCTTCCACGCTGCGAAATGCAACAGCACGCGTCCATGCAGCTTGAACGTCGGGATCTTGTACGAGATCGTCTCTTCGGCCTTAGGCACAGCCTTGCGAATCGTCGCGCGAATGCGCCGCAACACCGCCTGCATCGCTTTTGGCTGGTCGGCAATATACGCGGCTACGGTTTCGGCGCTCGCTCCCATTCCCAAGACTTCCACCCAAGGGGCGGAAGTCTATCTAAGTCGACGCGACGTCGAACGATTTATGCAGGACGGGCAACACTGCGGAGAGGCACTCGCCCTTGCCGTTGGCTGCAGGCAGGACGTCGAGCGCGCCGTTGAGGGCGCTGGCGAGCATAAGGCGCCAGCCTTCGGTATCGGCAACGCCTTTGGGCTCAATTGTCGGCACCATCTCGCTCAGCTCGATCATCGCAGCGCCGTCTTCGCGCCACGTAATCTGGATCGTCGCCTTGCTTGGCGCGCAACGCGAGATGTTACCGAGCAACTCGTCGAGATAGGCTTCGACTAAAATCATGTCGCACGCGTCGCTACGCTCCGCTTCTAAATATTCAAGAATCTTGTGCTTGACGCGGCTCGCGCCGAAACTCAAGCCTTCCCATTCAACGACCAGCATAGCGGTTTCTTACCCTGCAAGAAAAGCAGGTAAACGCGCACGACGGTCATCGTGGCGAGGTGCGCCCGGAGCGCTAGCTCGCGATGACGTCGATGAGCGCGCGCACGACGTCGGGATCGAACTGCGTCCCGGCGTGCCGCTGCAATTCTGCAGCCGCGTGCGATGGTGAAAACGGCGTACGGTAAGGCCGCCGGCCGATCATCGCATTGAACGAATCGGCGACGCTGACGATACGCACGGTGATCGGGATATCGGTGCGCTCGAGGCCGTCCGGATACCCGGTCCCGTCGTAGCGCTCGTGATGCAAGCGAACCATCCCGCCGAAATCGACGAGCTTGGGCTGCGCTTTAATGATCTCGTGTCCGGTGATGACATGCTGGCGGACGACGGACGTCTCAGCAGCGGTCAGCGGACGCGGAGCCCGCAAGAGCTCGGTCGGGCATTTCGATTTGCCGATGTCGTGAATCAAACCGCCGCGCGCAACGAACGTGCCTTCCGAGCGCGTGAACGACAGGCTATTGGCAATGCGCGCGCACCAGGCGGAAACCGCCCGGCAATGTTCGGCCGTTTTCTCATCGGCGTTCGCAATGCGTCCGAGCATGTCGGCGAGCAGCACGTCGAGCTCATCGACGGTCTCGTTGCGGAATCCGGATTCGACGAGGCGCGGCTTGTTCGCGACGTTTACAAGCGCGGTTTCGAGCTCATCGAAACCGGCAAGCGCGAGCGCCGAACGCAGCGCGGGAATCGCAGACGTGAAAAGCCTTCGGATGGCAGGCGCTTGCGGCCGTTCGGAACATGCAACGTCGGCCCAGGACAGCAGCGGCGTCCAGGTCGCGTCGGTCAGCCCTTCCGCGACGCGATCGACGAGCGTGTCGGCCAAGACGTCGAGCGCGACGGTTTGCTCTTCGCTCGGTGCGGCAAGCAACAGTATCGCCACGCGGATGCCATGCCGCTCCCGAAGGACTCGCTGGGCGAGACCCCGGTCTGAAGCAAAATAATTCCGCGATTGTAAGGCTTGCATGCCAATCACTGGGGTCGCACGGGAACCAAAACTACCATGGGCGCGTCCCCCCGGCAAGGGACGTTGCATCACTTTCCAGGTCGGACTTTTGGCACCTATGCCTACATGGCAAGCGGGGGTACCCGGGCGGGCGGATGCGCGGGTAGGGCCTCGAGCATGGCTGCCACCCCACCCATGTCGTGGCGGCGGAGGTCCTCGAGGGCGGCCAAGACGCCGGCGTGGTCCCGCTTCTGGGCCCAATGGATATGGAGGAGCTCCGCGCAGTGCACGAGCGCCCGTATCGCCAAGCCGAGCCCGCCCAAGCGTGGATCACGTCTAACATCTTCCCAAGCAGCGTCTTGCCCGAACATGGAGAGAGCAAGCAAGATATAGGCGAGGGCCTGGGCGCTGTACTTGCCCGCGGGGGCGCCGGCCATCTCGCGACGCGCCTCGTCGAGCGCGGCTTTGGCGTCCTCCAGGTTCCCGGAGGCGGCGCCATAGAGCGCGATCTCGGCCCAGCGCAGGGCGCGCCTATCGGAAGTGTCCTGGTCGGCGGCGGTGTTGGCGAGCAGGCGCAGCGCGTGCGCGAAATCGCCGCTCCAGGTCGCGCGTAGCGCCTGACCCGGCAGCAGCGCTTTCGTGGCCTCGTCGGTCATCTGCAGAACGTTGGCGGTATTGAGCGACCGTTCGATCGTCGCCATCATCGTGCCGGCGCCTCGTTCTGCCTCGATGTAGTACGCGGCAATCAGCGCCCATTCGCGAATGTGCGCGTCGCCGCACTTGAGCGCGAATGAGGCCACGTTTTCGACGTACTCGAGCGCTTTGCGCGGATTCGCTTCGTGCACGTGCGCGATCTCGTACAGAATGCTGTACGCGCGCGCGGCGACGTCGTACAGCCCCGCCGGCCCCGCGATCTCAACGACCGCCGACGCAAATGTGTGCGCATCTTTGATGTCGCCGATGCGCAGCGCAACAAACGCGGCTTGATGATACGCGCGCGCTCGCTGCGAGTCGGTGAGCGACGGCGCAAGTTTTGGAAGTGCCGAAATCACAAGCGTGCGGGCTTCGTCGTTGCGTCCTGCTCGAACGTACGCCGTTGCAAGCGTGCAGCAAAGCAGCGGGTGAAAATCGTGCCCGCTTGCAAGCGCCGATACGATCGCGGGCTCCAGGAGATCGATGCAGTCCATGCGTCCGCGACGCAGCAAGTCGAGGCTGTAGCGATAGACCAGCCGCAGACGCAACCGTTCGTCGTCGAGATCGTGCAACGCGAGACGATACCACGCCTCGGCCGTATCATATCGGGCGGCCTGCGAGTCGATTACCGCACGCAAGCCGAGAATCGCCGGACTCTCGTGCTGCTGGTCCTCGGGCAGCATGTGAATCACCGACTCGACCGCGTCGGCTTCGCCCCTCTCGATCAGCGCGAGTCCGTGCGTTGAAAGCAGACGCGTCAGCGCGCTGGTCGTTGCGGCGCGGCCATGGTACTCCATCGCTTCGGGGATGCGCTCCAAGCGCTCGTACGCGACAGCTGCACGAATCAGGGCATCACGTTCAACGTCTCCGCCTTGCTCCGCGAGCACGCGCAAGAGAAAATCACGGAAGAGACTATCGTACCGGTAAATGCCGTCGCCCAGCTCCTCGACGTAGGGTCCGTCCCAGCCCGGCGCATCGGCGAGTCCTTGAAAATGCCAATCGGACGCGCGTAAGACTTCGCGCTCGAGTATTCTGTAGACCGACGTCTCGAGCAAGAAACGCTGCGCCGCTTCGGTCTGCGCTTCAAAGACGAGCCGTGCAAGGGCGTCGTAAACCTCGGCCTTTGCCGTCGCGATCTCGAGCACGGGCAACGTCTCGGCTTGCATAAGCGCGAGCGCGGCAGCCGACGGCCAACCGTCCGAGGTGCGCAGCGCCGCGTCGAACCCGCGTGGCGAAAACGTCATGCCGACCGATTGCGCGAGCTGCGCAACTTCGCCCGAGGTGAAGCGCAGCTCGGACTCGTCGATCGGCCAATCCATCTCGCGCTGCGCGAGCCACGTCGAGGGCGAGAATGCTTTGGACGAGCGCGTTGCGATGATCCATTTGATCGCACGCGGGGATGCGTCGATTGCGTGCGAGAGAAAATCCCCGATATCATCGGAGCCGGCGTTGTGCAGATCGTCGATCGCGATGCGGATCGTTGCGTTACGCAGATGCTCGCCGAGCCACGTTGCAAGCTCGCCGAACGGCGTTTGCGACTGCATCGAGCGCTCGTATGCCATCGTGAACGAAAGATGCGCACCAGGGACGAACGGCTCGAGCGCTGTTGACAGACCGCGCAGAAACCCGAGCAGCGTCGTGGTATCCGGCGCGACGCGATAAAAGGCGCACGGGTCTTGCTCGCCGTCGAGGAACTGCCGAAGCGCGACGCTCTTGCCGTAACCGGCGTCGGCGAGCAGCAACACGACGCGATTCGCCTTGGAGCGACGAATACGTTCGACGACGCGCTCGCGATAAATGCGCCAGCGGTGCATGCTCCCAGAATTCGCAGTCCGGCAGCGACTCCCCCGGCGTTGTCCGAAGATGTGCGAGATGACCGAAATTACCGGGATGACGGCGCGGCAGGCCGCGTACGATGACCTCGAACGATTCCTGGAGGCGCCGCTCGATATGCTCGCGGTCCGGCATCAGCGCGCCTGCCTTCTCGGCGTGCTGGGAAGGCGCGATGAGGCGCAAGCGGCGTTCATGGAGCTGCTGGCAGCGGATCCAAAGCACTTCGGCGTGCTCAACGATTTTGGAATGTTTCTTTTTTCGGGCGGTTTGCGCAGGCCGGCGATGACGGCGCTGCTGGAAGTGGTGAAGTGGCATCCCGAGGACGCGGTCGGTCACACGAACTTGGCGAGCCTCTATTTAACGGAAGGCGACCTCGCACTCGCGCGCGCGCATTTCGAGAGCGCCCTTGCAATCGACGGCGCGAGCCCGATGGCGCTCGAGGGATTGAGTCTCGTCCTCGCTCGTCTCGGCGACGTCGAGGGCGCGCGCAAGCACCGTCCGACCGTCGTGCGCGCACCCAGTCTGCTCGCGCCATTCGCACATTCCGGAGATCCGGTGAGAGTGCTGCTCGTTGAATCGGTGATCGGCGGGAACATTTTCGTGCACGACCTGTTGCGCTCGCCGGCGTTCGACGTGCGGCAAGTCTTCATCGAGTATCTCGAAGAAAACGTGCCGTTGCCCGAACACGACGTCGTCTGGAACGCGATCGGCGACGCGGAGCGGTGCGCGAGGATTCTCGACGTTGCGCCGAGCGTGTTCGCGCGTTCGTCGAAGCCGGTGGTTAACAGACCCGAAGCAGTTCGCCATACGAGCCGTGCGGATAATGCCAATCACCTGGCTGAGCTCGAGGATGTCGTCACGCCACAGGCGTTGACCCTCCCGCGCGAGCGTCTCATGAACCAGGGCGCTTCAGATCTCGTGCGTGAGCTGGGCTTCGAGTATCCGATCTTACTGCGCTCGCCCGGATTCCACACCGGCGAACATTTCGTACGCGTGGAACGCGCTGAGGATCTTGCGGCGGCGGCCGCAGCACTTCCCGGCCGTGAGCTGCTGTTGCTTGAGTTCTTGGACGTCCGTAACGCGGACGGCAAAGTCCGTAAGTACCGCGTCGTGATCGTGGACGGCAAGCTTTATCCGTTGCATGCTGCCGTGGCCGAACAATGGAAGGTGCACTACTTCACCGCGGACATGACGGAGAACGCCGCGCATCGCGCGGAAGATGCCGCTTTCTTGAGCGAGGTGGAAGGCACGATCGGACCGCGCGCGGTCCGCGCGCTCGAGCGCGTTCGGGAAGCGCTGGGGTTGGATTACGGCGGGATCGATTTTGCACTCGACGCTGACGGTCGCGTCGTCGTCTTCGAAGCGAACGCGACGATGATCGTGCCGGAGCCCGAAGAAGACGAGCGCTGGCGGTACCGTTTGCCTGCGGTGCAGCGCATCTACGACGCCGTCCGCGCTATGCTGGTGCGACGAGCCCGGGCGTAGTCTTCTACGGAATTGCGCGGACGACGCCGCCGTCGACGCGCAACGCGGCACCATTCGTCGCCGAAGCTGCGGGCGAGCACACGTAGACGACCATGTTCGCGACTTCTTCGGGCGTCTCGAAGCGCTTGAGCAACGACGTTGGCCGCATTGAGGCAAAGAATTGTTTCTCGAACGCGGCCTCGGAGACACCTTCGTTTTTCGCAAGGTCGGCGACGAAGGTACCGACGCCTTCGGATTTTGTCGGTCCGGGGAGGACGCTGTTGACGGTAATCCCGGTGCCCGCAACGGACTCGGCAATGCCGCGCGCGAGCGCGATTTGCGCGGTCTTGGTGACGCCATAGTGGATCATCTCGACGGGAATTTGCAAGCCTGATTCGCTCGAGATAAAGACGATGCGCCCCCAGTTTTCCGTTCGCATGTGCGGAAGATACGCGCGCGCGAGACGCACGCCGCTCATGACGTTGATTTCGAAGAACTGGAGCCAATCGGCGTCGGGGATTTCTTCAAACGGTTTGGGCGCGAAAACGCCGACGTTGTTGACGAGGACGTCGACCTGCGGATGCGCTTTGACAAGGCGATCGGCGCCGGCTGCGGCGCCGAGATCTGCGACCGCTCCGGCGAGGTGCGCATCGGTTTGCTGCGTGCGGATTTGCCGAATCGCTTCGTCGACGCGTGCTTGTGTGCGGCCGTTGATGATGACGCGCGCGCCTTGCGCGGCGAGTCCGGCTGCAATCGCATATCCGATGCCTGCGGTCGATCCGGTGACTAGCGCAGTCTTGCCGTCGAGTCGCAAGTTCATGATGGTCTCCCCAGCAAGATCGTGAACGGCTCGATGCTGACCGTGACGAGACGCGCCGGCGTCCACGGATCTTCGTTCAGGCGCTGTTCGATTGACGCTGCGTCGGGCGCGCTTAGGACATGCAGTACGCGCTTCGCGTCATCTTCGCCGCCGAGCGGACCGCCGAGTAGGATTTCGCCGGCGTCGGCGAGCTCGTCCATGAACTTTGCGTGCGCATCCCATTGCGCTTGGCGGCGCATCGGCACGGACCAATCCCACTCGGGGCCACGTTCGCGGATTACGACAAAGTGGGGCATGCCATGCTAAACACGGCATGCCCCAGCAGGGTTATCGCCCTTAAGGAGTCGGCGTGTGTTTCGGAGCCGGCTTCGGCGGGGCCGAATGCGTTTGCGGCTGCACCGGTCGCGCTTGTGGTTGCACCGGTCGCGCTTGTGGTTGCGCTGGATGTGGTGCAACGTAGGCCGGGTGTTGTTGCGCCGGCGCTGCTTGCGCTGGATGTGGTGCAACGTAGGCCGGGCGTTGTTGCGCCGGCGCTGCTTGTGCAGGATGCGGTGCAACGTAGGCCGGGCGTTGTTGCGCCGGCGCTGCTTGTGCAGGATGCGGTGCAACGTAGGCCGGGCGTTGTTGCGCCGGCG
>Ga0181525_10004918_pt1 | contig 10083 bp, 5 predicted proteins | sample PEATcosm2014_Bin_48_FD_121100 | JGI IMG/M metagenome (GOLD analysis project Ga0181525, IMG submission 121100) | Peatland microbial communities from MTU Mesocosm Facility, Houghton, MI, USA - PEATcosm2014_Bin06_10_metaG | ecosystem: Environmental > Terrestrial > Soil > Wetlands > Peat | place...
ACTTGTTTTCGAAGAGAATCTATGGGGCTATTACCTCATGGCCGTCACTACGCTCTTCATCCTCACCGATGTCGTGAGACAACGCTTTCGCTGGGAACTGATTGGTTGGCTGGCGGTCGCGTTCCTGGCCTATTATCCGCTGCCCTGGGGTTACGACCCGCTGAATTTCAGTGTCCCAGACTGGATCTGGCAGGTAGCACTGTGTCCTACAGCGGTGGCGCTGGCCGCGGGCCCATTGATCACTGAGATTCGCGGACATGTGCGACGCGTGGCCGTTGAGGTCAGTGGACAAATGCAATCGTTATAGGTCATCTGCGCCAAGGTCTTATATACCTTGTCGTTCGTAATAGGTCACCGATGGTGGTGATCAGAAGTTGCAAAGGTCTTGAGAAGTGGTTGACGGAAAATTCGCTCGAAAAGTATTCGATGCGAAGAGATATGTGAGGTGGATTTAGTGCTTGCCCTTTTGATACTTGGATGCGCACTTTTGGGTTTGATCATCGGATCATTCTTGAATGTGATCATTTACCGGGTGCCACGCAATGAGTCCATTGTCTCACCTCGCTCGGCCTGTCCGGTTTGCGCGACACCAATACTCGAACGTGACAACATTCCGGTGTTGTCGTGGTTGATTCTTAGGGCGCGTTGCCGCTCTTGCGGCGCACATATTTCGGCCCGTTATCCATTGGTCGAAACATTGTGCGCTGCTTTGTTCGCTGGAGCAGCGGCTCGCGTAGGTTTCAATTGGTACCTCCCCGCTCTACTGGTATTGCTCGCGAGTCTCCTTGCGCTCTCGTGCATTGACCTTGAACTTCTCATTCTTCCTAAGAAGATCATCTACATCTCTCTCCTGATCGTGTCGGTGTGGTTGGTTGTTGCGGCGGCCGCGACGGATCAGTGGCATCGCTTGCTGATCGCTTTAATATGTGCCGTCGCTTGGTTTGGTCTCTTCTTCCTGCTGAACTTCTTCAATCCGCGCATTCTGGGCTTCGGCGATGTTCGCTTGGCTCCCTTGCTCGGGTTGGGACTCGGCTGGCTCGGCATTCGATATGTCGTGCTCGGTTTCTTTGCGGCCAACTTGATAGGCGCGATTATTGGTCTCACGCTTATCGCGATCAAGAAGATGTCCCGCGAACAGCCCATCCCTTACGGAGTCTTCCTTTCATTAGGAACTTCGCTCGCTGTTTTCGCTGGACCAGAGATCCTCGTTCATTTCCAGACGATTGCTTAGTGTCTGGGGCGTTCTTGGCGTACGGGATTTCGCCAAACATCAACGTCGTAAGACTCGTTGCCTAGACATGCCACGAGTAGAGTTTGGTTGCGATTTATCGGCGCCTTTTTCGGCTCCAAGATGCGAGACCCTGGGCACATAGGACAATGACGACGGTGCAGACCACTACGGAGCGAGGTCGAGAAAAAGCGCTCTTTGAATGGCTCGGTCGACCCGTACGAAGTATCTACTGCCTGTTCAGCTGGCTCGGCGCGACGGCAATCTTCTTCGCAATTGCTGATGCCCTCGGCGGCCCGACGGAGGGAGACGTCGCCGAAACCGCATACGGAACCTGGGCGGTGGCAAATGCGCATCTCGCGTGCGTCTATCCGCCCAACGGTGGTCATGGGTTGAACGACCTCGCTAATCCCTTTGCTCTCACCGCCCCGTTGTATCCGCTCTTTAGCGGTATCTGGGCGGCAGCTCTACGGATTGGTCACGTCGTCGCGTTCCCAAACCAAGTCCAACTTGGCCCAAACTGTTCCAAGGCGTTCGTGGCAATGTTCAATTGGTCAGTTAAGTCCGATGCCATCATGCCCACCATTCGACTCAGTTATTTAATGTGGCCAATACTTCTTTGGGGATTCGTTGCCTTGGTGCGCGCTACGGGCAGGGGCCACACCGGGTGGGAACCGCTCAGCGTTGTGCTTCTCGCACTCACGGGCCCCGTCTATATGACCATCGTCGATTATTTCCACCCGGAGGACCTCTTAGCATTCGCACTCGTTCTCGGAGCACTCGCCTGCTTCTTGAAGGATCGATGGGTAATGGCTGGTGTACTGCTGGGTTTGGCGTTCACGGCCCAACAATTCTCACTCTTGGTCGCCCTACCACTGCTCTTGTTGATTCCGAGGTCCAAGCGAGTCGAGTACGTGATTGGTGCGATTACCGCGGTATTGATAATCGACCTTCCACTGATCATTGTGAGCTCCGGAAGAGGGATCAAAACAGTGATTTTCGGCTCCAGCCGGGTTGGATCGAACATCAGGTCCACCGGCGGAACAGTGCTATGGGAGGTCGACCTTCGCGGAGTACTTCTCTTCCTCGTCTCTCGAGTCCTGCCCTTAATCGCCTCTCTCGCGCTCACGTGGTGGGCATCGAAGCGATTGGGTTCATCATTACGTTCGCCCGCCGCATTATTGTCGCTCGTGACCACAGCCATGGTTATGCGCCTTGTGTTCGAAGTCAATCTCTTCGGCTACTACTTCATGGCGACATCCGTATTGTTGATCCTCGTGGACATCGCCAACGGCCATGTGCGTGGCTACGTGATCGCCTGGATCGGTCTCGTCACGCTGGCCTTCAATCCAGTTCACTGGGGCCTCTATTCAAATTTGACCTTGTGGAGTCGTGGGCTTCACAACGCGCTCCCATTCGCACTCCTTGGGATTGGACTCATCGCAGTAGGTATCGATGCCGCTCATCGCAAGCTCAGGATCTACAAGGTCGTCTGGATACTCGTCGTCGCACTAACTTGCACTCCTCGGAGCCTCAGCTCGTTTCAAGTGGTTTTCAATCCACCACACTGGCTCTGGCAGATGATTCTGGTTCCAACGGCCCTTGCGCTCGCCATTGAGCCGCTATTGAAGGCCAATGGAAACGCCTCCGGCGCTGCGACTGAATCGACATCATTCAACAGCGCTGTATAGGCCGTTCAGCGACGGTGGCGGCGACCTGATTCAACACTTGCAACTCTAAAGACGATCGTCAATAGACGATCTCCATCCTGAGGCCTTCACTGTCCCACACGGGTTCCCTGGGGATGCGCAACGCCGCGTGACCATGAACCCGTCGGGCGGTCCACAGGAGGGCGAATACGTCGTAGAGGTGTTTCTGCGGTACACCTGGCATCGGATTATCTAGGTACCGCTCGGCGCCTCGAATCCTCTCCTCAATCACTTCACGACGTTCCTCTCGGCCAGCGGCGATCTTCTTGGATCGCTTCAACGGTGTGTCTTTGTGCAGTTGGTAAAAGCTCAATTCGGGATGGCCTTCGTACACGACGCGCTGACGATACGGGGACATTTCCTCAGCGACTTCTTTGTACTTTGGGAAGATTGTGGCCGTGACCGCATCGAGTCCACTCTCGCTCAACGGCACCTCACCAGAAAGAACCGAACGGCTTGGCGCATTGTGTACGGATGCGCCTCGACGTCCAAGGAGCGAACGAGCCTCGGCGTCGCACTTGCGTGCTCCCGATTCAGGCCTGTCCAAATAACCGATAGGGACGTTGATGACAATTACCGCGAAGGAGGGTCGCTCACTCAAAACCTCGAGGAAAGTGTCATAAAGCTTGGGTGGCTCCGGCGCGAAGGTTGAGCCGGCTTGCTTCGCGCTGGCCACGAGCCAACCAGGTCCACATGGTGTCACCCCGGCCACGACCGAGTACGGCAAATCCGGACCACGATGTGAACTCACTCAATAAATTATACGGGAACCCTGCTCTTGTCCATTGACTCCAAGGTTCGAATCAGCTCTTTCGGATGCGCGGTGATGAGCATCGCGTCCTCGTAAGAAATCGTGTTTGACACAATCAACTCCGCGAGGCTGCTCTCCAGTGTTTGCATGCCCTCTTTGGTGTTGGTGAACATGACGTTCTGGAGCTGGTTCGACCGGCCCTCTCGGATCAGATTCCGTACGGCGTGGGTCGCAATCAAAACTTCATACGCCGCCACCATGCCGCCGCCGACCTTCGGGACGAGACGTTGGGCGATGACGGCGCAAAGAGAAGCCGCGAGCTGGACCCTGGTCTGCTCCTGGCGCCACGCCGGGAAAACGTCGATGATGCGGTCAATCGCCTGGGGGGCGTCGTTCGTGTGCAAGGTCGCGAAGACGAGGTGGCCCGTTTCGGCCATCGTCAACGCAATTTGAATCGAGTCAATGTCGCGCATCTCACCGATCAACAGGACGTCGGGGTCCTCTCGAAGGGCCGAGCGAAGGGCCCGGTCGAATGAAGGGCTGTCGAGTCCGACCTCTCGTTGGCTCACGGCAGCTGTCTTGTGCGTGTGCACATACTCGACGGGGTCTTCAATGGTGAGTATGTGGCAGGCCCGGTTCTCGTTGATTTGATTGACGATGGACGCGAGCGTCGTCGATTTTCCCGATCCGGTCGGTCCCGTGACGAGCACGAATCCTCGCGGCTGCTCGGCAACCCAGCTGGCGGCGTAGGGCAGTCCCAACTGGTCGAAGGTGGGAATCCTTGCCGGAATGACTCGCAGAGCAAGGGCCGTCTGGCCGCGCTGGGTGAAAATACTTCCTCGGATGCGAGCCCGGTCGCCCCACGAGAATGCGAAGTCGACGTCGAGCTGCTCTTCGAACACGAGGACTTGCTCGGGCGTCAGCAGTGGCCTCGCGATCTCGTCGATGAGTTCACCAGTGAGAATCTCAGTCCCTTCGATCGGCTGCAGTTTCCCGTCCACCCGAATTCGTGGTGCGGAACCGCCCGAAAGCAGTAGGTCCGACCCACCCCTGTCCCAAAGAGTCTGAAGCCAAGGTTCAATCTTTGGTGATTGCGTTTCGCTCATGAGTCCGCCTTTTGTAATGGGTTACACAAAGTCGCGATGCCCGGCCACTCGGCCGGGCATCGCGACTCACTTCGGAGAATCTGAACTACGAAACTGTGGCGCAGGAAGTGGGTCCCGCATAGGTGACGCTGTGCGTTGTCGTCGCGCCAAGTGCGGTGGGCACTGTAACGCTCAGGACTCCGGCCGCGATGGTGTACGTGTAGTGCGTGCCGTTGCTCGGCCACGACTGGATGTACGGACCACCGGTCGTGGTGCTCTTTGCCACCAAGTTGGCGCTCGTCGCGGTGAGCGATGGGTTCTGAGCATTGAACGCAGCAATTGCCGTCGACACGGTCGCACCGTCAGCCTGGCATGCGGCGATCGCGCTCTTACCCGTGATGCCGCCAAGGGCGAAGATGACGACCGCAGCCAAGATACCGAGTACAACGATGACGATGAGAAGTTCGATCAAGGTGAAACCGTTGATCTCTCCAGCATCCCTCTGGCGCTTAAGCCGTTGGTAGGTCGAAATCATATAACTACTCCCTTTATGGTCTAGTGGGTCGGCCGACACTCGGAACTACCCAGTAACGAACCGTCAGAAGATGTTTCGAACGGCTGCACGAATTGTACATGAAGTTTGGAGTCATTTCGAGCAATTTGCTCACAATTCGAAACGTAGATTTCCTTGCAATTAAAGGGGTTACGGGTAAATTTCCTCAAGAAACGTCCCACGCGTCGAGGGTACCGAGTACGCCTTGATCAGGGTTTATTCAATCGAGCACTCACAGCAGTGGTTCGCGACGTGATGCCGGAGGTTTTGATGCGCATTCGTCGCAATAATGTTCCGACAATTAACGCCAAGTCTGCGCCTGTTTAGACCGTAAACGGCGAAGTCGAGGTTGAGATTCCCGTGCCGGTGACGGTGATGGTGTCGCTTTGAACGGTGGCATCTCCAAATGAAGCTGTCGCAACTCCATTGTTCGTCATCACCACTACGCTCGCCGAGGATTGGGACAACCGGGTACCGACCGCGCCTGCGGAGAAGAGACCAGTTCCGGTATTGGTGAAGGTCAACGAAAAGCCAGTTGTCTGCACGTTATTTCCGTACTGATCTTCGAGTTGGGCTGACACCGCCGTGTTCGTCGTCGTCCCGGCCTTTAGCGGAGTCGTCGGATTGAGAGTGATCAGGACTTGTGAAGCCGTTCCCGCTGCGAGCGCCAGCGTTGACGTCGCCCATACTGAGGTCGTTCCGTTCTTCGCAGTAAGTACGTCAGACCCAGATTTCGTGTCTCCGAAGTACACCGTTTCGGAGCCGACGCCGGACGGAAAGGTGACGTTCAGCGTCGAAGTCCCAGTTGTGCCATTCGACGCGCTGAAGAATCCGGTGGGCGCGCTCAGCGTCAGGGTTATCGGCGAACTGCTGGTGGTCAAATTGCCCCCGGAGTCTTCCAACTGAAGTGACAAGGTGGTGTTCGTGAGTGAATTCACGCCAGGCGTCGTAGTACTGGGTGAGATGGCCACTTGCGATGGCGAACCGGCTTCGACGGTCAACGACACGGTGCCCCACGTGGTCGTTCCATTCACGGCAGTAATCGTGTCCTTGCCAACGGTCTGACTGCCAAAATACGCCGACGTTGTCGCCGTGCTCTGTCCTTTATTGAAGGTCAGGGTCAGGGTCGAAGTGGGAGTACCTCCACCCGACGTCGTCGAAAAGAATCCGTTCCCGATGTCGCTCAACACCACGGTCGTCGTCGCGCTAGCCGGTTGTGTCGCCCCGACGGAGTTCTCCAACGTGACCGTCACTTGGTCGTTGGTGGACGAGCTTTCCGATGGCGTCGTCGTGGCAAGCGTCATGCCCACTTGTGTAACCGCCGTCCCACCAACTGGAAAGCTTTGGGTCACCGTCAGTGCCGGTGCGTAAGTCGTGCTGCCGGTCGCCGGATCGTTGAAGTTCAACGTACAGGTCCCCGGCCCCGTGAACGACACGATGTTGCCGCTCAACGTACACACGCCGTTGTCGGACGACGGGGCGGTGATGGAGACGACGTCACCCGATGAGGCCGTTGCGGTGACGGTGTAGGGCGTGCCGCCCTGCGTAGCCTGCTGTGGCGCGGAGGAGTACGTGATCACACTTCGTTGCAGTCCCACGACAAAGTTCGTCGAGGTCGCCGATGCGGATCCGTCAACGGCGGTGATGGTGTAGTTCCCTTGGGCTTGTGGCACGATTGAGTTGAATTGCGCAACGCCGGACGTGTCGGTGATCGCCGTCAAGACGCTGGAAGGCGACAAGATACACGGCCCCGAGGCTGGGGGCGAGCCGCAACTAGGACCACTCTGCTGAGAAATGGTCACGAGGTCGCCGACGACCGGGTTATTGCTCGAATCCAAGACCGTGACGGCGGCCTGCGTCGAAGAGAGGGCGTTCGTATCAGACGGCTCATTCGAAAATGTCATCGAGGCGGCGACACCCGAGACGTTGCCCAACGACGATGATCCCCATTGCCAACTCTGAATGGTCATGCCTTCACCGCAGTAGACCGTGCACAGGTCTTGGATTGGTGCACTCCTGGCAGGTGCGGGAGGATAGTCGTCATACACCACAATCGCCGTGAGTAACGAATTACCTGGCGCCGCACAGCCGCTCGCCGTCACTGATATCGGGCAGGCATAGAACGTCACAGTCCTCGTTGTCGCCACCAGCGGGGTCCACTCAGTCGTGCACCAGACGGCAACTTGCTCGCCGTCGATCACCGGTATCAGCTTGATCGCCGTTCCGCCCCAGCAGGCGACCAGCGGACTCGTCGCGGGCGCGATTGGCTGGTTGTTGGTGATAAGAGGGTTGTAACGCACGTACTGGATCGCCAGATTCGTCATGCTGCTCGCTGCCGTGGTGAGCGAATTCGCGGTGCTGAACTTGGAGGAGTTGTTCAGATCGTTGCTCACCCAGGTCGTGAGCATGGCCACGACAAGACTGATGGCGAGCAGATACGCAAGTGCCAGTATGAGAATCGCCCCTTCGTCACCTGAGCGCGCGACCGAAGTCGACTGTCCACGCCGTCCCCGCGTGTCGTCAGCCCATCGGGCGACGCAGGAGATTCTCGAGTTCGGGAAGCGTTTCTTCATCAGTTCGTTCGCGTCCCACCATTTTGGTCAGAATTATCTACGTAGCCGGCAGGCGCGATGGAAATGAGCTCGACGTAGTAGGTCGTGTGGCGAGCGAGATTGGTGAACTGCCCGCCCGTCACAAAATTGGTTTGGATCGTGCAACTTGAGGGAGTGAACGTTGACGTCGTACAGACCTCGGCCGTGTAACTCACCGGTCCCGTGGCAGTACCCGTGGGTGCGCTAAACGTAATCTTGATCGTTCCAGTCCCTGGGGCGGTGACCGTGAAGTTGTTCGCGGCACCGACAATCCCAGTATCGGCATGGCTCACCTGATTCGACGTCGGTGACGCGAGGTAGCCCGGTGACGCATTGGCCGTGATCTGCACGACGTACGTAACCCCCGCAGCGCCCGGGACCGGATTGGTAGCCACGACAAAGTCACTACCCAAGGTGTAGTTGCTGTTCGTCGTGCAGGCCCCAACAGGCGGGCAGCCCTTAGCGGTGTAGGTCTGGTTGGCGGGACCGCCCGAGGATCCGGCTGAGATCGACACCGATCCGGCCGTGACGCCGTAGTTCACGGTCACGTTCGTCGGTGTGGTCAATTGGACGGTGGCGAGGACCGGCCCATAGACAGCACTCGTCGCCGATACGATGCCCGACGTCGAGGAGTTCGCAGTGATCGTCAAGTAGTAATTCGTACCCGGGTTGAGATTGCCCACTTGACCGCCCGGCAAAGTAACCGCTGACGTCACACAGTTCTGGGTCATCGCAGCATCGGTGCACACGTTCTGGGTGTAGGAGGAAACTGGTGCTCCGCCAGTTGGTTCGCTAAAGGTGACCAGAATCGCGCCAGCTAGCGACGGCGAAGGCGCTGTCGAATTCGAAATTACTGGTGTCTTCAGCTGGTTCGTGGCAGTGAAACTCGGCGGAATCGCGGGCGCAATGGTCGAAGGCGGTGACACCAAGTAACCAGTGGTGGCGTTGGCGGTGACCACGACGAAGTAGAGCGTGCCCGGAGTGAGGCCGGTGATCGTGCCGCCACCCGAGGGAACAGTCGTATTCGACGTCACGCAGCCGGTCGTCATTGCACTATTCGTGCAGGCGAGGACCGTGTACGTCTCGCCGCCGGGAGCGTTCAAGGAGCCGGTGAAGGTCACCGACAGGGTTCCCGACGTTGGTCCGTACCCAAGGGTTGGTACCGAGGGTGCCGACAATTTCTGCGTCGCCAACGTCGGCCCGACGGGCGGTGATGTCGACCCGAGATAATTGGTCGATGCGGTGGCCGTAATGGAGACGTAATAGTTCATCCCAGCGCTGAGGCCGGTGACCTGACCGCCTGAGACAAAGCTGTTTTGGACCACGCAGTTCACGCTCATGGCGTTGTCCTGGCATGCTTTCACACTGTAGGTCTGTCCGTTGGGTGCGTTCGGTGCGCCGTTGAACGAAACATTGATGACCCCGACAGTGGTCGTAGACGGGGTGACGGCGGTGACGCTCGGTGTGATGAGTTGGCTTGGGTAGACACTGAAGGGCGCACTGATGGACGTCAGGTTGCCCGGTCCCGAAGGATCGGGTTCACTCGCAAAAAGGGTGTACCCGGTTCCAATCACGTTGAGGCTGCATCCCGAATAGCTGACGATGCCCGCGGTTTCTTCGCCGGAACAGGTCTTTGACAGCGTGGCCCCGGCCGGCCCCGAATCGACAGTCAACGTGATTGGTGAGAGGTCGCTCGTCACGATGACTCCGTTATCCTCGACTTCCAACACTGGCTGTGTGGCGAAGTTATTGCCCACCGTTGCGCCCTCGGGTTGAGTAATGAATACCAGTTCGTTCGCGGTACTGCCCTCGGCACCGGTCGTTTGGATCACCGTGGGATTGTCAACGATGACGGTGTCGCTTTGCGTTCGTCCAGTCGCCGTGTTGGTCACGACCACATTGATGAGTTGTGGATTCATTACGTCATTGGGCGTACACGAGGTCGTATAGGAGCCATTGCTCGAATACTCGACCGGCGGCTGGGAACCTGATGAAGCAATCGTCGCGGTGTAACCATTGAGCCCGAGCGCTGCCGTAAGTTCGGCGGACGACGGATAGTCCGACAACGGGTCGCAGTTGCTGAACACTCCCGGAGTCTGCTGCCCGACGACCGACGTGATATTTGAAATCGAACTCGCCAGCGCGGTGTTGAAGTTCGCCAAGTCC
>Ga0181525_10004919_pt1 | contig 10083 bp, 8 predicted proteins | sample PEATcosm2014_Bin_48_FD_121100 | JGI IMG/M metagenome (GOLD analysis project Ga0181525, IMG submission 121100) | Peatland microbial communities from MTU Mesocosm Facility, Houghton, MI, USA - PEATcosm2014_Bin06_10_metaG | ecosystem: Environmental > Terrestrial > Soil > Wetlands > Peat | place...
GCAGCGGAACAGCCTCCTGTTGAAACAAATCGCCGCCGATCTGGGCGTCTCGGCCAACACCGTGAACTTATGGGAGATGGGCCGGCGTTTTCCCAGCGGAAAAAATATCGAGGCGCTCGCCCAATACACCGGCCTGCCGCCCTGCCGTCTTTTCTGCCTCATGGCCGCCAAATGCACACGGCGTCTCTGCCTCTTGAAAAAACCTCCACAAAGTTAAGCACCATTCCGTCGTCCGCGTTGTTCTGGAACCAGGCCTCTTGTGGAAGTTTCCCTCGCCCCGCCCAAGCGGGGAGAGGGGTAGGGTGAGGGGCCTGTTATTTTCCCGAAAATCAATGCTCCTCACCCCGGCCCTCTCCTCGTATGGCTAGGAGAGGGAGAAAAATCGTCGGCGATTCTCTCTTCATCCGTCAAAGGCATCATTCCGCCCCGTTCAACTTTAAGTTGAAAATCACTTCTCGGCGGCGCGGATAATCCTGCTAGGGTCGTCGCTGATTCAGTTCAGCGCACCATGAAATCTCTGGCATACAACTCGTGCGACTCCGGCGGCATCGTCCAATGCTCCGGCGGTGCGGTGGCTTCCAGTTTACACACCGCAACTTCCTGTCACCGCGTCGCGACAGCCAGTTTACACACCGCGACAGCCTTTTTCCGCGCGGTAACTTCCCGTCAACACACCGTCCAAGCCTCGCACCGCGCCGAAAATGTCCGTCACGGCATCGCCACGGCCTTTTTACACGCCGAAACCTCCTGTCAACACACCGTGACGGCATCTTTACAGACCGAAACGGCCTGTCACGGCGCCGAAACTTTGCGTCACCACGCCGTCCAAGCCTTTCACCACGCCGTCCAAGGTTCCCACCGTGCGGAAACTATGTTTCAACACACCGAAATTTCATTTCACCGCGCGGAGAAATCATTTTTACACGCCGCAAAATCATCCGGCGGCATCGCTTTGGCGCAAAATCAGGCCAAAAACGGCCAAAACCGCGTGTTTTGCCGTTCCAACCGCAATCCATAAGACAAATAAAACACCATGAAAGGAAATTACGTTCAAGGCAACGACAACGCCTTTTCGGCGCAACTCATCACCTTCCAAGAGGAAATTCCCGCCTACGTCAGCGTCCTCAAGCTCTCCACCGACCAGGTGAGCGGACAGGCGGCGGACTCGGATTATTTTGATTATTGCCTCAAGTGCCAGGGCGTTCTTCAAAATGCCGCCTCGCAGGCCACCGGCTGGAAGGACATCATGCGCGATGGCGGCACGCCACCGCCCACCGGCGCGCCCGTGGCGCCGACAATGCCCGCCGTGGTGCCGGCGGTGTCGCCCGGCATCGAGGCGCGTTTCCGCGCGCTGGTCAAACTCATCAAGGCCAATCCCGCCTACAACACCGCCATGGGACAGGCGCTGGGCATTGAAGGCGCGCAACAGACGCCGCCGGATTTGACCACCGTCCAGCCGGAGATTGACGCCTACATCAACGGCGCGAACGTGGCCGTGGACTGGGGCTGGGGCGGCTACGTCAATTATCTGGACATGTGCGAAATCCAGGTGGATCGCGGCGACGGCAAGGGGTTCATTGATCTGGCCTTTGACACCACGCCCGGCTACACCGACACCGCGCCGTTTCCCGCCGCGCCCGCCAAATGGACCTACCGCGCCATCTACCGCGTGAACGACGCCCAAGTGGGCCTCTGGAGCAAGCCCGTAAGCATCACCGTGCAGGCGTGAAATAAATTCAAATCCAGAAAAGCGAGCGGCCTTCGGAAACGGAGGCCGCTATTTTTGTGGAATGAACGAACTGGTTAAATTTCAGGTCAGAGTTACAATGATTCCATGAAGCCCAAACTCATCCTCTGCCTCGCGGCGGCCACTTTACTCAATCCGGCGTATCGTGTTTGGGGCAGCATGGTGGTTATTTCCGTAGATTCAACGAACATCCAGTCTATGCCGTTTATAGTCAGAACCGACACATCGGGCAATGCTTCTTCCGAGAAGAGCATCAATTTTTATGTGATAGCCGACCCCAAAGGTCCCCCTTATGCGCCGGACGATAACATGCACTTTTCCTTGCGAGGAGCGAGTCTTTCAATTTATGACGGCACGAATTTTATTTCATCATGCAGCGTTGCGGGTGGGAATGTGCCAGAGTTTATGCGGGATGTGAAAATACCATTCGCGAAGAAAGGCGTCTTTTTTAGCTTCCAAGTTGGCACAAATCATCTGGACTCTGCTGACTTTGAAATCGGTTATGGCTCTGATCTTCACCCGGCAATTGATAGCTATCGGTTTGCCCTTCGGACTTTTGTCCCTGAATCGAGCCTCGGACTCTTGCTCGGCATTAAAGACGATAAAATTGTAATCACCGGCGTTCCGCCTGATACGCCCGCTTTCAGAGCCGGATTATCGCCGGGGCTGATTGTTCAGCAGATTGACGGCGAGGATTCTGCGCGTTACGGGCTTAAGATGGCGCAAGATGATTTTCGGTTCGGCATCGTTGATCTTGAACTCATTGACCCATCCAATGGCAAAACCAATAAAGTGCTGTTGACGACAGCCAAGACCTTTCCAGCAACAATTCATTGATCCCGAAAGCAAACCATGAAACCCAAACTCATCCTGTGCCTCGCGCTCGTTTTGAACGGCCATTTCCGTTCTACTGCCGCGGTTGGTGCCACGAGCTTGAACGAGCTATGCAAAAAATAAGACCCGTAATTTCCTTGTTGCTCACCATGCTGGCAGCGGTAGCAGTTTGGGTTTGGGCGTTTCGGCCCGTATTCACACCATTCCTTTATCTGCACCCGACCGGCTTTGGACCGCCTCCGAGCATCTGGTATTTTCGCCTTATACAGCCGCAGTGGGTAAGCACGCCGCCGGATTATTCAGGTTGGTCAAAAGTGGAGGCTTCGGTTCGAGTTGCAGTTATAGTTATTTGCTGGATTGCCAGCATTGTATTTGTCGAGTGGCTATATTCGAAGCGTCATAAAGAGCCGCCTACATCGTCGGCGTCAATTGAGGACGAACCATGAAACCCAAACTCCTCCTCTGCCTCACGCTCGTTTTGAGCGGCGAATATGGAAACGCTTGATCTTCTACTTGTATTGCCTGTTTTGGTCAGTGCATATCTGACAAGCCTCTTGTGTCGGTTCGCATATTGGCGGCAACGTGGTGTGCGTTGGTATTTTAGCTTGGTCGGAGCAATAATGGCAGGCGGTTTGACAGCTTTATTTATCGCACTGGGTCTTTCAATCCAGGCAGGACAAACGCCCTACGCAATTTTCCTTTATATTTTTGCTTTGGAATGGCTGCCCATTTCCGCCCTGGCACCAGCACTGATTGTCACATGGTATTACCGAAGAAAATCTCGCAACAAGTCATGAAATCTAAAATCCTCCTCTGCCTCGCGCTCGTTTTGAGCGGTGGTTTTATTTTATCCCGCGCAGATGAGACAAATGCCATCGCGTCCACGAATTCACCGATTGTTAAAATCGTCAACCCCCAAGGCAGCATTGATTTGCCAAAATTGGGGCAGGCAATTTTCAGGGAACAATCTTCAAGCTTTTCTTTGCAAGTGCCCATTGGCGGCAGGAAAAATGCCGAGCCGATGTCGGATTCGAGCAATCTGGATTTACAAGTCTGGCTTTTACGAACCGATGGCACTTCAATACCTCAATTGCGCAAACCTTCCGAGGGTTCGATTGGAAGCATAGGAGATTATTCAACCGACTATATGTTTTATGAATTTCAAAAAGTTCCAGTAAGCGAATTGTCCGGTATCGTTGTGAGCTTGAGTGGAAAATTATATTGTCACGAGATTGAAAAGAACCAGAGCAAACCATGAAACCCAAACTCCTCCTCTGCCTCGCGCTCGTTTTGAGCGGCCATTGCCGTGCGGCCATCACCTATCCAAAAGCACCGGATGGCGGACGACAGATTGTCTATAAATATGCTGGCGAGCTTCTCAAGTCAGACCCGCGCTTTCTCGGAGGTTTTCGCATCGAAGAATTAACAATAGCTGATCCCTACCCAGACTACGGTGTTGGACTGACGAATTTGGCTTCGGGGCAATTGCTCTCTGCGGCGAAATCTGGTGGTGGCTGGACGTATCTTTTCATGCACGGAACCAGCGCTGTTGGGGCGGGGGGATTGATCGCCGATGAAAAAACTGGGAAAGCTCTGAAAGCTAATGGCCTTTACGAAACAGATTTCTCCAATGAAACGCTGGAAGCGCTGCGAATGGCGGAACAATTACCACAAATTAAAAAGCAAGATTATGAAGTTCGTCGCTTGGATTGCGCGTCTATACTTTTCGTTGCGGTCTGGCTTCATGGAAAATCAGATGACATCATCATTCCGTTGGGTGCCACTTTTGGCAGATGGAACGCCTTGCAACCCTATTCGGAGAGCCAAATGATCAAGCTTTTGAAACCAGAGGCAAAGAAAAAGCTAAGAGAATCGCCGGGAATGGGTGATTAAGCCATGAAACCCAAATTCCTCCTCTGCCTCGCGCTTGTTTTGATTTGTGTCTTTGCGGGGTGTTCCTCATTGACGAGGAGTCAGGTGGATTGCACTTCGCTATCCAACGAAAACCAAGGACTTATTCGTTTTGATTTGAATCGTCTGCTCGTGAGTCATGGCTTTACGGCGGCGAGTCAGTCGGAATTTCCGTATGCGATAGGATTCTGGTTCGCTCCGCTACGGAACGGAAATGCGGATTTTACTGTTTCAGCTTACACCAATTCCCATGGGATGGTTATATATGTTGATAATTATGGCCTTGGCCGGGGTAGTGCCAACAAACCCTTAACAGACGCCATTGTCGCGTGCGTTAAGAGCAATGACCCCGATGCACGAGTTCATGTCCAAGTAACAACGACCTACTCCCCGTTATGGCCAAAAGAATAATTAAACTCCTCCTCTGCCTCGCGCTCGTTTTGAGCGGCGGTTTGTCCGGCTGTTCGACAACCGGCAATCAATTGTCCAGCTTGCCACTCCGCTATCACAATTCGCAATACAATTTCACATTTTTCCTGCCAGCCGATTGGCAGGGTTATTCGGTTCTAATCCAACAATGGGAGGCACCATTGTATGCGGCTCCTGATTCATCGGGGAAAGTGGTCGGCACGGAGCGCGGTCCGATAATTGTCCTGCGGCATCCGCTGTGGAAATCGAACGATTTGTATCAGGATATTCCGATAATGGTGTTCACGCACAAGCAATGGAACGAGGAACATCAGGGCAGATTTTTCCCTTACGCTGGCGGCGTGATTGGTGAAATATGGCACAATCGCAAATATGTGTTTGGAGAATACAGCCGCTACAATGCCTATGACGAGGTGAAGGGCTGGAAAGAAGCGGACGACATCATCGCGACGAATTGCGCCGCCCACGCCGGACCAACTTTATTTCCAAACCCATGAAACCGGAGATCATCCTCTGCCTCGCGCTGGTTTTGAGCGGCGCACCCTAAATTATGCGAGCACTTCCCTCCACAAAAAATGAGTGGACAGCTTTGGCGCTATTTCCGTTCAAGGCGTATGTGGTCATCGTTCTCCCGTTTTATTTCCTGTTCAACATATTTTATCCACAGCCGTTGACCATTTTTTTAGGAAATAATGCAACCACATGGAATCAAACGGCTGAAATATTTCTCGGAGTTTTTGTTTTGTGCGGGCCATGCCTTCTGCTTGGGTTCGTCATCCAGCTTTTGATGCACGACTATAAATCTGCCATCCGCACGCTGATGTTCGCCATCGTGCCATTTGGTTGTTTCTGTTTCTGGCTGCTTTTATGGATGATCGCGCATGTGTTATGACTAGCGGGCTAATGAACCTGCGGCAAATCACGGTGATTGAGATTTGATTCCGTGGTTTGTATCGTGCGGCCAATGTCACTGCCGGAAATCAAAACTTCACCCCTCGCCGGGCCGGTCAATTCGCTTTGGGGCGTCGGCGGCGAACGCGCGGCGCAGCTTGCCCGGCTCGGCATTCTCACGATTGAAGATTTGCTGCTGCACGCGCCGCGCCGTTACGAAGACCGCCGGCATTTCCGCAAAATCAGCGAATTGACGAAGGACGAACCGTTCACGGCGCGCGGCACGATTGTCGCGCAGGGGTTGAAACGGTTTCGCGGCGGCAACAAATCCGTTTTTGAATTCATCCTCGATGACGGCTCGGCGCGGCTGCATTGCCGGTGGTGGAACCTGCCGTTCATAGAAAAGTATTTTGAAGTCGGCGACGAGGTGTTCGTCTTCGGCAAGCTGGTCGAGACCAAGCCGCGCACGATGGATCATCCCGAAACCGAGGTCATCGAAGGCGGCGAGGAGAGCTTCATCCACATCAACCGCATCGCGCCGGTGTATCCGCTCACGGAGGGCCTGCCGCAACGCTGGCTGCGCGGATTGATCTGGCGGACACTGGAAAGATTTGAATCGCAAATCGCCGAGCCGCAGGTAGGGCGCGTCACTCCGTGCGCGCCGATGGTGGCCGCCGGCAAGGACCGGCGCGCAGAGGACTGCGCGCCCTACCAATCTTTGCCCACACGCGCGAATGCCGTCCGCATGATTCATTTTCCAGAGGAATTAACGGACGTGGAAATCGCGCGGCGGCGGCTGGCGCTGGACGAATTCGTGGAGTTGCAAATCCAAATCCAGTCACGCCGGAAAAAGTTCGAGGCGCTGTCGAAGGCCTTGCCGTGTGGCGGCGACAACCGGCTGATGAAACCATTTCTGGCAAAGCTCGGTTTCAAGCTGACCGAAGCACAGACGAAAGTGCTCCGCGAAATCCGCGCAGACATGGGCGGCGCGCATCCGATGCGGCGGCTGTTGCAGGGCGATGTCGGCTCCGGCAAGACCGTCGTGGCTGCTTGCTCGGCGCTGATGGCGTCGGAAAGCGGCTTCAATGTCGCGCTCATGGCGCCGACGGAGATTCTGGCGGAGCAGCATTTCCGGAATTTTCAAAAGTGGTTTGAGCCGCTGGGAGTGAAGGTGGAATTGCAGACAGGGAGCAGGAAAACATCGAACGCCGAACATCGAACATCGAACGTCGAACGTCATCTGCACGCGCAACCTTCAACTTTATTCGTCGGAACCCATGCGCTATTCACGGCGGGTTTTGATTTGCCGAAGCTCGGGCTGGTCATCATTGACGAGCAGCACAAGTTTGGCGTGGCGCAGCGCGAGACGCTGGTGCGCAAAGGGAATTATCCGCATCTGCTGGTGATGACAGCCACGCCGATTCCACGCACGCTTGGCCTGACGCTCTACGGCGACCTCGATGTTTCGGTGATTGATGAAATGCCCGCCGGTCGGGGTCGCGTAAAGACATTCATCCGCACCGCCGAAAAATTGCCGAAGGTCTGGGAATTCATCCGCGAGAAAATTTCCGCCGGGCGGCAGGCTTACGTCGTCTATCCACGCGTCGAGGAACAGGACACGGCGAACGACATCAAGGCGGTGACGAAGGAATTCGAAAACGTCCAGCGTGCACTCGCGCCGTTCAAGGTCGGCCTGCTGCACGGCCGCGTGAAAAGCGCGGAGAAGGAAAGCGTGATGTCGGCATTTCGCTCGAACCAGATCCAGGCACTGGTGGCGACGGCGCTGATCGAGGTGGGCGTGGACGTGCCGAACGCGACGGTGATGCTCATCGAAAACGCCGAGCGGTTCGGGCTGGCGCAGTTGCACCAGTTGCGCGGGCGCATCGGTCGCGGCGCGCACGAGAGCTTTTGCATTTTGATTTCCGACGCGAAGAAACCGGAGGCGCGGGAGCGATTGAAAATCCTGGAGGAGACGAACGACGGTTTCAAAATCGCTGAGGCGGACTTGAAGCTGCGCGGGCCGGGCGAGTTGCTGGGGCGCGAGCAGAGCGGCATGCCAAAATTCCGCTTTGGGAATTTGACGGAAGATCTGGATTTGATCCGGCAGGCGCGGGAGTTGGTAAGGCAGCAAAGTTAACCGAATTGAGGGGGCGGGGGATTCTTTTCAGAAGGAAAGGTATTTCAACACCTGCACTTCCTTTTTGAAGACGAGTTCGATGGAATTGTCCTTGAACGCCACTGACAGAGGCGCGCGATCCTGGTCCTGTTCCCACAACACATGGCCGTCCGCGGGGCTGACGCGGCGGAGTTTCAGATACGCCGGCAATTGAATTCCGGTCGGCGAGGCTTCCGCATCGCCGGGATCGTAGAACTGAACCGTGTAAATGAATTTTCCGGACAAGTAGGAGATGAAGCCGCCCGGCTTGGCGCTCCACAGCGTCCGGCCGGACTGCGGGTCAATCTTGAGCAGAATGGCGTCAATCTTTTGCGTGATGTCAATCTGCCGCGAATACTTGATGTTTTCCGGGTCGGCGGTCGTGGTGTTGACATACAGCATTCCCTTGTCGTCGAAAAACAAACCGACGACGCCGACGGACGGCAGGCGCCAGCGCGCGTTGCCGGTCGCGAGGTCGAATGCGGTCAGCACCGCCTGATCGAAAACGTAAAGCGTGTCGCCGCGCTCGACGCACGGGCCTTGGCCAAACGATGATGCCTGCTCATCTGGCACGCCGGAGCCGCCCGCGACGTTGTAAGTCAGCGTCGCTTGCCAGAGTTGTTTGTTCGTCTTGTCGAAGACGATGATGGTTTTGCCCGCCGTCAGCACGTTCACGGTTGTCAGCGGGAACAGCGCGGGCGGCCCGGTGACCTGGCCGGTCCAATCGGCGGCACCGGTCGAATCCGGCCGGCGGAGGGTGACTTGATACAGGCTTTGGTCCTCCTGCACCGTGTCGCCGCCGCGGTTGCGTTGCATTTCGTTGAGCGTTTCGTTGATGGCGGCGTTCTCCTGCGAGGCATTCAAGTCACCGTTCAGCGCGGATTTTCCCGACGGCGCTTTCATCGCCTCGCGCGTGACTATGTGCGATTCCAGGAGTCGCACGGCAAATTCGACGTAGCCATTTTGGCCGGGTATTAGCATCAAATGTCCGGCGTCATTTTGAGCCGGCTTCGGCTGGCGGGCTGACGGCTGCGTGCCGGAAGAGATTTGGTTCTCGTCATTGAGTTCCGCCGCGATGCGTTCCTGTTCCGAGTCGTTGGCCAGCAACGCCGGCAGCGCAATCCGTCCGGGCGTGCTCAAGTTTTGCGCCTGTTCCGCCACCGTCGCCGGATTCATGGGGGCTGTTCCCGGCGTCAACGGAAGACCGGTGTTTGGCTGAATGCCTGTGCTTCCCGTCGTGCCGGACGAATTTGGCTCAACCGCCATTTGCCCCGGCGCGCTGATTTCTTCGACGTTTGATTCGCCGGTGGCCGGATTGATGTGCGTGACGAGCGCCTGCCCGTCTGCGCCTGTTCCCACGATCAGAAATTCGCCGCTGCGGGCGATGAATCCACCGGCGCGGCTGGCCAGCGGAATTTCCTGCAACACGTTGCCGGTGTCCCAATCGTAATGCGTCAGACCGTCCGGCGTGCTCACCCAGACATTCTGTCCGGCGGCGTGCAATTGTAATTCTCCTTCGAGGTTGCGGGTCATCGCTTCTTCAATCTGGCTTTGGGGAATTCTTTGCCCGAATTTGTCCTCTGGTCGCGATTCATTTTCGCGCGCGACGAGGTCCGCGACCTGCTGTTTGGTGACCAGTTCCTGCGACCAGATTTCTTTTCCCGATTTGATGTCGTAACGCGCCAGCGTGCCGCCGTGCAGGAACACAATCTGGTTCGTGCCGCAAAGTCTGGATTCGCCGGCATAAGCGCGGTCATCGAAGCGGATGGAAAAAACCGTGTGCGGAACCGAGCCGATCCACGCATACCACGTCCAAAAACCGAGCGCCGCGACAATCAGAACGGCAATCAAGCCGCCAATGCTGCCGACCCATCGCCAATACCGCGCCTCGGCCACCGTCCCTTGCCCGGCGAAAACGGGGATGTTGATATTTTGCGCGTCGGCCTTGGCCCGGCACAACGGCGAACAAACGTAGCCGAACAACTTCATGCATTGCGCGCACATCGGCTTTCCGCAGACCTCGCAATGATGCACCGCCAGTTCGCGCGGATGTTTCGAACAACGCTCGTCCGCAGTCGGGGTGGAAGCGGTTTCCGCCGCCGGCGCGGGTGGCGGC
>Ga0181525_10004921_pt1 | contig 10077 bp, 9 predicted proteins | sample PEATcosm2014_Bin_48_FD_121100 | JGI IMG/M metagenome (GOLD analysis project Ga0181525, IMG submission 121100) | Peatland microbial communities from MTU Mesocosm Facility, Houghton, MI, USA - PEATcosm2014_Bin06_10_metaG | ecosystem: Environmental > Terrestrial > Soil > Wetlands > Peat | place...
AACAACCGGCTCTGATCGCCGCTCTGCCGACCCATCATGATCCGACCCCATCGCTGAAACCCTCAACGAAACGGAATCATGATTCGCCGATTATCTCGAAGACTTTTTCAACAGCATCGACCCTAAGCGGACATCGGCCACCTTAGCCCGCTTGCGCCTGAGCCCGTTCTCGGCCACTTCCGTTTACCTAGATTGACCCGCTACGATACGTTGCCGGAGAAACCGAGAGCGGGCAATGAGGCGGCGCTTCAGAGCAGACGATAAACGGGCTAAATCGCGACCCAAGCCGACCAGGGTAAAGCATCGCAGTGCGCCGGATGTGACGCGCAATCGCAGCGCTTCCGTTGCCGGTCGGGAGACGGTCGTCGCTGAGCTTACCCAAGAGCGGGACGAGGCGTTACTGCGGGAAACTGCAAACTCCGAGATATTGCGCCTTATTTCCAGTTCACCCGGCAATCTGGAATTAGTATTCCGAACAATCCTGGAGAACGCGACTCGCATCTGTAATGCCAAGTTCGGAAACCTATTTCGCTTCGACGGCGAAAACTATTATCCGGTGGCAGAATTCAATACGCCTGCGGCGTTGCTCGATGCCATAACGCGACGCGGGCGATTTAGGCCGTCACCCGGCATCTCACTCGATCACGTCATGCGGACTAAACAGGTGTTCCATAGCGCTGACATGGCCGCTGAACCCGTTGTTGCGTTGTCAACGAAGTTCGGCGGCGCACGATCTCAGGTCACCGTGCCGATGCTCAAGGACGAGGCACTGATCGGGGCAATCGTGATCTACCGCCAAGAAGTTCGACCGTTCACCGACAAGCAGGTCGAACTGGTCAAAAACTTCGCCGCCCAGGCCGTCATCGCCATCGAGAACACGCGGCTGCTCAACGAACTGCGGGAGTCGCTGGAGCGGCAGACCGCCACGGCTGATGTGTTGCGCGTGATCAGCTCGTCGCCCGGCGCGCTGGAGCCGGTATTCCAGGCCATGTTGGAGAATGCAACGCGCATCTGCGAAGCCAAGTCCGGTTTCCTATTCCGCTCTGACAACGATGGTATGCGGATTGTGGCATCGTTGCATGAGCAGGCTGACTTCGTCGAGCAGATGAAGCACCAAGCGTTTAAGCTCGGCCCGTCGACGCCAAACGGCCGGGCTGCACTGACCCGGCAGATCGTGCACGTGCCAAACCTCATGGAAGATCAGGCTTATCTGGAGCGCGAACCTCTCGCGGTGTGGGCGGTCGAGCAGGCAAACGTGCGAACAGTGCTCGTAGTCCCAATGACTAAAGGCGAAGAACTGATCGGTATTTTCGGCATTGAACGCGAGGAGGTTAAGCCGTTCACCGACAAGCAGATCGCGCTCGTGCAGAACTTCGCCGCGCACGCTGTCATTGCCATCGAGAACGCACGACTTCTGAAAGAATTGCGCGAGAGGACGGAAGAGGTTGAGAAACTAAATCTGCATCTGGAGCAACGTGTTGCCGACCAAGTTGGCGAAATCGAGCGCACGGGACGGCTTCGGCGTTTTTTGTCGCCGCAGGTAGCTGACCTGATTGTGGCATCGGGCGAAGAGAAGCAACTCGAAAGTCACCGCCGGGAAATTACCGCGCTGTTCTGCGACCTGCGTGGGTTCACCGGCTTCTCTGAAAGCTCGGACCCCGAAGACGTGATGGCGCTGCTCCGCGACTACCATGCAGCAATCGGCGAAATCATAATCAAATATAGCGGTACGCTGGAACGTTATGCCGGAGACGGGGTGATGGTAGTTTTCAACGATCCCGTTCCGGTAGACAACCCGGCGCTTCAAGCGGTGCTGATGGCGCTCGAAATGCGTGACGCCATCGGAGCGCTGACGGAGAAGTGGCGTCGCCTCGGCCACGACATTGGCTTTGGCATCGGCATTGCGCACGGATTTGCCACGCTCGGCACCATCGGCTTTGAGGGGCGCTTCGACTATGCGGCAATTGGGACCGTATCCAATGTTGCCTCTCGGCTTTGCGATGAGGCCAAGCCAGCCCAAATCCTCATCAGTCCCCGTGTGCTGATGGCCGTTGAAGATGCAGTCGCGGTGGAGCCCGTCGGTGAGTTTGAGCTCAAGGGTATCCGGCGTCCTCTGGCGGCTTACAACGTCCTGGCTACCAAGCTCGCGAATTGACGTGCGGACGAGCATCGATGTCCGCTATTGGCCATTGGCCCTGAACGCCGTTTGCTGCGGGACAGCAATACGTCTGAAGTTGAGGGACAAGCCGACATTCCGCGGACATCGCAAATCGGTCGTTCGTGACCCTGACCGGGCATAGGCTGGGTTGGAATCCCGCACTGCCACAGCCTCCTGCCGTACCGAGGTGTGTCAGCGGTACAGACCTTTGCGTTTAGCCATGGCTTGCGACCGGAAAAACCCTATAGTGGTGCCGGGAGGGCTTCCAGCGATGCTGTTCAACGATCTGCTCACGGAACATCACATCGATTCTGCCGACGTACTTGTGCTGCGGCACACGCCAAGGGTGCCCGAAGACGGAAACCTGCGGAAAGTTCTGCCACGTCTAGCAGCCGACTATCCCGATATCTTTAACGCTTATCAATCAACGCAGCCGCCTAAAATCGAAGCCGAAATACTCAGATCGAAATACGTGGCATCGTTCATCGGATTGGAAAAGCGAAAAGGCACCACCGAGCAAACCGCAGTCTTTGTCGGATTGTACAAAGTCGGCGAACCCCGACCGATGACATATGAGGAATTTTGGAGTGTTCCGGCCTACCAACAACTGAAAGAAAATGGAATGCGAGGGTTCGTCGAAGGCGACCGACCTTCCGTCCTATGGTTCGACCTGACAATCACGGACTTTTACAAACAGTGGAAGGGCAAACTAGTCATCGAATGGCCGCGCCCGCCGATCAAGTGGTCACGTTTCGCGAACAGAGCTACATTCCCTATTCACGCCATCCTAGAGGACAGCATTCTCAATCAGGCGATGCCGGATTGGAGGGACTGCATTTGGTCGTGGGCGGAGCTTCGTCTGCTTCCGAATGAATGGCGTCAGACTTTGCGTCAGTGGCGGGGCATCTACTACATCTTCGATAAATCTGACGGCAAGGGGTATGTCGGCTCGGCCTACGGAGAGGACAACATCCTTGGACGGTGGGAGCATTATGAGGCGTCGGGCCACGGCGGAAATGCGCTTCTGCGGCAACGCTCCGCCACAAATTTCATTTTCAGTATCTTGGAACGGGTGTCGCCGGATATGGAGCCGAGCGACATAGTTGACCGTGAAACGAATTGGAAGGAACGCCTGCACACCCGAGCGGCGTTCGGCGGGCTAAACGACAATTAAATTTAAGGTAAGATGATCATGATAAATTATCTTACGGCGCTACCTGACACCACCGAGGTTGCTCTCATAGCTTTGTGCGGAGTGGTTCTTAGCGCGTTCGTGGCATGGCTAAGCGCTTTCCGGGCCAGTATCTAAATGCGGTAACAGTCGAGCGATCCAAGTGGATTAATGCACTTCGTGACAACATTGCCTCGTTCTCCGGCGCATTGCGAACGTTAAGTTTTCGAGCAGAAACCAAATCCCTAGATGACGACGCCAAAATAGCTGCCATCACTAAAATCAATAAGCTCATTTCGCTCATTCATTTGCAACTGAACCCGCACGGCACAATTGAGAGGAACATCGCAACAATTCTCGAACAGATGCCCGCCCTAGCTGAAAAACCAGACGGTGAGGCACTAAGGAAAAAAGACAGGCTACTAGTCGATCACTGTCAGTGGCTATTAAAGGCCGAGTGGGAGAAGGTGAAATACGAAGCGCGCTGGCTTGCAAGACCGTGGTTGATCTTAAAGGCAATGCTACTTGTTCCGGTATCGACGCTTCTCTCGAAAAGCAGGGCGCATCACATAGCAAGCCCGCAAATATTCTAATCACCATACCTGCCGCCGCCGGAAGCTCACGCCCGGCGTGGGGTTATAGCACAGGGCGTACCGGCAAGCGTCGAATACGGGATCTTTGCCCAGCACTTGCTGCGCCTGCTCAGGTCCGGAAGTGGCCCATAGCGGACGCGCCGGTCGGCGACAGCCGCGGCAGCTTTCGGGGGCAAAGCGGACATGGTTCGGCTGGGCCGTTAAGTCAGCGATTGGCGTCCGCGTATTGCAAATTATGTTTTCGGCTCCTGCCGACGCAAAGACCGAAAGCTGGTGCTGTCGGGTCGTGGAATTTGGCGCGATTTTTCAGTCGCGACGCGACGATTGAATCGATAGCAGCGTGAATTTTTTGCTCCGTTTTTGCTCCGCAATCACCTGTGTAGAGGCGGATATCCATGGAGCACGATGCGACGATGAAAGAAGATAAGTTATTGGATTGATTAAAAAATGCAGCGCTATGATGCTCCAGGCAAAGAGCACAATTCGAATTAGGAAACCGCTGCTCTATCCGGCTGAGCTACGGGACCGTTTTGAGGGATCTGCGTGCGAGCAGCGCTCGACATCCGTTCGCGGACGCTTCCCTATATCATATGGGCCGGCGGGGGCGTCCAGGCTCGGCCGCAGTGCCGCCGCATTCCGGCCTTTCGCTTGACCGCCATGAGGGACTGGCGGGACGGAATCCTGACCGCGCTGTTGGCGCTGGTTTGCGGGATCGCGTGCGGATATGCCGGCGCGACGGCGCAAGCGCAGCCCGCGCCGGTGTGCGGCGGCGACCAGGTCGCGCGCGGCACGGTGAGCCGCGTCATCGACGGCCGCACTTTCGTGCTCGATGACGGACGCGAAGTCCGCCTCGCGGCGATCGAGGTGCCGCCGCTGTCACCGGCAACCGGCACGGCGCCGCCTAGCGGTGGCGCCGCCAAGGATGCACTCGCCGCGCTCGCCGAAGGTGACGACGTTTTGCTGCGCCGCGCCGACGCCGGCTCCGATCGCTACGGACGGGTCGTCGCTTACGCCTATGCCGAACGCGACGGCGACGAATTGTTCGTGCAGGGCGAATTGATCGCCGCGGGTTTGGCCCGGGTCGCCGACCGCGTCGGCGCCCATGCCTGCGCCGCCGATTTGCTGAAGCGGGAACATGCCGCGCGGGCGGCCAAGCTTGGCCTATGGTCCGATCCGTATTATGAGGTGCTCGACGCCGAGACCCCTACGGATGTGCTGGCGCACCGGGGTGGATTTGCGCTGGTCGAGGGCCGGGTGCTGTCGGTGCGCGAAAGCGGCGCCACGATCTACGTGAATTTCGGGCGGCATTGGTCCGAGGATTTTACGGTTACGGTCCTGAAACGAAACGAGCGCAATTTCGCGGCGGCGGGGCTCGACTTGAAGAGTCTCGAGGGCCGCCGCGTTCGGGTTCGCGGCTGGATCGAAGAGCGTGGTGCAGGTGGCGGCACCGGCGGCAGTCCGGGCGGCGGCACTGGTGGCGCCCCCTGGATCGAAGCGGCGTATCCGGAGCAGATCGAGACGGCGGATCGCGAATGACTGGTATCGGGAATGACTTGCACAGGTGAGTGACGCGGCCGGCTTGCGCGGGTGATTGGGTGACGCGGTGAAACGGGGACGTTTGGGTTCAGCAAGCTGGCGATTTCTGCAAGCGGGCGTCGCGATCGCGGCGCTCGTGCTGGCGGCTTGCACTGCCTCGGCCCCCGGCACCGCGCCGCAAGCCTCGATTGCCACACCGGGCAAACAGGCCGAGGCAGCGATACCGCCGGAGGTTTTGCGCGAGCACCAGCGCATCCTCGCCACCTATGGCGGCGTCTACAACGATCCCAAGCTACAGAGCTTGATCGAGCAGATGGTCGAACGTCTGGTGGCGGCGTCGGACAAGCCCGACCTGCACTACAAAGTCACCATGCTCAATTCCCAATCGGTCAATGCTTTTGCACTGCCGAGCGGCCAACTCTATGTGACGCGCGGGCTCATCGCGCTGGCCAATGACGATTCCGAGCTTGCCTCGGTGCTGGCGCACGAAATGGGACACGTGATCGCCAATCACGCCCAGCTCCGCGAGGAGCACGCGCGGCAAGCCGATCTCGTCAGCCGTGTCATATCCGACGTGGTCACCGATCCGGAAGCCGGCGCCATGGCGCTCGCCAAATCGAAGCTCGAGCTCGCGAGCTTTTCGCGGCAGCAGGAATTCGAGGCCGACGCCATCGGCATAGGGCTCGCCTCGCGCGCCGGCTACGATCCGTACGGCGCAGTGCGTTTCCTCAGTTCGATGGAGTACAATTCCGAGCTCAAGCCGGAGCCGGAGCAATCCGGTCCAATCAATCCGAGCGCTCCGGATTTCCTGTCCTCGCATCCGGCGACGCCCGAGCGCATTACGCAGGCGCTTGCCAACGCGCGCCAGTACCGTGCCCCGGCGGACGGCGGACAGGAATTGGCCCAAGCCAAAGCGGTCTATCTCGGCGACCTTGACGGCATTGTTTACGGCGAGGACCCAAGTGAAGGATTCGTTCGCGGCCGGCGCTTCTTGCATCCCAAGCTCGGCTTTACCTTCACCGCGCCGGACGGCTTTACGCTCGACAATACCGCGCAGGCCGTGCTCGGCATCAAGCGCGGCGGCGGCGAGGCGCTGCGGCTTGACGTCGTGCGCGTGCCGGCGGAGCAGACGCTCACCGATTACCTGACCTCCGGCTGGATCGAGAGCATCGACCGGGCGACGGTCGAAGCGACCACCATTAACGGCTTTCCGAGCGCCACCGCGGCCGCCAAGGGCGACCAGTGGGACTTTCGGTTGTACGCCATCCGCTTCGGCAGCGACGTCTATCGCTTCATTTTCGCCGCCAAACATCGCACACCCGAATCCGACCGCTCCTTCCGTGAAGCGGTCGGCACGTTCCGCCGCATGACGCTGGCCGAGATCGAGGAGGCGAAGCCGCTTCGCCTGAAGATCGTCACGGTCGCGCCGGGCGATACGGTAGACAGACTGGCGGGTAAAATGGCCGTGGCGGACCGGGCCGCCGAACGCTTCCGTGTGCTGAATGGCCTTGATCCGGGCGACCGATTGAAGCCTGGAACCGAGGTTAAGGTCGTGGTCGAGTAACCACGAGTCTCCCCCCTACGATTTCCCTATTCTCTCCTCACCTTGGCTCTGGTATTCCACGCTAAACGGCCGGCAATCGGGCTGGGGACGGCAGGCCGAACGGCTGTGGGGGAAATCCGATGTTGCTATTAAGGGGGGCGGTTCCGGTCGCCGTGGCGCTCACCGTGGTATCCGCGGTCACCGCCGTACTCTGGCTGGTCAAAATCTCATCGGCGGGTCATCAACATCTCGTCTTCTTCTATCTGCTGCCGATTGCGTTGGTCGCCGTCCTCCATGGCACCCGGCCGGCTATGCTGTGCGCCGTCGCGGCGACGATAAGCGCCGCCTTCTTCCTCTATGACCCTCAGTACAGTTTCTACGTCGCCAATCCCCTGGAGACGGGCGAATTGATTTGCTTCACCGGCTTGGCGCTGATCGGGGCCAAGTGCACTGCTGATCTGTTGCGGCCGGTCGCCGTTTTCGCGGCAAAATCCCGCGACTGAAGATTTGATTCGCTGTTGAATTTGTTCCGTCGGCGAGCCGGCACGAGCCGGCTTTTCCCGACTTGTGAAATTCCATATCCGAAATTGGGTAACCGATTTCGCCCGGGATAACGAAATCAGAATTGCGAAGCGAGCTGATCGAGTCCCATGACGTGGACGATGTTGCGAACTTCTTCTTTTTGCTCGGAGTTGAAACTCATGATCAGCGGGACGGCCGCGGATTTGAGGCCTTGCACCGCATCGGGATCCACGGCGGCGACCTGTGCGTTCGACCAAGCGCCGCGGGTGCGCAATTCCTGCACCTCCGTATAGGCCATATTGCGCAGTGCGGCTTCGACCGCGGGCCACATTTGCTCCTGATCCGGCGTCAAATTCAGCCGCTCCTTGATGCTGGCAATCTGCGCGTCGTTGAGCACGTATCCCGGCCGATTGATGATTTGGTGATGTGGGACGGTTGCCGGCGCCGAGGCGGCGGCTTTGGCTTGGCTGATTGGCTGCGGCGCGACGGCCGGTGCAGCGCGGAGTACCGGCGCTACGGCCTGCGACGGCTCGCTCTGACGCGCCGCAGGCGATGTGCCGGCATCTTCCAACGCCGCCATATGCACACGTGTTTGCGTACCGGCTTCCGCGACAGCGTCAGAAGTTACCGTCGGATTCACCTGAGGAGGCGCTTGCGGAACGGTCTGTGGAATCATGGGCTCTGGGCTCAACAACGCGAGTTGCGCATCGCTCGTGACGTTTGTCGCGCTCACGTTCATCGCCGCCCATGAAGGCGCGGCTTTGGCGGCGGATGAAGCGTTGTTCCAGGCGTCCGGGAAACGCAGCGCGACCGATTCAGCAGCCGAAACGTCCGCGCTGCGCAACGCGGTCGTATTTAAGCCGCCGCTCAGATAGCCGATGCCGCCGGCCAAGAGAATTGGAACCACGCGGATCGGAAACGATTGGCCGCGCGTAAGCGTCTTGTTTAGTCGCATGCTTAGCGCCCCCCGTTCCTCACGCTTCGCCCCTATCTCCTTTCAAATGAAGCTTAATTTATGGCTAACCATGGGCATCATCTGGGAAAGCGCGTACCGCTTTTACGCTTCGTGGCAACGCCAATTCGAACAAAGAAAAAAGGCCCGGCAATTTGCCGGGCCTTGCACGTATCGTGACCGAATTCGGATTTAGTTACGCAGCCTCTTCCTCCACGACGGACTCTTCTTCCGTCTCGGACTTCGGACCGCGACGCGGCCCCTTGGCAAGCGCGGCTTCGATTTCCTTGATCGCTTCGGTCTCGGTGATCCGCTGCACGGCAGACACCTCGCGCGACAGCCGATCGAGCGCCGCTTCGTAAAGCTGGCGCTCGGAATACGACTGCTCCGGCTGCGTGTCCGAGCGGAAGAGATCGCGAACGACTTCGGCGATGGCGACGATGTCACCGGAATTGATCTTGGCCTCGTATTCCTGGGCGCGCCGCGACCACATCGTGCGCTTGATGCGAGCCCGACCCTTGAGCGTCTCAAGCGCCCGCTTGACCATCGGTGTCTCGGCAAGCTTGCGCATTCCGACCGACACCACTTTCGAGGTCGGCACCCGCAGCGTCATCTTGTCCTTGACGAAGTTGATAACGAACAGCTCAAGCCGAGCGCCCGCGACCTCTTGCTCCTCGATGGAGACGATCTGGCCCACACCGTGCGCCGGATAGACGATGAATTCGTGAGTTTTGAAGCCTTGTCGTTGAGTAGTCTTCTTCGCATTCATTCCCAAAGCTGCTCCTTCCGGCTCCGGCTTGCGCCGTGGCACGGGCTTCGCCGCACTGACTCGGCTACGGGCCGATGTCCGCGTGGACTGTGAGGGCCTCCGGCTCGCGCGGGAGGAGGGTTTTGTTGCCTTCCGGCTCATGCCGGCCACACTCTTTTTCGATCGACGAGTTTTCTCTGCCACTGCTCTCGCGTGGATGATCACGCCTCTTTTGACGGTTCCTCGAAAGACCCTCGAAAAAATATGCTCCCGGTGGGAGGGGAGCACGTTTCGGGGCGGTTTTTCATTTTGTAGGGGGTTTATATCACATTTTTAGCCAAAATCAAAGCCTTAACGCATCACGAAAGCATCGCAGCGGGGGCCGCGCGGGGCGAAATCCTTAACGATGGTAAATATCTACAACTAAAACTTGCAGTTAGTCGCCGGTGCCAGGATTGGCCGAAAAGTGCTCCTCGAACTTATTGGCCACGCCTTCCCATTCCTTGGCGTCGGCTGGCGGGGACTTCTTCGCGGTGATGTTAGGCCATGTTTTGGCGTATTCGGCGTTGATACCCAGCCACTTCTCGACGCCCTGCTCGGTATCCGGCTTGATCGCCTCGACCGGGCATTCCGGCTCACAGACGCCGCAATCGATGCATTCGTCCGGGTGGATGACCAACATGTTTTCGCCCTCGTAGAAGCAGTCCACGGGGCAGACTTCGACGCAGTCCATGTATTTGCATTTGATGCAATTGTCGTTGACGATATAGGTCATCTGCACACTCTAACGGGCTTTTTTGAAGCCTTGCTCCTATCGCATGGGTCAGGTGCACGCAAGCAAAGTGCACCGACCA
>Ga0181525_10004922_pt1 | contig 10071 bp, 10 predicted proteins | sample PEATcosm2014_Bin_48_FD_121100 | JGI IMG/M metagenome (GOLD analysis project Ga0181525, IMG submission 121100) | Peatland microbial communities from MTU Mesocosm Facility, Houghton, MI, USA - PEATcosm2014_Bin06_10_metaG | ecosystem: Environmental > Terrestrial > Soil > Wetlands > Peat | place...
ATGCGCCATCCATGCCGGTATCGAATAAGTAGGCGTCCCGAGAATCACCTTGATCCCCGCCTTGCCCATCGCGTCCACCACGCGATCCATCCAGGCGTACTCGAATCGCCCGTCTTCCGGCTCCCACAGGCTCCAGGTGCTCTCGCCCATGCGCACCACGGTCAAGCCGGCCGCCTTCATCAGCGCAATCGCCGCGCCGATCACCGAGAGGTGGGCCTTGACCCTCGGGGAGACCCGCGGCGTCACGCGGGTCGTGCGGATGCCACCGTTTAGCACGTGGAAGCCCGCCGTCACGATGAGCGCGACGATCAACACGACGAGGAACCAGGTGATGACGAAGGAGACGAAGGGCAGGGTGAACACGTAGAACCCGAGGTCCTTGTGGAACACCGGATCGACCTTGTGGAAGGACTGCGCGTGGGAGAAGAGCAGGTAGTTCTGCCACTGCCCGGTCGCGTTGAGACCCGCGACGATACCCATGACCAGGGCGATCGCCGCGTAGATGCGTTTGGCGTACGGACGCACCGCGTTCTGGAATCTCCGCACCACCTCGTCGTCGGCGTCAAAGGTCAGGTCACGCGCGCCGAAGCGATCGGTCAGGAGGAGGTTGCCCCACATGATGAAGAAGAAGATCGCGCCGAAGGTGAGCGCGAGTCCCACCTTGACGTAGAAGAGCGTCGAGAAGACGCTCGAGAGCCCAACCGAGGAGAACCACATCTGATCGGTCCACAGGATGGACAGGTTGCGCAGCGAGAGGAAACCCACCAGCAACACGACGAAGACGAGTCCGAACCAGAAGCGGCGCGAGAGTCGCCCCAGACGGCGCGGCCGAGGGGGAACGTCGGTGGGGCTGCGCACAGGTTGAGCCTACGCCGTTCCGCGTCGGGACCGGCTGGCGGCGACTACACCGGAACGACGGTGCAGGCGCAGCCGGCGTGCAGTGGCGGGTAGGGCGAGCCGCTGGGAAAGCTCTCCCCCGCGATGCGTTCGCCGGCCTCGGAGTCGTGTGCGCACAGGTCGCACGGCGCGTCGTTGGGCACGGCGAAGAAGCGAATCGAGCGTCCCTTGGACGCGGTCACCACGCCCAAGTGGAACGACCGTCGCGCCGCGTCGGTACAGAGTCGTTCGACGCGCGCCCCACGCCACTCGCGATACGCCGCGTTGGCGCGCTCGGGACCGTCGCCGGCGCTGTCGGACAAGATCTTCTTGCGCAGCGCCAGGACGATGGTCACCGCGAGGTCCGCCGCGCAGTCCTGCAGCGCTTCGACCGAGACGTTGGCACCGCCGACCCCGCCCTCGTCGTGCGCGAACTGCGCACCGGCCTGGGCCGAGAGGGCGAGCGCTTCGTAGGCCGCGTCGGCGTAGCGCGCCCGTTGGGTGTGTTCGTCTTCGAGTTCGGTGGTGATCATCGCGTGGACGTTGCGCAGCCGCTCCAGCATGATGTTCTGATCGTCTTGCAGTGCGCGCTTCACCCGCCGCGTCAGCACCGCGAGGGACTCGTCGAGGGCTTCGTCGCGTCGACGAAAGAGCACGCCGACGGGCGTCTCGGGCTTGTTCGCGGGCGTCTTCTTCGGCGGCGGCATGGTGACGCCCCGCTCCTCGAGCGTCGCCTTGCGCAGACGCGCGAAGATCTCATTGACGACGTCGGTGCCCGAAGGATCGTCGTCGAGCAGCGACTCCTCGATCACCGCCGCGGGCTTCGGGGCCTTGCGCGGTGCCTTGGGTGCGACGGAGCTCCCCTCCTCCACCGGTGCGACGACCGCGGGCGCGACCTCGCGCAGCGGGGTCCCGGCGAGGAGCTCCTCCTCGGTCGGTTCGGGCGCGACCTGGTGGAAGCGCAAGGCGTCGAGGGCGGCGCTGCGCGCCGCTTCGTCGGACCCGTTGATGCCGTCGAGCACCTCGTCGATCTGCTTACGCACCGAGGAGACGAACGAGCCCAGGGTGTCGCGCGCGACGCGCAGTTGTTCGATCTGGAGGTGCAGCGCCTTTCGTTTGATCGCGAGGTCGTTCAGTACGTTGCGGCGCGCCTCGTTGGACTGTTCGACGATGGCGCGACCTTGCTCTCGCGCGTGCTCGACCAACGCCTCACCGTTCACCTTCGCCGAGTCGATCAGTCGCTCCGCCGCGAGGCGCGCGTCGTGGTCGATCTGGGTGGCCGTGTTCTCCGCTTCGGTGAGCAGCGCGGTGGCCCGCTCTTGGGCCTCGATGAGGTGACCCGCGGCGCGCTGCTGGGATTCGGAGAAGACCTGGGCGCTGCGCTGTTGCGCCTCCGCGGTGACCCGGCCCGCCTCCTCGTGGGCGGAGCGCAGAATGGCGGCGCTCTGCGCGCCGAGCGCCCCCGCCAAGGTCGCCTCGTCGAACGTGGGGTTCGCGGCCGCCCGGTGGGCCTCGCTCAGTTGATCCTGGAGTTCACGAATGCGGTGCTCGAGGTGGCCCATCTCGCGCGCCGCGGCTTCGAGGTGGAGACGAACTTCGTTGGGATCGAGGCCGCCCTTGCGCAACGTGGTGAAGTTAGCCCTCGTGACCTCGGACGACGGCTGCCGCGTGGTGGAGAGTGTTCGGCGGTCGTCCATTACCTCCAGACTACGGGTTCGGGCGCAGGTACTTCGACTTAGGAAGGGGGCGACAGCGGCGTGGGGGTGACCCCGCCGAGTCGACGCAGGTCACGCAGCGCTTGGGCGAGTGAGTTGACCGGGAGGATCGTCAGGTCCGGCTGGCGGGCGTCGCGGGCCGCCGCCACGTCACCGCCGCTGTCGGGGACGAGGAAGTACGTCGCCCCGGCGCGGTGCACGGCGACCGCCTTCTCCTCGACGCCACCCACCGCCCCGACCTGGCCGGAGAAGTCCACGGTACCGGTCGCGGCGATCACGTGGTGGCCGGTGAGCGAACCTCGACTGAGCTCGTTGATCAACGTGAGGGTCATGGCGAGCCCGGCCGACGGGCCCCCGATATTGGCGGTGTCGATGCGCACCCGGGCCGGGAGGACGACGTCGTAGCCGTCTTCGAGGGAGACCCCGAGCCACGAACGATTCTGGCCCGACACACCCGGACACCCCGTCGCCTCGGCGCCGGTGGGTTCGGCGCCCGTGGTGAGCTTGACGAGGCTCGTCGCGCCGTAGGTCAACACGCCCTTGGGCGAGATCGTCACGCGCTTGACGTGCAGCGTGATTGCCGTGCCCGACGCCAGGGGGTGGAGGTAGCTCACCAGTTGGCACGTCGAGTCGATCGGCGTCGCGCCAGCGGCGACGATCTCGTCACCCACCCCGAGGTTCGCACTGCGCGCCGGCGAGGGTGCGACCACGCCCGTGATCACGGCGCCGGACCCGGTGGCGGCGATCCGCCAACCCAGGGCGCGAAAGGCCGCCACCTCGGCGCCCAACTTGGCGTCGCTCATCTCGAGGTAGCCCTGCGGCTCGAGTTCGTCACTCGGGATGCCCGGTTCGAGGAGTTCGTCCTCACTGACGAACTGGACGTGCGACTCAAAGTGCCTCGTGAGCCACTGCCACTCCGTTAGTTGCGTGAGGTAGACGTCGGTGAGCATGATCTTGTCCCGGTGCGGGTTGGTGGTGAGACCACCGATCTTCACCAGCGGCCACACCAGCGTGGCGTCGCCGGGCGTGATGGCGTACTGGTTGGTCTGCCACCGACCGAGCACGATGATCCCGCCCAGGATCACCAACAGGAGCACCAGTACGACCCTCATGGTCCGACGCCGTCGACGAGGTGGTGAAATGGGGTCGTGCCACGTGATGAACCAACGCTAGTGGAGCGCTACGAGGTCGAACTGGTGCGCGCGAGTTTCTCACCCAGCGCGGAGAGCGCCGCGGAGTTGGTGGCGGCGTTGTCGGCGCCCCTCGCCCGGCATCGCGTCCTGGCGCTGCGCGGCTTGGTCCGACGAGCGCTGATGACTGACGGGCGCTGGCGAGCGGCGCTCGAGGATCAGAACGCCGACGTGCGACGCGACGCACTCGAGCAGCTCGCGCACGCCCCGTCACTCAGTGACGAACTGGTCGACCGAGTGGTGGCGACGCTCGCGGACGACGACGACCTCGTGGTGGATGCGGCGGCCTTCGCGCTGGGCGAACACCACGTGGGGGCGGCGGTGACGCCCCTCTGCCGGGTGGCCACGGACCACGAGGACGCCCGCTGTCGAGAGTCCGCGATCGCGGCGCTCGGGGCGATCGGCGACGACCGCGCCCGGGCGACGATCATCCACGCGCTCGACGACAAGCCCCCCGTGCGACGTCGCGCCATCGTGGCGCTCGCCAACTTCGATGGTCCCGACATCGACGCCGCGCTCGAACGCGCGAGTGAGGACCGTGACTGGCAGGTGCGATCCGCGGTGGCGCAACTGCGCGACGACGAGGACTAGCGTTCGGCGCTACGAAAGAGGGCGTGCAGCGACGCCATCTCCTCGAGGCAGGCCTCGAGACCCCGGATGACCACGAGGTCGGCCTGGGGGGCCGCGCTGACCTCCACACCCGACGCCACCGCCGCGAGTTCGGCGATGTCCTCGAAGTTGGCCTGACCGCCCACCAGGGTGATGCCGCGCGCGCTCACGTCCTGGGAGAGGTCCGGGGGCGTGTCGCCGAGGCACTCTTGGATCATGCGCATCGTGGAGTTCATCACGTCGCGCGCGGCCGTGTCCACCAACTCCGCGCTGACTTCGACCTCGGCCAGTTCCCCGCGCTCGACGCTGCGCGCGAGCACGACACTCGAGAGACCGGCGCGACGACCGAGCGCGGAACCGAGGGTGCACTTCAGCGTCTCCACGACCGCGGGCGAGACGACCACGCCGAGGCGTAGTCGTAACAGGGCGGCGATGGCCGCGTCGACGTCGTTGCCGCCGATCCGGCGTGCACCTCCGGTGACGATGCCGCCCAAGGAGATGACGGCCGCCTCCGAGGCGCCCGCGCCCATGAGCACGACCGCCGAACCGACGGGGTCCTGCACGGGCAGGCCGAGACCGATGGCGGCGGCGAGTGGCGCCTCGATGAGACTCACGTCGCGCGCGCCCGCTTGAATGGCCGCTTGACGAAGGGCCCGTCGTTCGATCGCGGTGGCGAGGGAGGGCACGCTCATCACCGCGCGAGCGCGGCTCAGTTTCGAAACCCCGGCGCGGTCGAAGAGCGCGGCGATGAGCCGTGCGGTGACGTCAAAGTCGACGGTCGCGCCTTGATTGAAGGGGCGAAAGACGACCACGTGTCGTGACGTTCGACCCACGAGCTCGAGCGCACCGTAACCGAGTTCCACGACGTCGCCGGTGTTGGTGTCGATGGCGACCATCGTCGGTTCGTCGAACAGCACGCCGTGTTGGCCGGTGGCGAGGCGCGAGTGCGAAGTGCCGATATCGAGCGCAACGTCCAAAGCCATGAGTAACGATGCTAGGGCGAGGCCACCGCGAAGCCGTTCGTAACTAACCTTCTCCAGGTGGAAGGGCGGGACTCTCGATGGTGGCGCGCGGGCCGTCGCGCCCGACCGCCGGCCCATACCCGGTTGTGGGTGCACCCGAGCGAACTCCCGAGCTTCGACGACCTCGCCACGACGACGAGCGTCCGACCACACTCGATCACCCCGCGCATCATCGGGGTGCTCATGGCCGTCGCACTGGCGATCGGCGCCATCGTGCTCACGGTCAATCGCGGTACCCCCAGCGCCAGCGGCGACCTGCCGGCGCACTTAGCGACGAACGTTAACGCCCTGCCCGCCTCCTCGCGCGTGGCGGCGGCCCACACGGTGGACCTCACCATCACCACCCCCGGACACGTCATCAACGTCCCCGCCCTGGTCCTGCCCCACGACCTCGCGGTCACGACCACGGTGATCCCCGCGAACGCGATCATCACCGGCTCGACCACCACCAAGATCAACTTCCCGGTCACCCTGGAGGGTCGCGACAACGTGATGGGCTTTTCGATCGTGCACCTCGGGTCCGCGGTGACCGCGCTGACCCTCGACGCCATGCCCGCGAGCACCTCGGTCGTCGCCGTGGCGCCCATCGTCACGGGCTCGATCAAGGCGCCGGAGTTCGACTGGTCGATGACCACCCTGGGCGATCCGTTGAACAACGCCCAGGGTGTCGTTCGGTACCTCGCCACGAAGACCGACACGTCCCTGAGTGGGTACGTCGACGCCATCGCCGTTGACGCGAAGGGGCACGTGGTGGCCGTCCTCTCGGCGCGCCACTTCTGGTACCCCGCGCGCTTCGTCGCCCAGGTCGCCGAGGTGGTGGCGACCGGTCGGGGCTGTCACGCCGACTTGGGGATTGAGGGCGTTAACGAGCAAGGCGGCGGGGTCCGGGTGACCGAGATCGCGCGCTACAGCGCCGCCGCTCACGCCGACTTGGCGGTGGGCGACGTGATCACGGCGTGGAACGGAGTGGACCTCAACACCTGGGACCAGCTCGTCTCGACGCTCTACCTGACGCCCGCCTACACCACGGCGCACGTCACCTTCGACCACACGACGACCGTGCACCACGTGAACGTCACGCTCGGGTGTCCCTTTAAGTTGGTGCCGTGACCGCGAACCCTTTCGGCGAGATGTTTGGTGACATCTTCTCCATGCTCGGCCAGCAGGGTCCCGACGCCTGGTTCACCACCGCGACGCAGCTCGCGCTCAACATCGCGCGCGGGGAGGACGGCGACCCCAATCCCCAGCCCATCGAGCGCCAGCGACTCGAAGAGCTCGCTCCGCTCGTCGCTCGCCACGTGGACGCGCTCTTCGGTGTCGCCTCGGACCCCGAGGTAGTAGCGGTGAACCGCTCGGCGCTCACGTTGGCCGCCCTCGAACAGTGGCGTCCCCTCATGGACCCGATGATCACCAAGGCCCCGACCAAGGAACTCGACGACCTCGACGCCCAAGAGAACCAACTGATGGCGCAGATCTCCTCGACCGTCGGACCACTCTTCGCGGGCTTCCAGATGGGTTCGGTCGCGGGCCACTTCTCCGAGCGCGCGTGGTCGCTCGCCGTCCTGCCGCTGCCCCGACTCGAGGCCCGCAAGCTGCTCGTGGTGAACAACTTGGTCAACTTCGCCACCGAGTGGTCCCTCGGTCGCGACGAGGTCTACGTCTTCGCCCTCGCCCAAGAGTTCGTCGCCTCCCTCGTGCTGAGCCAGCCCGGCACCGGCGACGCGCTTCGCGCCTTGCTGATCGACACCATTAACGAAGCCAACGCGATGCAGGGCGACCTCATTGAACGCCTGCAGTCCTTGATCGAGACGGGTGACCTCAACGAGATGATGGCGCACCCGGAGTCGTTGCTCGAGGGCATCAACGTACCCGAAGAGAGTGACGCGACGCGCGCGATCAACGCCGCGGCCAGCGTCCTCCTCGCCTTTTTCACCGCGGCCGCCCAGCAGATCACCACCTCGATGTTCGGGCCCCAGCCCGCGCTCTTCGAGGCGGTGTCGCGACACCGGCGCAGTGACGCGCGCGGCGAGGACGCCGCGGCGGCCCTCTTCGGCATCGCGACCCAGGGACCGCACCACGACGCCGCCACCACCTTCGTGACCACCCTGAGTGAGCTCTACTCGCTCAGCGTCTTCGGCGCGTTGCTGCGCGTGGACGGACTACCGAGTGCGAGTGAACTCAACGACCCGGGGGCCTGGTACGAGCGAGTGACGAACTCGCCGTTGGCTTAGCCTTCTTCGTCGTACCCGAGGTTCCACTCCACCAGCAGGTTCTCGCGTTCCGCGTCGCGATTCACGCGTTCGCGGTTACGACGGAACTGCGGGTCGTGGGGCGGGAGGAATCGAAGTCGGGCGTCCACGCGGTCGACGAAGGCCTGGATCTGCTCTTCGTCGCCGAAGACCATACGACACTCCCAGTGCGGCGCCACCGGTCCCAGGTAGATCACTTGGACGTGGCCCACTGGGTCGACGACCTCGGTGACCTCTGTTGTGGGAACCTGGCTCACGAAACTCCTTCAAAATGCGCTAACTACGGTCATTCTACTGGTCTCGACCGATCGAGCTCTAAGGCGGTTCTAATCATCCGTCCTTCGCCTAGAGACTCACGGAATCGTAACGAATGGTGACCGCCAACCTCGCTACTGTGGGGGTAGAAGTGAGGGAGGGAGGTGCGCATGAGTGCAGAGTGGATGGCCGATGGCAAGTGCCGTCAGTACCCTCCCGAGACCTTTTTTCCCCGGGACGGGACGGGCGTGATCATCGCCCAGAAGATTTGCGCGACGTGTCCGGTGGCGGCCGAGTGCCTCGTCTACGCCCTCGACAACCACATCGACCACGGCGTCTGGGGCGGCAAGAGTGAACGCGAGCGCCGCCGCCTGCTCCGCGAGCGCCGCCGCCTCCGTATCTTCAACCGCGACCTGCGCTAAGCCTCCGTGCTCGAGTGCGTGGTCAACGTCGCTGAGGGTCGACGTCTCGAGGTCCTCGACTCCCTGAGCGCGGCCGCCGGCCCCTCGCTGCGCGACCGCCACCACGACGTCGTCCACAATCGCGGCGTCTTCACGCTGATTGACGAGGTCGATCGGCTCCGCCACTCCGTTCGGGCCTTGTCGGAGGTGTCGCTCGAGACCCTCGACCTTAGAGCGCACGAGGGCGTCCACCCACGACTCGGCGTGCTCGACGTCGTGCCCTTCGTCGCCCTCGACCCGAACCGCGCCGACGAGGCGATCGCGTTGCGCGACGAGACGGCGAACTGGCTCGCCACCACCTTCGACGTACCCGTCTTCCTCTACGGCGAACTCGACGACGGCACCACTCGCACGCTGCCCGAGGTTCGTCGCGGCGCCTTCATCTCGCTGGCCCCCGACCGTGGTCCCGCGACGCCCGACCCCAAGTGGGGCGCCACGACCGTCGGCGCGCGGGGGGTGCTCGTCGCCTGGAACCTCTGGCTGCGGGGTGTCTCGTTGGAGGAGGCGACCCTCGTCGCCGCGGCGATCCGGGGACCGGCGGTGCGCGCCCTCGCCTTTTCGATGGGCGAGTTCGTCCAGGTGAGTTGTAACCTCATCGACCCCCTGAGCGTCGGCCCCTCCCAGGTCTACGACCAGGTGACCGGGCTGCTTGGACGGGGCGCCATCGACCACGCGGAACTCGTCGGGCTGGCGCCGGGGGCACTTCTTCAGCGGGAGAATCCCACGAGGTGGCCCCAGTTGGGACTCAGTGAGGCGACGACGATTGAGGCGCGACTGGGGTGACTAGCCGGCCTGGGCCCGACGCTCGATGGCCCGCGCCCGGCGCAGCCGGCGCCGTTCGCGTTCGCTCATGCCGCCCCAGATGCCGAACTTCTCACCGTTGTCCAGCGCGTACTCCAGACAGTCCTCGCGCACCACGCAGCCGCGACAGACCTCCTTGGCCTCTCGGGTGGACGCGCCGCGCTCGGGGAAGAAGAGATCGGGGTCAACACCCATGCAGTTGGCTCTCGCTTGCCACCCTCGGTCTTCAAGCCCGCTCAAGAGTTCCACGATTTCCACGTTCAGTGCCTCCCCGACGGTAACGCGTGTCACCGATGTAATTACAACGGTGTCATTGTTACGGGAATTCGAACAAAATGCAAATCGAATTTGAGAACGTCCTGGTGAGGACCGTTTTGAGTTAGCCCGCGCGACGGTGCTTCACGAAGTCGTCGAGCGCGTAGCTCCCGAGGTCGTTCACGTCGGTGTAGAAGAGCCGACCGCCGTTCACCCGAGCGATCTGCTCGACAAAGGGGAACTGGCTGCGCTCGATGTCGAGCGCGAAGGTGTTGATCGTGATGCCCGCCTTGGTGCAGCGCAGCACCTCCGCCATGGTCTTTTCGAGCGTCTCTTTCACCGGGGGCCAGGCGAAGAACGGCTCCCCGGAGGCGGTGAGGTGGGCGGTCGGCTCGCCGTCGGTCACCACGATTACCTGACGCTCGCCGCGTTCGTTGCGCAGCAGGTGTCGACTGAGCGCGAGGGCGTGTTGGAGGTTGGTGCCGTAGTTGTAGTCAATCGTGAGGGCGGGGACGTCCTCGACCTGGAGTTCCTGGGCCCGTTCGCCGAACCCGATGACGCTGACGAAGTCCCGCGGGAACTTCGAACGAATCAGTTGCGTCAAGGCGAGGACCATCTTCTTCGCGGGCACCAGGTTC
>Ga0181525_10004925_pt1 | contig 10068 bp, 6 predicted proteins | sample PEATcosm2014_Bin_48_FD_121100 | JGI IMG/M metagenome (GOLD analysis project Ga0181525, IMG submission 121100) | Peatland microbial communities from MTU Mesocosm Facility, Houghton, MI, USA - PEATcosm2014_Bin06_10_metaG | ecosystem: Environmental > Terrestrial > Soil > Wetlands > Peat | place...
AACCAGTGAAGGCGGCGTTCAAGGGGGCGGCGGAAATTGGTTTTACCGTACTCTCCATGAGCCTATCACTCGTGGCTGTGTTCATCCCGTTGCTGATGATGGGTGGGATTGTGGGGCGGCTGTTTCGCGAGTTCGCGGTCACGCTCAGCATTGCGATCGGAGTTTCGCTTTTGGTGTCGTTGACGACGACGCCGACGATGTGCGCCAAGTTCCTGAGGGCATCCCAACCGAACGAGCGGCACAACTTTTTCTATCGCGCCAGTGAATGGTTCTTCGACAAACTGCTCGGAGCCTACGACCATGCCCTGAAGTGGGTTCTGAAGCGTCAACTGGCGACACTGGTCGTGACCATTCTGGTAGCGTGTCTGAGCATTTACCTGTACAAAGTCGTGCCCAAGGGCTTTTTCCCACAGCAGGACACGGGGCGCCTGCAGGGATCGGTTCAGGCCGCACAAGACATATCATTCCAGTCCATGAGCGGGAAGATGGAACAGTTCGTGCAAATCGTAATGAAAGATCCGGCGGTCGCTACCGTGGTCGGTTTCGCGGGGGGAGGCTCGGCCACCAACCAGGGCCGTTTCTTCGTCATGCTGAAGCCGCTCGAACAGCGCGGCCAATGCAACACACCCCACTTCTGGGATCCTTGCTACTTTAGCGCCGACGATGTGATCAATCGCTTGCGGGGTAAACTCGCGGTGGTTCCGGGAGCTACTCTGTTCCTGCAAGCGCAACAGGATCTGAGTACTGGCGGGCGTTACGGGCAGGCGCAGTACCAATACACGATACAAGGCGAGGATTTGAATGAACTCAACAACTGGGGTCCACTGTTGCTGCAGAAAATGCGCAGCCTGCAGGAGTTGCGCGACGTAAACACCGACCAGCAGGATAAAGGATTACAAGCGCAGTTGGTGATTGACCGCGACACCGCCAGCCGGCTGGGCGTGGCGGCACAGGACATCGACAATGCCCTCTACGATGCCTTCGGCCAGCGCCAGGTTTCGACCATGTACCGTCCGCTCAACCAATACCACGTGGTCATGGAAGTAGCGCCTCAGTTCCAGCAGACGACCGAGGCCTTGCAGAATATTTATGTGCGCTCGAGCCGTGGCACGCCCATCCCTTTGGCGGCTTTCACTCACTTCACGCCCTCCAACATACCTTTGGCGGTGAATCACCAGAGCCAGTTTCCGTCAGTCACGATTTCGTTTAACCTGGCTCCCGGAGTTTCTCTGGGACAGGCGACGGATGCCATCGAAAAAGTCCAAGCTTCCATTGGCTTCCCCGCGACCATTCAGGCAAGTTTCCAGGGCACTGCGCAGGCGTTCCAGGATTCGCTTTCGAGCCAGTTGATCCTGATTATTACCGCCTTGGTTACGGTTTACATTGTGCTGGGCATGTTGTATGAGAGCTTTATTCATCCCATCACCATTCTCTCGACGATTCCATCAGCCGGGGTGGGCGCTCTGCTGGCCTTGCGGTGGACACACAACGAACTCAACGTGATTGGAATGATCGGCATTATTCTTCTGATCGGACTGGTTAAGAAGAATGCCATTATGATGATCGACGTGGCGCTCGAGGTGGAACGTACGCAAGGCAAGAAGCCGGCCGAGGCCATCTACGATGCCTGCCTGCTGCGCTTCCGCCCCATCATGATGACGACCATGGCGGCTCTGCTGGGCGGCCTGCCACTGGCACTGGGCAGGGGAACGGGCTCCGAGCTGCATCGTCCTCTGGGCATCACGATTGTCGGCGGTCTGATTGTGAGCCAGGCGCTGACGCTGTTCACCACACCCGTGGTCTATGTGTACCTGGACCGCCTGCGGATGGCGTTGCGCGGCGGGGAAGACGCGTCTTTTTCGAAGAGCGCACCGACGGCTCCCTCGCCCAGTCCGGCGCACTGAGCGGCCGTCTCTTGGCGCACACGCAAGCCTGGGTACAACCCACTGGAGCGGCAGGGCATCGCAGGACGGGTGTACACCCCTTTTTTCTGCTCTTGACCGTATGATAGAGAGTGCGTTTCCCGGCAACCCAGTATTATCATTCGTTCTTACTTTCAAATTCTCTCAGGAGTCACGAATGCTTCAGAAGGCATTAGTCCTGGTTTTCGTTCTTGCAAGCCTGGCCGGTTGCATCGGCTGCAGCAATACAGCAAGCCAGTACGTGTACGCAACTGTCCCGGTTGAAAATCAAATCCTCGCCTACCGCGAGGATCCCAACTCCGGCGTGCTGACGGAACTCTCCGGAAGTCCGTACTCGGCGGGCGAGGGCGCGCGTTCCCTGGTTCTTCATCCTTCCGGCAAATTCTTGTATGTGGCGAATCCCGGGCAAGGCGGAACCGGCGAAAACGATATTTCCCTGTTCGATATCGCCAGCGACGGCGTTATCACCGAGGTCACTCCGCGAACCTCGGTTGCGCCCAACGGCTCCCAGCCGCAACTGTTACTCATGGACCCCGCCGGCGCTTATCTCTACGTGATGAATGCAGGATCGAACAACATCTCGGTGTTTTCCATCGCCAGCAGCAACGGCGCGCTCACCGAGGTTGCCAACTCTCCGTTTTATCTTGGCCTGCCGCCACTGAACATGCAACTGACGCCCTCGGGCAACTATCTCTTCGTAAGCACCACAAGTGAACCCTATGGAACGATCGCAACCTTCAGCGTGACCGCAGGGCAACTCTCGCTGATTGCCACCACCAGCACTGGCGGTCTGAACCCTTACGGCCTGGTCGTCGACGCAACGGGCGCCTACCTCTACGCCGCGAATTACGGGTCAAACTCCATCTCGGTTTTCAGCATCGGTTCGTCCGGTGCGCTGGGAACGGTTCAGGGCTCTCCGATCGCCGACGGCTACTCCGCCCCGTTTTCAATGGTTTTTGATCCTACGGGAAATTATTTGTACGTAGCCAATCAGGCTTCCAACAACGTTTCTGCATACTCGATCTCCTCCAACGGACTTCCTACTGCGCTTACCAGTTCCACGTCCACCAATGCCTTTGGAACCGAATCCAGCCCCAGCTTTCTCGCCGCAGACCCGAGCGGAAAATATTTATTTGTAGCCAACCAGGGATCCGGCGCCGCAATTCAAGGGTTCAGCGTCAGCAGCGGAGATTTGACTGCCATCCATTCTTATGGCATCGGAAATACGCCCAGCTCGATGGCCATATTAAAGCAGTAAAACGGCGCGGTTCAGGTCAGCGCGGCCGGCGGCCGCAACCCGGCCCACGCTGTTCCGGGCGCCGATCAAGCGGAGTTGTTCCTCGGAGAGAAGCGCGCTCTTTCAGTCCCATTACAAAACAAAAACTCCGAACTCTGCGACAATAGCTAGGCCGGAACCGCCCCCGCCTGTACTATCATGGGAGCCTAAACCGCGACCCCGGGAAATAGCTTCCCGGATTCCGCCCGGTTTTGCGGCATTCCGTGCCAAGACTGACCCAGGAGTCAGAAATCATGAGGATCGCAAGCGCAGCGAGCGCATTTCCGAAGCACTACTACACGCAGAAGCAACTGCTTGATCGCCTTCAGGATTATTGGGGCGACCAGCTCAAGAATCCTCTTTTGCTGGCGCGGTTACATCGCAACGTAACCGTCGATGGCCGTTACCTCGCCATTCCGGCCGAGCAGTATGTGGACATCAAAACCTGGGGCCAGGCCAACGACATTTGGATCAGGGTCGCGCAGGAACTGGGCGAGCAGGCCCTCTGCCGCGCTTTGCAAAATGCCGGGCTCGAGACCAGCGATCTGGGATGCCTACTGTTCACGACCGTCACCGGAGTGGCAAGCCCCTCGATTGACGGAATGCTGATCAACCGCATGAACCTGCCAACGAACATTCGCCGCACTCCCATCTTCGGCCTGGGCTGTGTGGCTGGCGCGGCCGGCATAGCGCGCGCCAGCGATTACGTTCGCGCCTATCCCAAGCAGGCGGCGGCGCTGGTCTCGGTCGAACTCTGTTCGCTCACACTGCAGCGTGAAGATCTTTCCGTCGCTAATCTGATCTCCTCCGGACTCTTCGCCGACGGCGCGGCTGCCGTGATTGTGACCGGCGCGGAATTCGAGACCTCCGCCCCGGAAATTACTGGCCCCAAGATCCTTGCCACCCGCTCCATCTTTTATCCCAGCACCGAAGACATGATGGGCTGGAACATCTCCGAGAAAGGCTTCCGCATCATATTGTCTACCGAAGTTCCTACTCTGATTCGGGAAAACCTGGGGCGGGATGTCGACGCTTTTCTGGCCGACAACGGGCATCAGAGAAGCGATCTGAAGAGCTTCGTTCTCCATACCGGAGGACCGAAAGTGCTCGACGCTTCGGCGGATGCACTGGGCTTGCACAATGGCCAGCTCAAAGCTTCGTGGGATTGCCTTCGTAAAGTAGGAAATCTTTCCTCCGCCTCGGTGTTGTGCGTGCTCGAGGACGTGATGAAGAACCGGCGCCCTGAGCCGGGTACGCTCGGATTGCTGGCCGCGATGGGGCCAGGATTCTGCTCCGAGCTTGTACTGCTGCAATGGTGAGGTCGCATTGTTGCCGGATTCGACAGATGTCTTCGTAATCGGTGGCGGCCCGGCGGGGCTGGCAGCAGCGATTGCCGCACGCCAGGCGGGATTCCGCGTCATGGTTGCCGACGGCGCGACGCCTCCCATCGATAAGGCCTGCGGCGAAGTACTAATGCCTGATGCGCTAGCCGCCTTCGAACGCCTCGGATTTTCGCTGCCTGCCGGCGACGCCAGTTTCCTTCGCGGTGTGCGCTTCCTTAGTTCCGAATTGTCCGCCGAAGCCGTCTTCCCTTCTGGGACTTGTGGCGTTTCGCTTCGCCGAACCGCTCTGCATGACATCATGAGCGAGCGCGCCGCCGCGCTCGGTGTAAATCTGCTCTGGCAGACCGCAGTTACTGGAATCTCCGGCGATGAAATCCAGCTTGGTCCGCGCAAAATTCGCACCCGCTGGATTATCGGAGCCGATGGCGCCAACTCCCGCGTACGCCGCTGGGCCAAGCTCGATGCCCACTCGCGCACCAAACTACGCTACGCTTTTCGCCGCCACTATCGCATAAAGCCCTGGACCGACCGCTTGGAAATCTATTGGGGCAAGCACAGTCAGGGTTATGCAACTGCCGTTAGCCACGACGAGGTTTGCGTGGCCGTCGCCTCGCAAGATCCCACGCTTCGCCTGCAGGAGTCTTTACCCGGCCTTCCCGAACTCAATGCCCGGGTTCGCGGCGCGGAGACGTCTTCTACAGAAAGAGGATCAGTTTCTGCCAATCGCAAACTGCACCGGGTCTGGCGCGAAAATGTTGCGTTGATTGGCGATGCTTCCGGCACCGTCGATGCCATCACGGGCGAAGGCCTCGGACTTGCCTTCAGCCAGGCGATGGCGCTGGCCGAATGCCTCAAGTCGGATAATCTTGCCGGCTATCAGGCCGGGCATCGCCGCCTGTCTCGCCGCCCCTTGCTGATGGCGCGATTGATGCTGACGCTCGACGGCCGTCCACGCTTTCAGCAACGTACGCTGCAGGCTTTTCGCCAGCGTCCCGAAGTTTTTCGCCGGTTGCTCGCCCTGCACATAGGAAATCTTTCGCCTCTTCATCTCGCGCTCGATGGGCTTACCCTGGGCTGGGGATTGCTGACTGCATAACCCGATGAAAAAATCCGGTTTAGCATTTCACCAGCGCCACTCGTTCCGGCCAATCGTTGTAATTGCAGTTCTCACGCTTACCGCCATCACGGCGGCCGCGCAGAGTCTGGTATTTCAACTCGATCCTCAACACACCACGGTCAATTTCACACTAGGCGATGTGCTACACACAGTTCGCGGCACCTTCCGCTTGAAGCAAGGTTCTCTGCAATTCGATCCCGCCTCCGGCAAAATCACTGGAGCGATTGTGGTCGACGCCAAAAGCGGCGACAGCGGCAGCGGCATGCGCGACCGCAAGATGCACCGCGAAATATTGCAGAGTGACAAGTATCCGGAAATTGCCTTCCGTCCCGACCGCGTCGATGGAAGAGTATCGCTCCAGGGAAAGTCGTCAGTGCACGTCCACGGAATGTTTTTCATCCATGGCGCCGATCATGAGCTTACAGTTCCGGCAGAAGTAGAGATGTTCGCTGATCACTGGAGCGCGACGCTTCATTTTGTCGTGCCCTATGTGAATTGGGGAATGAAGAATCCCAGCACACTATTCTTGCGAGTAAGTGAATCTGTGGACATCGACCTGACTGCCGCCGGAACGGCGCGCCCCTGAGGAACTCATAGGAACGACAACATATAGTGTCAGCATTTTCCTTAGTGTACCTTCGTGGTTCACCGCTTTTGTTTCCTGATCAAAACCCATCCTGCGCCGCGATCCCCTTCCCTTCGACGCACTCGTAGCATCGCCCCGCCGCCAGGTTCTTAAACTCCTCGGTGCGACCGCTGGGCCACGAAACCACGGCACGCTCCACACGGTCGCGCTTTTCCAATCCAAACGTAACCGGAAGTTCCGACTGCGACAAATAACTCGAACCGCTCTTCACCATCCGCGACTGATTCAACCCGCTGGAGAAAATGCGGACTGTGGCGCCGATGGCATCGCGGTTCGACTTGGTGCCGACCAGCCGGAAACGAATGCTGTGATTTCCCGCCAGCTGATCGTTGCGATACAGATACGCGGGACCGTTGTTCGTGGTCAGCAGCAGATCAAGATCTCCGTCGCGATCGAAATCGGAGTAAGCCAATCCCCGTCCTACCTTCGGCTGCGCGAATCCGCCACCAGCTTCTGCGGCCACGTCGCGGAACTTTCCCTTGCCATTGTTGAGAAATAAAAGTGGCGGCTGCGCATAACCTACGTTGCCGCGAATGTTGCGCACCGTGTCGTCGATGTGTCCGTTGGCCACAGCCAGGTCGAGCCAGCTATCGAGATTCGCGTCGAGAAAAGCACATCCAAAGCCCAGACTGTTCTTCGAAGCCAATCCCACTCCGGCCTGCGCGGCAATGTCTTCGTACGTTTTTCCAGAGAACTCGTACAGGCCTGTCATTTCGTTGTCGAAGTTGGTGATGGCCACGCCGGAGTGTCCCGAGTTCGTGAAATCGCCGACATCCACACCCATTCCAGCGCGTGCCTTGCCTTCGCTGCTAAAGGCAAGCCCGGCCTCGACGGCGGCGTCCTTAAAAGTACCGTTGCGCTGGTTGCGGTAAAGCTTGTTGGGCTGAGTATCGTTTGCCACCAGCAGATCGGGCCATCCGCTTTGGTCTTCGTCGAGCATCGCAACCCCGAGAGACTTGGAACTGCTGTCGAAGATTCCGCTGGAAGCCGTAACGTCTTCGAAAGTACCGTTACCGCGATTGTGAAACAGCCAGCAGGTCTCTCCGCGATACGCTTCCGGAGTGCAATAAGACTTGTGTTTGCCGTCGAGACTGCAGAATACGTCGTGCTCCGGCGACCACTTCACGTAGTTGCAGACAAAAAGATCGAGCCGCCCGTCGCGGTCGTAATCGAACCACAGCGCGGATGTGCTGAAGCCAAGCCGCTTGCCCAATCCGCTGCTGCCGGTCACATCCACAAACGTTCCCTTGCCGGTATTGTGGAATAGCCGGTTCTGCCCCACGCATGTGACTAGAATGTCGGGAAATCCGTCGTTGTCATAATCGCCAACAGCCACCCCCATCCCATACATTTCCACGTCGAGTCCGGCGCGAGTGGTGACATCTGTGAACGTGCCGTTTCTATTATTGCGATAAAGCCGCAGCACGGAGCGCCGCTGTTTGTGGCCTGGCCAATCCATTCCGTTGATCAGAAGCATGTCCTGCCAGCCGTCGCGGTCGTAATCGAGAAAGGCACAGCCGGAACCCAGAGTCTCGGGCAGAAACTTCCCTCCGAAGGCTCCGCTGTTGTGCTGGAAGTGAATGCCTGCGCTCGAGGTTACGTCGACAAAACGAAACCCGGGTGATGCGGCCGGTCCCGCAACCGCGCCCAGAGCCCGCACCCAAGGCAATTGCAACGCTGAAGCCAGACCCGCAGCCCACAGAAAGTCTCTACGATTCACGGAACGGTTACCAGCCCGGCGCGAATGGCATACACCACCAGTTCGGCAGTCTTGTGAATGCCTAGCGCGTTCATGATGTTGGCGCGATGCACCGCAATCGTGTTGGCGCTGAGGTCGAGCACGGTGGCAATTTCCTTGTTCGATTTGCCATCGACAATCATCTGCAAGACTTCAAGTTCGCGCGGAGTCAGACCGCTACTGCGTTCACCTTTGAGGACGGAGGGCTGCTCGACTTGCGGATCAAAAATCGTTTCTCCGCCCGCTACGCGCCTCACGGCCAGACCTAGCTCCAGGTTCATCGCGTTCTTCAAAATGTATCCCTTGGCGCCCGCATCGATCGCCTGCCGCACCCAGGTGTTCTCCGAATGCATACTGAGCATCAGTACCGCAGTCTCCGGCAGTTCCGCAAGAATCTGCCGCGTCGCATCGAGGCCGTTCATCTTGGGCAACGCGCAGTCCATCACGACAACTCGCGGCCGAAACTCGCGCGCCAGCTTGACCGCTTCATCTCCGTCGCCAGCCTCACCAACGACGGCCATATCCGCTTCATCTTCCAACATGCGGCGAAATCCCCGCCGCACTAAACTGTGGTCATCGACCAACAATACGGTGATTTTCTTTGTCATAATTTTCATTCACAGTTGATCTTTTTCTATCTGATCCTTCTCGTGCGATTCCACTCTCTCCCGTGGTACCGTCAGATGCAACAACGTGCCGCCCGCCGCGGGAACGGAAAACACAACCCGCCCGCCCAGCAACTCCGAGCGCTCGCGCATCGCCACCAACCCAATCCCCTGTTTCGCCGGCCGCCCGCTGAATCCAACGCCGTGATCTTCCACTTCCAGTTCCAGCGTCGCCGGCAAGAAACGCAGCCGCACCCACGCTTGCTTCGCCCCGGAGTGCCGCGCCACGTTATTCAACGCTTCCTGCAGCACACGGTAAATCTGCACCGCCGCACTCCCCTCCACCGCAAACGCCTCACCCTGCTTCTCATAGGATATGGCAATTCCCGTCTGTCGTTCGACGGTCGGAATATACCAATCGAGCGTAGTCTCGAGCCCGGCCTCGTCCAGCATCACCGGATGCAGCGCCTGCGACAAGCTTCTCACACGTTCGAGCGTGTCCTGCGCAATCTGCCGGATCTCCTGCAAATCACCGCGCAGTGCCGACCCCTCCGGAGCATGAGCACCCGCCCGCCCCAGCATCGATCCCATCGCCGTGAGTATCTGTCCAAACTCGTCGTGCAGCTCGCGCGAAATATAGCGCAGCGTCGATTCCTGCGCAGCAATCAGTTTCTGCGCGAGTTCGCTGCGCCGCTCCGAAAGCTCCGTCATGCGCGCGAACAGCCGCCGGTTCCACCGGATCATCGAAAACCCGGTGAGCAATATCGCCGCCAGGGTCGCCGCCAGAAACACATACACTTGCCGCTGCACACCGCCATAAATCTGCACAATCCGGTGCGCCGCCTGCTCCTCGTTCTCGCTGTTCTGCACCAGCAGTCGCGCCACCGCCGTGCTTAGCGCCGCCTGCCGCGCCTGTAACGAAAGCTGTATCTGAGTCCTCGCATCCTTATCTTGACCCGCTCCAGCGAGCGCGAACACACGATCCACCGCATCCCAAAACTGGGCGAGCGAACTGCTCAGCGATGCGCTCTGCTCACTCGTGCGCGTCGTCGGCGCAAGCCCAGCCTCCAGTCGCATCGCATCGTCCAGGTCGGTACGAATCCGCTGAAACTGCGCCGCCCATGCCGTCAGAGGATACGGCTCATCATTATCCAACATGTCGCGCATCCCGACCGCCAGCAGGTTCAAATCATTCTGGATGCGCAGCAACTGCAGCGAATCCCGCCGATTGCGGTCGATCAACTCCGACTGCAGCTTGCGCAACCCCGCCACTTGCCACGTGATATAAGCGGAATAAGCGACCACTGCCGCAAGCGTGATGATGAGCCCCAGCAACAGGCCCAAGGTTGGAGATCGATCCGGCGAAGGCGCACGTGCCACGCCCCGAGCATACAACGCCCGCCCCAACCATGTCACAATGC
>Ga0181525_10004926_pt1 | contig 10066 bp, 2 predicted proteins | sample PEATcosm2014_Bin_48_FD_121100 | JGI IMG/M metagenome (GOLD analysis project Ga0181525, IMG submission 121100) | Peatland microbial communities from MTU Mesocosm Facility, Houghton, MI, USA - PEATcosm2014_Bin06_10_metaG | ecosystem: Environmental > Terrestrial > Soil > Wetlands > Peat | place...
GGCCAATCCGCCGGTTGTAGCGAGCCACGGTGCCATAGGTTCCGCTGAGATAAACAATGTTTGGATCCTTCGGATCGGGCACCATGTATCCGCTCTCACTGTCGCCGGCTGGGAACCAGTCTCGTGGTGTGATTTGGCCATGATCGGTTCGGCTTGGCACAGCCGCGCTGCCGCTATCCTGCTGCGCTCCGTATACGATGTAAGGAAACTGGTTATCGGTGATCACGTGGTAGAGCTGCGCCGTGGGCTGGTTGTACCACGTGCTCCAGGTCTGGCCGCCGTCAAGGCTGATCGTGGTTCCTTGGTCCGTCCCCAGGACCATGCTGGCGGGGTTCCTGGGATCGACCCAAAGCTGGTGATAGTCGTCTCCACCCGGCGCTCCGCGTAGAACAGAGATCGTCTTCCCGCCGTCTTGAGAGCGGTAAAGAGCAACATTCGGGACGTAGATCAGATCAGGATCATGCGGGTCGATCGTAATGCTATTGAAATACCAGGCACGGCTGGTAAGGCGCGCGTCAGCGTTCCCGAGAACCCATGTATCGCCGCCGTCGTCAGAACGGTAGAGTCCGGCCTTCTTCGCCTGAATAAGTGCATACACGCGCCTGCCATCTCGGGCCACATCGACGCCAATGCGTCCCCAATCGCCCTCGGGCAATCCCTTGCCGCTGAGGCGGGACCACGTCTTCCCGGCGTCCTGAGAGCGGTAAAGGTCGCCGCCGGGTCCATCGATGGGAGCGTAGGTGCTCCAGGGAGGGCGATGCGTATGCCACGCGCCGGCAAACAAAAGCTGCGGATTCCCCGAGCAGATCGCCAGATCGGAAACGCCAGTCTCGGATCCCAGATCTAGCACCTTCGTCCAATGGATTCCTCCATCGACGGATTTGTAGACGCCACGCGCCTCATTGGGGCCATAGGCGTGACCAAGCGCCCCGACGTAAACCGTATCTGCATTCTGAGGATCAACCACGATTCGGCTGATCTGGCGTGTGTCGTCCAAGCCTACATGCGTCCACGTCATGCCGGCGTCGATGGATCTGTAGACGCCGTTGCCGGAAGAAAGGTCGGAGCGAATATCGGACTCGCCCGTTCCAGCGTAGATGATCTTAGGGTCGGAGGGCGCCACAGCGATGGCGCCGATCGAAGCGACAGGCTGGTTGTCAAAAATCGGCTTCCAGACGGTCCCCGCGTCCGTTGTTTTCCAGATGCCGCCATCGACCGCGCCGAAATAAAAGGTGGTTGAGTCTCCCGGTACGCCCGCGACGGCCACCGCTCGCCCTCCACGGAATGGGCCAATAAGCCGCCAGTGCAGCCCACCCAACAGCTCCGGAGGAACCGATTGCGCAACCCCTGAGACCACAAATAAGAGAAGGAATGATGCTGTACGACAGAAACATGATCTGAGTCTGTGCAAGTAGCGATCCCCGGTTCGGATATTCAGTCTAACGGAAGAGGAGGAGTTCTTTGAAGCGGGATGTTTTGCAGCGCAAGCCAACTGATCAGAGGGAAGAGTCGTGAAAAAAAGCGGCCGCACCCGAGAGGGTGCGGCCAGATGGCTAATGCCTTGGTTCAGGTTAGAAGCGGACGCGTCCGCCCACCTCGATCTGTCGGTTGCCGCCCGCTGGCGACTGAGCTGAGCCTCCCAAGGCGCCAAAACCGGGACCGTTGCCAAGATAGTTGAAGTTGGCATCCAGCCACTGATTATGGTTGAAGACATTCGTGAAAACACCTTGGAATTCCAGGCTAATGCTCTCTGCCACCTTGACGTTCTTCTTGATGCTGAAGTCAGTATTCCAGTAGCGGAGTCCGCTGATGCAGCCAGCCCCGCAGTCCCTGTTATCCAACCCCAGAATCGGGTTCCGCCAGTTATTAACCTCGTTCGAACCGCTTGCGTACGCATTGACCGGAAGACCGTCGCCAGCCTGTTGACCAGCGCACATCACAGAGCAATAGTGGGCACTCTGGTGCTTTACCGGCCCAATCGGTACCGCGGTATCATCGTTGCCGAAGCCGATGCCGTCAGCCGAACCGAACTCCTGCTCGAGGAAGAAGGTCGACCCGACTTCAATCGGCGTGCCCGACCCTGCCGTAAACACGCTAGCGAACGTCCAGCCACCCAGCAACCGTCCCATGGGTCCCGACTGCCCCTTGAAGAAGGGCGGTTGGTATACCAGGAAGGCGTTGTAGGTGATTCTGCGGTCAAAGCCCTGTCTGCCGTAGCCCTCACCTAGATTGTAGGGATCGTCCACGGTGAACGAGCTGACAGCTTGGTAGATCGAAGCCGTCCCCAGAGCCTTGGACCAGGTGAAGTTCGACTGCGCAGTCAACCCCTTCCAGTCAGCCATCTTAAGGGAGGCGAAGCCAGCGTTGTAATTCCCGTAGCCGATACTGGAGTCAACACTCACGCCGGATGAATACTGACCGCTGCAGCCGAATCCAACTCCTGCCACGCAGGTGCTGGCGATGGGAGTGTTCGACATGCTGCGGGGGAAGTTGAACCCGCCATTGTCCAAATCACTCCACAGGCCGAACACTCCAGCATCGACGAGGTTGTAGGTTCCGTTAGCGCCTTCATTTGCTACCACAGCTTGGGTGCAGTTTGTGAAACCCGTGCAGTAGCCCGTGCCGGCCAGCGCGGTCTCGAAGAACGGTTGGGGCTGAACCGCGCCCGGGTTTGGTCCGGCCGCGCCGCCGCAGCCGCCGCCGGCGAGCCCGGGAATGCCGCCGCAATACTGCAGCACCGTATTCGCATAGGCATTGGCGAACGTCTGCCCGCCCAGGGTCATCATATACGGCACTGCGTTAAGGTTGATGGGCTCGAAGTCGTGGGTGATTCTGCGCCCGATATAGCCCAGCTCAAGGGTGACCTTGCGGGTCAACTGCCGCTGGATGGTCAGATTAAACGAGTCAATCACGCTGGGCCGGAAATTCGGATCCAAGGCAGCGGGATCCGCAGCCCCAGTGTTGTTGTACCCAGGATAGTCGGGTTGGGGCAGCGTTGCGGTGGGCAGCGGAACTGGGGCGACCGGGCCCCCAGTAGTCGACGGCGTTAGCCCAAGGCGAAATGCGTTGCTCAGGTTGGCGGTGCCCGTTCCGCCGCAACTGCCATTGCCGTTGTAGGCTCCAGCCGCGCCAGGTACGCTGAGGTTTTGATTGCACGATACGGGCTGGATGAAACCGAGGCCCAGCAGAGGTAAGAGCACCTGGGTAACACCGTTCAAGCGGCCATAGACGCGGCCATAGCCGCCCCGTATGACCGTATCCTCATGGCCGAAGAGTTTACCCGCGATGGAATTGCTGTCGAAGCGCGGGTTCCAGGCGGCGGCGATGCGCGGGCTGAATTCGCCATAGAACGGGTTGTAGGGATACTTTGGGCTATTCGCGGTATTGCCAAGCAGCGCAAAACCGATTTCGGGATTGTACACCTGGCCTGCCAGCGCCGCGCGCTTGCGTGCCGCCAGGTAGTCCGGGGTGCTAAGCGGCTGGTCGGCGGCATCTACCGCTAAAATCTGCTTTTGATTCGCTTCGGTCGGCGGCATCTCCACCGTCCAGCCCAAGCCGTAGGTCAGAGTGAAGGTGGGCTTCAGGTGCCAGGTGTCGCTGAAATAGAGGTTGTAGTAAGGAACGGTGACCTGGTCGAATGCCGGGGTCAGAGGAGGCAGCAAATTCAGAGCCGCACCAGTACGGGTGTATGCCTGCGACGAGACAGAAACGATTCCCAGTGCCGCGGCGGTGACAGAGCCGCAGTTGGGGATGTCGTTGGTTCCGGCCACGGTTTGTGTTGCGCAGAACGATACATCCTGGGAGAGCAGCGATCCATTAGTGCCGTCACCCACCCCATACACGGGCTGTTCGTTGATCGCGCCGCCGCTGTCGTTGCGTTGATGCCAATCCCAGTTATGCTGGACGATACCGCCAAACTGAAACAGGTGGTTGCCCCTCAGCCAGGTAAGATCGTCGCGGAACATCTGATCGTGGCCATCCCAGAAGCGGGTGCGGGTTTGCTGGTTGTTCGAGTTGTAAGGGCCAAGATCCTGGGTCTCGCTCTGCCCGCTTTCGATTTCGATCGCGCCTCCCAGTCCGGCCACCTGCGGCGTATCCGCATGCCGGGCCCATTGCCACCAGTTGCGCAGCCAGCTGTAATGGAAGTCATTGGTTACGTTGGATGTGACGTTGGTGGTCAACCCCGCTACCCAGGACCACGCCTGTTGCGGACTGCTGGACACGGAGGCCGGGACGCCCAGCTTGTCGCCGGCGAAGAAGCCACCGATATCAACCTGGTCATCCACTGTCTGCACCAGGTTGAAATAATGGTAGACGGTGTTGAAATGCCACTTGGCGTTAAAATCGTGGTCGATGCGCACCACTCCGAACTTGCTGGTCTCCGGAATCGACAGGTTGCCCGAAAACCCTAGAACGTTCACTCCGTCGCAAAGGCTCTGCGTACAGGTGGCATTTGACTGCGGCTCATACGTGTTCCATATCTGCTGAATGATGGGATTAGGTCCCAACAAAAGCGGGTCGTAGGGAGTCGCCGATACGGTGCAGGGTCCCGTCGTCGGACAGGCCGAGTTGCCCGGGTACATGTTGCCGTTATAGGTCGTGGTGGTCCCGGCCGGGTTCAGGTTGAAAATTGTGCCGGTTATTGGGTCTGTCACAAGTCCGAGCCGCAAGGCTGGCGATGCGACGTTGCGTGAGATGGTCTCGGAGTTCGGGAAGTGGAAACCCTCGTAATTGACGAAGAAAAAGGTCTTGGTATCTTTGATCTTTGTCGGGAAGAGGGGCCCGCCAATCGCCCCGCCAAAACGGCTGTAATGGAAGCTCGGAATCGCAATGCCATTGTAGTTATTCTGCCAGCTATTGGAGGACCAGTTGTTGTCCTTGTAATACTCGTACGCCGTGCCATGGTAAGCGCTGGTTCCGCGCTTGGTGATCACCTTTATCTCGGCGCCCGCCGAACTGTTGAAATCGGCGGTCTGGCCGGTGGTATTCACCTTAAATTCCTCGACGCTGTCCTGGGGAGTGGGTATTACGCCCGTCGGAGCGCTGACTGCGAAAAATTGGCCTGCAACACCCCCGGTGGGGTCACCAGCATAACTGTTGGTGTAGATGCTCATGTTGCCGTCCATGTCGTTGGTGTTGTTGCCGCCATCCAGCGTGAAATAGTTTTGGTCGTTAAATGCGCCACCAACGCTGCCATCCGTGCCCACGCCCGGCTGCAACTCGACGAAGGTACTAACGTCGCGGCCAAGGCTCGGCAGGTTATCGATCGCGATACTCGTGAGGTCGTTGCCGACGGTCGCATTCATGGTCTGCAACTCGTTGCCCGCGCCCTGCACCTCAACTACGACGCTTGCTCCGCCCACCTGCAGCGCCAGATTCACCGTGAGCGCGGCTCCCACCAATACTTCCTGCTTCTCAGTCTTGGTAGTGGCAAACCCCTTCTTGGTCGCCGAGATGTCGTAGATGCCAGGGGTGACGTCAACATAGATGTATCGTCCATCTTTGTTGGTCATCGTGGTTCGCTCTGATTTGGTAGCGGTATCGGTGAGTGTAACCGTAGCGCCCGGCACCACCGCAGCGGACTGATCGGTGACCGAACCGGCAACGGTTCCGCTTGACGATGACTGTGCCCACAGAGGCAGGGCGCTGCCCACACAAACCACCAATACGAGAAACAGAGCCAACTTCACGCTGCGCGAATCCATTGTTTTTCCTCCGCTACTGGAATTCATCATGTTCTAACCACGCTCAAACATTCTCTTCCCACAGCCGACCACATCGGCTGACCCGGTAGAGCTACAAAATAAGGGCATCAGGAACACTTAGGAAGAGCCAACCCCATAAACCTGCCGCACTTCAGTCCGACATTACTCGAAGACTTTCAGAAACTTCGTCAACTTTCAGCGACGAGACCCCAAACAGATGAACCACAAGACAGACTCGCAGGTTGCAAGTAATACACCAAACATCAGGAACCAGTCCATGTTATGTTTTTTCTGCCACTCTGCGGAAAAGCATATTCGACAGGCGGGGTTGCCCTAAGCAAGTTTCTCAAGTAATACGTTTATTTACAGCAGCTTAGAGGAACCACTTGTATACGAAGCCCCTAAGGGAATTGGCCGCGAATCAAGCTCCCTTCTCCTCGCCAGAGTCTCATTGACTTTCCGAGAACCCCCATCTCATCCGATTTACGGGAGCAAAAATACGATTTTGCGTAGCGCGACCGGGCTGGGACGGGGGGTGAGAAAGGACCGATTTTATGGTGTCACGTGCTTCCAGCGACGCCTCTTTGCCCGTTTTGCTCCCAGACGATGATCCCCAACGTGACCGCACCGGAACGCCGCGGTAAGCAGGGTCCTCAACCGCCCAGAGAATCGACGCCTTGGCGTACCAAGTCGAGCCATTAGATCGAGCCGTTATTTAGGCAATCGTTATTTAGGCAATCGTAGGTTGCCCTTGATCCTGAACTCCGCTTCCGTCTGCGGGCCCGTCGCCCCTGGCTGACCGCCTCCCACAGTGATCCTGTAACTTCCTTTGGCAACGATTCGATCTCCCTTTTTATCCACTTCGCTCAGATCGCGGCCATCCAGCGTGAAATGAATGTGCTTGCTCTCGCCGGCACCCAAACTCAGCCGTGCAAAGCCGCGCAGGGCATGGATAGGAGCCTCGGGGGATTTCGGAAAACTCAAATACAGTTCCACGACTTCGTCGCCCTCCCGCTGGCTCGCGTTCTTTACGTCGGCTTCTACGCTTAGCGGTTCGCCCGCCTTCAGCATCGTCGCCGAGAGCTTCAGATTGCTGTACTCGAATTTTGAGTAGCTGAGTCCATAGCCGAAGGGATAAAGTGGTTGCCCGGTAAAGTAACGGTAGGTCCGGTTCTTCATCGAATAGTCTTCGAACGCCGGTAACTGCTCGACGCCTTTGTAAAACGTCACGGGAAGCCTGCCCGCAGGGTTGTTCACGCCTGCCAGCGTCTGGGCAATCGCCGTTCCTCCTTCTTCACCGGAGTACCAGGCATCGAGAATGGCATCGGCATGTTCGCTCGCCCAATTCACCGCCAGCGCGCTGCCGTTCATCAGCACCACAACCACGGGCTTGCCCGCACCCTTCAACGCTTCGAGCAGATCCTCTTCTTCTTTCGGAAGATCGAGGCTGGTGCGGTCCCCTCCTTTGAAGCCTGGCACATCCACCTTCATCTCCTCGCCTTCGAGCTGCGAGGTGATACCCACCACGGCCACAACAACATCGGCGTCTTTTGCAAGAGCAACCGCGGTCGGAATCGGATCAGTGACAAGGTGAAGCCATACCAGCCTGATGCCCGTGCCTCCTTGCCCATATTCCAGCTTGATGGCGTAGCGATGTCCCTTCTCCAGCCGCAGGGTTATGTTCGTCGGCTTGGGGTCGTGCAGCAGGAAATCATCCACAATCAGTTTGCCGTCCAGCCAAAGGCGGTTCATCGAGCCCACATCGCCGATTCGATACTCGCCCGATTCGTCCGGCGTGAGAAACCCAGTCCATCGCACCGAGAAGTCGCCCATCCCGGGAGGCGGGGCAATGGAAGATCGCTCAGGATGGAAGCGCTGCAGGTCGATGGCTTTGTCCACGCGGACGACCTGCGGCGTGCCGGCAAAGTCGTTGTTGGAGAAGTACTCCCCCTTTAGCCCGGATTGCCCATCCTCGGTCGAGAGCACAGCCGCCGGAATGAGATCTTCATTCCTCAGGAAGTTCATGCCCGGCGTGTAGCTCACTTGCGCCGAAGAAAATTGCCGGCGAATACCTTCCAACGCCGTAACGGCATGAGAAGCAGTACCGCTATAGTTGCCGTGCAGCACGTGGACCGATTCCGCCAGCGGACCAACAACCACAATCTTGCTGACGTTCGCGCCTAACGGAAGCACGCCGTTATTCTTCAGCAGCACCATCGACTCGCGCGCCGCTTTCAACGCGAGTGCCCGGTGCGCTTCGCTGTCGATCTCCGACTCCGGCGTATTGGCATACGGCACCATCTCGGGGGGATCGAACATTCCCAGCCGGAAGCGGGCTGTGAAAAGCCGCTTCAGTGCAACATCGATATCCTTTTCACTCAGCAAACCATTCTTCGCCGCGTCCAAAAATTTCACGTAGTCGGAATTGTCGGTGGCCTTGGTAAAGAAGTCGGCGCATTCGTTGTCCATCCCGGTCTTCAATGCTGCCGCGCCGGCTTCGGCCAGGCTCTTGGTGTAATGGTGCCCATTAAAGATGTCCACAATGGCGTCGCAGTCGGAGACGACATATCCATTAAATTTCCACGCGCCTCTTAACTCATCTTTGAGCAGGAAAGTGTTGGCACAAGCGGGCTCACCATTTACCCGGTTATATGCGCACATCACCGACTCTGCCTTTCCTTCCGTTACAGCTGCGCGGAAGGCGGGCAGGTAAGTGTCCTCCATGTCGTGCTTCGACACTTCCACGTTGATCATGTGCCGCGACGGCTCCGGCCCGCTGTGTACGGCAAAATGTTTCGGGGTCGAGATCACGCGAAAATACTTGGGATCGTCGCCTTGCATTCCAGTAACGAAAGCGACTCCCATCCGCCCAGTAAGAAACGGGTCTTCGCCGTAGGTTTCCTGTCCCCGTCCCCAGCGCGGATCGCGGAAAATATTAATATTCGGCGACCAAAAATCCAGACCCTCCATAATGTCGCGCCGCCCCGCGCGCACCGCCTGGTCATGTTTTGCCCGGGCTTCCGTGCTGATCACCACAGCCATATCGTGGATCAGAGGCGCATCAAAAGTTGCAGCCAGTCCAATTGGCTCTGGAAACACGGTGGCGGTTCCAGCGTTGGCGACCCCGTGTAAAGCCTCACTCCACCAGTCGTAGGCAGGAACCTGCAACCGTGGGATGGCTCGCGCCTGGTTCACGAGCTGGGATGCCTTTTCCTCCAGGGTCATCCGAGACACCAGGTCGTCAACCCGCTGCTCCACCGGCAACGAGGGGTTCAGATACGGCAGAACCGTCGAAGGCTCGGTGGTTTGCGCGGCTGAGGTGAGTACGGCTCCAAACAGAATAGTGACAACGTACAACATCAACCTTCGAGCGAGGCGTGGGTTCATGGGGAGGAAGCTCCACCTAAATATGATTGCTCGGATGGACGGTCCGAGGCAAAAGCGGCCGAGGCAAAAGCGGGATGAAGTATAGCATCGTCAACCTGTCATGTATGGCTCGTCGAATAGGTCCCAGTATCCCGCCCGCAAAGACGCTGCCCAACCGCACCCTGGTCGTAAGCAGTCCCCGCTGCCGATTGTGCTATTCTCGCGGAATCCGCGTAGACGTTTCTCAAGCGTAAAGGATGGGTTGCGAAACTTCTGCCGCGCTTTGCGGTTTACCTATTTTAGATAAAGTTTGCACCGGCAGAAGAAATCAGGTATCTCGACCGGTTTGTAGAGGTATGTCAGTAGAGGTATGTTCGCAGACGAGAGAAGCCGCGTCTTACCCAATCGCGCACCCGAGGATGTAGAGGCAGCGCAGAATGCAAACCCTCGCCGCGGCTTCAGGGCGTCAGCACCGAGGCGCGTATGGCTCCCGTTCTAGCCTGGCTCATAATTTTTCTCTGCCTGCTCATCTCGCTGGTCAAATACACGCTGGCGCTTATCCTCAAGTGGTCGGTTCCCGGGGCGACAGTTAAGAAGGACTACACCCACCAGCCCACCGTCAGTGTTCTCATGCCTTGTTTCAACGAGGGCAAAACGGTTTACGAAACCATCGAGAGCATCAGCAACAGCGATTATCCCAACGACAAGTTTGAAGTAATTGCGCAAGACGACTGCTCAGTGGACGACAGCCACGAGTGGATGCTCAAGGCACAGCGCGACTTCAGCAACATCAAGGTGCGGGTCGGCCGCAATACCGTGAACAGCGGCAAGGCCCGCACCGTATGTAACGCACTGCAACTTTCTACGGCAGAGTTGATCATTTCGATCGACTCCGATTGCATCTTTCATTCCGACGCGATTCGTGAGCTGGCCGCGTGCTTCTCGGAGCCTAAGATCGGATCCGTGGGCGGCAGGGTGGGAGTAAGAAATCCCAA
>Ga0181525_10004927_pt1 | contig 10066 bp, 12 predicted proteins | sample PEATcosm2014_Bin_48_FD_121100 | JGI IMG/M metagenome (GOLD analysis project Ga0181525, IMG submission 121100) | Peatland microbial communities from MTU Mesocosm Facility, Houghton, MI, USA - PEATcosm2014_Bin06_10_metaG | ecosystem: Environmental > Terrestrial > Soil > Wetlands > Peat | place...
GGCAATGGCGCGGCCGCCGTCGGCATTGTGGCCGCCGTCGAGCCAGAGTTCGCTTTCCGCCGGCAGCAGCGGCAAAAGCTTGCCTTGCGACAAGCGCTGCATGCGCGCCGGCCATTCGACGCGAATCATGCCGGCCTCGAACGCGGACGCTGGCAGTTTCAAACCGGCGGCGCGCAACGCCGCAATTGCCAGGCCGGCATTTTCGAATTGATGGCGGCCGTAAAGTTTCGGCGCCGGCAAATCGAGAAGGCCGTCATCGTCCTGATAAACCAGACGGCCGCGCTCCTCGGTCGCCGTCCAATCTTCGCCGGCGATGGCAAGCGGCGCCTTGACGCGCGCCGCCGCCCGCTCGATCACGGCGAGCGCCTCGCGCGGTTCGCTGGCGATCACCGCCGGTACGCCGGCTTTCAAGATGCCGGCCTTCTCCGCGGCGATCGCTTCGATCGTGTCGCCCAAAAAGTCGCGATGGTCGAGCGACAGCCGCGTGATCACGCTCGCCAGCGGGTGTTCGACCACATTGGTGGCGTCGAGCCGTCCGCCGAGCCCGACTTCGAGGAGCAGACAGTCGGCGGGATGGCGGCTGAACAGGATGAACGCCGCCGCCGTCTCCATCTCGAATACGGTGATCGGCGCGCCGCCATTCTTCGCCTCGCACTCCTCAAGCACGTCGGCGAGTTCGTCATCGCCGACGAGGCGGCCGCCGCCGGGCGAGCCGAGGCGGAAGCGCTCATTGAGCCGCACCAGATTGGGCGAAGTGTAGACGTGCACGCGCTGTTCCGACGCTTCGAGAATGGCGCGCGCAAATGCGATGGTCGAACCCTTGCCGTTGGTGCCGGCGACATGGATGACCGGCGGCAAACGCCGCTGCGGATTGCCGAGCGCGTCAAGCAAGCGCTCGATGCGGCCGAGCGACAAGTCGATGCGTTTGGGATGCAGCGCCAGCAATCGCGCCTGTATGGCGCCGATCGCCGGAGCGCCGGCCGGCGAAGAGTTCACGCCGGCGCCGGCAGGCTAAAGCGCGGCGGCGTCGCCGCGGCCGGCGCCTTGAGCAGAAGCCGGCACAGTTTGGCGATGGTGGCGCGCAGCTGATGGCGATGCACCACCATGTCGACCATGCCGTGGTCGCGCAGATATTCCGCCCGCTGAAAGCCTTCCGGTAACTTCTCGCGGATGGTCTGCTCGATCACCCGCGGACCGGCGAAGCCGATCAGCGCGCCCGGTTCGGCGATGTGCACGTCGCCGAGCATGGCGTAGGAGGCGGTGACGCCGCCGGTGGTCGGATTGGTGAGCACGACGATGTAGGGCTTGCGCGTCTCGTGGAGGTTTTGCACCGCGATCGTGGTGCGCGGCATTTGCATCAGCGACAGGATGCCCTCCTGCATGCGCGCGCCGCCCGAAGCCGCAAACAGAACGAACGGACAGCCTTTCTCCACCGCGGTGTCGAGGCCCTTGATCACCGCTTCGCCCGCCGCCATGCCGAGTGAGCCGCCCATGAATTCGAAATCCTGTACAGCGACCACCACGGCCAGGCCGTCAAGCTTGCCGTAGCCGACTTTCACCGCGTCGTTCAGTCCGGTCTTGGCGCGTGCATCCTTGATCCGATCGGCATAACGCCGCTCGTCGCGAAACTTGAGCGGGTCGAGCGCGACCTCCGGCAGCGCGACGTCGAACCAGGTCTCGTTGTCGAACATCGATTTCATGCGCGCCGCCGGGCTCATGCGCATGTGATAGTTGGAGCCGGGGATGACGAATTGGTTCGCCTCGACATCCTTGTAGAACACCAGCTGGCCGGTGTCCGGACACTTGATCCAGAGATTCTCCGGCACTTCGCGCCGGAGTATGCTGCGGATTTTCGGCCGTACGACGTTGGAGATCCAGTTCATCGCGTCTGACTGATACTCATAAAGCCGCGGTTTTGCGGCATTTCTGTTGTGGCTTATATGGCACTTTTGCCACGGTCCGGCTACCTTTCGCGGCCACGCTTAATGTTAATGTGTGCCTTCGCTTCGCTGCATGGATCGGGCGGCAAATCTTGCTATTCTGCCGCACTTATTTTCAATCACTGATGAGGGGCGCCGAAACCGTCGCCCCAAGCGATGGATCAAAACGATGCGCGTCGGGCTGTGGTTGGTAGTGGGGCTGTTGGCGCTGGGCACCGCCGGGTGCGGACAAGGCCAGAGTCAGAAGAGTCAGGCGGGACAGCAAGGACCGCCCGGCCCGCAAGGCGATGCCGGCGCGGCGGGTCCGCCCGGACCTGTGGGACCACCCGGTCCGCAGGGGCCGCCCGGCCCGCAAGGTCCGCCGAGTCCGACCTTCCGCATCATTCGCGACAACTGTTTGGGCGGCGCCTGCAATGCATCGTGCCGCGGCGACGAAATCCTAGTCGGCGCTTATTGTGGCCCGGCCCGCAAACCGGCGACCTTTGTCGGCGAGCGGCAGGTAACCTGCGGCATCGACGCCACTGCAGCGAGCATCCCGCTCGTGGCGTTTTGCGCCGCCGCGCCTCCGCCGCAATGATTTAGCGCAATGACGGCGCGGGATTCTCTCCCCTGTAATTGGCGCATAGGAGGTCTCCATGGCACGACCGAACTTCCCGAGACGACGGAACTTCCCGATTTGTCGATCTCCGATGAGAAGCTCTGCTTCATCATCGCCAAGGCGCGCGAGTTCGACGTCAAGGATGTCGTGACCGATCCGGGCGATTCCTCCAATCCGAGCGACGACATGAATCGCGCGGTGCAGGAGGACAACAAGGACGATCCGGTGGTGGCGGAACTCACCGCGGTCATCGGTTCCATGAGCGTCGACGAACAAGTCGACCTGGTCGCACTCACTTGGCTCGGCCGCGGCGATGGCGAGATCGACGATTGGAACGAATTTCGCGCCGAAGCGGCGCGCGCCCATAATCGGCGGACCGCGGCGTATTTGCTCGGTATCCCCTTGCTCGCCGATTATCTGGAAGAAGCGCTCGAAGAGTTCGGCATCGAGTGCGAAAGCGAGGGTTGAGTTTTTGGGCCGTTGGCGACGTGGCGACCGCCGCGCTCCGGAACGACAATTGCAAAAATTTAATGTTCCTGCGGCGGCTGTTCCCGCCAGCGCCTTGCCGGGGACGCAATTTCGCCGTTCTGACCGATAGCATGCCACAGGCGTCGACAGCGCCGCTCGCCGGTAAGGAGTCGCGAGCGGGCAAATGTTCCGGATCGCTTGGTAAGCGAAGCGTAACGAAGTCGTGGGCATGATCGCCCGTCGCGCAGTGAGGCGCGCCAGTGGCGCGCGCGATGAGTTGAGTACGGATTGGGAAGGCCGATGAAGCGAATTGTGGCAGGCTGTTTGGCGGTGGGCGTGCTGACGGTGGCGCAATGCGCCGCCGCCGCCGATCTGTCGGTGGCCCCGCTTTACTATAAGGCTCCGCCGGCACAGTTCCCCCAAGTCTATGACTGGACCGGTTTTTATCTCGGCGCCAATGGCGGCGGCGCTTGGGCCCATTCCTTCTACAGCGCCAACGCCACTGGCCTCGGGCTTAGCGGTGGCCAAGCCGGCGGCACGATCGGTTACAACCGGCAGCTCGGCAGCTTCGTGTTTGGCGTCGAAGGCGACATCGACTGGTCCGGCCTCAACGGCAACAGGACCTCGGCCGGCTGTCCGGCCGGATGCAGCACCAGCGACACCTGGATCTCCACCGAGCGCGGCCGCATCGGTTATGCGTTCGATCGCTTCCTGCCTTACATCACCGGCGGTCTTGCCGTCGGCGACATTCGCGCCTTCGCCAACGGCGTCGGCAGCGGCTCGACCGTCAATGCCGGCTGGACGCTCGGCGCCGGCTTCGAATATGCGCTGCCCGGCAACTGGTCGGTAAAGGCCGAGTATCTTTACGCCGATCTCGGCCGCTTCAACTGCACCGGCTGCAGCTTCACGCCGCCGGATAATGTTTCGCTGCAGCAGAATATCTTCCGCGCCGGCGTGAATTATCACTTCGGCTGGGGCGGCTTGGGCAAGTAGGCGGCTACACGTAAGCAGGCTTCTGCCCGGCGGCGGTTACTTTCAATTTTATCTAAATCGGCAATCGGACTTCAGGACCGCGGTGGTAGGTACGTGGGTGCCGACGCGTGTGGGCGCGCGGGGGAATGCATATGCCGACGGTCGCCGCGTCACATTTGATCATCGACCTGCCGACGCTGTTCGCGGTGATGGCGTTCTTTTCCCTGACTGGCGGTCTCTTGCTGCTGTTCGGTTTTGCGCAAAACCGCAAGACGCCGGCGCTGGCGCTGTGGGGCGTCGGCTATCTTCTCGGCGCCGCGGCCGCTACCGTGCTGGCATCCCCGCCGGAACTGCCCGGCGCCTGGTCGCTCGGCATCGCCAACACTTTGATGTGCTGCTCCTACGGCATGATGTGGGCTGGCGCGCGCTCTTTCGAGGGCCGGCGCGTTCATCCCTGGTTGGTCGCGGCGGGTCCGGCAATCTGGATCGCCGCCTTGCAAGTCGAAGGCTTTGCCCAATCGGCGCCGGCGTGCATCGCTCTGGTATCGGCTATTACCGCGACCTATGCGCTGCTGAGCGCGCGCGAGCTCTGGTATGCGCGCGATCGCGAGTTGTTCTCGCGCTGGCCGACGCTGGCGCTTGTTCTCGTACACTCCGGCTTTGTCTTGGCGCGCATTCCGTTCGCGCACACCGTGGCGGCATCCGCCGCCGCCGGGCACGTGCAGGGTTTTGGTGTTGCGGTCATCGCCTTTCAGGCGCTGTTGACCACCTTCTGCCTGCCATTCTTGCGCTTTGCCATGTCCAAGGAGCGCGCCGAACTCGAACAGCGCAAAGCGGCGCTGACCGATTCGCTGACCGGCATCGCCAATCGCCGCGCCTTCTTCGAGGGCGGCAGCCGGTTGCTCAAATGGGCCTTCGCCGACCGCCGCCCGATCGCGCTTTTGCTGTTCGACCTCGACGGCTTTAAGGAGATCAACGACAGCGCCGGCCACCAGGCGGGCGACCGCGTGCTGCTCGCGTTCTGCGATCTGGTCGCTTCAAGCGTCCGCTCCGGCGATCTGTTCGGCCGGCTCGGCGGCGACGAATTCGGCTGTCTTCTGACCGACGTGTCGATCGCGCAGGCGCAGCAAATGGCCGAGCACGTGCGGCGTGAATTCGCGCAGCTGTCCTTGCCGGATCTCGCCGCCAAGGCGACGGTCAGTGTCGGTATCGCGATGGCGAGCGAAGCGGGGCGCGATTTGCCGGCGTTGTTGGCGATCGCCGACCAGGCGCTTTATCGGGCCAAAGCCGACGGCCGTAACCGCGTGGCGCGCGCGCCGCTCGTTGTGGTCAACGCGCCGTCCGATCAGCGTGTGTTGGCGCCCGGCGACGTCTCGCGCTTCGCGTTTGCGGACGCCGCGCAGTCCTAGCTTACGGCACCTGGCTCGACTACTACAGGTTCAACGCCCAGATGGCGGGCCTTAACATTGTCGTGTCGGCGTTGCCGCCGCCCGAACAGGCGGCTGTTCTCCAAGGCATGCAGTTTGCGCCGAACGCCAAAGCGTGGAAGGCCGCGCTCGCCAAGGGCGATCTGTCGGTGCCGACCGCCACGACCAAACAGGCGGCCTTCCTCGGCGACACTTCAATTCGCGACATGTGGGATTACTACGCCAAATTCTTGCGCCAACACCCGCCGGTGTATGCCTAGGCGGGCGTTATTGTCGGCCGTTAGCTTTACGTGCTTTGCGGCGTTTCTTCGTCTTTGTCGTGCAAGCCGCGCAGCGGCAGCCGGCGGTCTTGAAGAAATGCTCGAAATACTCCTCGCCGTAATCGACGGTGATCTCCTCGCCAGGCGTGATGGTGCGCACCGCGACGAACACGATTCTGCGCATGCGCATCACGGCTTCGGCGTTCGGCTCGCAGGAATGATTGACGTAACGTCCGAGGTTGCGCCGGGACGAACCGTCGATGGTCCAGTGCCGGTTGACCTCGAACATGTAGCGCGCGTTGTAGCGGCGCTCGCGCCGGTTCGCCTCCGCCGTGGTGATCATTTTACCGGCATAGGTGACGATCGCCGCCCGCCGCGCGATCTTCTTTGTCGCAAAAAGGCCAAGGCCGGTGGTCGAGCGGCCGACGCGGAAGTTTCGTGCGCGCATGGAGTGGAGTTGCTACCAGTCGATTCGCATGCTGGAAAATAGCATAAGCGCGTCCGTCACCTCTATGCGACGGCCCGAACGACTGACGTGCCATTGCGCCATACATAGATATGGTATACTAGCCATATGAGAGAACCGAGCTTCGAATGGGACGATGCCAAAGACCGGCTCAACCGGGCTAAGCATGGCGTCGCCTTCGTTCACGCGCAGGCGGCGTTTTTCGATCAGCACCGCGTTATCGCTGAAGACCTGGATCACGGCGGCGCGGAGCAGCGGTACTTTTGTTTCGGCAAAGTCGAAGGCGGCATAATGACCGTCCGCTTTACGTATCGAGACGGCCGCATCCGAATTTTCGGCGCCGGCTATTGGCGCAAAGGAAAGAAGATCTATGAGCAACAGAACCGTTAAATACACCGCGGGCGAAATCGGCCGCACCCGCGTGATCGAGGATTTCCTGCCGGCGCCGGCCGACCTCGTCGCTCGCGAGGACAATGTCAAAATCACGCTCTCGCTCTCCCGCCGCAGCCTCGATTTCTTCAAGCGCGAAGCAAAAAAGCGCCGCGTGCCGTATCAGCGCATGATCCGCGCGCTGGTGGATACCTATGCGGAGCGGCAGGCGGGCGGGAAGCGCTGAATAAATCAATGCCAATGCGAAGCATAGGCTATGGAGAAATAGAGCGCGGTTGTTCAGGCTCGATGCCTCATCGCTACGAAGGCCCGGCGGCGCGAGGACGAAGCGCTGGCCGCTTGTGTTTCTCTTTCACGTCCGCGACTTTTTCGAGCAACTCGTTGAGCGCCGCGATCGCATCGGTTTCTTCGTCGGTCAGCGGCTGGCGCGGATGGAAGTGCGCCAGCAGCACGATCAGCGCGTCGCCGATGCGGCCGAGCTGCTTGCCGTAAGTGGCGACGTCGGACAGCACGTCCGCTTCGACCTCGGGCTCGCTCGATTGGCCCATATTGATATTGATCAGCCCGAACTGGCCGCCAGTCATGAACGCCGTGAACGAGTTGATCGACTGGACGACGTCGCCGGATAGCGGAAGCTTGAAGGTGGGCATGCAGGGCTCCTTCCTGGTGTTGACGGAAGACACGTTCATAGGGGCTACTGCGCCCATTGTACTCGTCCTGAGGTTGTGCGAGGAGAGGTAAATTTCCCGGCCAGCCGCCGCCTCGATCTCTTCAATCGCGAAGCCAAAAAGCGTGGCGTGCCGTATAAGGCCAGCGGGTACGCGTATCGTGACGTGCGCGCTTCGCTCACCCACATACGCTTGCAGAAGGCGGCGGGTCGTCGCTTTCGCCCCTCGGAATGACGACTTCCCCTGGACCGGCGCACTCGGGCGGAGGCAGTGCTATATAATGTCACTCGAACATCGAGCCGCAGGTCCGCCATGAACGCCCCACTCGTCGCCCACCCGACCCCACCGTACAAGCACACGCCGCTGTTTCCGCTCGGCAAGGACACGACGCCCTATCGCAAGATCGCGGCTGAAGGCATCCGCGTCGATAAAGTCTTGGGCGAGGAGGTGCTGGTGGTGCCGCGCGAGGCGCTGCGCGCGCTCGCCGAAGCCGCGTTCACCGACATCAATCACCTGTTGCGGCCGGCGCATCTCGCGTCCCTCAAACACATCGTCGAGGACCCGGAAGCCTCCGATAACGACAAGTTCGTCGCCTTCGATTTTCTCAAGAACGCCAACATCGCCGCCGGCGGCGTGCTGCCGATGTGCCAAGACACCGGCACCGCCATCATCATGGGCAAGAAGGGGCGCCTGATCTGGACCGACGGCGCCGACGAAGCGGCGCTCGCCGAGGGCGCGCGCGACGCTTATCTGAAACGCAATTTGCGGTATTCGCAGCTGGCGCCGATCTCGATGTTCGAGGAGAAAAACACCCGCTCCAACATGCCGGCGCAGGTCGAGCTTTACGCGGAAGGCTCAGGCGACCACGACGCCGACTACAAGTTTCTCTTCATCGCCAAAGGCGGCGGCTCGGCCAACAAATCGTTTTTGTTCCAGGGCACGCCATCGATCCTGTCACGCGAGCGGCTGCTTCCGTTCCTGAAAGAAAAAATACTCACGCTCGGCACCGCGGCCTGCCCGCCATACCACCTCGCCATTGTCATCGGCGGCACCTCGGCGGAGATGACCATGAAGACGGTCAAGCTTGCGTCGTGCAAATATTACGACACGCTGCCGGAGCACGGCTCCGAGGACGGCCATGCTTTCCGCGATCGTGAGATGGAGCAGGAGCTCCAGAAGATGACGCAGGCGCTCGGGGTCGGCGCGCAATTCGGCGGCAAATACTTCTGCCATGACGTACGCGTCATCCGTCTGCCGCGCCACGGCGCGTCGCTGCCGATCGGGCTTGGCGTCTCCTGCTCGGCCGATCGCCAGGCGCTCGGCAAGATCACCCGCGACGGTGTGTTTCTGGAAGAGCTCGAGCACAATCCGGCGAAATATCTGCCCGAGATCGACACCAGCCATCTCGGCGGTGAGGTGGTGCAGATCGATCTCAACAAGCCGATGCCGGAGATTTTGGCGCAGCTGTCTAGGTATCCGATCAAGACGCGGCTGTCGCTCTCCGGCCCGATGATCGTGGCGCGCGATATCGCGCACGCCAAATTGCGCGAGCGTTTGGAGCGCGGGCAGGGGCTGCCGGAGTACTTCAAGAACCATCCGGTCTATTACGCCGGACCGGCGAAGACGCCGGAGGGCTACGCCTCGGGCGCGTTTGGGCCGACCACGGCGGGCCGCATGGATTCCTTCGTCGCCGATTTCCAGGCCGCCGGCGGCTCCATGGTGATGCTGGCCAAGGGCAACCGCGCCGCCGCAGTGCGCGAGGCATGCAAGAAACACGGCGGCTTTTATCTTGCTTCGATCGGCGGCACTGCGGCAAACCTCGCCGAACATTGCATCAAGAAGGTCGAGTGCATCGAATATCCAGAGCTCGGCATGGAAGCGATCTGGCGCATCGAGGTGGTCGATTTTCCCGCCTTCATCGTCATCGACGACAAGGGCAACGACTTCTTCAAGGAGCTAAATTTGGGTTGAACCCTTCCTCTAAAGTAAAAGCGCGAAGAAACCCAAAGTTGGTAGCGTTTCGTCCAGTTTACCGATAGTAAACCCGCTAGTTTAGTCCTGAGCGGATGACCTGAGATGCCTGGACGCAGATCTTCGTCACTTGATCATGAAATCGGTCGTCGTGTGAAACTAAGGCGTCTGGATATTGGCCTTTCCCAAACCGACTTGGCAAACGCGCTTGGACTAACGTTTCAGCAGGTGCAAAAATACGAAAAGGGCGCGAATCGCATAAGCGCAGGCCGTTTGAAGGATATCGCGCGAAAGCTGCAAGTCCCAATGAGTTATTTCTACGACGAAGCGGTCGGCAGTTCGCCGCAAAGTCAATCGGCGTTCAAATTCCTCGACAGCGCCTATTCGCTGCGTCTGATGCGCAGCTTTGCGCGTATCAAAGACCGGCAGGTACAACAGCGGATCGTGGAAATCGTGGAACGTCTGGCCAAGTGTTAGCTTTAAAGTGATGGCCTTCAAACTTTAGCCCAGTCGCCGGACCGACCGTTTTCAGCCGATTCCGCGGCGGCTGCCCGAATAACTTAAGGAGTGTCGATGCAAGAGCCAGCATACTCGCGCGGCCCGCTGGTGTGGCGTGACATGGATCAGAAGGGGCTCGATAACGCTTACAACCAGGCGGCCTACGCGCCGAATATGGATTTGATCCTTGGCCGTCTCGTTGCCGCCAGCGCGACGGCGCGGAACATCTTGCTGCCGGAACGCCTGGCTTACGGGCCGAGCGAGGAGGAGCGCCTCGATTTTTATCGGGCCGCTGCGCCGGCAGGCGGCGGGGCGGGAGCGCCGATCAATGTGTTTGTTCATGGCGGCGCCTGGCTGCGCAGCAACGCGGCGCAAACTGCCTTTACTGCCGAGGCGATCGTCGGCGCC
>Ga0181525_10004928_pt1 | contig 10064 bp, 10 predicted proteins | sample PEATcosm2014_Bin_48_FD_121100 | JGI IMG/M metagenome (GOLD analysis project Ga0181525, IMG submission 121100) | Peatland microbial communities from MTU Mesocosm Facility, Houghton, MI, USA - PEATcosm2014_Bin06_10_metaG | ecosystem: Environmental > Terrestrial > Soil > Wetlands > Peat | place...
GAAGCGGGTCCGCTCGACGGCGCCGTTTTCGTCGTCTCCGCCGTCGACGGCCCCCGGACCCGCGAGCACGCCGCGCTTCTCCGCGAAGCGGGGGTGCCGCGCGTCGTCGTCTTCCTCAACAAGTGCGACCGCGTCGACGACGCGGAGCTGCTCGAGTTCGTCCAAATGGAAATCCGCGAGCTCCTCACCGTCTGCGGCTTTCCCGGCGAAAACATCTCCGTCGTCCAAGGCTCCGCGCTCAAGGCCGCGGCAGGCGACGCGAGCCGCTGGGGAGAGCCTTCGATCCGCCTCTTGGCGGAGGCTCTCGACGTCTGCCTCGCGGCTTGACGGCGGCCGCGCGCCGGCGCGTTCAGGGGCGGGCCACGCGGAAGATCAGCGCGCCCTCGGCGAGGTTGCGGTAGACTTCCGTCGTTTCCTTGCGCGCGCCGAGCCAGCGCGCGAGGAAGGGCTGGTACGCCGGGGGCAGGTCCGCCACTCCGAACTCGTCGTTGGGGCGCGGCAGCTGGAGGTGCAGGTAGTCGACCTTGTCGCGCTCGGCGAGGAGCAGCCAATCCCCCGCGCGTGCGACGATGGGCTGGGCGGAGCACGGATGGCCGGTCAGCAGAGCGACGGTGTAGTCCTTCACGCTCTCGAGCCGCGCCGAGGCCGGGACGTTGGCGCGGATCCAATCCATCGTCTCGGGCTCGAAGCGCGCCTCGGCGTCGAGCCCGTTCAGCGCGCACAGCGCGTCGATGCGCAGGGACGCCGCGGCGAGGAGCGCGAGCAGAGCCCAGCCGAGGACGCGGCGGCGGCTCAGCAGAGGCGCCGCCGCCGCGACGATGAGGATCCAGAGCAGCGGCGCGACGGGGATGATGTAGCGGTTGCCGATCCACTTCCACGTCAGGTGAAGAAGGAGCACGCCCGCCGTGTAGGCCGCGAGGACGAAGGCGCGCGGGTCGTCCCGCTTTTTCAATAAGCGGACCGCGCCCGCGAGCGCGAGCGCGAGCGTCGCGAGCGCCAGCGCGTATTGGACGAAGCGCGGCAGCTCGGGGATCACGATGAAGCCCTCGCCGAACATCTTGAGCAGAATTTGCGACGCGCGCTCCGACAGCGACGCGAGCCCCGCGAGCGAGGCGAGCTGCTCGCGCCAGACGCCGACGTAGTCGCGCGCCGGGAGACCGGCGCCGCGGTTGTGCAGAGTCCAGGCGGCCGCGGGGACGAGCGCGAGGAAAAAAAACGAGCCGGCTTGCTTCCAGCCGCGCTGATGCCAGAGGGCCAGGGCCAGCGCCGCGATCAGGACGGCGCCGTGGGGCCTCAGCAGTGGCGCGAGCGCCGCCCCCGCCGTGAGCAGGGCGAACGAGCGCCGCGTCGGGCGCGCGCCGACGCCGTCGATCAGGGCCAGGCTCAAGGCGAGAAACGGCAGATAGGGCAGCAGCAGGCCGCCGAGCCCGACCAGGACCGGATTCAGCGCGGCGAGCAGGACGGCCGCCGCCGCGGCCTCGCCGCTCATGAAGCGGCGGGCGAGGCGCCAGGCGAGGAAAAAAGCCAGGGCCGCGAAGGCCAGCGGGACCGCGCGCAGAAGCTCCCAATGCGGAGCGACGAGCAGCGCCGGGACGGCGAGCAAAGCCGGGAACAGAGGCAGGAACTGCTCGGGCGAGCCGAAGCCGCCGGGAAACGAGTAGCTCCCGCGGCTCAGCGCGCGGGCGAGCAGCACGTTGGCGGCGTCGTCGTTCAAGACGCCGACCGGCAGGCGCCGCGCGGAGGCGGCGTAAAGCCCCGCGATCAGCAGGAGCGCGAGCGCGGCCGCGAGCTTTCGCGGCGCGAGATTCGAAAGCCGCGCCGCCGATCGCGCCCGCATGCTATCGCGGCAGGGAGAGGAAGAAGTCCGCGGCGGCGGAGCCGTCGACGGCGCAGTGAGTGCCGGGGAGCTCGCGGAAGGTCGCGGCGTGGTCGGACGCCTTGAGCGCGGCGGCCAAGGCGCGCGCTCCGGGCTGGAAGCCGAACTCGTCGTCGGCGTTCGTCTCGATCAGGAACGCGGGGCCGGGACCGCGGCGGGCGGCCAGGGCCAGCGGATTCTCGTCGTCCCAGACGCGGGCGGAGCCCAAGCGGATCTTGAAGAGGACGAAGCCGTCGCGCCGCTTCGCCGAGAGCCCCTTCGTCGGGGCGTCGAACGGGTTGAGAGTTTGGAGTGCGGGGCAGTCGAGCGCGGCCGCGGTCCAGTCCTCGGGCGAGGCGAGCGCCTCCTCGGCGGAGTTGTAGCCGCCCATCGACATGCCCCACAGGTAGCGGCGCTTCGGCGGAGTCTTCTCGAGGCGGCGCAGGAGGGCCTCGAAGTCCGCGCGGTCGACGACTTGGCGCTGGCCCAGCTGCGAGGACACGAGCCAGTGCGGGCCGTAGGAGACCGTGAACACGCGCGGGGGGCGGCGGCCCGCGTCCCTGTAGCGCCGGTAGAAGGACTGCAGGACGCCGACGCGCGCGGCGCTGCGCTCGTCGCCCGTCGCGTAGTGCAGGAAAAAGAGGACCGCGTCCGGGTCCTCCGCGATTCCTTTCGGAGTCCAGCGGCAGACCGCGGCCGCGCCGTCGCGGAAGCAGTTGCCGGCGGCGGGGGCGCCGGTCAGGCGCTGGCGCGCGAAGCCCGTGTCGCGCCGCCAGGCGCAGGATGCGAGAGTCAGGACGAGCAGGGGGGCGATTAATTTTCTCATGGCGGAGGCCGCGCACTATTGTAGCCGAATCGCGCGTCGGCGTCTCCAGCGTCGACGCTTTCGCCGCTTGACGCCGCGGCGGTTGCCCCTTACCATTACAGGCGATGGGGAGATCCTCTCGGAAAAGCGCGCGCCGCGCCGCCGCGGCCGCGGCCGCGCTCGTGGTCTTGGCGCTGCTTTGGACGAGGCGGCCCGCGAACGAGCCGGCGCGCGTCGACGCGGGCCTCGAGGCGGAGCGGGTCGGCGCTCCCGCCGCGGCTCCGGCCGCGCCGGCGTCGGAGCCCGAGCTGCCGCCGGAGCAGCGTCCGTATGTCCGCCGCCTCGACCTGGTCGACGTTCCTCCGCCCGGCGCCGCGCGGCCGTACGCTCCCGCGGCGCGCGCGGCGCGCGCCGCCGTCCGCGCCGAGGGATTCTCCGCGGGAAGCCTCGCGCTGGTCGGAGGCTCGCCGGCGGCCGACGCCGAGAGCGGAGAATTCGCGCGGGGCGGCGAGGCCTCGCGCGCGGCGGCGCCGCTCGCCGACGGCCGGCCGGGCGCCGCGAACGCCGTCCCCAAAAGCACGGGCGCCGCGGCGGGAGCCGATCGCGGCGCGCCGACGTCCGACCTCCGCTCTCTGCCCGAGGCGGCGGGCGTGCTGGCGGGCGTGAGAAAACTGAAGGACGCCTCCGCGGCGCTGGCGCGGCCCTGGGAGGGCACTCCCGCGGGCGCGGCGCTCGCCCAGCAGCTCATCAACGACGCGCGCGTTGACGCGGGGGTGCGCGAGGCCTTGGGGAAGCTCGCCGCGTCGGGCGACGCCTCGCCGGAGGCTCGGGCTCGGGCGGTCTCGCGCGTGCTGTCGGCCAACGGCCTCCCGTCGACGCCGGACGAGATCGCGCTCGCGACGGCGCGCGCGAGCGGCCCGCCCCCGCAGCCGATACCGCCCGGCGTCGCCGCGCGCACGGCCCAGGAGCTGCTCGCCGTGCAGGCCACGCCGCAGGAGGCGGCCCAGATTCTTCAGCAGGCCGACGTTCCGGCGAGCCCGAACTCGCCGCCCCCGCGCGGCGCGCTCGAGGCGTTCGCCCAGAACAAGGCCGTGTTCCAAAAGGCGCTGGACCAATACGGCGTCCAGCCCCAGGACATCTTGGCGATCCTCGGCGTGGAGACCTCGTACGGAAACAACACGGGAAGCTCGCCGCTGGCCAAGACTCTCGGCGTCTTGAGTCAGGAGACGGTCAACGGGCGGCCGACCGCGCGCGCGGCCCAGGCCGCCCGCGACTACGCCGCTCTGTACCGGCTGGCCGCCGAGGGGAATCTCGGGGGCCAGCCGATCGCGGAGATCCGCAGCTCCTACGCGGGCGCGATCGGCTTTCCCCAGTTCCTGCCCACGAGCTGGGAGGCGTACGGGACGGCGGCGGGCTCCGGAGCGAAGAATCCGTGGAACATGCCGGACTCCGTCCTGTCGGTCGCCAACTATCTGAACGGCAACGGGTACCACCGCAGCGTCACCCAGTCGTTCTTCGCCTACAATCACTCGGCCGACTACGTGAACAAGGTCAACCAGCTCTCGACCAACATCGCGGCCGGCCTGCAGCGCCAGTCGAGCCCGAGCGCGCCCGCGCCCGCGCCCGCCGCCGACGCCGCGCATTGACGCGCGCGCGTTCCGAGCGTCAGTTCTCCCAGAGGCCCGGGGCGAACAGGGTCGGAGCCTTTTCATAGCGGCCGAAGGACAGCCTGCGCACTTCGAGCGGCTCGAAGGCGGCGCGGATCAGGATCTCGCCCAAGGAGCCCTCGGGGTAGGACGCGAACCGCGCGCGGGCGCCGTCGTGGAAGCAGAGCAGAGCGGCCGGCGGCGGCGGAGAGGTCCGCGCGCCGGTCTTGTAGAACTCCGCGAGGAACGGGAACCAACGCAGGTAGTCGTAGATCTCGACGGCCTTGTTCGCCTTGGAGACGGCGTCCCAGCTGCGGTACGGTCCTCGGCTCAGGTCGAGCTGCGACATGATGTCGGCGACCGCCGCCGAGCGCTCCGGGAACGCGGGAAAGGCGCGCAGGCCGGCGTTGTAGGCCATCGGCACGACGAGCTCCGGGACGAGGCCCGCGCCTTTGGCGTTGAGGCGGCGCACCCGCGCGTCGACGCCCTTCAAGTCCGCGATCGCGCGGCTCAGCGAGAAAGCGGGATCGAAGCGCTCGTCCGCGGCGGGGTCGCAGTGGTACCCGGAGACGGACTCGGAGTTGCACAGGTCGTAGATGGTGCGGTAGCCGTCCGCTTCGTCCTTCACGCAGCAGTGCGGCCCCGCCTTGCGGCCCGAGCAGATGGCGGCCAGCCCCGCGCAGCCGGTCGGCGAGATCGCCTTCGGATTCGCGCCGCTCTCGTGCGTGATGATGGCCTTCACCCACGCGGCCTTGTCCCAGCGGGCGGCCTTCAGCTTCTCCCGGAGGAGCGCGTCGTAGCTCCTCACCCGCTCGAGCACGCCGGGCTCGGGGGCGCGCAGGCGCGGGGGCTCGAAGCAGACCGAAAAATCCGCGCCCGCGGCAGGACGTCCGCCGTCCGCGGCGAGCCGCCGCAGGTTCGCGATCACGGCCGCGTCGCCGGGGTCCGCGCCGTAGCGGCCCAGCAGGACTCCGTCTCGGTAGACCTTGCCCTCGTCGTCCCAGCTCAGGATTCCGCGCGAGGTCTTGATCGGCGCGGCGGCGCTCGCGGCGAGCGGGAGAAGCGCCAGCAAAGCGAGCGGGAGCCTCATCCTAGCGCAGGGTCTGGAACGCGAGCCGGTCCTTGAGCCCGTGCAGCGCCATGCCGGCCGCGAGCGCGGTCAGGTAGCCGTACGGCGTGAACGCCGCGATCAGCCCGAGAAGCAGGACGAGCGCGAAGCCGCGCGGGTCGTGCGCCTCGTCGCGGACCAGGCCGAGCGTGGCCAGGCCCTCGAAGCCGAGCAGGACGCCGAGCGTCGGCTTCGGGAACGCCTGGATCACCTGCGCGAAAGCCCCGCCGAAGAACAGCCCGAGGACGAGGAAGATCGCGCCGTAGATCACGACCGAGCCGCCGGTGCGCGCGCCGAACGCGTAGTGCCCCGCGATCCCGCCCGAGCCGTGGCACGACGGGACGCCGCCGAACAGAGGCATGACGAGGTTCATCGCCGCGTAGGTGAAGCCGATCGTGCGTACGGCGGGGGCGCGGTCGGGGAACAGGTCGACCGAGACCTGCCGCGTCGCGAGCACGGAATTCGCGAGCGACAGCGGCAGCTGCGGGAGAGCGAGCAGCCAGAAGCCGCGCGCGACGTCGCTCATGCCCGGGGCGGCGAACGCCGGCGCGCGCAGGCCGAAGCCGCCCGCGAGAGCGCGCGCGTCGAGGCCGTTCGCGCAGGCGAAGGCGAGGCCCAAGGCCACGACGACGAGCGCCGGCGGCACGCGCGAGCGCCCCGCGAGAGCGACGACGGCGAGCGCGGAGACCGCGGCGAGGACCCAGCCGGCCGCGCCGCCGGCGGGCAGGTACTCGCGCGCGGCGAGCGCCGCGAGCTGGAGGCCGAGGCCGCACTGGATGCCGCGCACGACGGTTTTCGGCACCGCGCGCGCGAACGCCTCGAGCAGGCCGGTCGCGGTCAGCAGAAGCATGATCGCGCCGATCGACAGCCCGGCGCCGGCGAGCACCGGCGCGGGCAGCTTCTGCGCGATCGCGATCGCCGCCATCGCCTTCAGCGGCTCGACCGGCATCGGCATCCGGTAGAAAAAGCCGACCGCGAGCTGAGCGGCCCCCGCGGCCGCGAGCACCGAGCCGCCGTCGAGCCCGCAGGCGAGAGCGAGGCCGACGAGCAGCGGGAAATCGGTGCCGAGATCGCCGAAGGCGCCGGCGAGCTCGCCGCGATCGAAGCGCAGCGCCCGCCCTTTCACCGGGCGTTGTGCCAGCTTTCGGGGTCGAGCAAGGTGCGGATCGCGCCTTCGAGCTCGCGCAGGTCGACCGGCTTGCGCAGGAAGCGCACGTGGCGGTCCGGGGGCACGTTCGCGGCGACGTGCAAGGCGTCGACGCCGCTCAGGAAGACGGCGGGAAGCGCGCGGAACCGCTCCTGCGTGCGCAGTCCGGCGAGAACCTCGGGCCCGGTCAAGCGGGGCATCTCGCAGTCGAGGACCAACAGGTCCGGCCTATGCGATTCGGCCAATGCCTCGGCCTCGCACGGATCGATCGAGTAGGCGATCTCGTGGCCGCGGCTCTTCAAATGATCGCCGATGATCTCGATGAAGGCTTCGTCGTCGTCGATCAGCAGTATTCGGGCCATCGTCTTGGATAAGGAATAGTAATCTTACTTGAACGGGTACGCAAGCTGGGCGAGAAAACCATCGGGCACGGCCTCGCCCGCGACGCCGAAGCGCTCGGGCTGCCGGTCCGCGGGCATGTAGTAGGTGCCGAACAGGACGTCCCACAGCGGCAGGAGCCCGGCGAAGTTCTTGTCGAGCCCTTCCTCCTGGCTCGTGTGGTGCCAGCGGTGGAAGCGCGGCGTCGCGACCGCCGCGCGCAGGAGACCGTAGTCCCAGCGCACGTTCGCGTGGATGAAGATCGCGTACAGGGTGAGGAACGGAACGTAGGCGCCGAGCACGCTCGGCTTGAAGCCGAGCAGGAACAGCGGCAGGACCTGGAACAGCCGCTCGAGCGCGTCGTTGACCGGGTGCAGGCGCACCGACGACAGCCAGTCGAGCCGCGTCGAGCCGTGGTGCACGGCGTGGAACTTCCACAGCGCGCGTCCGTGAAAGAGGCGGTGCCCCCAATAGCCGATGAAGTCGCCGAGGACGATCACGAGGACGGCCTGGACGAAGGCGGGAAGCTCCGACACCCAGGTGCGCCGAGTCTCGACGAAGGCCTTGATCGCGCCTTTCTCGAGCGGCACGCCCGCCGCGAGCGCGATCACGACGATCCCGGCGACCAGCGCGACGCGCGAGACGGCCTTCGTGACCAGCGGCGTGAAGAACCAGTACGTCAAATCGGTGCGGAATCCCTCGCGCAGCCGCGGCTGCCCGGGGAGCGCGGGCCAGAGCCGCTCGACGAGGCCGAAGACGAGCGAGAGCGCGACGAAGGAGACCGCGATTCCCGCCAAGGACTGGTGCTTCACGCCCTCAGTATACGGCGGGCCGAGTCCGCGCGCCAGGCGCGGGGACTTGACAAAATCGGCCGGATCGATTATCCTGACCGAACGGTCAATATTATGACGAGACGACCCAACGTCGAGGCGCGCGAGAAGATCCTGCGGACGGCCTACGAGCTGTTCGCGCGGGGCGGCTTCGAGTCCGTCAGCATGGAGCGCGTGGCCGCGCGCGCGGGGCTCAAGAAGGCGAACCTCTTCCATTATTACCCGACGAAGGAGGCGCTCGGCGTCGCGGTGATGAAGGAGGCGGCGCGGCGCTACTCGGACGGCGTGCGCGCGATCTTCGCCGACGACGAGCAGGACCCGGTGACGGCGGTGCGTCTGCTGTTCGCCCGGGCGACAGCCGGCGCGCGCCGCGACTGCGGGAGCGGCTGCTTCATCGGACGCATGGCGCAGGACATCGACGAGTGCGCGCCGCAGATGCGCCGGAGCGTGACGGGCTGCGTCGAGGACTGGCGCGCGGAGATCGAGCGGTTCCTGTCGGGCTGGAAGCGGCGCGGCTACTTCCGCGGCGGGTTTCGTCCCTTGGAGACGGCGGACGCCGTGCTGGCCCTTTATGAAGGAGGACTTTTGATCGCGAAGGCGCTCGGCGACGCGGCGCCGGCCGAGCACGCGGAGCGCGCGGCGGTGACGGTGATCGTCTCGTGGCGGGGCTGATTTTTTTGGGCTTAATACTGACCGATCGGATGGTAAAAGAAAAGGAGGACGTATGGAGATCACGAACGAGGCGGAGCTGCTGGACGCGTACTCGCGGACGGTGACGGAGGTGGCCGAGCGGGCGAGCCCCGCGGTGGTCAAGATCGAGGCCGTGAAGGGCGGCCGCGGCGGCAGCGGCTCCGGCTTCGTGTTCACGGCGAACGGCTACATCCTCACGAACAGTCACGTCGTGCACGGGGCTCGTTCGCTGGAGGCGGTCCTCCACGACGGCCGTCGTTTTTCCGCCGAGGTCGTCGGCGACGATCCCGCGACCGACCTGGCCGTCGTTCGCGTCAAGGCGGACGGCCTTCCCGTGCTGGAGCTCGGCGAGTCCAAGTCGTTGAAGCCGGGCCAGCTCGCGATCGCGATCGGAAACCCGTACGGGTTCGCCTACTCGGTGACCGCCGGCGTGATCTCGGCGCTCGGGCGCTCTCTGCGCTCGGAGTCGGGGCGGCTCATGGACGACATCATCCAGACCGACGCCGCGCTGAACCCCGGCAACTCGGGCGGGCCGCTCGTCGACTCGCGCGGGCGCGCGATCGGCGTGAACTCGGCCGTGATCCTGCCCGCGCAGGGGCTGTGCTTCGCGATCCCGATCGACGTCGCGAAGTACGTCGCGGGCCGACTCATCGAGCACGGCCGCATCCGCCGCGGCTACCTCGGTCTCGGCGGCCAGAACGTCGCGGTGCCGCGCGGGCTCGCGCGGCGGCTCGGCGTCGCGGCGGAGTCCGGCGTGCTCGTGATCGCGGTCGAGCCCGGCGGCCCGGCCGCGGAGGCCGGCGTCGAGGAGGGCGACCTCGTGATCGGCTTCGCGGGCAAGCCGCTCGAGGGCATCGACGACCTGCACAAGGCTCTCACCGAGGACGCGATCGGCCGCGAGACCGCGCTGACCGTGGTGCGCGAGCGCGGCCCCGTGGACCTCGCCGTGACGCCGCGGGAGGCGGGAGTCTCGCCGGAGAAATAGTAATATTCGGGCCGGGCGGCGCACGCCCTATGGATGGACGACGCCCTCCGGCTGAAGGACCTTCAAGCACGCCGGCCGGGGGCGGTCGAGGCGCTGATCGAGGAGTTCGCCTCGCCGCTCCTGGCCGCCGCGCGTTCCTGGGGGCTGTCCTTGCCCGACGCCGAGGAGGCGGTGCAGGACGCGCTCGTCGACTTCCTCGCCGCCCTCGAGCGCTTCGAGGGGCGCTCGACGCTCAAGACCTTCCTGTTCGGCGTCCTGTTCAACAAGTGCTCCGAGCGCCGGCGCAAGGCGCAGCGGGAGCAGGCCACCGAGGACGTCGAGGCCGCCTTCGACGCGCGCTTCGGCCTTCTCGGCATCTGGAGCTCGATGCCGCGCGGTCCCGAGGAGGAGGCGGTCAACGACGAGCTCAAGTCCTGGCTGAGCCGCTGCGCCGAGGGGCTCAGCGTCGACCAGCGCGCGGCCTTCGCGATGAAGGCCGTCGAGGGGCGCGACACCGCGGAGGTCTGTAAGATTTTGGGGGTCACCTCCACCAATCTCGGAGTGCTGCTGTTCCGGGCCCGGAACAAGCTCCGGGACTGCCTCGAGAAGAAATGGATGAAGCGATGAAAATGATCCCGTCC
>Ga0181525_10004930_pt1 | contig 10063 bp, 7 predicted proteins | sample PEATcosm2014_Bin_48_FD_121100 | JGI IMG/M metagenome (GOLD analysis project Ga0181525, IMG submission 121100) | Peatland microbial communities from MTU Mesocosm Facility, Houghton, MI, USA - PEATcosm2014_Bin06_10_metaG | ecosystem: Environmental > Terrestrial > Soil > Wetlands > Peat | place...
CAGCGCCATCGCCTCCAAAACCGGCATCCCAAAACCCTCGAACAGCGACGGGTACAAAAACGCAAAGCAGTTCCGGTAAAGCCATTCCAATTCCCGATCCGAAACATAACCGGTCAGCATGACTCCGGGACCCAGGGAGCGTCCCGCCTCCAAATCGTCCATCAACCAGCCCTTTCCGCCGGCCAGGACCAGCGGCAAATCGGGTTCGTTCCTGAGCGACCTGCTCCGGTTGTAAGCCTCCAACAGGCGGCGATGGTTTTTGCGCGGCTCCAGGCTGCCCACGGAGAGCCAGAATCGGCCGGGCGCCAATTCAGGGAAGCGCTCCGGCCTGCCCTCCAGCGCGTGCCAGGGCCCCGGGCTATCCAGGCTATACCGGCTGCCCGGATAGATGCACTCGGTCCGTTCAGCCGGGTAGTGGGGAAATACCTCCAGAAAATGGCGGCGGGTATACTCGGAATCCGCCACGATCCAATCGGCGCTGGTGGCCGCGCGGAAGACTCCGTCCAGGCAGCCCACGCGGTTGGCCTCGGTCGACCAGGAGGGGTCCACCAGGAAGCTCAGGTCGTACAAGGTGTAGACCAGGCGGGCCTGGCGGAGTCCGCGGGGGCAGAAGAAGTTGTTGCTGTGGACCAGGCCGGGGCTGCCGATGCGGGTTTCGAAATCGGCGGCCGGCTGCCCCCAGAACCGCTGCGATTCCTCGAAGCTGGCAGGCGGCTTGAGCCTGCGAAAAGCAGGGTTGTCCGTACGATAGGCCGCCGTGGCGCATAAAGGGTCCCAGAAGACGTCGCCGAAGGCCGGGTAGAGCAAATACTCGTTTCGGCTCCCGAGGGCCTCCAGCGCCTTTATAAGGCCCTGGGCGTAGTATCCGCAACCGGCCTTGCCCGCGCCGGTCTGGCTGACATCGAACCCGATTTTCATCGCCGCCGCAGGGCTTCCCGCGTCGCGCCGGCGATCCATTGGACGCTCAGACGCAGCATCCGGGGGGAAATCCGGTGGTTCCACCGCAAGGCCGACCACCACGCCAGCGCCGAGACCCCCACGGCAAAGCGCAGGCTCTGACGCGACACGCCCCGATCGTCCAGCACGGCGTGGGCGTAGTTGAACAGCCAGCGGTCGGGCACCCGGCCGAACAGGGACAGCAGCATGTCGTTGTTCTCGGAGTGGACCTTCACCCGCGACCCCAGAGTTTTAGTTTCGGCGTGCAGCCGCGAGCCGGCCAGCACCTCGTCGATGCGGGCGAACTGCGCGCCGTTTTTCCCCAGCCGCAGCCAGTATTCGTAATCCAGCGCGTAGTGCCACTGGATGTCCAGGGGGCCGAAGCGCTCCACCACCCGGCGGCGGAAAAACACGGCCGGCTGGCACAGAAAGCAGTGTTCCTTGAGGCGCTCGAAATTCCAATCCTCGGTGGGATAGAGTTCGAGCACGCGGTCCTGCTCGTCGATGTGGTGGCCGTTGCCGTAGACCACGTCGACGTCCGGACGCCGCTCGAAGAAATCGACCACCGTGGCGACGGCCCCGGGGTAGAAGATGTCGTCGGAGTTGAGCCAGCCGATGATTTCGCCGGTGGTTCGGGCCAGCCCCTTGTTGACCGCGTCGGGATGGCCGCGGTCTTTTTCGGAGACCCATTGGAGATCGGCGCTATAGCGCTTGAGGATCTCGACGCTTTCGTCGCGGCTGCCGCCATCGATCACCATGTATTCGAAGGAGCCGGGAAAGGCGGTCCGCTGCGCCAGCACGCTGCGGATGGTGCGCTCGAGGAAGCGGCCCTGGTTGAAAGAGGGCGTGATGATGGAAACGCTAAGCGGCATGGGCCTCGCGCGGCAACTGCCGGGGTTCGCCTTCCTCCGGGCCCAGGATGGCGGCCGATTCCAGCAGGCAGCCGAGCTGGCGGAGGTCGGCGCCGCCGGGCTGGAACGTGGGGGAACACAGCAACTCCACCACGCCGGCCTGGCCCGGCAGGTCGAGCACGATGGTCTTCCGCTGGCCTCGGGGGATGCGGTGGGTCTCCGTGCCGGACACCCGGATGGCGATCTCCGCGGAGGGCAGCCATTCGGGGGAGTGCAACGTGACTGTGAGCCGCCGCGGCGTGGGTCCCCGGCCGAACACCACAGTGACGCGATCGCCAGTCCAGGCGTCCGGGAAGACGCCGTAAACCGCCGAGGGGCGCTCCAAGGGATGCTCGGCGGCCTCCTGGAAAACCGCGAAATAGCGGGCGGCCCATTCCTCCGGGGTGAGGAAGTTGGCGGCGCGGCGGCGGCCGCGCTCGATCAGCCCGGCGCGCAAAGCCGGATCGCTTTCCAGGCGCTCGATGGCCGCGACGATTTCCGACGGCCGCCGCGGATCGAACAGCAGGGCGGCGGGGAAATCTTTGGACCCGGCGATCTCCGGCAGGCTGGTGAGATTGCCGCAGGCCACCGGGACGCCGGCCGCCATGGCTTCGAGGACAGGCATGCCGAAGCCTTCGAAGATGGACGGAAAGAACATGGCGGTCGAGCCAGCCAGCAGCGCAGCGAAGTCTTCGTCGGGCAGGTATCCGGGGAAGACCACCCACTCGGCCAGGCCCATACGGCGGGCAGCTTCCATCAGTTCGTCGCGGCGCGGGGAAGGCGCGCCGGTCAACACCAGCTTCAGGTCCGATTGCGGATGGCGGGACGCCCCCTGGGGCGCCCTCTGGGCCCGGTAGATGCCGAAGGCCGTCAGCAGCAGTTCGTGGTTCTTGTGCCGCCAGAAATTGGCGGGGTAGAGCAGGTAGCGCCCACGGGTGAGCCGCAACCCGGAGAGTACGCGCTCCACGCTTTGAGGATCGGCTGCGGCCAGGCGCTTTTGCGGAGCGCTGGGAATCGCCACGACCCGTTCGGGAGGAAGCCCGCTGTGTTCCAGGACGCTGGCGCGGGTGTACTCGGAAACGCAGATCAGGCGGCTGGCTACGCGGCAGACCTGGCGGAAGTGGCGGTCGCGCTGGCTGCGGTCGGCCGGATCGAAAAACTCGGGGTAGTAGAGATATTGCAGGTCGTGCACCAGGCTGACCAGGGGCACGGCCGGATCGAAAAACAGCGCTCCGGTGAAGGGGCAGAACAGCAGGTCGGCGCCGGACCCGAAGGGCGCCCCGCGCAGCAGAGGGCTGACTGGCGGAGGAGCATCCGAGCGGCCGATATACCACTCGCCGATTTTGCGCACCACCCGCTCAGGCAGCAGACGGGCCAGCCAGGCGCGTACCTGCAAGGCGCGCCGATGGGATAGCGTGGGCGCGTTTTCGGGGCGCGAAACGCACAGGCGGCGCACATTGGGGGCATCCAGGATGGCCAGCTCCGAGTCGCTCTTTTCAGTAGTCAGCAGGATGAATTCGCAGCTCGGCGCCGCTGCCGCCAGGCGGCGCACCAGTTCGATGGCCAGCGGTTTGGCGCCGCCGTTAGCGCCGCCCGGCAGCAGCGGCGTCAGATCGATGGCAACCCGCTTCACCCGCGCAGCCTCGCCGGAATAGGCTGCAGCCATTCCTTCCAATAGCGCAGCAGGTGACGGGCGTTATAGCGGCTGCCCACCACCAGGCTGCGCAGGTAGGCCGCCGGAGAAGGCCGCAGGGGCGTGAAAAACTGGTCGGCCCCGTCCCTCAGGAAGGAGACGTAGCCGTAAATCCAGGCGACCGGCACATAGCCGTAATGGCGGCGCAGCAGTTGAATGCACTCCTCGAACATGCGCCGCTTGCGGCCCAGGCTGATATTGCGGGGATGCATGCGCGATTGGGCCAGGTACTGCGGGATGGCGCGGAACGGATAGCGGCGGGAGAGTCGGATCCACAGGTCGTAATCGAAGGCCGACTGGAGCGAAGCGTCCAGGCCGCCCACCGCCTCCAGGGCTTCCCGCCGCAGGAAGCAGGCCGGCTGGCAGATGGGGCATTCGCGCCGGAAGGCGGCCGGGGAATACGGCGCCACGGTGGGATAGCGGCCGAGGGTCTGGCCGTTCTCGCCGATCCAGTGGCCTTCCCCATAGACGGCCCCCGCGGCGGGGTCTTCGGCGAGGGCGGCGACGGCCGTGGAGATCGCTCCGGGCAGGTACAGATCGTCCGCCCCCAGCCAGGCCAGAATCTCCCCGCGAGCCAGCCGGAAGCCGTGGTTGATGGCATCGGCCGCCCCGCCATCGGGCGCGGAGACGAATCGCAGGCGGCCGCGATACCGCTCCAGGATTTCCAGCGTGCCGTCCGTCGAGCCGCCGTCCATGACGAGATATTCGATGTGTGGGTAGTCCTGCGCCAGCACACTGCGGATGGTTTCCTCAAGGAACTCCGCGGCGTTAAAGGAGGGCGTGACGACGCTGACTAGGGGCGGCTGCTGCACTTGGTAAGTCAATCATAACGAATGGCTACGGGAACTGGCCGGATGGCGCGGCGATCGCCGGATTACCGGACTATCGGTGATGGCATTCTGGCTGTCGATCCGGCTGCCGGAACCCGATACGCTCTGGTGCAGCGGCTTTGCCATTATGTGCCGCACCCCTGTACTCCGAATGAAGATTTTGTGACCACCGTCTCGGTGCGGAGGACTCGGGATAGTGGCTCCGAGGCCGAAAAACCCGTTCATTCCGACAATCTGCTCCCCAGGGATCAACAGGGGCCACCTCAAATAAAGAGACTGCACGGTTACGTCTACAGGATTTACGGGGCTGCACACCTTCGTCTACCGGGTTTTTTAGGGGCGTTGCACACCTACGTCTACGGAACTGCACACTTACGTCTACGGAATTGCACACCTACGTCTACGGAACTGCACACTTACGTCTACAAGCCTGCACACTTTCGTCTACGGAATTGCACGCTTTCGTCTACAAAAACATGGCATAATTTCTTTCGAATCAACTGTTTGTGCTTGCGTAACTCTTTAACTCTGTTTAACATCTAAGAGGAACAACAACAACAAACTACCAAAACCGCTGTTGTTGTTGGTCTACTTGCTCTGCGGGGGAAGAAAATGAAGACCACCACCCACCCACCTGCGCCGGACCCTCAAGAATTGGCCGCCGCGTTCGACATCATTCGCACCGAAACGGTCCTTTCCCGGTTGCCTATCCACAACCTCTCCAATAACGGGAATGTGGAAATCAACATTTTGAGAACGGCCCCAGACGGTCAGGTGGAACTCAAATGGCAAGTGTCCCCCAATTCGACCTTCGGCCCCCCCCGATCTCTGGCTTATAAACTCGACACTCTTGTCATCAACCGGCGCATCGATGCGCTAGGGAGACCACTCCCCAAACTGATTCGCCTCGGCACGCTGCGGGATATTGCCAAAGAATTGGATCTCGGTGGGAACACCAACAAGGTTCGGTTGGCGCTGAACCAGAATGCAAGTGCCTTCATTACGGCCAAATTCAAATACCGGACAAACGGCGGGTTGGAACGGACGCTTGAAGCCGGCTTCACGCGTTACGCGGTCGTCTTCAGCGGGGAATCATTGCCCGACGGGAGCAAAGCGGATGCCGTCCATATCGTCCTCAACGAGCCGTATCGGGAGGTAGTGAACAACGCCCCGGTGCGCCCACTGGATCACGCCTATATGAAGACTCTTCCTCCGTCCGCGCAGCGCTTCTATGAAATCATTAGCTACAAAATATTTTCGGCGATCAAGAACAAATACCTCTACGCCAAACTTGCCTACTCGGAATACTGCGCCTTCTCCGCTCAACATCGAGCCAACGATTGGAATTTGGTTCGTCCGCAGATGCACCACGTACATCAGCCGCATCTGAGTTCGGGGTACCTTGTGAAGCCGATCGAATTCGAGAAGACCACCGATCCACAGGGCAACCCCGATTGGATTTTCCACTATATTCCAGGGCCCAAAGCGCGCGCGGACTATAACACCGCGCACCGCAGTCTTTCGCTAGCCATCGATGTCGAGCCGCGTGAAATAAGGGAACGGCCTAAGCGGAAGCCACCGGCTCCGCCACCACCACCGCCCCCCGTCGATGAAGCGCTGGTGGCGGAACTCGTGAAGCGCGGGATCGGGGAGATGGAATCCCGCAAGCTCCTCGCCAAGCTGCCGCCCGGGCAGCCGGTCGCCGAGCAACTCGAATATGCGGATGCCGTCCTCCGGCGTCCCAAAAATGCGATCGGGAACCCGCAGGGGTTCTACATCTCCCGCCTGCTGGAGAACTTCCCGGTACCGGAGCACTTTGAGACCAGTGCCAAGCGCAAGCTTCGGGAAGAGGCTGAATGGCGCCGGAGAGAAGAATTTGCCGAACGGCAGGCCCTCGAACTCGCCTATGGCGAGTATCGCCGCGAAGAAATCGACCGGTACATCGCCGAGCACGTACCCACGCAGGAATTCGCCGCGCTGGTCAAGCGGGAAATCGCCAGACGGCGTGCCGATCGCGGGAACGCCAACCTCCCCGCGCAGACCCGGGCGGCGATAGCCGACCGCGCCGTACGATCCAGCCTGGCCGAAAAGCTTCCGATTCCCTTCCTGACCATCGAAGAGTTTCGCGAGCGGGAAGGGCCTCTCAATCCAGAAGGCCAATGAAAAACGGGATTCCGCCCGAGCGAAAGTGAATGCGCATCCACTGGTTTTCCCCGCTTTCGCCGGCCCACACGGCCATCGCGGATTATACCGGCCGCCTGCTGCCGGCGCTCAGCGCACGGGCCGAAGTGACCTTGTGGACCGACCAGCCGCACTGGTATTCCCACCTCGAACGCTATGCCGCCGTACGCCGCTTCGACCCGCGGAATTTTCCTTGGGAAGCGTCGCACGACGGGGCCGCTTTCTATAACATCGGCAACAATGCGCAGTTCCACCGCGCCATCGGGCAGGTGGCCCGCCAGTTCCCCGGCTTCGCCATTATGCACGATGTGCTGCTGCACGACTCGGTGTCTTCCGACTACCGGGAGCGCAACGACCGCGCCGCATACCTGGACCTCATGCAATCGCTCTATGGGGACCGCGGCCGCCGCGATGGCGCGCTGTATTGGGAAGGCGTGCTGAGCCTGCTGCAACTGAGCCGGCTATACTCCTGCGCGCCGTTCTTTCTGGAATCCAGCCTGGGCGCCATTGTGCACTCCCGCGCCGCCGAGCGTGCGCTGGCCAAAGAAGTGAATGTGCCGGTAATCCGTCTGCCCCTGCCTTTCCCGGCCCGGGCCCAGGGGGTACGTCCGCCAAGCCTGGGGGGCGCTGCCCGTAACGGGCCGCCCTGGAAGCTGGTGGTCTTCGGTTTCCTGGGACTCAACCGCTGCCTGGAGCAGATTCTGACCGCCCTGGCGCGCCTCGAAGACTCCCGCTTCCGGCTGCACATTTACGGCGAGATCGAGGAGCGCGGCCGGAAGGTGGCCCTCATCGAGCAACTCGGGCTGGCGGACCGGGTGACGCTCCACGGATTTGTTCCGGAAGTGGAGTTGGACGCGGCGCTGGCCTCGGCGCACCTGGCCCTCAATCTGCGGTACCCCACCAAGGGCGAGGCTTCCTACAGCCAGCTCCGCATCTGGCGGCATGGGCTGCCCAGCCTGGTCACACGGATCGGCTGGTATGCCGAGCTGCCTCCCGGCATCGTTTCCTTCGTGCGGCCGGGCTTCCTGGTGGAGGACCTGTGCACGCATCTGCAGGCGTACGCCGCCCAGTCCGCCGGCTACGTGGAATCGGGACTGCGCGGCTACGAATATTTCGTGGAGCGGCACGCGCCGGCGCGCTATGCCGCCAAAATCGTGGAGCTCGCCGGCCAGGCCGCGGCGTACCGCCGGCGCTGGAACGCGCTGCGCCTGAGCGGCCGGGCGGCCGAAGGGCTGCAAGGCTGGTTCCCTTCGGGAAAGCTGGAGGGGTATGTGGAGCGGATCGCGGGGGTGGTGAGCGAGCTGAGTTGAAAGCGACGCTCTCCCGCGCAACCCATTATGCTGGGGAAAGCCGGCGTTTTTTCGGGCCTTCACGCACATGTGGAACGGGGATTACGGGTTTCTCCTGCACAACCTCATCGCCAAGGATTTCAAGGTGCGCTACCGGAACATGTCCCTGGGAATGTTCTGGTCGCTGCTGAATCCTCTGGTCACCATGGGGGTGTTGACCTTCGTGTTCACCACCTTTATGCCCAATCCCGTGATCCCGCATTACCCTCTGTTCTTCCTATGCGGGCTGATCCCTTATAACTTCTTCGTGCTGGCCTGGGGCACCGGCACCAGCTCGCTGGCCGACAACACCAATCTGATCAAGCGGGTGTCCGTGCCGCGGGAAATCATCCCCATCGCCACGGTGCTGGGGAACAGCTTGCACCTGTTGATTCAGGTGGCGCTCCTGCTGGCATTCGCTTTATTCGGTGGACAGGGCGTGAACCGCTACTGGTTCTGGTTGCCGCTCATCTGGGCCATGGAAGTGGCGCTGGTGTGCGGGCTGTCCCTGATCTCCTCGGCGGTGAACGTGTACGTGCGCGATACGCGCTACCTGGTGGAGTCCTTCAACGCGGTGCTGTTCTGGCTGGTGCCGATCGTCTACCTCCCGCCGCCCAAGTACAAAGCCATGTTCGCTTTGAATCCCGTAGCCGCCCTGGTGGTGGCTTTGCGCGACATCCTGCTGGATGGCAAGCCGCCGGCGGCCTCTCTGCTGTGGAAGCTCTCGCTGGGGTCGACCGCCGTGCTGGTGTTGGGGCTGCTGCTGTTCCAGCGCATGAAGCGGAATTTTTACGATTACCTGTAGGAGGGCGGCCCTACCGCAACTCCCAGCCCTCACTGCAGCCACAGACGTTCTACCGCGATCCCCAGCTCGCGCGTGTCCCCCTGCCCGTCCTTCCCCGGCACGAAGGGATGGTCCACCACCAGCCGCACTTCCATCAATCCCTTCCCCCCATGGTGCGCGGCCGCCGGCAGGGGGACCGAAAACTCCCACGGGCCGCCCGCCTCCATCGCAAATGGCGCAGACCATCCCCCGGGGAATACCACCTTCCCTGAGGTAGCGGCGCCACCAAACGCCCGGATGGTCAGCGAGGTATGAGCCTTGGTGGGGGTTTGCAGGAAGACCACCGCCTCCGGCCTGCTCCAGCGGATGCAGGGCGGCCACTCCTCGCACTCGTACCAGCCCGCGCCGAGCTGCAAGTTATCGCCGTCCCCCATGGTCACCGCGTCGCGTCCCACCTTCGGCCGCCCCCACTGGTGCGCGTACAGCCAGCGTACGAGTGGCAGCAGGTTCCGCACGCCTTGCCCCAGCGCCCACCGCACACCACTCGCAATCTCGCGGAGCGATTGCCGCGGAAGACGGCCGCGCCGGCGCGCCTCGACGCATTCGTCTTCAATGCTTCTGCGCCAGGCCGCCAGGTACTCCGGCCGGGAGTCTTCCCGCAAAATATATTTCGCGTAATAGGCTCCCCGGCCGGCATCGTAACTGCGCCGCAGCGCCTGCGCTTCGCGCTCGGTTCTTCGGCCGTGATGGTGATAGACCACGGCCCTGGGATCGTATGCACCGCTCGCTCCGGACCACAGGGCGGCCGCCGCCGCGTCGATATCTACGCAGGGAAAGGGCGTCCCGGCGCCCAGCCTTTCGTCGAATCCGCCGATGCGCTCGAGGAGCGTCCTGCGAAAGGCCATGTTCGCCCCGGCCACCGCGCCGCCGGCGATGAAAACGCGGGGCCGGAACTCGCGCCGCTGCGGCGATTCCTGGAAGGTGATGTGGTAATCCAGCGGGTCGAATGGCAAAACGCGCCCGCTCACAAAGCCGATGGCTGGATCGTTTTCAAAAAGCTGCAGGACCGAATCCACGTAGTCCGGGGACACGTAGCAATCGTCGTCGGTGAAGGCGACGATCTCTCCCCGGGCGATGCGCCAGCCCTTGTTTCTGGCCGCGGCCAGGCCGCGTTTCCGCTCCAGAGCCGCCGTTACCGGGACTCCCTTCGGTTGCGTTCAATCAAGGGAGGCCAGATAATCGCCGGTACCGTCGGTGGAGCCGTTATCGACGATCACCACTTCCCAGGCGCGCCCGGTAGCCACCGCCCGCAAAGCGTCGACACAGCGTTGCAATTTGGCGGACCGGTTGCGAGTGCAGACCACCACCGATAATGCCGGGGAGGCCACTAGCGCGCCAGCAGCCCCGCCACCACGTGGTCC